>ENA-OPSZ01001594-OPSZ01001594.1-human-gut-metagenome-genome-assembly--contig:-NODE-1594-length-10352-cov-3.378168_pt1 | contig 10352 bp, 9 predicted proteins | sample MGYA00241814_ERZ501919 | MGnify/ENA primary metagenome ERZ501919 (study PRJEB25962, sample SAMEA2042440) | human gut metagenome | biome: human gut; feature: human-associated habitat; material: faeces... | reverse complement strand
GTGCTCGTCGGGGGGCGTGGTCAACGACCTGCCCGGGCGCATGACGGAGGGCTTCAGCAACTTCGGCATAGGCCTGATTGTATGCCACGAAGGCGAGTTTGAGTTCACCCTGTCGGGCCGCACCCATAAGGCCTGCCGGGGCGAAACCGTGTTTATACCCGAAGGGGCGTTCTTCAGCGTGGAGAGAAAGTCGGAGACGCTGCGCCTTAGCGTCATTGTCTATAAGACGGCTCCTATACGCTATCTGGTCGGTACGATGGTGCAGTCGGTGCAGCTCTACGCCCGTCTGTCGCCCGACCTGCCCTGTGTGTGGAGCACCGGATGCGAAGACGACATAGCGGGATATATCTCGCTGATAGGCAGCGGCGAGCCGCAGGCCGACGACCTCTTGGCCGTGAGCGAGCGCAAGATGCTCCTTCTGTCGCTCACTTACCGTCTGTGCATGGTGTTCAGCCGCAAGTATTTTGCCGACGGCTCTCACAACGCGCGGCGCACGGAGGTGTTCTTGAAGCTAATTCAGCTCATCGGCCGCCACTATATGGCAGAGCGCGGAGTGGCGTTCTATGCCGACAAGCTGTGCCTCTCGCCCAAATATCTGTCGGAGCTGTCTAAGGCGGTGTGCGGATACACCGTCCAGGAACTTGTCTTCAAGGCGATAACGCGCAAGGCTATGTCGCTGCTCGACAGCACGGGAAAGACCGTTGCCGAGATTGCCGACGACTTCCATTTCCCCAATCCGTCAAGCTTCGGCACGTTTTTCCGCAAGCAGACGGGCATGTCGCCGCAGAAATACCGCGAGCGGATGTAACCGTCTGAATATCAATATATTATAAATGACGTTGTAAAAGGCCGTCTTTTGACCTCTAAAAGACCACATATTGCACGCTAAAAGGCCACCTTTTGCAATGCGAAAGGTGGCCTTTTAGAAAACATACCCTGTGGGGGGTGTGTCTGATGTCATGTTTTTTGATTTGTGCCTGTGGTCGGGCGGCGTTTTTGCCGCTGACTGTCTGGCGTCTGACAGCTATTTTATTATCTTCAAATTCTTGCCCGGTCTGTTGTAGCCGAAGCTCTCCTGCGGCATCTTGTTGTCGCTCACGGTGTAGCCGTCGGTGGCCTCGTCGAAGTAGATGCAGAAGGCTCTGCTGTTGGTTGCATACGGGGCAGGGTGGGGCATGCTTATCGTGTTGCCGCTGATAACTGAGCCGGGCTGGTTAGACAGCGTGTAGATGCCGCCTGCGTCGTACAGCTGGCGGGCGTAGTCGGTAACGGTGTTGCCGGTTATGCGGTTGTTGCGCATGCCGCTCTCGAGCGGCGTCCAGCCCCAGCCCACGCAGATGCCCGAGTAGTTTACGTGCGAAACCTCGTTGCCGCTTATCTCCGTGTCTCTCACATATCCTGCGCTCACGGCGCCGCATCCCCAGTCTTCGTTGGCGGCGTCGGTTATCTTGTTGCGCTCAATGGTCAGTCTGTTGCACATGTCGCTGCCTATTGCCGGCGTGTAGGGTATGTGCGTTTCGAAGCCCTGCTCGCCAAACCAGCCCGCCATTATGGCCGTTCCGCCTATGTCGGTGAAGGTGCATCCGGTGATGTCCGACGAGCTTACGGCGTATGCCAGGTCGATGGCCGTGGCGCCGGTGTGGCTGAACGTGCATGAACTGAAGCCTATGCTGTCGGCAAACTGCGCCGTCACGGCTGCCTCTGGGCGCGCTATCCATGCCTGGTTTTCAAGCTCCGCCTTGTGGAACAGGCCCGGTTCGGCCAGCTTGTAGCCGTCTATGAAGCGGAAGCCTCCTTGCAGGGTGACGTGCCCTTCATACAGCGGTCGGCGCCATGCGGAGTGCTCGAAGGCTATGTTCTCAAACCTTATGTTGCTCACGTGGCGCTCTCGCGTGCCGCCGATGGTCAGCACATAGCCGCAGTCCTCGCGCTCCCGGGGGTGGAATTGCAGATGGCCCGGCGTGGTGTTATAGGCCGCGACGGCCTCGACCTTCACATAGTCGCGCGGCGTGGCGACGCTGCCCGGACGCATCGTGTAGCAGTTCATTTCGAAAGCTTCGGCCGAGGTCCGGTCGCAGAGGATTTCGGTGTCGGCGGCGAGCAGCTTCTCGACGGCCGCCACGTCGAGGTGGTCGTAGTGTGAGTGGGTGATCAGCACGACATCGGCCTTCGGCAATGCGCCGTAGTCGGCGTTGGCGCTCACGGGATCGACGTAGATGTATTTGCCGCCCACGGAGATCGCGAGCGAGGCGTGCTTGAAAAAGGTGATCGTGAATTCGGTCCCGTCGCGGGCGGAGAGCCGGTCGGCGGGATATTCGGGGGTTTTTGCGCGGCCGCAGCCGAAAATGGAGAGCAGTGACATAAGAATGAATACGGTTGGTTTGTGTGTTTTCATAATCGTTCGATCGCGAAATCTGCGATCAGCGTGTGGCTGAACGGCAGTCCGGCAAAAAGGGGTGTCGTCAGTCGGAGCATCATGGAATAAAGATACAAATTTGCGGCGAAACGGCAAAATAGATTTCGCATACGCGAAAAAAAAATCTATCTTTGCGGCAGCACAGCTCCGACGCACGCCCGAACCGGAGCTGGAAACCCCGACGCGGCGCGCCAAAGGTTCGCTGCCGGGTTTCTGCAGGCCGGCATACCGGACGGAAATCGGATAAAGGAAAATTTTTTACGGCATCCGCGCAGTATATTGCCGCCGGGTGCGTTTATATGAATAAATTAACCAAACATACCGTATGAATAAACTTATTGCAACAATCGCGCTGGCGGCTCTCGCATTCACGAGCTGTATCAAGGAAAACGATACCTGGAAGGAGATGCTTCCCGTTCAGCCCGGAATGTACATCTATCAGCTGGCGACGGATCAGGATAAACTCGCCATGCGGCCGGCCAATGCGGCCTTGCGCCTGGCGATGCTGCTGGCCGAAGCGGATAAGCAGGGCGAGGATGTCCTGTCCGCAGACCTGAAGGAGATCGTGGTCAAAAAGGGCGACGCCTCGATCAAGGTCTGGGAAACCCTTTTCGGCGCGCATACGAAACTCGAACGGCAGGGTGAAGACTATCTGATCACTTACAGCGACGAAGCCCAGCTGCCCGACGGTTTCTTCATGGCGGGTTCCGTGCTGGTGAAAACCAACGGGACGAAGGTGCTGAACCAATCCTCCTATTCTGCGCCCTGGACCGTCGAGATGCAGGATCTCAAGGTGTTCGCTTACACGAATACCGGTCTGCGGTCGGCGTTCAATTTCGATGGCGGGGAGACTACGCTCTATTTCGACGGCGCCGATTCCTATATAATCGGAGCCTCGTCGTTCCGTATCCATCTCGATAATGTGGATGCGTCCTCCAACTGGACCGGCCGCTATACGCTGCGTGCCGAGGATTCGAGCCTGGCCTATTCGCTCTGCTCGGGCAAGGATTTCAAGGTCGAAGGCGGCGCTTCGGGTCCGACCCTCTATTCGTCCGACATGACGCAGGCGGTGGGGATGGGCTATGAACTGACCAATGGCGTTTACCGCGGCATGCAGATCATCAGCGGAACGCAGGAGTGCCGTTTCCTCTCCCCTCTGGAGTATGATACGACCAAGTACCCCGCATCGTCGGTGACCTACGAATGGTCGTACGACAGTTCGACCAATACGGTTTTCCAGAAGATTCGCTACAACGGATACGTTTATCCGAAGGATTGATAAAAGGGCTTATTCAGACTTGCTTGCGAGGCGCGAATGGATGTTGTTCCATGCGCGCCTCATTTTTTTTGCAAGTGCCGGGCGGGCGGATCAGGGGTTGCGGTCGAGCCGCATGACGGAGGGGATGAAGAATCCCGCCGCGCCCACCGCGACGATGATCGTTCCGGCGACGACGAAGGTCGTGGTGAGTCCCACGTTCTCGGCCAGGAATCCCGTGCCCAGCAGTCCGAGGGCCGCCGGCAGCAGCCCGAAACTGCGGTAGAGCGACATGACGCGTCCCAGCATGCCCGCTTCGATCCGGGTCTGGACCACGGAGACGAACGAGGCGTTGAACACGCTGCTGGAGATGCCCGCCGCCGCCGTGAAGCAGGCGAAACAGAGGAATCCCGCAGGCGACAGAAGCCCCGACAGCGCGAACGAGAGTCCCACGACGAGATACATCAGGTTGACCAGCACGATGCGGCTGACCCGGTAGGTGCGCGCGCCCATGACGGCGCCTCCGACGAGCGCCCCGCCGCCCCAGACGATCTCGATCAGGCTCATTTCGAAAGCGCCTCCGCCGAAGTGCTGGAGCGTCATCAGCGGGAACATCACCCCGACGGGCATGATGAAGAACCATACGACGATGGCCAGCGTGAAAAACCATCCCATGCCCGGAATGGCGTGCATGGCCGAGAAACCTTCGCGGAACTCCCGCCACAGGTCGGGTTTGCGCGTCGTGTCGCGCGCCGGGTTGGGAATCCGGACGCACAGCAGCGAGATGCAGGCGATGGCGGCTCCCGCCACGTCCAGCAGCAGGATGTTGCCGATCGAGGTGAGATTGATCAGCAGCGCTCCGAGGGCCGGACCCGCGATGCTCGACAGCGAGGCGATGATCTGGTTGACTCCGGCGATGCGCGTGAGCTGCGATGCGGGGGCCAGCAGCGGGACCGACGCCTGCATGGCGGGTATGTGGAAGGCAGAGCCGGCCGAGCGGCAGGCCAGCAGGATGTAGATGTGCCACATCCGGGCTGCGCCGAGCCAGAAGAGCGCCGTCAGCGCCAGCGTGCAGAGGGCGATGAAGCTGTCGGCGAGGATCATCGTGCGCTTGCGGTCCCAGCGGTCGACGTAAACCCCGACGAGCGGCCCCAGCAACGACTGGGGCAGCATCCCGGCGATGGCTGCGAGGGCCAGCACCTCGGCCGAGCCTGTTTCGAGGCTCATCCAGAAGATGATCGAGTAGGCCACGACCTCGCTGCTGAGGATCGAGGCCAGCTGCCCGCTCCAGATGACGGCGAATGTTTTTTTCCAACTTTCCACGATGTGTTCTGTCTTTTTAGAATCCGAGTTTAGGGAGGATGAAACCCATGCGGGCTTTGTCGCTCCATAGCCGGAACTGCCGCCCGTCGGTGTGAAGTTTGAGCGCGCCGGTGCCGAGGTCCCTATTGTCGCTTTCCGTGCCGCTGAATGCGTGCAGCCGGCTCGAGGCCGTCGTCAGGAGCAAGGTCAGATGTTTCATGCGGTTTATTTTAGGTTGGAGGTGCTTCCTGGAAAAATTCCGGAGAAAAAAAGGCGGATACCAAGGTATCCGCCGCGCTAAAACCCTTCTCGCGAAGGGCTATTTAACTGCTTTAACTATTGCCTCGAATGCCTTCGGCTCGTTCATTGCCAGGTCGGCCATCACCTTGCGGTTGAGGACGATTCCCTTGGCGTTGAGTTTGCCGATAAATTGTGAATAGGTCATTCCCTGGGCGCGGACGGCGGCGTTGATACGCGTGATCCACAGCGAACGGAATGTCCGCTTCTTGAGGGCGCGGTGTGCATAGGCATAGCACAGACCCTTCTCGACCGTATTTTTCGCAACGGTCCAAACGTTTCCCCTTGAACCAAAGTTACCTTTGGCAAGTTTCAAAACTTTCTTTCGACGTGCGCGTGACGCGACAGCGTTTACTGAACGTGGCATATTGTAAAGTTTTTGGAGGACTGCCAGCGATACGGTTCTCCCGCATTCTTTGGGGCTGGTTCGTCCCGATTAATAAAATGCTGCGGGTTAATTACTTAACGAGCAGGTTCTTGATTTTGGCCTCGTCGGCCGCAGAAACGGTTCCCGAATAGCAGAGGTTGCGCTTCTGTTTCGTCGTCTTTTTGGTCAGGATGTGACTGTGATAAGCGTGTTTGCGCTTGATCTTTCCTGTGCCGGTGAAGGTAAAACGCTTCTTCGCAGCGGCATTGGTTTTCATTTTCGGCATTGTCGTAAATAGTTAATTAGTTAAACATAGCCTGCAAAAGTACGAAATTTTTCCCACAGTGCAACCTTCCCGCCGAAAATTCTTCGCAATCCGGGATTTTTTCTTACATTTGGTGTCGTAACGACGCTTTCGGGTGGTCGGGAGGCTTTGCCGGGGCTTGCGGCGGTCCGGTCTTGCGGCGGCCGGGTTTTTCCCGTACTTTTGGATGGACCCGGAACGCGCCGGCGGTCGTGTTTTGCGGAGCTGGATGCGGCGGCCGGGGACCTCTCCCGGAGGAATGCCGGAATTTTATGTATGATTTTTGCGGGGCGAAGCCCGGAGTGCTTATGGAGATGGAATGGAATTTTATCGTGCGGTTGTGTGTGGCGGGCCTTTGCGGAACGATCATCGGCCTCGACCGGGAATACCGGGTTAAGGATGCGGGTTTCCGCACTCATTTCCTGGTGGCGCTGGGCAGCGCGCTGATTATGATTGTCTCGCAATACGGATTCGAGGATTTTCTGGCGACCCACGACGGGCTGCGTCTCGACCCCAGCCGCATCGCGGCGCAGGTGGTCAGCGGCATCGGTTTCATCGGGGCCGGCACGATCATCATTCACCGGCAGCTGGTACGGGGGCTGACCACCGCGGCGAGCCTCTGGGCCACGGCGGGCATCGGCCTGGCGGCGGGGGCGCATATGTATATCGTAGCCGGAGCGGCCACCGCGCTGACGCTGTTCGGACTGGAGGTGCTGACGCTGGTTTTCGGCGGACTGGGGCGGCGCCGGACGATGATCGTCTTCTCGGCCTCGAAGAAGGAGTTCATCGACGCGATGTTCGAGCGCCTCGAAAGCAAGGACTATTCGGTGATCTCCTACGAAGTCGAGACCCAGCGCACTTCCGACGGAGTGGTGCACCGCGCCACGATCGTCATCCGGGCCAAGGGGCAGGCCAGCGAGGAGGGGTATATCGACCTGCTGCGCGCAAATCCGGACATCACTGTCGAAAAGATCGTCTGACGCAGTTTTCGCCGTCACGGTCGCCGCTTTCGTTTTTCTCCGTCGCTTTACGTGAAGGTGCAGGCGTTTCCGCTTTTCGGCGGAATTGTCCGGGAGCCTTTTTTATTGTCCGATGAACCAGCCGGATGACATTCGATTTGCAGATTGGCCGCCTGTATCTGAAAAAGATGTAAATATCTGATATGTATGCATATGTTTGATTCGCAAAAAATAATTTTAATATTTAATTTTGCAGTGTTTTTGTATGCGATACGCCGAAGGTTGAATTTACTTGACTAAAAATATTTTTCACTTGTTTTATTATTTGAATAATTATTTGCTTATGAGAACCTTACAGAAAAGAGGGGGGGGGATATCAGGTCCCCGAAATTGAGATTGTCGATGTAAAGGTCGAGGTGGGATTTGCCGTGTCGACCGAGACCGGAGAGTCTGCTTCCGGAGGATGGGGCATGACGGATGATTCCGGAGACGGCGAGTGGGAATAACATTGTCTAATTCCAAATTTACGGTAAAGTCATGAAAAAACTTTGGATGATTGCAGGTTCGGCATTGGTGATGTCCGCCTGCTCGGATAATGTCGCTGAAATGAATCCCGCTCCGGCCGGGAATAACGATTTCGTCACGCTGGCCGAGATCTCGGCAAGCCTGCCTGCGACGCGCGCGTATCTCGAAGACGTTGAGTTCGGTGCGGGTAAAGAGGTTAAAACGTTTTGGTCTTCGGGCGATTGTATTACCGTCTGGAGCGAGCAGGAGCCGGAGAGGCTGCTGCTGTACCGTCTGAAATCCGGAGCGGATACTCCGAATGCGGTTTTCGAAGTTGTGGGTAACGAAGAGGGTGTCCACGGTACTCAATTCTATGCTTTGTACAACGGTTCTTCGAGCGCCTCGAAGCAGATTACGCTGAACTCGGTGCAGAATAACAATATAAACCGGCCTTCGAACAATATCGCCGAGGGTGCGGCTCCGATGGCTGCTTATGCGGCGGTGGAGGACGGCAACCTTTCGAATGTCAGGTTTGCCTTTAAGAACCTGTGCGGTATTATGGCCGTTACGCTGACTACCGATGCTGATGCTGCGTTGGGTTCGATTACACTCAATTCGACGGCGAATCTTACTGGTAGCGGTGAAGTGAGGTTCGTCAACGGTGAGCCGTCGTTCCGTATCGGGGCGAACGCCGGTAAGTCGATTTCGCGCGAACTCGGTAACTATAAAGTGAAGGGTGGGGAGCCTAACACGTTCTATTTTGTCGTTCCTGCCCAATCTTATGGCTATCTGGCGCTGGATGTCATGTCTTCAACGAATCCCAAACCTGTTTGGTCCAGAACGCGCACCATTGCCGACGGCCTTTCTGTTGATGCCGGAAGCATAACGCGAATTGCAAACGTTACGGTCAGAACCGTTGCTCCGCATGTTTATAAAGTGGGCGACATCTATCCTAACGGCGCTGTCGGCGGTGATGTTAAAGGCATCGTCTTTGAGGCCGCACAGGACGGGCAATCCGGTAAGATTGCTGCGCTGAAGGACTGCTCGGTGAATGGTACGGAGGTGTCCGACGAGATCGGTACGTATTATTGGTATAGTTGGGGCCCCTCTGCTGCTGCGCTGAATTCGATTTCGGACGGTAAGGCGAATACGGAGGCCGTTCGGGGAAATTCTGCCGATTATCCTGCTTTTGCCGCAGCGCTGGCTTTGGGCGACGGTTGGTATCTGCCTGCAAGAGACGAGTTGTCAACTCTTTTCGATATGCAAGGCGAACTTATCAATAAGGGCGGCTATCAGGAGATGCTGGGTATTGCCTATTGGAGTTCCACGCTGACGGGTAGTGCGCGAGCCAAGAAAATCAATTATTACGACGCTGTGGAGGCGGCTATGGCGACTGTTTCGCTCCCCAGCCAGTCTACCGTCGAGGGTTCGGTCCGTGCAATCGCACAATTCGAGATAAAATAAACATACGCTCTGTATAATTAGAAGCCCGGCCTCGCAGGCCGGGCTTTTAATTACCCCCCCCCTCCTCCGGTTTTTTCGGAAACCGTTTCGCCTCTTGCAGGCCCGGAGCGTTATCCTGCCGCTATTGCCTCCGCTGCCATCTTGTTTGCCGCAGTCTTTCCGCAACCATGCAGGTTGGGAGCCTTTATCGGGCAGCCCTTTTGAGGAAAGCCATGTCAATAGCAGCGGGCGACCTCTTTGAGTTGCGGATCGCGTGCCATGTCGTTGGGATTCGTTCCGGGAATATCCTGGGGAATCTCCTCTCCCAATCCGGCAAACAGTTCTGCCCAGACCCGGGGTAACGATCCGTCTGCCGCGCGGAAATTCATCGGCCGGGCCGGAAATCGTCTGCTGCCGTCCGGGGCAAGGTAGCTTTCCCATACCAGTTCGCTGCAATACATCTTGCCGTTGTCCGGTCGGAACGAGTAATCGTAGGGCTGTCCGATGAATTTTCGCGCCCGCTCTATCGCTGCTGCGACGCCCGTCGTGTCGCGCAGACGCATTACCGTAACCGCAGGCCGTCCGTCGATTCGGGCGGAGCGTGCCAGAAAATCGCCCAGGGCCGTGACCCGCACGCCGCCGTCGCTCGTGGCCTCCAGTACCGAATCGAGCCCGCGCGACCGCACCGCTATGCCTACGTGCGAGTAGTTCAGTTGTCGCTCTTTGCCTGTCGCGGCAGTGATCGCTCCGGTCATTTCCGATGTTTCTCCGACCTGAAACAACAAATCTCCCGGGTGTAGACAAGGGGCGTTTCGGGTGCAGGAAAAGCCGCACAGTAATATACTTATATATAATAACAATCGCATGGGTATTGTTTTGAAATTGTTTCTGCAAAGATATTAAAATATTTTTACAACTAACTCGCTGATCCATAATCGGGTGAGAAAAAGACGTGAAAATTGTCGAAAAAAAGTCCCGGAATTATTTGGAAGTTGCCTGGAAAAGTCCTTATCTTTGCACCCGCTTCGAGAGAGAAACACCGCTCGAAAGCGACAAAAACAGGTTCTGAAAAATTTTGAAAAAAGTTCCGAAATCCTTTGGAGATTCAGAAAAATGACTTACCTTTGCACCCGCTTCGAATGCAACACACGGTTCGAAACGATACGAAAAAAGGTTCTGAAAAAATTCTGAAAAATTCTTTCAAAAAGATTTGGTGGTTCGAAAATAAACACTTATCTTTGCACCGCTTTTCGCTGAAAAATCGCGGTCAGAACAGCGGGAGAGGCCGAAAGGCGGACCCCGGAGAAATAAAAGAAATTGTTCTTATAGTAATATATTGAACAGCGTTCTTTGAAGTATTTGAGCAGCTAAAAGTTTTTTCCACTCTTGCAAGAGAGTGATTTCAAACAATACCTTTGAGATTAGAGCGAAAGATTTAAAACGAAACATTTTTTACAATGGAGAGTTTGATCCTGGCTCAGGATGAACGCTAGCGGCAGGGCTCA
>ENA-OPSZ01001578-OPSZ01001578.1-human-gut-metagenome-genome-assembly--contig:-NODE-1578-length-10468-cov-2.220494_pt1 | contig 10468 bp, 9 predicted proteins | sample MGYA00241814_ERZ501919 | MGnify/ENA primary metagenome ERZ501919 (study PRJEB25962, sample SAMEA2042440) | human gut metagenome | biome: human gut; feature: human-associated habitat; material: faeces... | reverse complement strand
CTCGCAGGTGTTGCCGATGGAAAACATCAACCTGCATTTTACGGGGGATTTCCATGCGGTTACTTCTGCCCACAATATGATCACGGCATTGCTAGACAATTACATCTACCAGACGCGTAATACCTGTGAAGGTCTGAAAGAAATCAAATGGAAACGCGTACTGGACGTGAATGACCGCAGCCTGCGCAACATTGTTTCCGGCTTGGGCGGATCGGCCAATGGTGTACCGACGGAGACAGGTTTTGACATCACACCCGCTTCGGAAATCATGGCGATCCTTTGCCTGGCAACGGACATCGAAGACTTGAAACGCCGTATCGGCAACATCCTGCTAGGATATACGAACGATGACAAGCCTTTCACTGTAAACGATCTCGGTGTGGCCGGAGCGATCACGGTATTGCTGAAAGACGCTCTCCTGCCCAACCTGGTGCAAACAACCGAAAACACGGCCGCATTCGTACACGGAGGCCCATTCGCCAACATCGCACACGGCTGCAACTCCGTTCTGGCGACCAAGATGGCGCTGACGTATGGCGATTACGTCATTACAGAAGCTGGCTTCGGTGCCGACCTAGGAGCTGAAAAGTTCTTCGACATCAAATGCCGCAAAGCCGGACTGACACCGAAACTGACAGTTATCGTGGCGACGGCCCAGAGCTTGAAGCTGCATGGAGGCGTACCGGAAAACAAGATCAAGGAACAGAATATCGAAGGGATGAAAAACGGTTTCGAGAATCTGGACAAACATGTCGAGAACATGAAACGCTTCGGCCAGGAAGTGATCGTGACTTTCAACAGGTACGCATCCGATACGGACGAGGAAATCGCACTGGTCGCAGAACATTGCCGCGAGATCGGTGTTGGTTTCTGTATGAACAACGTATTTGCTGCCGGTGGCGAAGGAGGTGCCGAACTCGCGAAACTGGTGGTCGACACGATCGAAAAGAAACCTTCCACCCCGCTAAAATACATCTACGAGGACGACGAACCTATCCGTAGCAAGATAAAAAAGGTGTCCGAACAGATCTATGGAGCAGCCTCTGTTGTCTATACGACATTGGCGGACAAGAAAATCAAGCAGATCGAAAGTCTCGGAATCTCCCACTATCCGATCTGCATCGCCAAGACGCAGTATTCGTTCTCTTCCGATCCGAAAGCCTACGGGGTAGCCAAGAATTTCGAGTTGAAAGTGCGCGACATCATCATCAACAACGGTGCAGAGATGATCGTTGTCATCATGGGCGAGATCATGCGCATGCCGGGACTGCCGAAAGACCCGCAGGCAAAACGTATCGACATCGTGGACGGCGTGATTGAAGGGTTGAGCTAAAAGACAAGCCACCATATCCCTATATATGCAAATCACCGGTGTTTTGAAAACGAATCACCGGTGTTTTGATACTAGGCTATACCAGCCTAATTCTTTCCCTTGTTTTTATCGAAAAATTTCTTAAAGAACAGGATTTGGTAGTCGATCGAGTTCTTCCAGTATTCACCGTTATGTGATCCGGGACGAACAAGGAAATCATGGTCGATCTTATATTTCAGCAGCTTCTTATGGAAGTCGTTATTCACTTCGAAAAAGAAATCGCTGTAACCGCAATCGAAGATAATAGCCAGTTCACCGTTCTTGATACGGTCAATTTGCATGATTGCCGTATGATTGTTCCAAACCTCCTGATTGTCGCTCTCGTTTCCGAGCAGCTTGTTCATCTCCCAATTATTGGGGAACGGTCGGATATCGACTCCGCCACTCGTACTACCGGCCGCACCAAACACATCCTTATGACGAAAAGATAGCCACATGGCTCCGTGTCCGCCCATGCTCAACCCAGTAATAGCACGACCGGAACGATCTTTCACTGTCGAATATTCAGAATCGATATATTTGACTAATTCGGAGGAAACGAATGTCTCATAACGGTAGGACGGATCTTTCGGGCTGTCCCAATACCAACTATTCTTGCCATCGGGACAGACAAAGATCAGGCCGTCGCGATCTGCAATATCTTTCAACTCCGGCTTCATGGAAAGCCAGGTTTTCGCATTTCCTCCATATCCGTGCAACAGGTAGACAACCGGTTTCGGCACATGATTATTCTCCGGAGAAACGACAACGACTTGGACATTCTTTTTCATCGCCTCACTGTAAACGGCCAACGTATCGACAACTGCCCCCTTCACCGATATGGCAACCAGGATAAAAAGAGCTAAAATGGATAATTTAAGTTTCATGGTATCAGACTCTATAAACGCTATTTTTTGTTCTTTTCCATTTTAAGTATATCGCTGTCGAGGAGCTTGTCAACTCCGTTCTTCAAATTCGAAAGTCCTCTACGGGTTGCATAGGTTGCTTTCAGTTTGGTAATCTCTATCTGCTCATCTATTGTCAGTTCGGAACTGAACTTCTCATAACGGTCACCAGTAAAAGTTTCGAACTTTTCATCGGCTTTCTTCCAGTCTTCTTCTGTATAATCGCTTCCGGCTGCTTCCACCTTTTCGATAAACTTCTTGAAATCTTTCACATACGATTCTTTGGAATCGCTGCAACCATTAAAAACAAACAAGGCGATAACCGCCACAAACATCATCAATCTTGTTTTCATATCTTTTTTATTTTTATTACAATGATAGCAAATATACGAATAAATCTTACACTATACAGCAGGACTTCAGGGCAACTGCACCAAAATCACAATCAACAATCTTCTATCGGCAGCCTTGCAAACAACAATTTACTTTTTCAGAATAACAGGTCATCTTTTTCTTCGCTTTTCATCGCTGCCATGGCATATGGAGACAAGTCAACTTTTCAAATGGACGTCATCTCCTTCCATCGATTACCAAAACTTGTTATTCTCTTGGCTATACTCGAATCCTGCACTCTTCAGTTTCTGGACAAGCATCTCTTTTTGAAGATGCATATCGTCACACAGTTCATCAAGAGAAGAATAATTATCACGTAATTTCATATTGATGAAGCTGAAAAGCATCATCGGATCTTCCGGAAGTGTCATAGTTCATCATCTTTTCTAAATCAGGTGCAAAGATAATGGCTTATTCCATAATCTCGTCTTCCCGATTTAAAAAAACAGACATTTGTATCCGACTTTCTTTTGAAAGCAACTAATCCGGAAATCACCAGATGGAACACTGTACAGGAGCTTCAAAAGAAATTAAATTCAATATCACCTATCGTGATAAGTTACTCCGCGAAAACATCACCAGAACCGTCCTGCAAAAAGAGGACAGCCACTCGGACGACAAGACGGAAAAACAGCAAACCCCGACTGCCGCATGGAAAATGGGCTGTCGGGGTCATTATCATAATCAGGGAAATCGCGGAGTTCGCAGGCCCAACCGGTATTAGCGGTCTGCAATAGGGAGATACGGCTGCTCTTCGAGGACGTTCTTGTAGGCCGGACGGATGATGCGCTTGCCATCGAAGTTCAACTCTTCGATGCGGTGGGCGGTCCATCCGACGATACGTGCCATCGCGAACAGAGGTGTATAGATTTCCTGCGGCAATCCGATCATTTCATACACGAAACCGGAATAGAAATCAACGTTCGAGGAAACGCGTTTCTTCGTCCCTTTATGCTTGGCGAAACACTCGATGGCACGTGATTCGAGCAATTCGAGGAAAGCAAATTCCTCTTCACGCCCTTTTTCTTTCGCGAGATCACGTGCCAGTTCTTTCAAGACGACGGCGCGGGGATCGGAAATCGTATAGACAGCGTGTCCGATACCGTAGATCAGGCCGGTCTTGTTATAGGCTTCCTTGTTCAGCATCCGCATGAAATAGGTATCTATCTCGTCTACATTTTTCCAGTCGGCTATGTTTTCTTTCAGATGATGGAACATATCAACCACCTGGATATTGGCTCCCCCGTGCAACGGACCTTTCAGCGAACCGATACCGGCGGCTATGGAAGAATAGGTATCCGTACCGGTCGAGCTGGTCACGCGGACTGTGAACGTCGAGTTGTTACCTCCTCCATGTTCGGCCTGGAGAACAAGCAGTAAGTCGAGCGTACGAGCTTCCAGATCGGTAAAATCTTTTTTCAGCATATGAAGGAAGTTTTCGGCGATCGAAAGATTTTCATGCGGGTGGCGTGTATGCAGCGAACGACCTTGCTGGCTATGTCGGTAAATGTTGTAAGCATAGGCGATGATGGTCGGGAAACGTGAGATCAGCTCGATCGACTGGCGCATCAAGTTGTCGCGAGAGGTATCATCGGGGTTCGGATCGAACGTGTACATTTCGAGGACGCTACGGGCCAGGATGTTCATGATGTTCTGTCCCTCCAGATCCAGGATGTTCATCTTCGTCTTCTGTTCGAGCGGCATATTGTCGCAGATCAGTTCCTTGAAACCTGCCAGTTCTTCTTTATCTGGCAATTTACCGGACAAAAGCAGGTAAGCGACCTCTTCGAAACCGAAACGTTTCTCCTTGATCAACCCGTGTGCGATGTCTTCCACATCGTATCCGCGGTAAAACAGTTTTCCAGGGATCGCTTTCAGTCCGCCTTCAGGCAGACGTTCGTAACCCACCACGTTACCGACTTTCGTCAGTCCGACCAACACTCCTGTACCGTCTTCGTTACGAAGCCCGCGCTTCACATTATACATTGGGAACAGTTCGTTGTCGATCTTGCATGCCTCTTTGGATGCATCGGACAATTTATAAATGATATATTCTTTTTTCATGACAGTAAATTTTAATTTATTCAACTCCTATGCCGTTACAAGATCGACATGACATATTCACCAAACTCCTTAGTGCCGAGAGGCTGTCCATTCTGCATAAAGCGGGCCAAGTCACGAGTGGCCTTCCCTTCGGAGAAAGCGTGTTCGAGTGCGGCGGTTATCAGCCGACCGACCTCGTTCCATCCCATATATTCGAGCATCATGACGGAAGAAAGTAAAAGCGAGCAGGGATTCACGACGTTCTTGCCGGCAATGTTGGGTGCCGTCCCATGTGTCGCCTCGAAGATCGCATAGCCGCTGTCGTAGTTGATGTTGGCTCCCGGCGCGATACCGATACCGCCAACCATAGCCGCCAACTGGTCGGAGACATAATCACCATTGAGATTCAGCGTGGCAATCACCGAATATTCTTCCGGCACAAGGAGGGTGTTCTGAAGGAAAGCGTCGGCAATCACATCTTTGATGACGACCTTTCCGGCAGCTTCGGCATCCAACAGAGCGGTAGCGGCGGCATCCTCTCCTTTTTCCTTTTTGATCTTCTCATACTGGGGCCACGTAAAAGTCTTATCGGGGAATTCGCGTTCGGCCAACGCATATCCCCACAGTTTGAAGCCGCCTTCCGTAAACTTCATGATGTTTCCCTTATGCACCAACGTGACACTGGGCAAGCGGTTGGCCAAAGCAAATTCGATGGCAGCGCGAACGAGACGTTCCGTACCTTCGACCGAAACGGGTTTCACGCCGAAGGAGGAAGTTTCGGGAAAACGCACCTTCGTCACACCCATCTCTTCCGTCAGGAACTTGAGGAATTTGCGAGCTTCGGGCGTCCCTTGCTGCCATTCGATGCCGGCATAGATATCTTCAGTATTCTCGCGGAAGATATACATATCAACTTTTTCCGGCTCTTTGACAGGTGTCACAACTCCGCGGAACCAACGTACCGGACGGAGGCAGACATAGAGGTCAAGGGTCTGCCTAAGAGCAACGTTCAACGAACGGATGCCACCGCCGATAGGCGTTGTCAGCGGGCCTTTGATCCCGATCATATATTCGCGGAAAGCCTCCATCGTCTCGTCGGGCAACCAACTGCCGGTCTGCTTGAAGGCTTTTTCGCCTGCCAATACATCCTTCCATTCGATCACTCGCTGGCCGCCATACGCCCTGCCAACCGCTTCATCGACAATGCGCTGGCAAACTGGTGTAATCTCCGCACCTACTCCATCTCCCTCTATAAAGGGAATGACGACTTTATCGGGGACAAGGAGGGTCCCGTTTTGTTTTGTTATCTTATTCATAATCTTATTCTCTATTTTTACAAATGATGATTTAACAGCCTTGTTCCCGCGTCAAGTGCGGGAACAGGACAGTTTTAATTCGCCCATAAATCAATAATTTATCATCGGGCTGCATTCAACGCTGCTCCCGCTTTAAACCATTTTATCTGCAACTCATTATAGGTATGATTCACCGCGAACGATTCTTCTGTGCCGTCGGCATGGTAAAGGATTGCCGTCAGCGGCTTTCCGGGGGCGAACTCTTTCAAGCCGACAATCGAAATCTTGTCTTCCTCGCGTACTTTCTTATAATCATCCTTATCGGCAAAAGTGAGGGCAAGCATACCCTGCTTTTTCAGGTTCGTTTCATGGATGCGGGCAAAGCTTTTGGCAAGGATCACTTTTACATTCAGGAGCGGCATGTTCGCGAGACGATCCCTCACCATAATTTTCTTCTGCTACGACGATAGATGAAATTCCCTTTGCCTTATACTGTTTGGCGACGGCTGACACAGCCTCATACTTGCCGTTCAGCTGGTTCAGCACGCTGTTTGTCTTGCCGTTGAAAGCATGGGCATTGGCAATACAGGTCCGGGTGTCGACCAGCCTCCCGTCCGGCTGCACCCCGGACCAGCCATCGAGATATGGTCGGTCGTACATTTGCCTTCAGCCTTCAGCAACAACGGCATTTCGATCAGCTCTTTGCCGTCCCAAGCGGCGAAAGGCTTCAAGACCTGTAAACGGTTGGAGCCGGGATTGATTACCACTTCGGCGTCCTTCCCCGTCGGGGCAACATACCCGTTGTCTTTCACTTCGAATCCTTTCGGCGGGAAGTCGGTGCCTTCCGGTTCTTTCAGTTTCACTTCGCGGCCGTCGGCGGTTTTCAGTGTATCAGTCAGCGGGTTGAAACAAAGGTCTCCGGCGATGGTCAGCGCGAGCGTCAGTTCCGGGGAAGCAACAAAGGCATGCGTGTTCGGATTGCCGTCTGCTCGTTTGGCGAAATTACGGTTAAAGGAGGTAACAATGGAGTTTTTGCGCGTATTGTCGTCGGTATGCCGTTTCCATTGCCCGATACACGGACCGCAGGCGTTGGCCATAACTGTCGCGCCAATTTGCTCGAAATCTCCGAGGATACCGTCCCGTTCGGCCGTATAGCGTATCTGTTCGGAGCCGGGGTTGATAATCAGCGGAGCTGCCACCGGTATCTTGTCTTCGGCTGCCTGGCGGGCAATTGAAGCGGCACGGCTCAAATCCTGGTAGGACGAGTTCGTACAAGAACCGATCAGTCCAACTTCCATCTTGCGGGGCCAACCATTCTCCTTCACTTTGGTAGCAAATTCGGAAATAGGCGTTGCCGCATCCGGCGTGAACGGGCCATTGATATGCGGTTCCAATTCGGACAAATTGATTACAATCACACGGTCATAAAAAGAATCCGGTTGAGCCTGCACATCCATATCGGCTTCCAAATAGTCGGAAACGGCTGTTGCCCACTCGGCCACATCATCACGTCCCGTAGCACGCAAATAAGTGGCCATGTTCAGATCGAACGGGAAAAGGGAAGTCGTGGCACCCACCTCGGCTCCCATATTACAGATCGTCGCTTTCCCCGTCGCAGACAAGGATGCGGCACCGGGACCGAAATATTCGATGATGGCATTCGTCCCACCCTTCACAGTGAGGATTCCTGCCAGTTTCAAGATCACGTCCTTCGGAGATGCCCATCCGCTCAGGCTACCAGTCAGTTTTACACCTATCAGTTTCGGCATTTTCAACTCCCATTCCATACCTGTCATCACATCCACTGCGTCAGCGCCGCCTACACCGATGGCAATCATCCCCAGACCACCCGCATTTGGCGTATGCGAGTCCGTACCAATCATCATACCGCCGGGAAAAGCATAGTTCTCAAGCACTACCTGATGGATAATGCCGGCTCCCGGTTTCCAGAAACCGATACCGTACTTGTCGGAAACGGATTTTAGGAAATCATAGACTTCGCTGTTGCTCTGCGTAGCCGTTGCGATATCCGTCTTAGCTCCCATATTCGCTTGGATCAGGTGATCGCAGTGCACGGTGGCAGGAACGGCCGATTTGGATTTTCCTGCATTCATGAACTGAAGCAACGCCATCTGCGCGGTCGCATCCTGCATCGCGACACGGTCAGGACGGAAATTCACATAATCTTCACCACGGCGGAAAGGACAGATGTCCGATTCTTCATACAAATGTGCATATAATATTTTTTCAGCCAGGGTCAACGGACGGCCAACCTGTTCGCGAGCTGCATCCACCCGCTTCGGGAAATTAGAATAAAAGCTTCTCAGCATGTCAATGTCGTACACCATATCTATTCTTTTTATTAGTTAGCAATGTAGGATGGGATAAAAATAGTATTTATATAAATACCTTTTATTCAATAATTTCTATCGGCTGATAAAGGGTATCTATGAGAACGGGCTCCCTATACGTTCAATAATAGAACGTAGCGGGAGCCCGTTTTGTTCAAAGGCTTTGTTTATTCCTTCAACGATTCTTTCCATTTATCCGCATAGCTGTGCAAAATGGAAGCGATTCCTTCCCCGATACGGACATAATCTTCACGTTTCAGATTGGCTAGCGAACAGCGGATGGACCACTCTGGCGCATCGAATCCGCCACCGTTGAGCAATACCAGTGAAGTTTCTTGTGCCAGGCGGAACACGACGTCTACCGGCTCGTAATTTTCCTGTAAGTAGACAACGAAATCATCTCCGTAAAACTTCTTCGCCCAGACCAACATATCAATCTCGCTATAGTAGCCGGCACGCAACGGATCGTCGAGCAATGTGAAACCGGTGCTTTCCCAAAGCGTATGAAGGCGGTCGTGAATGATCTGCTGCATCTTCGCCTTATAAGCATTCTCGCGATCCAGCAGGGAGAAGGAGGCAAAGAGCGCCATTTGCGTCTGTTGCGGCAGCGAAAGACCGGCGGTATCGTTCAAGGCGACCTGACGGCTGTCGGCAACCATACGGTCGATGAAACGGATTTCCTCTGGATGGAGCGAAATACTGCTATAGCGTTCGTTCAACTGCTCTTTCCGCTCTGCCGGCAATTCCTTCAGCATCCGGTCGTATATATTCTCTTCGTGCAACGCGACAACGGCCAGGCGCCAGCCTGTCGCTCCGAAATATTTGGAGAAGGAATAGACGCAGAGGGTGTTCTCCGGCAATTCCGCCATGATCGAACGGAAATGGGGAATGTAGGTCGCATAGACATCATCGGTAATGATCATCAGGTTCGGATTGTCATTGCGTACGATATCTACAATACGTTTCATCAAACCATCTGTCAAACCGTACGAAGGCGGATTGCTCGGATTGACGATAAAGGCGGCCTTGACAGAAGGGTCTTTCAGAATGTCCAGGTCTTCTTCCTTGTACTGCCAGGTATGATAGCCGTCTTTTGTCATTTTACAAGCATGGATTTCGGTTACATCGAACAAGTAGCGGGCTTGTTCCGGTATCTCTATATAAGGAGTGAATACCGGGGCGAACAGGACGATCTTGTCACCTTTACCAAGAAGGAAATTTTGTTGCAGAGAATCGAATATATAACACATCGCGGCGGTTCCCCCTTCGGTAGCAAAGAGATCGAACTTCCCTTTGGGCGGGCGGTTGTCGCACAATTCCTGCTTCAGGTAGTCTTCGACCAATACTTCCGTATATTTCAGGATGCGGTCAGGAACGGGATACTGGTCTCCGATGACGCCTTCCGCCCATTCGTGTACGAGGTCGTTCTCATCGACTCCTTTCTCATTCACAAGATAATCGTAGGTATCTTTCAGCAGTGCCATGCCGAGAGAGCCGGCGTGCTTCATCAGGAATTGCGTGAAACGGGTGGCGATACGTTTCTTTTCGGGGATACCGGCCAGTCCGATCATTTCCTCGCCATATTCGGAGGAACGGGCGCATTCTTCCAATCCGAACTGGCCGAGCAGGAAAAAGGCTTCACGGGGTACAGTACTGATCCAGTTCGGATTGCCACGCCCTGCGTTCAGCATGATATGCGTACTCTTACGGGCGCTTTCGTCCGCAAGGTCTATCAGGATATTTTTCAGTTCGAAAGGACTGATTTCTGACATTTTCTTTTCGTATTCACGAGTGATTTTGTGTGTCATAGAGAAATAACTTAATTGAATATAATGAGTATATAAAAACAATGCTTCCAATACCCTTCAGGTCATCAAGAGGACAATCACGACTCCCCAAATGATCAACAGGGTATTACCGACCGCGTATGTCACCGTATAGCCTAATGCGGGTGTCTGGCTCTCAACGGCATCTTCCACAGCACCCAAAGCTGCTGTGGTCGTACGCGCTCCGGATGTACAGCCCAACGTAATGGCCGGGTGGAACTTAAAGACATATCTTCCCAACAGCACACCGACGATCAATGGGATAGCGGTAGCCAACGCACCGATGCAGAAGAGGCTGACGCCG
>ENA-OPSZ01001577-OPSZ01001577.1-human-gut-metagenome-genome-assembly--contig:-NODE-1577-length-10470-cov-7.802016_pt1 | contig 10470 bp, 7 predicted proteins | sample MGYA00241814_ERZ501919 | MGnify/ENA primary metagenome ERZ501919 (study PRJEB25962, sample SAMEA2042440) | human gut metagenome | biome: human gut; feature: human-associated habitat; material: faeces... | reverse complement strand
CGGCCACGACCATGAGCATGGCGACGAGTGCGGCTGCGGCCACGACCACGGCGAAGGCGAGCACGAGTGCTGCCATGGGCACCATCATGATGGCGATCACGAGTGCTGCCATGGCGAAGGTCACGGGCATCACGATCACGGCGAGGGCCATGAGTGCTGCCATGGGCACCATGGGAAGTAGGCGCGCATGACCGATCCCGCCTTCATCATCGCGTTCGTTCTCGTCTTCATTTTCAGCATCTACCTGGGGTTTACCGTGGGCACGTATGCGGGGGAGAGAGCCGCGACCTCGCGCGAGTATTGGGTGTACAACCTCATCGCGTTCGTTGCCTGCATCGTTGCGACAGCGGTTCTCACCCTCATTCCGCTGCTGTGTTCGGCGCCGCTGGGGTTCCTCGCAGGGTGCTTCACCGGCCTTAAGATGGGGTTCGGCGAGTCGAGCGGTCCATGGAAGAAGTTCGATCGGTTCTTTAACGTCAACAAGGGTCATCGCGCCCGCGCCGCTCGGGGGAGCGGCGAGGCCACACGGCGCGCCCGCCACAAGGGAAAGGCAGCGCCGGATATGATTTCGGTCGCGCAGGAATCCGATGCCGGTCAAGGAGCCTCGCAGGGCTCAGGGCATGCTGCGCGCAAGGGCACACGTAAGAAGAGGTAGGTTCGAATGGCAGATATCACCGCGCAGGAACTCGATCCGCAGGAGCTCGCCACGCTGGCGCGCATCGAGAAGGACAGCACTGCGCTCGCAGCGCTCATCGACGATCTGGGAAGCTCGAGCCGGCGCACGCGCCAGTTCTCCGCGCGCGTTGCCGCGCTGCTCGCCCAGCATGAGCCCGAGCTGCTCGCCCCGTACATCTCCGAGATGATCGACGCGCTCTATCGCCCCGAGGCGCAGACGCGCTGGGAGATCCTCGACGCGCTCACCGTGCTCGTGCCCGAGCACGCGAAAGAGATCGGTGCAGCGTACGAGGGAGCTGAGACCGCCCTTTTCGACGAGCTCTCTGCGACGCTCAGGCTCTCGGCATTCAAGATGCTCTGCGCGTGGGGTGCTACCGAGCGCGGCCGCTCCAAGAAGGTGTGGCCGATCGTCGACGAGGCCATCCAGTGCTATCACGGCGACCTTGAGTACCGTGACATGCTCGGCTACCTGTATGTTTTCGCCGAGGGCAAGATTGCGGGCGATGTTGCGGAGGAACTCGCCGCGCGCCTGCATTTCGATGCCGAGAACGGCAAGGGCGCCTATCTCAAGGCGCGCTCGCGCGAGATTTACGACATGCTCGTCAAGCGCTTCAAGCTCGATGCGCCCAAGAAGAAGGCGCGTGTCCAGAAGGACGATGTCGAGGACGAGGAGGAGTAGCCCATGGCGCACGACGTGGTGCTCATACCCGGCGATGGCATTGGCCCCGAGATCACCGAGGCGATGCGCCGCGTGGTCGAGGCGACCGGCGTCTCCATCACCTGGCACGTTGAGCAGGCTGGCGCGGGCGTTATGGACGAGTATGGGACGCCTCTGCCCCAGCGCGTGCTGGACGCGGTGTCCAAGGTGGGTGTTGCCATCAAGGGGCCCATCACCACGCCGATTGGCACGGGTTTCCGCAGCGTCAACGTGGCCCTGCGCCATGCGTTCAACCTCTACGCCTGCGTGCGCCCGTGCCTTTCGCTTCCTGGAGACGGCTCGCGCTACCACGATGTCGACCTCGTGATCTTCCGCGAGAATACCGAGGATCTCTATGCCGGTATCGAATTCGATCCCGGTGCCCCCGAGGTCGCTGCGCTCGCCGGTCTCGTAGACCAGGCGGGTCTGCGCCCCTTCAGGGCAGATTCGGCCATCTCGATCAAGCCGATTTCCGAGGCGGGCTCGCGCGCCATCGCCGAGGCGGCGTTTGAGTATGCCGAGCGCTGCGGCAGGCGCAAGGTCACGGCAGTCCATAAGGCGAACATCATGAAGGCGACCGACGGTCTGTTCCTGCGCACGGTGCGCGAGGTCGCGTCGGAGCACCCCTCCATCGCCTTCGAAGACAAGATCGTCGACGCGGCGTGCATGGGCCTCGTGCAGGATCCGGCGAATTTCGACGTGCTCGTGCTGCCGAACCTCTACGGCGACATCGTGTCCGATCTGTGCGCGGGGCTCGTTGGCGGGCTTGGCATGGCTCCCGGTGCGAACATCGGGACCTCTTGCGCGATATTCGAGGCCACGCATGGCTCGGCGCCGGATATCGCAGGGCAAGACATCGCCAATCCCACCGCTGAGATTCTCTCAGCGGCCATGATGCTCGAGCATTTGGGCGAAGCGGAGGCTGCCGAGCAGATTCGCGCTGCCGTGCGCGCGACGCTTGCCGAGGGCGCTGTGGTGACGGCAGACGTGCGCCGTGCGCTCACGGGAAGCACCGAGGGGGCGGCGGGCACGCAGGCATACGCCGACGCCGTTATTGCGCACCTTTAGAAATGGGCGATTGAACCCGGCTCGAGCGACCGCGCGGGCCGGGTTTATCAATTATCGGGTTAAGTAAAGCCCAAGGCGCGTAGGGCGAGCGACGGCGGTATCCTAAACAGGATACTGCGCGGTTGCTCGCAGTGCTGCTGTGTGCCATATCGTTTCGCGCATGCGTAAAAGCTGCTGGCTCCATGGAGCTGTTCGCTTGTTATCAGAGAGGTTGGACTCATGGGTTTGATTCTTAAGAAGGATGAGTCGGAGCACGAGGTCATTGAGGGCATCGAGGTTATCGAGCGCTCGGATGTGCCGGATGATCTGCCTGAGAACCCGGTAGAGCTCGTTTCTGGCGCATCTGCAGAAGATATCGCATCTGGTGACGATGAGGCGCAGGATGCCCAGGCCGAAGGCACCGATGCCGACGGCCTTGACGACGAAGGCGGCCGCGAGCCCGCCTCGGGCGACGGTGGCGATGGCGGCGACGATGGTGACGATGCCGACGGCGAGCCCAGAGACGACGAATCGCGCGATGCCGGCGATGACGAGCCTGCTCATACGGGCGTGCTCGCCAACGTGCCGCGCGGCGTGATGGTCGGCGGCGTGGCGGCCCTTATCATCGTTGCCGTGGTAGCTGCGGTAATCGGCTACGTGATTGGAAGCGGCGGGTTCGGCGGCACGGGTACCGGCACGGCGACGGTGGGCGAGGACCAGCTCGACACGGTGATCGCGTCCTATACCTACAACGGGGCGTCGCACGATATCACCGTGCGCAGCGCCATCGAGAGCGAGTACAGTCTCGAGTCCGCGCAGAACAGCGACGGCACGTACAGCGTTCCCTCGGCCGAGACCATCATCTCCACGGTCCGCAACAATATCCTCGTGAGCGAGGCGGAATCGCGCGGCATCGAGGTCTCGGATGACGAGATGGACCAGTTTGCCGAGTCCATGCTGGGAAGCTCCGACTACGCGACGCTCGCCACCCAGTACGGCGTCACCGAGGACCAGGCAAAAGAGATCGTCCGCGAGCGCGCGCTCATCCAGAAGCTCTACAGCCAGGTTGTTCCGGAGGCATCGACCGCTACGGCTCCGACCGAGCCCACCGCCCCCGAGAATGGCGACACCTCGACGTCATCGGCCGAATATGCCCAGTACATCATCGACCTTGCGGGCGATGAGTGGGATTCCGGGAACAACACATGGGCGTCTACGGACGGCTCCTACTATGTGGCGCTCGGCGATGCCTTTACCGGCGATACCGCTACCTATGAGCAGGCTGTTACCGCGTACTATGTGGCGTACCAGGAGTACAGCAACCAGATGTCGGGATATACGACCACGTGGACAGACTTCGCTAACGGGCTCTTCGCCAACGCGAATATCCGTCTCTATGGCGTTTACGCGTAGTGAGCATTACAGCGTACGGTCTGTTGCGATAGGAAGATAGTTTGAGGGACCGGAGCCGTTGTCGCTCCGGTCCCTTTTGTTTGCCGAGTTTGCTTGCCGGGCGGGATTCGGGCGCGCCCTGCGTTTCCGGGCCTAATCCGGACATTGCCGGGGTTTTCGGGCGACAATTCGCCATTTTGAGGGGTCTGAGCGTCCAGATCACGCCCGAGAACGCGATGTATGTCCAAATCTCGCCCGTAAATAGATAGCGAGAGCGTAGACAAAGCGAGGGCGCTCACAAGGGCGTGGCGCGGGAAGGGGCAGGTTCTGGGACTTGCTATAGGGGCCGCATGAACCGGCTCGAAGCCTCTAGTAAAAAACAGCCCGGATAGGCTACCTACCCGGGCTGCAACATTCAATGGAGCCAGCAATCGGACTCGAACCGATGACCCCCGCTTTACGAGAGCGGTGCTCTACCAACTGAGCTATGCTGGCGGCCACATGCACGGCGCAAAGCGCCTGCGAACGACAATAATACGTGGAAACCGCCCACAGCGCAAGGTCACTCGCATAGAAATCCAAAAGCTACGGACAAAGCGGCAGCGGGATTGTGCCGGCGCGGCAATCTTCGGGCGCTTTTACGCAGTTCTGAGAGAAAAATCAGCACAGAATGCGAAAAAGCGCCCGAAAGAAATCGAGCGAAGATCCGCCGTTGCGGAAGGGCGGCTGCACCTGCGCAGCCGGCAGGCAAGCTTACAGCGCGTCGATGAAGCGCTGCTGCGCCGCACGGCCCTCGTCGTCCCACTTGTAGACGCCGGCATCCTCGAGCACATGGCCGAAGACCTCGCCCACGCCCGCGCGCACGACGTCCTCCACGGTGTCCGCGGTTATCGGCCCGTGGGCCTCAGCAAGTTCGAGCGCCCATGCGGCGTGCGGGGCAGAAAGGGCATCTTCCTCGAGCGCCTTGGCTAGCGCGGCGGGCTCCCCCGAAAGCTCAACGAGGTGCTGCTCCACAGCCCCGAGCTCGTCAACCAAGCGGGGAGGCAAAATCGCCAGGCCCATGACCTCGATGAGGCCGATGTTCTCCTTCTTGATGTGGTGCCACTCCGCATGCGGGTGGAACACGCCCAGCGGGTGCTCGTCGGTGGTGACGTTGCAGCGAAGCGCAAGGTAGAGCACGTAGTTCTCGCCCTCGCGGCATGCGACGGGGGTGATGGTGTTGTGGCGCTCGCCGTTGCTCTCCGCAACCACGCCCACAGCCTCATCGGACCAGTCGCGCCACACATCGAGCACGTGCGCCGCAGCATCGAGCAACTGCTCACGGTCGCACGCCGCGAGTTTGAGCACGCTGAGCGGCCAGCGCACAACCGAGCACTCAACCGAAGGGAACCCGTCCATAGAGAATGTGGAAGCAACCTGGGCTTTCATCATGGGGAAGACGTGCCGCCCGCCCTGGAAGTGATCATGCGAGAGAATCGAGCCGCCCACGATGGGGAGGTCGGCGTTCGAGCCCACGAAGTAGTGGGGGAACAGGTCCACGAAGTCGAGCAAGCGCCCCATGTTCTTGCGGTCAACGTGCATGAGCCGGTGCTCAGCGCTCATGGCGATGCAGTGCTCGTTGAAGTACGCGTACGGGCTGTACTGCAGGCCCCAATGCTCGCCCCCGAGCGTGATGGGCACGATGCGCAGGTTCTGGCGAGCGGGATGCGCGCCGTTGGCCTCGCCCGCGCCGCGGCCGCGGTAGCCTTCGTTTTCCATGCAGAGCTGGCAGGCGGGATAGACATCGCCCGTCGCAGGGGCGGCACCGGCAGCCGCGATGGCCTTGGGATCCTTTTCGGGCTTGGAGAGATTGATGGTAATCTCCAGATCACCCCACTGCGTGGGAGAGGTCCAGCCGATGTTTTTCGCAATGGCCGCCGTGCGTACATAGCGCGCGTCGCAGCACATGCGGTAGAACCAGTCGGTCGCTGCCTCGGCGCCGTCTTCGTCATAGAGCTCGGCGAAGGTGGCGCTTACCTCGGAGGGACGCGGCATGACAAGGTCCATCACGCGGGTAGCGATGCGATCGGCGCCCGATGGCGTGTCTTCCTCGCGTCCGTTCGCAACACCTGCGGCAGCGATGCGCTCGATGACCGCCTCAAGATCGAAGCCATCGGTTGCGGGCAGCTCGAACTCGAGGATGCCTTCGGGGTCGGCGAGGTCGCGCGTAGGGGCAAGCGCGTATTGGTCGGCGAGCATCTCGGCCGCGTGCGGAGCGGCTGGGCCGGTGGCGCCCACGCACTCGAGCACGGCGTTATAGGCCCACGTCTCATCTTCGGGGGCCAAGAGCCCGTTCGCTACGGCATAGCGCACGAGCGCCTCGATGTCTTGGGCGAGCGAGGTGGCCTGTGCGGTAGTCTGTTCGCCTGCAACGGCCTGAGCATTGTTTACAGCCATGCGTATGCAGCTCCTTCGGGCACGATGCGGTAATGACGGGAAGCGCCCTCGCCGAACCAGCTATCCATGCCGGCAAGGAAGGCGTCAACGCGCTCGACGGGCACGAAAGCCTGGATGCTGCCGCCGAACCCGCCGCCGTGGATGCGGCAGGCGCCGCGGCCCTCGAGCAAGCGCTCGGCAAGGCCCAGCGCGACCATAGCGGACTGCTCGGGCGCGCCTCCAACGGACACGTTCTGCAGGAACATGGCGGAGCTGGCTCCGGACTCGCGCGTGAGTTCCAGGAATGCGTCGATATCGCCAGCCTGGAGAGCGTCCCAGCGCTTGAGCACGAGGTCGTTCTCGCGCCAATAGTGCAGGGCGCGCAGCACCGGGCGGTCGCCCAGCTCGCGGCGCAGGCGTACGACCTCGCTGTCGAAGGCAGCAGGATCAACCTCGCATAGGCGCTCCTTGCCAAAGACGGCGGCAATCTGCTTCATCTCGGCGGGGACGGCGGCGTACTCGCCGGTCAGAGCGCTGTGGTCGCTGCCCACGTTTACCAGCACGAGCGCATAGCCCTTGTCTTCGAAGTCGAAGGCGAGCTTTTCGGTGGCAGGAGTCTCGGGGTCGGCGAAGCTCATGTGGGCGAGGCCGCCGAGTGCCTCCGCAAGCTGGTCGAGCAGGCCGCAGGGCTTGCCGAAGTAGTTGTTCTCGGTGCGCTGGGCCATCTTGGCGAGCGTCACGGCATCGATCGCCGCGCCCTCCCAGAGCGCTTCCATCGCACGACCGAAGGCGAGCTCCACGGCTGCGGAGGACGAGAGGCCGCTGCCGGAGGGGATGGAGCTCTGCATGATGAGGTCGAAGCCCTGGGGTGTGCGCCCGGTCGCGGCGAGCTCGGAGGCCATGCCGCGGGCGAGCGAGGCGGTCGTTTCCTGCTCGGAGGCCTGCACGGCGAGGTCGGCGAGATCAATCTCGAAGCCGCCGTAGCCCACGCTCTCGATACGGGCGGTGCCGGTGCCGTTGAGCGCGCAGACGGCTTCGATGCGCGCGTCGAGCGCGCCGCCGATGACGTCGCCGCCCTCATGGTCGGTATGGTTGCCAGCGATCTCGGACCGTGCGGGCACGGTCACGGAGAGCAGGGGATTGCCGGTGTTGCCGAAGTGCTCGGCAAAGCGGTCCACGAGCGGCGTTGTTGGTGAAGACATTGGTTCCTCCCTTTCCTGAGGCTGATGCTGACGATGGTGACGAATCCATATAACAGGGCCGGCTTATCGATGCTTTGGGGCGGGCTGTGAGCGAGGCAAACCCGTTGCTTTGCACATGAGGCTCGGTGCCGTATGCGCCGTGCGGCCGTAAGGTCGTGCGACCGCGGCACCGCGTGCGCTACCAAGACACCGCGTGCGCCCCGCTATGCAGTGAAGAAGCGATATTCGTTGTGCGCGCGATAGGGGTGCGCCTCATCGAAGATCGCTTGCGGAAAGGACGGATGCGAGGGCGTTGCAGGGTAGAACTGCGGTTCCAGCGCGAACCCCTCCTGCACGCGGTACGTGCTATCGCCTTTACCGTGATCTTCATCGAGGAAGTTGCCGGTATAGAGCTGCATGCCGGGAAGCGAGGTCCAAACCTCCATGCCGCGTCCGCTCACGGGGTCCAGGGCGCGCACCGCGAAGCGGGCAGAGCCCCCATCCGCGGCGTTCGCCGTATAGCCATCGATGCAGAAGCAGTGGTCATAGCCATGGGCGAGCGCGAGCTGTTCGTCGCTGCCGGCGATGTCCTTCCCAATGAGCTTGGGCGCACGGAAGTCGAAGGGTGTGCCCTCAACGGGCCGGAGCTCACCGGTGGGTATCGACGTTGCGTCGATGGGGAGATAGCGTTCCGCGGCAATCTGCAGTTGCTGGCCGTGGACCGAGCCGGTGCCCTCACCCGACATATTGAAATACGTGTGGTTCGTGAGGTTGAAAAACGTCGCTGTGTCGGTGGTGGCGGTGTAGTCGGCCAAGAGCCGCATCCCGTCGAGCGCGTAGCGCACCGTGAACGTACGGTTTCCGGGAAGCCCGTAGGCGCCGTCGTCGACGGCGCAGGTGAACGTTATCGCGCATGCGTCTTCGTTAACATCTGCGTCCCAGATGAGCGCGTGCAGGCCGCGGGTGTGGTCGGTGTGCAGGTTGTTGCTTCCCTCGTTGCGCGGCAAGCAGTAAACCGTGCCGTCGATGGGCACCTCTCCGCGGAAAACGCGGTTGGCGCTCGGGCCAACGGTCGCACCGAAGAAATAGGGTGTGTTGGGATAATATGCCGCCGCATCATCGTAGCCGAGCACGATATCGGCAAGCTCGCCTTGCGACCCCGGTGCATCGATGCCAACGATGGTCGCTCCCAGGTCGGTCACGCGCACGGTGATCTGGCCGTTGCTCAATAGGTACAACGTTGCGGAATCTCCGGTTGGAAGGGTTCCGAACGGTTGCGACTCGATCATGACGACAGCCTCCAACCCCCGCCCACCGCTTTTTACGATGCAGCCACTCAAACGGTGCGACGGATGCAGTATGAGTATGTGCGCATGAGTAGCATAGCGCACCTGCAGCGGCTTACAGTCCGAAGAATGCCGGTCTTGCGGGGAGTGGGGGCGAAAGGGCCTGTGTTTCAAACGCGTCTCGAAAGCGTTGCGATTCTGGGGACCGCTGGCCGGCTGAAGACGACCGCTCACGGAAGCTTCATACTATGCAGTGTGGGGAGGGGAGGGTGGAGCGCCGAGAATCACGTTTCCACTGGTATACCTACTGGTTGAGTGGTTATAACCACCTCGAAATACGATGCACTTGTATCAGAAATGAGTACCACCTTTCTCATACCAATTTACCTGCGGAAATAAAGATTTACCGCTCATGGGCGAAAACCAACCGTTCGCAGGCGCTTCATAAGTTTTCATTATTTGTGGTGAGAATGTGGTTATACTGGTCTACCTGAGGTACCAATCTGTCACGTCGACATGGTGCCGTGAAGGCGAAGGGACCGTAAGAATCAAACCCGGTCTGCGCCTTGGTAGATTCGCTTGCCGTTGGGAGGGTCATGCACACCTTTGAGATCAGCAATGAGTTCCTACTTGATGGGGAACCTTTCACGATCCTCTCTGGTTCGATCCACTACACGCGTGTCCATCCCACCGATTGGCACCATTCCCTCTATAACCTGAAGGCCATGGGTTTCAACACGGTTGAGACCTACGTGCCGTGGAACATGCACGAGCCCGAGTCCGGTGTATTCGACTTCGCCGGCATCAAGGACCTCGCGCGCTTCCTTGACGAGGCTGCCGAGCTCGGCCTGTGGGCCATCGTGCGCCCCAGCCCCTTCATCTGCGCCGAGTGGGAGTGGGGCGGCCTGCCCGCGTGGCTGCTGCCCGAGCGCTCCATGCGCGTCCGTGCGAACGACCCCGCCTTCCTGGCACACGTTGCGAGCTACTACGATCGCCTCATGCCCATCTTGGTGGAGCGCCAGATTACGCATGGTGGCAACATCATCATGATGCAGATCGAGAATGAGTACGGCTCGTATTGCGAAGATAAGGACTACCTGCGCGCCATCCGCGACCTCATGGTCGAGCGCGGCGTGGACGTGCCGCTCTGCACCTCCGACGGCCCGTGGCGCGGTTGCCTGCGCGCCGGCACCCTCATCGACGACGACGTGCTCGCAACTGGCAACTTCGGTTCGCGTTCCGCGGAGAACCTCGCTGCCCTCAAGGCCTTCCACGAGGAGCATGGCAAGAACTGGCCCCTCATGTGCATGGAGTTCTGGGATGGCTGGTTCAATCGCTGGGGCGAGAACGTGATTCGCCGCGATGCTCAGGACCTCGCCGATTGCGTGCGCGAGTGCCTCCAGGTTGGTAACGGCATCAACCTCTACATGTTCCATGGCGGCACCAACTTCGCCTTCATGAACGCTTGCTCCGCGCGCCATACGCACGATATCCATCAGGTGACTTCGTACGATTATGATGCGCCGCTCAACGAGGAGGGCAATCCCACCGAGAAGTGGTATCTGCTTCGCGATGTAGTGCGTGAGCTCTTCCCGAGCGCTTGGACCGGCGAGCCCCTCATCAAGGAGGCCGTCGCCGTCGAGAGCATCGAGTGCAAGGAGCGCGTGAGCCTCTTCAACGTGCTCGACGCCCTCTCCGAGCCCGTTACCTCTCAGTATCCGCAGCCCATGGAGGACCTGGGCCAGAGCTATGGCTACACCCTCTACACGACGCAGAT
>ENA-OPSZ01001572-OPSZ01001572.1-human-gut-metagenome-genome-assembly--contig:-NODE-1572-length-10508-cov-2.523964_pt1 | contig 10508 bp, 7 predicted proteins | sample MGYA00241814_ERZ501919 | MGnify/ENA primary metagenome ERZ501919 (study PRJEB25962, sample SAMEA2042440) | human gut metagenome | biome: human gut; feature: human-associated habitat; material: faeces... | reverse complement strand
CGATACGAAGCCGAAAGCAAAATATATTAATTGGTTATTAATAACTGTCTGTATCGGATTGGCTATATTACTGACTACTACAATGTTTCTGGAATTAGTACCCAAAAACTAATCTGAAACAGAGAGAATAGTTTTTTCTAGAAATAAAAAATCGCTTTTTATAACTATTAAAGTTATAGAAGGCGATTTTCACATACCTGCCTATTGAATGGCATAGAATATTCGAAGAGCATATTGCATGACAACGTCAGGCAGCCATTTCTTACTCTTAGCGAATGTGACTTGTATCCATGGTCCGACTTTCGTACGGAAGGGAGGATTTTTGCGTGCTACTATTTTACAGATTGCAGCAGCCAACTTCCGTGGATGGCATCCATTACGTTCCTCTTTTTCTATGATCTCCAATGATTTCCGGAAGCTTTCTCCATAATCGGTATCCAGTCTTGTCTGTTCAGAAATATTCCGATTATCAGTAAATCCGGTATTGAAGTCTCCCGGTTCTACCACCCAATGGTTATCGCTATTCAGCAGCTGCAAGTCGCGCGGTTCGATAGTGAAGGTAAGCTCTTTCGTTTCTCCCGGATTCAGATGGATACGGTCGAAGCCGACGAGGTTCTTCTCGTAGGTCGTAACACTGCTGAGGATATCGCGTACATATAACTGTACTACCTCATCTCCGGCACGTTTACCTGTATTCGTCACCTTGCAACGGACGGTGACCGGTTGAACCTGTGTCACGATAGCTGGCTGGATCGAAATGTCTGAGTATTCGAAAGTCGTATAACTCAATCCGTAGCCGAACGGGTACAACGGACCGTTCACGCGGGACATGTTGCCGTCCAACCCTTTGTTGCGTCCGCCGTCGACCTGTGCATTCGGTTTGGTCGGGAAGTTGAACGGAATCTGTCCGACTGTCTTCGGGAAGGTAACGGTCAGCTTTCCACCTGGGTTATAGTCGCCGAACAGAGCGTCTGCAATGGCCGTACCGCCTTGCGAACCCGGATACCAGGCTTCGAGGATAGCCGGAACATATTTGTCCGCCCAGTTAATAGACAACGGACGTCCGTTGATCAGCACCAATACGACCGGTTTTCCAGTGGCTACGACAGCTTGCAGCAAATCGAGTTGGCGGCCTGGCAAATCGAGGCTGGAACGTGATTTGTTTTCTCCGCAGGTGCGGTTACTTCCGCCCAGCACGACTACAGTCACATCGCTCTTCTTCGCGTTTTCCACTGCTTTGTCGATCTCGCTCTGTTCTTCGGCTGTCAACGGATAACGGATCAGTTCCGATTCCGGCCAATTGGCATCTACCAGATCACAACCTTTCGTAAAGAGCACGTCCGTTCCTGGTTTTACCTTATTCCGAATACCTTCCAACACGGTTGTCACTTCTACGGCAAGCGGGCCGTAGTGTGTCAAAGCGTATGCCTCTTCATCTGCATTCGGACCGCATACGGCGATTTTGGAAATTTTGTTTACATCTAAAGGAAGGACGGCATCCTGGTTCTTCAACAGAACGAGCGATTCTTTTGAAGCCTGCAAGGCTACCAGTTGGTTTTCGGCGCAGTTTACCTCTTTGTCGGTCTCTTTCAAATCGATCTGATACGGATGGTCGAACAATCCAACGAGGAATTTGACGCGCAAAATGTCACGCACTCGGTCATCAATGGTGGACATTGGAATAGCTCCTTCCGCGATCAGTTCGCGAAGTGGCAGGACGTATGAATCCGGTGAGCGGAATGTACAACGTATGTTCAATCCCGCCAATACGCTTTGTAGCACGGATTCTTTCATATCGGCGGCAGTTCCGTGTTTAGAGAAAAGATATTCGACGGCGTCGCTGTCCGATACCACATATCCGCGGAAACCGAATTCGCCACGCAGACGTGTCGTCAGCCAATAATAGCTGCTCTGAATGGGGAATCCGTCGTAATCGTTGTATGAACTCATGACTCCGAGGATCCCGGCTTCCTTGATCACCCGTTTCCAGGGATAGACATGGATCATCTCGACCTCGCGTGGTGACATTTGCGGATCTACGCGTGCCATCCCTTCGCGTCCGCCTTTGTTGTTACTGTAAGCGATATAGTGTTTGGAAGTGGCGGCAACCTGATGGTCAGTCTGCATTCCTTTTGCCATTTCGATACCTAACTCGGCTACTAGATATGGGCTTTCGCCGTATACCTCTTCATAGCGTCCCCAACGCTGGTCGCGCCCGACATCGAGGATCGGAGCATAGACATTGGTATATCCCAACAACCGTCCTTCGCGCCCGGTGATATAGCCGACCTTATGAACCAGGTTCCGGTTCCAGGTGTGTCCCAATCCCAACTGTGTCGGGAAGTTGGTGGCGATATAGCTTTCTACCCCACGTATGCCTTCGTTCGTGAAGTCGGTCGGGATGCCGAGGCGTGTCTCTTCGATAAAGAACCGTTGTACTTCATTCAAAGCCCAGGCATGACGGGAAGCCGGCCAGACATACGGGTTGTCGGAAGGAGGAAGTCCCCATTGCTGGAAACCGTTCAGATGTTCGTCGATGGCACCCATGCCGTCTTTCCACAACTGATTTTTCCATTCAGGGGTGGGCAGGTCGTCTTTCAGTACCCGCTTGTAACCGTAGAGCGTAACCATCTGGCAGGTTTTTTCTTCAACATTCATCTGCGAAAGGAGGTCTTCGACACGTGCATCGATCGGGACCATAGGATCTTCATATACATCCTTTTTCCCATTCTTGTTGAAATCTATCCAGCCATTCCGGTAGATAGACTTGTTCGTTAATTTGTAAGTATCCGGTATCCGGATTTCCTGTGGTGTTTTGTTTTGTGCCTGCGTACAGAATGTCCCTGACAGGACAAGGCATGACGTAAGGACGGCGAGTTTGTTTTTCTTCATGGATTATAATTTGATATCGTTTAGTTCAACTAATTTGTTAACAATGGCGTATACGGTCAGACCACTGGCACTGTGTACCTGCAATTTCCGGGCGATGTTGCGTCGGTGTGTAACAACGGTGTGTGTGGAAAGGAACAGGCGGTCGGCTATTTCGCGGTTTGTCATCCCTTTGACGACACAGACCACGATTTCTTTTTCGCGTGCGCTGAGCGTCTGCTGTTCTTCGTTTTCGGTTTCCTCTTCCGGTGACGTATGGAGGCGTTCCAGCTTGTGGCGGATCTCGTCCGGGCTGTCATAGATGTTGATCTGGTCGTCGTAAGGTCGCAGCAGGGCATGATCAGCGACGGCATACAGCAGGGCTATGCATTTCATTTCCGTACAGCCGGTTTCTTCCTTGAGAAGCTGAATGGTGTAGTAACCGGGAAGTGACGGGTTAATAATCAGTATGTCTGGTTTGTGTGAGCGAAGTGTCTCTTGCAAAAGCTCCGCAGTGGCAATTTCGATGATCTGGATGCGGAATCCGGGAATTCGCTTTAATACTGCTTCGAGCCCACTGCGGATGATGGCAGACGGTTCGGCAACCGCTATGTTTAATAAGGCGCTCATAGGCATCACTGTATTGTTTTTTCAAGAGTCAGGATCGCCGGGACGAAAAGATAGTCTTCTACGTGGTTATGGGAGGCCAGATCTTGTTCGGTCGCGAAGATGTCAAACAAGACGCTGTTCAGCAGGTTGCTTCCGGGTCCCGGATAATACTTGATCAAGATATTTTTCAGTTCGATAATCTTCATTTCGATCTGATCATGATGTTTTCGGAAGATCGTTATGTTGTATTTCGGGTCTTTTATCCCTTTTAATAATCCCCGGACGTATGGAAATACTGTCTTTTCTTCATACGACATGTGTTTGTGGACTTCTGCTGCATATTCGTCGAAAAATTTAGTGATAACGAACGCCACATCTTTCGGGCAGTCTGCAATAGCATCGGTCAGTTTACGGCGGATATGGGGCAGCCGGAAGTCCAGGAAATAGGCGTGTGCATTATGCAGATAAGTGATCAAAGCCTCGATCGACAGACATTTGTCAATATTTGTCATCGGCGCGGATATCTCTTCCGTCAGAAAGTTTACGACGGTCAGGAACGTGCAGGGATCGACACCGTTTTGACGGCATACCTCTCCGATATTCTTTTCTCCGAATCCGAGTGCAATACCGAAGCGGCTCATGACGAGCACCATCGGATAATTCTCACAGATCAGATCACTCATTTTATCGGTTTCCCGATATTTACCATTCTTATACATAGGCTTTTCTCTCTTGTCTTGGTGTTTGAATAGCCAAAGATACATAAAAAATAGATTCTGCAGACTGCGCTTACAGAATTAGTAAATTCGGTAAGTCAGATAGTTCCAACGATTGAAATAAAAGTTTCGACCGCAGACACATTTGTTTTGCGGCAGGAAACGAATGATTTGTGGATTTTAGGAAAATATCCGTCTTGCTTAGGGACTGAAAAGGGCTGTTTTGGGTAGTAATTCGCAAAAAAGGTACTTTTTGCATTTTGACAGTTTTTGTAATAGGTTGATTAATAAAGATATACTAATTTATATAATGTACGCGTAAATGAAGAATTTTAAGAGTGAAATCGGGTGTGTGATCGTATTTAAGATGTTGATATATAGAAAAATAAGAGGATATTTAGAAATGACTAATGAAAACGTACGTTTTTTTTCGTCATTTTTTTGGAGCATTCAGTAAGTTCGTGAGCAAAAGAAGGTTTTTTGTACATATTAAGCTATCTGATTGATAAGAAAGAATATAGAAAAGAAAAAAACTTTGAAGAAAGAATTGCAGGTTTAAAAAGTATATGTATTTTTGTAGCTGAAAAATGACGAAAAAAAACGTACGTATTCGATTTCAAGATACAATAGTTAACAAACGTACGATAAGAACTGAACTTTTATAAACATTAGTATTAATATTAAATTTAGAATTATGAACAAAAAGTTTTCTACTCTTTTGTGTGCTAGCTTACTGTTCTCTTCAGCTTTCTCAGCTGTAAATGCGGGCAATATTAGAGGCTATGCACAAGGAAGTGATGCTGCTGCAATTTTAAAATTGGATAAGGCAGCGCTGAGTGGAGTGTATCAGTTGAGAGTTGGTACAAAGGGACAAGATGGAGTGCTTGCTATTAAAGATGGTAAGTATGTTATTCAAAAAACGACTGCAATTACAGATCTGCAAAGTTCTTTATGGTGTATAACAATAACAGAAGAAGGACAAGGTAAGGAGCCTATTTACGATTTTGTAAATAAAGCAACGGGTGAATTCTTGGCTGTTTCTGAAGCTGATGTTCAAGATCTGGTACTTGGCAAGGAAACAAGTATTAGTGGTGGTTTGTCTGTTGGTGAAACTTTTGGTGGTTGGGCCTTTTCCAGTACTTATGCAACAGATTTGGAGCAGGAGCAACCCATGTTTACCTATCAAGAAGCTGATCATGTTTTAGTTTTGACTAATAATAAAGGTCAGTTACAGGTGAAAAAAGTGTTGGCCAAGGAGGTCGATAAGGTTTCTAATGCGGTTAAGTTTACTGTCTTTAACGCAGGAACTTATGTGTTAAGTGCAAACGAAATCAACGCTTATTTGAAAGATAATAAGAATGTTCTTACATTTACTCCGGATGCAAAGGCTGATGTAAATCCGTTTACTTCAAATGCATTTGTTGCTAAGCCGTTAAACAAAGGTTTGGCATCCGACCATAATTTTGTTTATGTAACATCAAAAGCAAATGAAGAATTGTATTTGAAAGTCGATACTGCTGCTAATAGTACTGGTATTGGTTTCTTGAAATTTGGTTGGACTGATAACATTAAAAATAAGGTTGAAGGTAGCTTGTTGGATGCTCAGCATCAATTCTTGTTCTCTTATAAGCCGTCTGTTGACTCTTTGTTTATTCAGGTGAAAGAAGCTCGTTATAAAAATGAGAAACAACCTGAAAAATATTGGAAGGATGTCACAGATGTTAGAAAGTATGGTGCTGCATATGCAAATATAAATCTGAATGATAGCGAGATGGATGCTGTTAATGCAAAGTGTGTTCCTTCTAAATTGTTCGTTAAATTGCAGGACTTTACCACATCTTTGAGTGTTGCAACTATTGGCGAAAGACCTATTAATACAAAGATCGGTTTCGGTCTGAAAGGTTGTTTCGTAACTAGCGATAAGACTTCTGTTGACAACGGTTTGTATATCATCAAGAATGCAAAGGGTCAAGTATTGGCTGCTCCTATTCATGAAAATGCAGAAGGTAACAGCGAATATGCAATCGAATGGGTGACATTGGACGAACAGGAGCCGTTGCACATGCCTGCATACCAGTGGGTTATTACAAAAACATTGAATGCAGAAGTATCTCAACCGGTTTCTCCGGTTAAAATTGTAAACCGTGAATTCCCGAAAGCGAAAAATTGGGATAACGTTCAGTTCCGTTTGAATGAAGATGGTGAAATCTATACACTTACAACGGATGCTGATATGTTGAACAACGTAACGTTTGTTCAGATCAAAGACTCTGCAATCATCAAAGATAAGAAGTTAGGTTACAAACATATCGACTCAAAAGATTTGTTGGTCAACAGATATAAATTCAATTATCTGAACCCGTTCTCAATGGAATATTGGATTGCTAACGGTACAGGTAAAGATTCTTTGATCTATGTTAAGCAGGATGCCGGCGATTATGCTTTGGTTGAAGGTTCTACATACGAATATGGTATCGATGTTGATGCCGCTCTTTTGAAAAAGATTCCGGGACTGGCTCAGTTGGAAAGAACGAATTATGTCATTGCTAAAGACGAACAGGATCGTTTGGTTGAAGCTTATGGAAGCAAGTATTCAATGGGTGTAGCAAACTATGGTTCTAATATGGTTGTTGATACATTCTTCTTTAAAGAAAATAACCACTATGATGGTAAAGACTTCTATGCTATCGTCGAATCTTATTATAATAGCACTGCTCATGCTACTGAAATTCAAAATACAGCTGATACGAAGAAAGTCGGTATCGCTGATGACGGTATGAGTGCTGGTCTGAAAGTTCAGTTCCTGAATGAAACAAGAACTTCTGCTTTCACTGTTGAACCTTCTACAACTCCGTTGTATCGTCGTTTCAACAACGTTGCACTGAGTGAAAGCGCAACGGACGGCCGTGACAGCTTGAGATTCTTCGAAACGATCCGTAAGGAATACTTGATGGATGAAAACAATAGCAACTTGACTGATGCTAATGTTGACTATCTGGGTATGTGGACAGCTGACAAAGCAACAGGTTTGTCATTCCAGATCGATACTGCTTGGGTTAATCGTGGTGCTGGTTATATCAAACCGCAATACTTGATTTCGGTTGCACATAACGACTTTGCCGGAACTCCGGGTAAACCTTGTACGGAAGATGGTCCTCACGTAGACAAAGACGGTAATATTACAGACGCAGAACATTGTGTTCACGCTACTCCGGCTATCCCTGGCTTCGAAAGAGCTAAATATTTGGTAAGTTTCCAGGATTCTGTAGATGTTTACGGTCAGGACAAACCTTATGCAGATATCAAGGGTGGTTATACTCGCGTAGGTTTCGTTGAAGGTATCCGTGTTGCCGATACGTTGTGGATCCTGCCGGCAGAATTCGTAGCTTTGGCTAACGATAAGATTAGCTTCGATGCTTTGGAAGCTTATAATGATTCTGTGAAAAATCTTGCTTCTAAATCATATTTGATTAAGAATAGACTGGACGGTGACGACCATAAGAATTACACTTGGTCATTCCGTTATGTACATCCGGAAAATGCAGGTAATGTAACGGAAGAAGGCGTAGAAAATCAGTTCTTGTTCGAATCGAACAACTATGACAATAAGATTATTGCACCTGAAAATGCTGCATGGTTGAAGATTCAGAATGGTTGTGTGGTTTTGACAGACAAATCATCTACATTCTCACATGCTGCAACAGGTGGCGACGGAGCTTTGATCTTCAATGTTGAAAATAAGGTTGACGATCAGCTGGCAACAGACAACGAAGAAATTGCAACATCTGAAGTTACAGTAATCGCTTTGCAGGGTGCTGTACGTGTAGCTAACGCTGAAGGTAAGAAAGTTGTTATCACTAACATCTTGGGCCAGACAGTTGCTAACACAGTTATCACTTCAAGCGATGCAACAATTGCTGCTCCTCAGGGCGTAGTTGTAGTAGCTGTTGAAGGTGAAGAAGCTGTTAAAGCGATCGTTAAGTAATAATGATCTCCCGTAGAGACACTATGAAACAGTGTCTCTACTATATTGAAATAAAGATTTTATAATCAAATAATGACCATGTGTCCGGTCTTTCCGACCAGTCAATTACCCCGCGAGGGCGAACAAGTGGTACATTAATACTAAAGTAAAAAAATAACAATGCTGCCTGTACTTCCGTGAGGAAAGAGAGCAGACACAAAACAAGCCCCGACAGAGTAATTCCGTCGGGGCTTCGTTGTTATTATGATAAAAGGATTCTGCCCAAATGGCTAAAGTGCCGCAAACCGTTCATCTCCTTTGGCTGTCACCGCTGTACATTCCATTTCGACCAGCCAGCCGGTTCGGCAAACCGGAGCACGTACGATGATATAAGGGAGGCTGGGATGATGTTCGTCTATATAACGTTTGACCCGCGCATAATCCGCCGTATCGCGGATATAGATCACAGCTTGCATGATGTCATTCAAAGTGGCGTCCGCTTCTTTCAGCAGGGCTTCGATATTCTCAATCATGCGGGAAGTTTGTTTTATGACATCGCCAGCATGCACGATTTCTCCGTATCGGTCGATGCTTGCCGTGCCGGAGATAAAGACATGGCGGCGGTCGCCGTATGTGACAGCTGTGCCTCGTTCGAACGTAACGCCGTATTCATATGTGCGGTTCAGGTGTTCTGGTGCATATAGATAGCGGATTTGTCCGGGGCAGATACCGGAAACAGCATATGTGTCCATTGTCACGAATACCATCGGGTCGAAATAGCGTCCCTCGATTCCCGTACTGGCGATGAAATGAGTTTCTTCTGTCAGGTTTTGTGTCGCGAACACTTCTTTGCGGGCTTTTACCACACCCGGATAATTCACGTCTACATTCTGTACGAAGATCCACGTGCGCAGGCAGTTAGCCGCCAGTGTGCAATTGGCTTCCGTCAGTTGCAGGATATAATCGCGGAAGATCAGGCGGGTCTGGTATTCCGAATTGGCCGCCCTGTTGCACTGGTTGGCACCTAAAAGCTGGCCGTATGCACCGTGACGCGCCTCAAACAACCCATTTGGCAACACCTGTGTCTGTACGCCAGTCTGCAGCCAAGCCCACAATGCAATCTTCGTGCCGTTCATCGGAGCCTGCTGTACGATTGATAGTGCGCAATAGGGGGAAAGCCGTTCCCGTTCCATCAGTTCATCTGTCTGGTTGGTTACGTCACTCAGAAAATAACGCCGGAAAATAGCGACCGGATTACCCGGCAACTCTTCCACTGAATGGGCGTAAACATCTTGTATGTGCTGTAACTGAGTGTGAAAATCCTCCAGGCAGTTCGTCTGTTGGAAGAAAATATGGTATTCCGTTATGCCTTTGGAGGATTGAAAAGAGGTGATTTGCACTTCCGTCGTGTCGTATGTTTTCCTTATCAGGTTCATATTTATATTGTGTTTTTATAGTATAGATTGTAAAAATAAGGCTATTTAATTGAAATCAGAAAATTGAGAGTTGAAAATTACTTAATAAAGTAAGGAACGGTACTGTTTGTTAGCCGTTCAAGTCCTTCAACTCTATCAATTTGTTTACGATGGCATAGACAGTCAAGCCGCTGGCACTGTGTACTTGCAATTTTCGGGCGATGTTCCGGCGGTGGGTAATAACGGTGTGGGTGGATAGGTATAACCTGTCTGCAATCTCTCGGTTTGTCATGCCTTTTACCACACAGATGACAATCTCTTTTTCCCTGCTACTCAGTGTCTGCTGGTCCTCGTTTTCCCCTTCTTCGGACGGAACTTCTTCGGTGTTGAGGCGTTCCAATTTATTTTTCAACTCATCGGCATTATCGTATATTGATATCTGATCGTCATAGGAGCGAAGCAGAAACGGGTCGTTTATATTATATTGAAGGGCAAAACATTTCATATCCGGGCAGCCGCATTCGTCTTTCAGATGTTGTAGGTTGAAGTTTCCCGGAATGGAAGGATTTACGATCAGGATGTCCGGCTTATAAATGCGTAAGCCCTCTGTCAGACAGTCTGCTGCTGTTATTTCGGATATCTGGATACGGAATCCAGGTAAGCGTTTCAGCAGTGTTTCCAGTCCGCACCGGATGATGGAGGATGATTCGGCTATCGTTATTTTAATGTTAGTGGACATGGCAAGTGGTTTTATTGTTTTTCTAAAGACAGAATAGCAGGTACGAAGATGTAGTCTTCTACCCGGTTATGAGAGGCAAGGTCTTGTTCTGTTGCGAAAATATCGAACAGGACGTTGTTGAGCAAATTACTGTCCGGTCCCGGATAATACTTCAGGATCAGGTTCTTCAGTTCCGTGATTTTCATCTCGATCTCGTC
>ENA-OPSZ01001569-OPSZ01001569.1-human-gut-metagenome-genome-assembly--contig:-NODE-1569-length-10523-cov-2.251720_pt1 | contig 10523 bp, 10 predicted proteins | sample MGYA00241814_ERZ501919 | MGnify/ENA primary metagenome ERZ501919 (study PRJEB25962, sample SAMEA2042440) | human gut metagenome | biome: human gut; feature: human-associated habitat; material: faeces... | reverse complement strand
TGTCCTTATTCTGTATATCATGCCCTGAGATGATAATTCATAGGTCATGTTGCAGGTATACTGACAGATAGTTCTAATCAAGGTAAAGCCCACCATGCCTGCAAGCAGCAGCCAGAACAGCTTTCTTTCATGCTCAAGATTAAAAAGTGCGTCCTTGCTTGAAAGAAACTTATCCACAAGCTCTTTGCTGAAATAAGGTGTGGTAAGATACAAGGCGTTGCATACGATAGACAGCACAAGGGCTGTTACATAGAATTTTCGGTAGCCTTTCAGATTGTGCCATATCCATTGAAGCTGGAACATATTCTTTCACTCTCCTTTTATTCTTCTAATCTTCATGCTCTCTTAGGCACATATAAAAATATGAAACCCATACTCTTTTAAGCTATGGGATATTATAAGCCCTTTTCAAAGTAAAGTCAAGGGGGTAAAAGCATTTAGTTTACATAAAGCAAGCTAAAAAATCAACGAAAACACGAAGCTTTTGTTGTGCTTTTTCACAAATTATGAATATGTTGTTATCTAATGATAGTCATATTTAGAAGAAAACGTTTTCTTTAACTGTTATATTATCTTAAACTAAGGTTTCGCACAATAAAATAACCGCCCTGAAATAACAGAGCGGATAGAGGATATTTTTGTATGCAATAATATGCGAGCGAAAAAGTCACCCTTACGGGTTTATTTAATCCTGAAAAACGTCGGTGAAGTAGCCTGCGTTGGAGATAGGTTCATTGCCGCCTGCAAGGTGCTTTGTACAGCCCATGACGTGGCATCTGAAAAAGCCATAGTCGCCCTCACGCTCCTCACAGCCGAGGACCGTCACAGAGGTAGGCTGCATATTGAAGCCATGCCACATATTCATGGTAGAAATACCGAGGATATGTCCTATCATCACCATTGATACGCCGAAGTGACAGAAGAACACAAGGGTTTCATCGCTGTGCTTTTCAATGCGAAACATACCGTTCTCATGGATATAACCATGATCGGCAAGAAGCTTATCAATACCCTCATGCACCCATTTAAGCTGTTCTTCAACATTGCCTGTTTGCATATAATCGGACTTGAACCAATTATTGCGGTCATAGTATATCTCTTTATCCGCCCATTCGGTGGGGTACATATCCCATGGGATACGATGTCCTCCGTCAGAGGTGGGTATTATGCCGTTAAATTCTCTCAGCCATTGGAGCGTTTCGGCTGTATCGCCACGAAGCTTCAGGGAATATTCCGCTGTGAGCTGTGCTCTGCCAAGGGGAGAAACGTAGAACTTTGAAACGTCCCAATTCTTTACACGCTGTGCAAGAAGCTCTGCTTCACGCTTGCCCTTTTCTGTAAGGGTATCATGAACGTAATCGGGGTCGCCGTGTCTGATAAAAATAAGCCGCATAAAAATACCTCCTAGTTAGTCTGCCATTGGTTTTATTTCAGCGTTGTAGGCTCTTCTAAGGAAGAACAATGACGCCATGATCGAGAATATTTCGGCTATCGGGAACGCCCACCAGATAGCGTCAAGCTTGCCTGTAAGGGAAAGAAGATACGCCACAGGAAGAAGCACAACAAGCTGTCTTGTAAATGAAACGAGCATAGAGGAAAGTCCCCTGCCAAGAGCCTGCAATGATGAAATTATGATTATATCAAAGCCTGCGAAGAAGAAGTGTGTGCTGATTATACGCAGGGCTGTTACGCCTATGCTTAGCATATTATCGCTTGCGTCAAAGAGTTTCAGAAGCTGTGCAGGGAAAATCTGCATTATGATAGTGCCGACTATCATGATAGACACAGAATATATCATGGCGTATTTTATTGCACCTGTGATACGCTTTTTCTTTCTTGCACCATAGTTATAGGCAACGATAGGGATAAGACCGTTATTAAGTCCGAAAACAGGCATGAAAACGAAGCTCTGAAGCTTGAAATACACACCGAAAACTGCGGCGGCGGTGTTTGAGAAGCCGATAAGTATTTTATTCATGCCGTATGTCATGATAGAAGAGATAGACTGCATTATGATGGACGGCAGGCCGACAGCGTAGATCTTCTTGATTATCTTTGCCTGCGGTCTATACTTCACAAGGTTTATGGTTATCTCTTTGTTGAACTTCATATTGAAGAAAAGTCCGAAGGCTGCAGCGGTGAACTGACCGATACAGGTAGCCACAGCCGCACCTGTTACGCCCCACTTAGGGAAGAAGCCCACGCCAAAGATAAAGCAAGGGTCGAGGATAATATTTATCACTGCGCCTATTCCCTGAGTATACATTGAATAGATAGTTTTACCTGTTGCCTGCAAGAGTTTTTCCATGGTCATCTGACAGAAAAGACCGATACTTAGCAGGCTGATGACGGTTAGGTACTGGTCGCCATATTCGATAATTATTTTGCTTGAGGTTTGTGAGCGATAGAAGATCTCGGTAAAAAATGCACCAAAAACCACGAAGATAACGAAGTTCACAAGGCAGAGGAAAATGCCGTTATTGGCGGCGCTGTTGGCTTGTTTGAAGTTCTTTTCACCAAGTGATTTTGACAGCAGTGCGTTGATACCGACACCAGTGCCTGCACCGAGGGCTATCATAAGATTTTGCACAGGGAAAGCCAGTGACACGGCAGTGAGTGCGTCCTCGCTTATTTTGGCAACAAATATGCTGTCGACGATATTATAGAGAGCCTGCACGAGCATGGATATCATGATCGGCAGGGACATTTTGAACAGCAGATCACCTATGGGCTGCGTTCCCATTTTATTTTCTCTTACTTCTTCCATTTTACGATTCCCACCTTAGAGTTACTTTTTCTTAGAATATATACTTTAACCTTTTTATTATAGCATTTTTATACGAAAGTTGTATGAATTATTTGTTAAATCAGCACAAATCGGGTGGTGTCCTCTATGATTCAGAATTTATGCAAGTTCTGAGCACGGGCGAACGATGTTCGCCCCTACCGATGTTTGTGGGATTATCAAGGATTGTGAGATAAACAATAATGCGAAATGTCAAGGGGGGTGGGCTGTCGAGGGCGCCAGCCCCTACAGATCGTTAGGGGAAGTTTGTTGTGCCGCAAAATCGCTACGCTCTTTGCGGATTTACATTTGCTCAGGGCGAGGGTGGGCGGTGCAGATTTTGTACTCCGATATAGGGTTTGTTTGATATATGGCTCTCGTGTGCTTTTTACACTTTAATCTGCACCTTGTCGGCTTACGCCGAATGAGGCTCTGCCTCATACTCCGCTCAGGGCTTTGCCCTAAGAACCCACAAGGGACTCTGTCCCTTGACCCTGCAAGCCCTCTAACGCCGGGCTTGTGCCTGCGTTTTATCTCTCGCTACGCTCGGTGCAGGGGGCACAACTTTGGTTAGCTATGCTCATTCCTCACTCCTCACTCCTCACTTAAATCGCTTTACCGCTTGACGAAACCACTGTAAAGTAGTATAATATAAGAAATGCTGCTTATGCAAATTCTTTTACGGAGGTCCTTTATATGGAGAAAAAACCGTTTTATATCACTACCCCGATATATTACCCTTCCGGTAATCCTCATATCGGTCACTGCTACACCACTGTTGCCTGCGATTCTATTGCCAGATACAGACGTATGCAGGGCTATGATGTCATGTTCCTCACAGGCACTGACGAGCATGGTCTGAAAATCGAACAGAAGGCTGCTGAAAAGGGTGTTACACCTAAGGAATATGTTGATGAGGTAGTCAAGACTTTCAAAAAGCTTTGGAGCTACATGAACATCAGCTATGACAGATACATCAGAACCACTGACGATTATCACATTGAAACTGTTCAGAAGATCTTCAAGGCTCTTTATGACAAGGGCTACATTTACAAGGGCGAATACAAGGGCAAATACTGCACGCCTTGCGAAAGCTTCTGGACTGAGTCACAGCTTGATGAGAACGGCTGTTGTCCTGAGTGTCACAGAGAGGTAACAGAGGCTAAGGAGGAGGCTTACTTCTTCAAGATGTCACCATTTGCTGAGAGGATAGAGAAGCTTCTCACTGAGACAGATTATCTCCAGCCAAAGACAAGAGCCACTGAACTTGTAAACAACTTTATCAAGCCCGGTCTTGAGGATCTTTGTGTATCGAGAACTACTTTCAAGTGGGGTATTCCTGTTACATTTGATGACAAGCACGTTGTTTACGTTTGGATAGACGCACTTTCTAACTATATTTCTGCACTTGGTTTCTGGAACGAGCAGTACAATGATTTTGACAAGTTCTGGCCTGCTGACGTTCACATGGTAGCAAAGGATATCATGAGATTCCACGCTATCGTTTGGCCTGCAATGCTTATGGCACTTGATCTTCCACTGCCTAAGCATCTTGCTGTACACGGCTGGATAACATTCAACGGACAGAAGATGTCCAAGTCTTTGGGCAACGTTGTTGACCCGTTTATTCTTGGTGAGAGATATGGTGCTGACGCTATCAGATACCACATTCTTCGTGAAATGGCTTTAGGTGCAGACAGCTCATTCTCAAACGAGATAATGATAAACAGAATAAACTCTGACCTTGCAAATGGTCTTGGCAATCTTGTTTCAAGAACTGTAGCTATGGCTGACAAATATTTTGGCGGCACGCTTCCTGCTGACAGAGAGGCTGGCGATTTTGACGCTGAGCTTATTGCTGAGGCTGAGGAGCTTAGAGCAAAAGTCGACGAGTTCATGGACAAGACTCAGATAAACAATGCTTTGGCTGAGATATTCAAGGTAGTATCCAGGGCTAACAAGTACATTGACGAGACAGCTCCATGGGTACTTGGCAAGGACGAGAGCAAAAAGGCAAGACTTGCGACAGTTCTTTACAATCTGCTTGAAACTATCAGGATAGTATCAACGCTTCTCAGCAACTTTATGCCTACAACAATGCCAAAGGTATGGGAGCAGATAGGTGCGGCTGAGAGCGACATCACATACGAGAACGCTGGCAAGTTTGGTGTACTTCCTGCTGACGTTACAGTTCACAGGGGTGAGATCATCTTCCCAAGAATTGACGTTGACAAGGAGATAGAGGAGCTTAACAAGATAATAGGCAGCAATGCAGAGCCTGAGGAAAAGGCTGACGATGGATTTGAGCCTGCGCCTATAGCTGACGAGATAACCATAGATGATTTTGCAAAGGTAGATCTGAGAGTTGCTCTTGTTAAGGACTGCGAGAAGGTAAAGAAATCCAAGAAGCTTCTTTGCTTACAGCTTGACGATGGTTTTGGCGGCAGGCAGGTAGTATCGGGCATTGCGGCATGGTACAAGCCTGAAGATCTTATTGGCAAGAAGGTAGTTATTGTAGCCAATCTGAAGCCTGTGAAGCTTTGCGGAGTTGAGTCAAACGGCATGATATGTGCGGCTGACACACCTGACGGTGCGGCAAGCGTTATTTTCCCGGATCAGGACTTGCCATGCGGAGCTAAGCTTAGATAAAACATTTATAAAAAAACAAGGAGCGGATTTCCGCTCCTTATATGCGTCTGTAGCTCAGTTGGATAGAGCGCAAGACTCCGACTCTTGAGGTCGCAGGTTCGATTCCTGTCAGGCGCACCAGCCACTCGCCGTGGCGGGCATTTTACGCTCAACTTTCTTTTAAATCTTACTATTACGCCGCTAGGTGTAGTTGAGTTGTTATTTTTACTTTGTTGGTGCTTGCACCTGCACCAAATCCGCTATCATTTATGGTAGCGGATTTTTTTTATTTCCGCCCATAGGCATGATATGCTGGGAAAGCTATATGTTCGCCGTGGCGGGCATTTAAACCTTACCTTGTGTAAGGTGTTTTATTAATTGCATATTTCATTAAGGCACTTTGTCACTCGCCTGCGCAGTTCTTCTCCTCCAAAGGGAAAGCCGAACTCTGCGGCGGAGCTTCCCCACTCAGGTGGGTGCTTCTTTGAGCCGTCAAAATAGCGGCTTTTCACCACGCCACGATAGCGTTTTGGCATTTTTGCCGCAAGCTCCTCACATTCTCTCAAGCGAAGCTGCACCTTTGCAAGGTCAAGCCACAAGTCAGTAAGTTTTTTACCTCTGTGGGCTACCCTGCCGCAATGCTCCCCCACTGCGGCAAGCTGTGAGGACATTTCGCAGATATCTTCTTTAAGCTTCCTCTCCTGCCACCTTAGTTTGCGATACTGTGAAAGCTTTCGCAGTGCGGCTGTATTAACTCTGCTTCCACCGCTTCTGAAATTATATCGGCTCGCTGAGGGTGCAAGCCTTTTTATGAAATTTACCTCTACGGAATAATCTATATTATCGTACATTTTTCTCCTTTCGCCTTTTTGTACAGACATTTGGACAGTTAGTATGATATACTGTAAATAAAATAAAGCAATGACATTTCAGATAACCGTTTTCTGTATATCTCTCGGGGCGGAGATGTCAAAAAGGGGGCGGTTTATCCTCTTGACTTTTACAGGAAAATGTATTATAATTATATCAAAGCCAGATTTTATACAGATATCTGTACTAACGATACATACAGTATACTACAGGTTTCTGCAAAAGTCAATAGCTATCAGCAAATTTGATACAGACTTCTGTATCTTTTGTGAAATGGTCACAATTGGAGGAAGAAAATATGACTGAAATGTACAAAAGGATAAAAGAGCTATGCGAGGAGAACCATATGACGGTATCGCAGATGTGCAAGGAGCTGTCTATAACGAGGAGCTGTTTATCTGAGCTGAGCAAAGGCAGGACGGAACGACTTTCCGCAGAGAATTCTACAAAGATAGCGAACAGATTTGGAGTGAGCGTACAATATCTTATATCTGGCAGGGAAGAAGATTTTGACACGAAGCTGAAATATGCATTATTCAACGGCACGCTTGGAGTGACGGACGAAATGTTTGACGAGGTCAAGCAATATGCAGAAATGGTCATGCTCAGAGAGGAAGCAAAGCGCAGAAAGGCTGGTGAAAAGTGAGAGATGACGAACATACAGGAATTGTATGATATTTGCAGTAGAGAGAACATAACTATAGATTTTATTGATTGTCCAAAGTGCGGGGCGATATCGCTTTTTGGCGCAGGTGGCTGTGCGATCGGCATAGACAGCCAGACGCCTGCAAGGCTTTTGAAGGAGCGCACTGCTCACGAGATAGGTCACTGCGTAAAGGGTGCGTTTTACAACAGATACGCCACGGCTGACAACATCTCACAGCATGAATACCGTGCAGACAAGTGGGCGATAGAAAATCTGATACCGAAAAGCGAACTTATCAAAGCCATAAAGAAAAATCTGGACAGTATTTATCTGCTTGCGCAGCATTTTGATGTGAGCGAGGATTTTATGATAAAGGCTTGCAGGTATTATGGGGTTTATTTTGGGTAGAAAAATACCGCCGAGGGCGATGTGAGTCCTTGGCGGTTGGTTTTAGTATAGCTTTTTTGCGGTCAATTCTTCAAGAGTGCCGATCTTATTGAACAGGTCTTTTATAATGTAAATCACGGCAAATTGTCAAGTGTGCTAAAACTTCACGCCCCAACTGAAATTCTCAGGGAGATCGTCAGGTTTGTTCGCAGGGTCACGATACTGCCCTACAATGCCTTTAGACCTTGGCGAACTTGTATCACACCACTGTGCAAGCTTGTATCTGCCGTCCTCCCCTGCTATCCAAAAGGCATAGCCTGCATCGTCGCCATTGACGCTAAGTGCGTCATGGACTGCTTTTTCAAGCTTTTTGGATTCGTCATGCACTGCCGAGCAATCCACCACAAGCTCCACCAAAGTAAAGCCTTTTTTATTCATGTCTTTCCCTCAATTCTTTCATCGGAATATTGATCCCCATTTAATATTTCGACAAGTATATTATACAAAATTTACCCGATTTTGTCAAGGAAAAGGCAAGCTTTATTACTCAATTTTACCATTTGCACAAAGGCAAACTATTCTTATTGGCTATTTTATATATTTTCAGACAAAAAAAGAACCGCTCAAATGAGCGGTTCTCAAAACGCTTTAATTGTAAATTAGTCACCTGCAGCTGGAGCCCAAGAATCCTTTGTGTATGCTGTATCAGCGAATGGCTTATTAGCATTGTCAGGCTTGCTACATGGGTTTGGATACTGGCCAAGAACTCCACCTGTTGGGTTCTCAACGTCAGACCACTGAGCAAATGTAACGTTACCATCATCGCCAAGAACATATACGCAATAGCCAGCGCCATCACCATTGTCCTTAAGTGCATTCCAAACTGCAGAAGCAAGCTTAGCCTTTGCAGTATCATCAGTGCCACCAAAATTCTCCTTAATCTTGTTACCCTTACTTGATGTAACCTTCATTGAAGCATCAGATGTTACTGATGTACCCTCAACGAGCATATCAGCAGCTTCGTTGTTTACAGTTGTGAAAACGAGCTTAGCGTTTGAGTTAGCTGTCTTGAGCTTTGACTTCTTTACATAGTTCATCATTGTAGGAACGAGGATAGCTGCAAGGATACCGATGATAGCGATAACAACTACGAGCTCTACAAGGGTGAAACCTTTTCTGTTAGATTTCTTCATAGAAAATCCCTCCATAATAAATTAAATAAATTTGTTTATAAAAGAGCTGCAAGCCGATTTAAGCAGCTACTTTCCAATAATTAAGCGGCTTTCGGAGTTCTTTGCGTTCTCCTTATCACCATGATTAAAGTATACATCATCTTGTCCAAAATGTCAATAGTTTTTCAGATTTTTTCTCAACTTTGTTCAACTTGACGAAAAACTAATTTTCAATCGGTCATTTTGACGATTGGTAACACTATGTTGACATTTTCACAAGAAATTATGTCACACACTTTGTCACACACCATTTTATGATGTATCACCTTACATCGTCCTTAATTATATCTTAAAACAAATAAATTGTCAAGACTTATTTAACAGTTTCGTTATTTTTGTGTACTCTGTACACTTCTCATTCATTTTTGAATACAATTTGCACTATTTGTTTCGCATATTTAACTATTTGTATAATTCCTTCATCTTATTATACAGATTTTCAGAAGCGTTTTCTATCTCTGCCCTGCCATAATAGAGCGACTCGGAGGTGCTTATAAAAAGGTCAAGTACCCCCTGATCTTCAAGCTTCGGGGACATTATTTCAAGCTCCTCTGAGTTTGCCATTTTCTCGTTGGCTTTATACTCTATCCCGTCAAGCATATCCCTCGCTTCAAGGGCTTCCAATGCCGCCTTTGATGCAGGCACGCCCTTTCCCATGCCCTGCAGGAGAGCCATTTCCTCACCGTTCACAAGATAGTCAAGAAGCTTTGCGGCTTCCTCAGGGGACTTGGTGTTTTTCTTTATGGCATAAACGCTAGTGGGCTTTTTATACCAACCGCTGCTCACGGCCCGCTTATGCTTTGGATAGTCGCCTATAACGATGTCAAAGCCAAACTTCTGAGCAGGCTCGCAGTAATACTCTGCGTCTGATATCCAGGAAGCCACGCCTGCCGTCAGGCATTTTTCAAGATCGTTCCTATCGAAATCCCACGCAGGTTTTGTGACCTTTTTATTTAGCATTTCCTGATAAAAGGCGAGCATGAGCCTTACGTCCTCCGAGGCATACTGAAACTCACCGCTGTCAGATAACATTTTTCTTCCCGTTACCTGCTCCACATACGCCACAGAGCTGAGATAAGCCGCCTTTTTCGTCATTTCAACAGGATACACCTCGTCTGACTTCATGACCTCTGCCGCATTTATAAGGTCAGACCAATTTTCAGGCAGGCTCAGACCATAACTGTCATACATGGTCTTATTATAGTAGAAGGTTATACAGTTCGTACCGGTAGGCAAGGCGTTAAGCTTGCCGTTTATAGTGCCATATGAAAGGCTGTCATCATCAAATGCTGAAAGATTTATGTATTCCGACAGCTCATTAAGGTCATAAAAGTCCTCGCCGTCGGGAGAAAAAAATCTTTTCCCTAGTTTTGTCCATCTGTTTGTTGCTAACTTCCGGATGTGCTTCGGAGGTTGAAATGGCAAGTTTGCCGTCTACGTCTTCGGTGGTGTCAGAGAAAAATTCCACGTCCATTCGTGTTTTGAAGCCGTCAAAGTCTGCATACTCAGGTCTTACCACAACGTTCTTATTGCTGTTCTGATAGGCTTTAAGCCCGTCGAGAGTATACTCGTTACGCGCGTCCTTGCCCCACCACGAGAAGGACACCTCGGTCTTTACTTTATGCTCCATTCTTCTTTCAAACAATGCACAGCTCGTCATGACAGTCGCTGTGCAGATCGCTGAAGCGGTCAAAGCCGCACACCTTACAATGCGTGTTCTCAATTGCGGCTCACCTCTTCCTCTTTTTTATCATATATCACCGCTCTTGCGTCCTCACTGTGTTCTGCTTTCTCGCAGGCTTTTTCTGCCATTTCGTAAAGTTCATCATAATCATCGCTTGTTTCAGGGTAGACCGACGCACCCACTGCACATTTTATGTAGCCCCTGTCATCGTCAAGGCAACATTCCTTCAGCTTATCGTTAAGCTCTTTAACATAGGTCCTCACATCACCATAGGCTCTCACAAGGTCAAAG
>ENA-OPSZ01001566-OPSZ01001566.1-human-gut-metagenome-genome-assembly--contig:-NODE-1566-length-10540-cov-3.062184_pt1 | contig 10540 bp, 7 predicted proteins | sample MGYA00241814_ERZ501919 | MGnify/ENA primary metagenome ERZ501919 (study PRJEB25962, sample SAMEA2042440) | human gut metagenome | biome: human gut; feature: human-associated habitat; material: faeces... | reverse complement strand
ATTGCCGGACGGCAGGTGGCGGCCCGCAAGATACCTTCATGGTATCCGGTTTCTGCATTATGGTATCCCCCTCATTTGTCTATGGAGCAATGTTCTTCCGAAGCAACTGCTTTGTATAAGGCCTCTTTGTTGGAAGGCGATACTTTTGCCGATTTAACCGGAGGTTTCGGTATTGATTGCAGCTTTATCTCCCGGAATTTCAAGCAGGCTGATTATGTGGAAAGGCAGTCAGGACTTTGTGAGCTGGCTTTGCATAATTTCCCTTTGTTGGGGTTGGGGCACATTCGGATACACAACCGGGACGGGGTATCCTATTTGCAGGAAATGCTTCCGGTAGATTGCTTGTTTTTAGACCCTGCCAGAAGAGACGGACACGGTGGAAAGACGGTTGCCATCTCTGATTGCGAGCCGGATGTTACTGTTTTGGAGCCTTTGCTGGTTGATAAGGCAAAGAAAGTGATGGTGAAATTATCGCCTATGCTGGATCTGTCATTGGCATTGAACGAGTTGAAAACAGTTCGTGCGGTACACATTGTCGCTGTGAATAACGAGTGCAAGGAGTTATTGCTGATACTGCAAAAAGAGTCCGTTTCATCGGAGGTAAGCATCCATTGCGAACATATTGTAGGCAACGGGGAGAGCCGGCATTACACCTTTACCTTGAAGCGGGAAAAAACATCGCCCTGTCTTTTGGCCGATGAAGTCGGAACTTATTTGTATGAACCGAATGCCGCTATATTGAAAGCCGGTGCTTTTCGTTCTCTCACACAAACCTATCCTGTGGCGAAACTTCACCTCAACAGCCATTTATATACCTCTGTTTCTTTGGTTCCGGATTTTCCGGGACGTCGTTTCCGGGTTGAGGCCGTATCGGGTTTTGGAAAAAAGGAATTGAAAGCGTTCTTGATGGATATGGACAAGGCGAATATTACGATCCGCAACTTTCCATTATCGGTTGCGGAACTTCGCAAACGTTTGAAACTGAAAGAGGGAGGAGATGATTATATCTTTGCCACTACCTTGTCCGGCGGGCAGAAAGTCTTGATTAGAGGGAAGAAGTGTTAGTTTATAATCAGTTTGTAACCTATTCCCCTTACATTCACAATCCGTATGCTTTGGTCTTTGGACAGTTTATGGCGTAATTTCGTAATAAATACATGCAGGCTGCGTGAATTGAAGAAGCTGTCATCTCCCCATAGCTCCAACAAGATGCTTTGGCTGTTCACCACTTCATTCCGGTTCTCACACAGGCGTTTTAGGATTTCCGATTCCCGGTGGGAGAGTTCTTGTATGTTCCCTGCAAAATCCAGTTGTTGGGTGACGGAGTTGAACTGATATCCTCCGATGGTGTAGGTATTGGTTATTTCTTTTTCCACAAAAGCTTTGTGCATCAAGGCTTTGAGGCGTACAATAAGCTCCTGCATACCGAATGGTTTTTTCAGATAGTCATTAGCTCCCAGTTCAAATCCTTTTACTACATCATTGATGGCAGACCGGGCGGTGAGGAATAATACCGGGGTTGCTTTATCCGATTGGCGGATGCGGCGTACCATTTCAAAGCCATCCATACGGGGCATCATGACATCGGCTACCAATACGTCCGGTTTCTGTTCGAAAAACTTTCTTAAGCCTTCTTCACCATCTCCGGCGGTAGTAATGATAAAATCCTGTTCTTCCAGTGTGTCCTTGATAATCATGGCAAGAGTCTGTTCATCTTCTACTAATAAAACGTGTATCTTTTCCATTTGCTTATTCGGGAATTTTAAGTGTAAAGGTACTGCCTTTTCCTGTGCTGCTTTCCACGGAAACAGTTCCTTTATGCTGTTCTATCATTGTTTTTACATAATAAAGTCCTAATCCATATCCTTTTACATTATGCAGATTACCGGTCGGAACCCGATAAAACTTATCAAACAGATGTTTTTGTCTGTCGGCAGGAATACCTATTCCTTTGTCTTGTATCTTTAGCATTACATAAGCGTTACGGTCACCGTTGTATGGATTGTTGCAGCGTATTGCAGAAATGTAAATATATGCCTTTTCATCGGAATATTTTATAGCATTGTCTATCAGATTGCTGATCATGTTATACAGGTGCAAGCGGTCTGCACGTAGGGTTATGTTTTCTTCCATAATGAGTTTGAACTCAGTCGGCTTATCAGCTTTCAATCTATGTTGGCTGATCAGATTTTCCAACATAGGCCTCAGTTCGACAGGTTCATAGTTCAGACGGAAGTTCTTCCGTTGCTCCATACTCATGGAAAGGATCTGTTCCACCAGTCCGCTGAGCTGTTTCAGCTGGGTTTGGATAATCTGAAGATAGTTCTGTCGTTTCGTCAGGTTTTCTGCTCCGTTGAAGTTCAGTAATGCATCGTTGGCGGCGTAGGCTACGGCTATCGGAGTTTTCAGTTCGTGAGTAATGTTATGCGTGAAGTCCTCTTTCATTTCTTCTACACTTTTCTGCCTTAAGATGATACGGATAAGAAACCAGAATGATACCCCCAATATAATAATGATAAAGAAAGAGGTATAAAGTATCCCCTTCATTTGTTGCAAGACGATGGTATTTGTCGGTTCCACCCATAACCGGTATGCCATTTTGTTGTACAAGTCATAATTGTAATAGTAGCTCACTGCTTCTTTGCCCGGCCTGTATTTTTGAGGTGAGCTGAGTCCTTGTACGACCGTGCTGTCTTGACGTAAATTCACTATTTCGATGCGGTGAGGCAGGTAGATGATTCCGCGCATGGCAAGTGTCCTTGTAAAAAGGCTGTCGAAAGTGTGCAGGTTGATTTCCGTGAAAAGGTCCAGCTGGCTGTGGATACCCCGTTGGAAGTATTTGGTGAGCAGTTCCAGTGTACCGTTTTTGTCGATGGTAGTAGATACCGGTTCATTGATTTCCAGACCAAATCTTTTTTGCTGTTTGAAAGGCTCGGTTTCTATAACTTTGGTAATCAAAGCACTGCTGTCCAGATTGATACTGGATTCGATATAGCCATTTATGGTTTCGTTGCTTCGTTTCACGGAGTCGCACCGTTCCATCATTTCATTGTAGTCACTCACCTGTAATGTTTCTATCAGGCAATTGTCCATATCCTTCTTCATCGAGGTGTATAATCCTGTCAACCAATATGCCTGATAGGCAAAGACGCCTATCAGCGAAAGGATAATCAATGCGGCTATGGCTTTAAACGGTATCTTCATGGTTTGGCAAAAATAGGTACAAAATAAGTATTCTCTTTCTTTTGATAACACTAAATAAGACTTCATAAGCCGGCGGTAACACATACGGCACATTTTTCACCTTTACTTTGCATGGACATTAAAAATAAAACGATGATGAGGACAGTGATTATCTTTTGTTTATGCTTGTCGGCATTTGCGGCACAAGCGCAGAATGATGTGAATTATACCTATATGGACAGCCTTTTCCAACAATTGCCGGAGGTGTTGGTCAAAGGGGAGCGTCCGGTGGTAAAGGCCGAGCGGGGAAAGCTGGTCTATGACTTACCCCGTATGGTAGAGCGGCTTCCGGTGAATAACGCCTACGAGGCGGTAAAGGAACTGCCCGGCATCGTGGAACAAGATGGCAATCTCACTTTGGGGGGGCGCAGTATTACTTTGGTAGTAAATGGAAAAGTAAGTACACTGGACAAGGACGATTTGAAGTCCGTGCTTCAGAATACCCCTGTCAGTCGTCTGGAGAAAGCGGAAATCATGTATGCTGCTCCGGCACGTTACCGCATTCGTGGAGCCATGGTGAATGTTATTCTAAAATCGAATATAGGGCAGAAGCCTTCTTGGTCCGTGAAGTGGCGGCTATGTATGACCAGTCCCGCAGGGAAGACATTGCAGGCCGTGGAAATTTGCTCTACACTTCCCGGCGCTTTTCGGCGGATGTGATGTATTCATACGGGTTCAAACATACCACTTTCGGATTGGACAAACAGTCATGGCACACTATGGCGGGGGACGTACACGAGTTGGATTTGAAAACAGAGGCTAAAGGGTATGGCCGGCATAACCTCCGCTTGGGGGCGGATTATGATTTCGGGAAGAAGAACTTGTTGAGTGTGGTTTACAATACACAATACCGCTATGGGCAGGACTGTACAAAAATGCGTGGAACAGCCCACAGTGATAAAACGGATGACGGTGACCGCCAGTTACATAATGTGGCGGCCGATTATCAATCTTCTTTCGGCCTTTCGGCAGGAATGGATTTCCTTTTTTTCTCCAATCCGTCACAGACCTTTCTGGAGAAAGATATGCAGGATGTCAGCCGGACATTGAATTATGACAGCAACCAACGTATCAACCGCTGGTTATTCTATGCCAACCAGCTTCATTCCTTGCAAGGTGGAACCGAGATAAATTATGGTGTAAAGTACACTGCCACACATGATAACAGCTACCAGTTCTATCGGGATGGTGAAACAGGAGCCTTGATTCCCGATAATTCCGAGAAACTGCTTCGAAAAGAATATACTCTGAATATGTACACCGGCGCTTCACATAGTTTTGGGAAGAAGTTCTCTGCCGAAATTTCCTTGGCCGCAGAGCTTTATCATGCCGGGGAACGCCATAGCTGGATGCTGTATCCCACTGTAAACACAACTTATACTCCGGCAGATGGCCATACCTTGCAAATGTCTTTCACCAGTAATCGTAAATATCCCGCTTACTGGCAGTTGCAACCTATTATACAGTATGTGGACAGCTATACCGAGGCTCATGGAAATCCCGATCTGAAGCCAAGTTCCAATTATTCGCTCGACTTGAATTATCTGTATAAGAATAGATATATGATAGGGGTGAATTACAATTACACACCCGATTACTTTGTGCAGCTCCCTTATCAATTGCCCGACCGTCTGGCGGAGGTGAATCAGTTTGTGAATTATGATTTTCAGAAAAGATGGACCATACAGACTATGGCTTCTTATAAAGTGAGTACATGGTGGAACGGGCGCATTTTTGCTTTCGGCCTGTTCTCTCATGACAAGAACAGCCATTTCCATGATATTGCATTCAACCGGCATAAATTCAGCGTCATTCTGAATACCACAAACACATTCATCTTATCGAAGAAACCGAATATCATAGGTACGTTGGCTGGTTTTTACCAATCACGTGCCATACAAGGGGTGTATAACTTAAGTCCTATTTGTAATGTTTCGACTTCACTTCAGTGGGCTTCTCCGGATGGAAAGACAAAGGTGATATTGAAAGGAAATGATATTCTTAATACATCGAATATGACCACCCGGCTGGCGTGGGGGCAGCAACGGAACCGGACAGAAATGAATTGGGACAATCGTAGCTTTACATTTTCATTCCTCTATAAATTCGGCGGATACAAAGAGAAGAAACGTACCGATGTCGATACCAAGCGGCTGGGACGATGATTTTTTAGTGGTTAGTAATCACTAACCACTAATCACTAGTTCGCCATTTTTGCCTTGAAAGCCAGCGCATACATACGCATCTGTTTTACCATTGCCAGCAAGCCATTGCTGCGGGTGGGCGACAGATGTTCTTTCAAACCTATCTTCTCTATAAAGTATAAATCACTGCTTAATATTTCATCCGGAGTATGTCCGCTGACTACTTTGATAAGCAGGGCAATGATACCTTTTACAATCAAGGCGTCACTTTCCGCCTGGAACACCACTTTGCCGTCTTCCATATCGGCTTGCAGCCATACGCGGCTCTGGCAACCGTCTATCAGGTTTTGTTCTGTTTTATATTCGGGGGCGAGTGGTTCCTGCTCGTTACCCAAATCTATGAGCAATTGATACTTGTCCATCCAGTCATCAAAATCACTGAACTCTTCTATCACTTCGTTCTGAAGTTCGTTTATTGTTTTCATTATTTTATCATTTATTTCTCATTATAAATCACATCCATCACTGTTTGTCCTACCGCTTTCAGCGTGTTACGGTCAATGTTTTCCATCGTATCGTTTACCGTATGCCAGAAAGAGCCGAAAGAACTTTGCGGATTGTCGGCATCATAGTTAATGATGTCCACACACGGGATACGCGCCAACTTGTTGACATAGATATGGTCGTCCACCGTCTCACCGCCGTCTTCTTTTACAAAATATTTGCCATATCCCAGCTCATGTGCCTTTTTCCAGATTTTCTTCATTTCGGAACGGGCGGTGCGGGCCGAGTAACCTTCATAATAGAACGTGGCATCTTTTCCTCCTACCATATCCAGCAAGATTCCATAGCGTGCATTATAGTTCTGAACATGTGGGGTACGTGCCCAGTATTGTGATCCAAGACACCAAGTGTCTTGTTTGTACTTGCCGTCATAAAATTCGGGAATTCCATAATCCTCCGAATCGAAAAATACGATATCTATACCTAGGGCAGGTTGTTCCTTCTGTATCTGACGGGCGATTTCCAGCAGCACCCCCACACCGCTGGCACCATCATTCACTCCCAGTATAGGAGTATGGTGATTCTTCGGGTCGGGATCATTGTCGGCATACGGGCGGCTGTCCCAATGGGCGCAAAGCAGGATACGTTTTTTACTTTCGGGCTTGTAAGCACCGATAATGTTGCGTGATTTCAGTATCGTACCGTCGTATGCTATCAGATCGGCATATTGATTGTATACCTTGGCGCCGAATTTTTCCAATTGTCCTGCCAGATATTCCCCACATTCTTTGTGCGCCTGTGTGTTGGGAACACGGGGACCGAAGTCTGCTTGTACCTGAATGTACTGGTAGGCGCTGTCTGCATCGAACTCGGGAGCCTTGATCACTTCTTTGTCTACGGTTTCTGTCCGGTCGTTTCTGCTTTTACTGTTTCCGCACGAAACGGCTGTCAATACAAGCAGCAAGAACGGGATTACTAAAACATTTCTTATCTTCATACTTATTCTTCTGTTATTTATTTGTGCATTATCCTTTATATAGAAGGGGGCTGCGCCGCAAAGTTACGTTATTTTCTTTGTACTTCTTCCATAACGCGCAGGAAGTTTCCACCCCAAATGAGGCGGATATTTTCTTCACTGTATCTTTCCAACAGCAGCCGGCGTGTAAAGTTTATCAATTCTGATGCTGAAGCGCAGCCTGTGATGCCGCCGTCACCGTCAAAATCGGTTCCTATCCCTACATGTTCTATGCCCATGACATTTACCATGTGGTTCAGATGCTCGATGGCATCCTTGATGGTAGCTTCTCCGTTCTTGCGCAGGAATCCGCCATACATACATACCTGTGCCACCCCCCCCTTGGCTGCCAATGCTTTCAATTGGTCATCCGTCAGATTGCGCGGATGGTCGCAAAGGGCACGGGCCGAAGAATGAGAGGCTACGATCGGGTTGCCGCTGATTGCCAGTGCATCATAGAAACTTTTCTCTCCGGCATGAGAAACATCTACCATCATTCCCACACGGTTCATTTCTTTTATCACCTGTTCACCGAATGTGCTTACGCCCAGTCCTTCCTCATTATAACGGGCAGAGCCGCAGATATCATTATTTCCGTTGTGGCAAAGTGTCATGTACACCACGCCACGATGGCGGAAACGTTCTACATTCGTGATATCCTTGCCAATGGCATATCCGTTTTCAATGCCCAGCATGACAGCCTTTTTCCCTGCTTTTTTCAAACGGCACAGATCAGCGGGAGTATATGCTATATCTACGGCTGTACAGTTCTTGGCAACCATCTCCTCTATTTCGTTCAGGATGCGGTCTGCTTTGGCAGTAGCGGCCGATAAGGCTTCATCGGTACGTTCCAATTGCTTCAGGTAAGCCACCATGATGGTCGCGTCCAGATGTCCTTCCGTCATCTTATGCAGGTCTACCAGGATTTTCTTGTCACGGGTGGCGAAGTTTATTCCTTGATCGAAGAACATGGGAGTGTCGCAATGTGAATCCAGCGTTATCATGCGGCTGTGAAGTTTTTTGGCTTCTCTGAAAGAAGTGGATTCCTGTATAAGCCAGTGGAATACCGGCATCATACAGGTATTGTTTTCCAGAATGAAACATTCCGGATGCCATTGTACTCCCATCATGGACTTGCATTCGGTAGATTCCATCGCTTCAATGACTCCGTCGGATGAGCGGGCAGTTACCCTGAAACCCGGCGCAACCTCCTTTACCGCCTGATGGTGAAACGAATTGACTGGCAATATTTCTGTTTCAAACAATTTATAGAGTAAGGAATCTTTCTCTATCCGGACCGTATGCGAGGCATATCCCCGTCCCAAATCCTGATCGTGTTTGATCCGTTCCCCTTCCATCTGTACGTGGATATCCTGATACAGGCTGCCTCCAAAAGCGGCGTTCATCACCTGTATGCCGCGGCATATTCCCAGAATCGGTATCTGCCGGTCGGCGGCCAGTTTGGCAAGCAATAACTCCTGACGATCCCTCCGGGGATTTATACTGTGTAATTCCTTTATCGGTTCTTCTCCAAGGAACAAGGGATTGATATCCGCACCGCCGGTCAGTAGCAAGCCATCCAATGCATTCAGTGAGTTTATCAAACTGTTAGTTTCGTCAACAGGAGGAATAATGAAAGGAATACCTCCTGCTTTCAGAATGGAAGTGAAATATCCTTCCAGCAAAGTACATGCGCCTTCCTGGAAGTTTCCGGTAAGCCCTATGACTGGAGCATCTTTGTGGCAGGGAAAGGTGCGGTGTATGGCATCGTACTCGGCTGAAATGTCAAATGTTTGAAACGTTTTCATAAGTTAAATTATTCGTAGAAACTAAGCAAAGATAGGGATAAATTCAGATTTATTTTTCATATTTGCTAAAAATCTAATGACCATGGAACCTATACAAGACTTCGCCGGCCTGATATGCCGTTTGCGTTCGTTGAAGGAGCGGAAACGTGTGGTGGTTGTTTGCCCCAATGACCCTCATACCGAATACGTTATAACCCGCAGTTTGCACGAAGGCTTTGCCGATTTCTTATTGGTGGCGGATACGCCCCATTTGCTGAACTCGGAATATATCCGCCTTCAATATCCGGATCATGTGAAAGTATACGAGGCGACAAGTCCCGATAAAGCAGCCCAGGAAGCTGTTTCGCTGATACGTGAGGGACATGCGGACGTGTTGATGAAAGGGATTATCAATACGGATAATTTATTGCGGGCCGTGCTTAATAAGGAACATGGTATCCTGCCGAAAGGGAATGTGCTGAGCCATATCACGGTGGCACAGATCCCGATGTACAAGAAATTGCTGTTCTTCTCGGATGCGGCGGTCATTCCCCGTCCTACCTTGGAACAATTCGAGGCGATGCTGCGGTATGATCTGGAGGTATGCCGCCGCATGGGAATAGAAGCTCCCCGTGTGGCCTTGATTCATTGTACGGAAAAAGTAAACGAGAAATTCCCTCATACACTGGATTATGTGACTTTAAAGGAACGTGCCGCCGCCGGTGCTTACGGAAACATGTACTTGGACGGGCCCATGGATGTGAAGACGGCATGTGATGCGCATAGCGGTGAGGTGAAAGGAATCAGCTCGCCGGTGGTGGGACATGCGGATTTGTTGATCTTTCCCAATATCGAGTCGGGAAATACATTCTATAAAACGGTGTCGTTGTTTGGTGACGCCAACATGGCAGGCATGTTGCGAGGTACTACTTCTCCTGTAGTGGTTCCTTCGCGTGCCGATTCCGGTAATTCGAAATATTATAGTCTGGCATTGGCCTGCGTGGCCGGATAAAACCTTTAAACTATGAAAATATTTGTGATTAATCCGGGCTCTACTTCTACCAAAATAGCCCTTTTCATCGATGAAAAGCCGGTGTGGGCGGCAGGGGCCCATCATACTGCGGATGACTTGTCGGAGTTTCACCACGTCAACGAACAGTATGCGTACCGTAAGGACTTTGTATTGCGATTGCTTGCCGAGGCGGATATTCCGTTGGATTTTGATGCCGTCATTGCCCGTGGCGGTCTGCTGAAGCCTACGCCCGGCGGGGTGTATGCCATTAACGAACAGATGAAACACGATTTGCTCAACGCCCGGATGGAGCACGCCTGTAATTTGGGCGCGCTGATTGCCGATGAAATAGCCCGGGAATGCCATTGTCCCGCCTACATTGCCGATCCCGAAGTGGTAGACGAGCTGCAACCGGCCGCCCGCCTGACGGGAATACCGGAGATAGAGCGCATTTCCATCTTCCATGCCTTGAACAGTAAGGCGGTATCGCGTAAATATGCCGCTTCCATCGGGAAACATTATGAAGAGTTGAATCTGATTGTGGTGCATCTGGGGGGTGGCATATCGGTGGGTGCCCATTGCAAAGGACGGGTGATTGATGTTAACAATGCCTTGAACGGTGAGGGGCCGTTTTCTCCCGAACGTGCGGGAACCATTCCTGCCGACCAGTTGGCGGAATTGTGCTTCAGCGGTAAGTATACGTTAAAGCAGATCAAGAAGATGCTGAATGGCAAAGGGGGGCTGACTGCCCATCTGGGTATGAATGATGTGGTGACTATTGCCCGGAAAGCTTCCGAAGGCGAGGAGCCTTATAAAGGGGTATTGGATGCGATGC
>ENA-OPSZ01001552-OPSZ01001552.1-human-gut-metagenome-genome-assembly--contig:-NODE-1552-length-10599-cov-2.188354_pt1 | contig 10599 bp, 10 predicted proteins | sample MGYA00241814_ERZ501919 | MGnify/ENA primary metagenome ERZ501919 (study PRJEB25962, sample SAMEA2042440) | human gut metagenome | biome: human gut; feature: human-associated habitat; material: faeces... | reverse complement strand
TCGTCTTTCAAGATGAGGATGAGGACAATGAGTATGAGACACTCAATGGTTTCCTAATTGTGAAGCTTGAGCGGATTCCAGCGGAGAAGGAAGAGTGCAGTGTTTTCTATGAGGGGTATCTTTTTGAAATCCAGCAGGTAATAAACAATATCATCCGGAAGGTGAAGATCACCAAAACGGAACTTGCCACAGAAACGAAAGAATGATAAAATGAAGAACATGAGTTTTCCTGAAAAAGGAAGAGAGATTACATACGAAGAGAGGTAGAAAGAAATGTCAGGACATTCCAAGTTTGCGAACATTAAACACAAAAAAGAAAAAAATGATGCTGCAAAGGGAAAGATTTTTACAAAGATCGGCCGTGAAATTGCGGTAGCTGTCAAGGAAGGCGGCGGAGCGGACCCGGCGAACAACAGCCGACTCCGTGACGTGATCGCAAAGGCAAAAGTAAACAATATGCCGAACGACAACATCAAGCGCGTGCTGGAAAAAGCAGCGGCATCCGGCAGCGGCGACAACTACGAAACCATCACCTACGAGGGCCACGGCCCCTGCGGCGTTGCTGTCATCGTCGAGACGATGACCGACAACCGCAACCGCACCGCAGGCAGTGTCCGCCACCATTTTGACAAATACGGCGGCAGTCTCGGCACCACCGGCTGCGTCAGCTGGTCGTTCGACCGCAAGGGCGTTATCGTCATCGACAACGAGGACGAGGAGCTGGACGAGGACACCGTCATGATGGACGCGCTCGACGCAGGCGCGGCCGATTTCCAGCCCGAGGAAGGCTGCTTCACCGTCTACACTGACCCCGACGACATCAACACCGTCGCCAAGGCGCTCGAAGACAAGGGCTACAAGTTCGACTCCGCCCAGATCGAGATGGTCCCGCAGTCCTACCAGAAGCTCGACAAGCAGGAAGATCGCGACAACATGGAAAAAATGCTCGACCTGTTCGAAGAGGACGACGATGTCCAGAACGTCTGGCACAACTGGGATCAGGAATAAAATACAATTTCAGAGTTGTACACAGAAGGCAGAGGGAATATCACCCTCTGCCGTTTTTCATTTTACTATGCACAAATCATGCGGCAGCAGGGGCTTGACAGTCAAACGCGGCACTCCCGGGCCGGGAGTGCCGCGTTTGTGCGCGTATATGCTTATGCCCAGACGAACCAGCAGTAGAGATAGCCGGTCAGGACGGCAAGGAGCGTAAACGGGACGCCGATCTTGAGGAAGTCGGAGGCCTTGACCTCGTAGCCCTCCTTCTGCAAAATGCCGATGGCCGCAATGTTGGCCGAGGCGCCGATGGGCGTCAAGTTGCCGCCGAGCGTCGCACCGACGAGCAGGCCGAAGTACAGAACGTGCGCGTCGCAGCCCATCATGGCCGCAATGCCCTGCACGACCGGGAGCATCGTCGCGACATACGGGATGTTGTCGATAAAGGCCGAGATGATGACCGATCCCCAGACGATGATGGAATACATGCCAAAGAGGCTATTGCCGCCGAGCTTCACAAACAGGGCGCTGATGTCCTCAATGACGCCCGTTTCGGTCAGCGTGCCGATGACGACGAACAGGCTCATGAGAAGCAGGAGCGTCTCAAAGTCGATCTCACCCAGTGCGTACTTGATGGGGCCGAAGTGCTTTTTCTGGAGGATGGAGCGGACGAGTCCGATGAGGAACAGCGTCATGCAGATCAGGCCGTTCGTGATGGCGGGACGGCCGGGGATGAAGGACGCCGTAATGAGCAGCACGACCGTGCCGACCAGCAGATATGTCGGGAACAGATCCTCCACGACGGTCGGCGCACCGACCGTGACCTTGCCCTTTTCCTTGCGGAAGATGAACATGATGACGGGGACGGTCACGAGCGCGCCCAGCTCAACGGCAAAGAAGATGGAGCATTTGCCGTCCATGAAGATGAAGTCCAAAAAGTCCATGTTGGCGTAGCCGCCCAGCATGATGGACGTCGTATCGCCGACGAGGGTAGCCGCACCCTGCAAATTGGACGAGACGGCGATGCAGATGAGCAGCGCGACCGGGGACATTTTGAGCTTCTTCGCGATCGACAGCGCGACCGGCGCGATCATCAGAACCGTCGCGACGTTGTCGACGAACGCCGACACAACGCCCGCGAACACGGACAGCGCGACCGCGACCCACATGACGTTGGGCGTCTTCTGCAGCAGAAGATCGGCCATGCGCTCCGGCATTTTCGACTCAATGAACAGCGCGACCGTGCCCATCGTACCGGCAAGCATCAAAAGAACGTTCCAGTCGATGGCCGTAAAGACGGAGGCCAGCGGCATCGCGCCGGAGACGACGAAGATGACGGCGGAGATGAGCGCAACATAGGGCCGCTTTTTCGGCAGCGCGATCATCAGAATGTAGGTGACGGCGAAGAGGATGATGGTGAACAGCTTCATGACGGGACTCCTAAACGTTTTCTTATTTCTTTCTTTTCTCAGTCGGCAAAGAATGTGATCCTGCCGCTGGTGATGACGGTGATGATATCGGCGACCAGACACACGACAGTCACGATGCGCGAGACGGTCGCAAGCGTCGCGGGCAGCTCGACAAAGGACAGGATCGACAGCACATAGGCCGCCGCCATGATCCAGCCGATGACCCGGGCCGCAGTGGTCTTTCCGGCGGCGCGGTACAGACCGCCCACCAGACCGTCGACAAAAATCACAAGCACGAGCAGCAGCCATTTCGGCAGCTGGTCGATTCCATTGCGCAGCTTTTCCAGAGTTTCCATATCTGATTCTCCCTGTTTATATATTTGGGCGGAGCCTCCGCTGCTTTTCAGACGAGCAGGCTCCGGAAAAGGTTCCCGTGTCCGGGAACTTTTTTATGCCATGCGCTGGCCGTTGATGACGAGCGCGAAATGCAGCCCCAGCTTCTCCGCCGCGCGGCGGCACAGGAGCATACGGTCCATGAAAATTTCAAAATACTCGATCACTGCGCATACCTCCGTGTCGATGGCAAGCGTCAGGCAGATCTCCTTTTCCGTCAGCGTGACCTCGTGCTTTTTGACGGAGTAATTCACGCGGTCGTGAATGTCGAACGCCGCGCGGGTCTTTTCGCGCACGCGGTTCGCGCGCACATCCATTTTATCCGCCAGAATGAGCGCCGCTGCCACGGGGTTGACCGGGAAGGCGGTTTTTTCATCGTGGTTGCCGATGGCGGTGACGATGGTGGCGATCTCCTCCGGAGGACAATCCATGTTGTCCAGAATGCGGAAGGCCATGACCGCACCGGACTGGGAGTGATCCACCCGGTTCACCAGGTTGCCGATGTCGTGAAGAAACCCGGCGATCTTTGCCAGCTCCACCGTCCGCTCCGGATACCCCAGGGTGGAGAGGATATAGGCGGCGTTTTCCGCCACCGCCGTCACGTGGGCAAAGCTGTGCTCCGTATAGCCCAGAGCGGTCAGAGACTCGTCCGCCCTCTGGATATAGGTCCGGACCGCAGAATTGTTTTTCACATCCTCATAGGTAAGCATGGCCCCTCCCCCTTTTCAATATCGGCGCCGCGCCTGTGCGCAGGCCGCTCAGTTGTTGGAGGGGTGATTCCCCGTAATGGAGTACTCCACCCACTCCGCCACGTTGGTGGCGTGATCGCCGATCCGCTCCAGATACTTGGCCACCATGATGAGATCCAGCCACAGCTCGCCGGAGTCGGCGTCTGCGGCGATCAGCCCGATCAGCTCCTTTTTCACCTGGTTGAACAGGTCGTCCACCTGGTCGTCTTCCCGGCAGACCTCCCGGGCCAGCTCCAGATCCCGCTTTACAAAGGAGTCCACACTGTCTGTCACCATCCGGATGACGGCCTTGGACATCTCCTCGATCCGCTGGCGGCCGGGTCCATCCGGCAGGCCTTTGCAATGAGCGGCAGCACGCCGCCGATGGTTTTTGCCACGATCCCGGTGCACAGCATCGTCAGCGCCACAGTGAGGGCCACCATCTCGCTGCCGGGATAGGTGAGGATCAGCCGAACAAAATTCACCGCGCTGAGCACCACGCCCACCAGCACGCTGCCAAAGATGCCGCCGATGGCCCCCTCCACCGTTTTGTGGGGACTGACGATGGGGGCCAACTTGTGCTTGCCGAAGGCCCGGCCTGCAAAGTAAGCGGCCGTGTCACCGCCCCAGGCGAAGCAGAGGATCAGCAGGATAAAGTAGATGGCATCATAGCGATACTGCGCAAAGGGCAGGCAGCGCTTGAGGTGGATCAGCGAGTAGAAGCAGAACACGATGACCCCGGAGAAGTACACATAGCCAGAAAGCTTGCCGAAATCCAACGTCTGCACGTGGGCAATCTGGCACACATTGAGGAACAGCACCAGCAAAAAGCAGAACGGCAGGATCAGGGCACGGACAGACTGGCTGCTGGTAAGCATGACCAGCAGCGTAAACGGCACAGCCGCGGCGTACAGATACCATTGCTTTTTGCCAAAGCCCATAGCGCTGAACACCTCGTGGATGGCCAGCAGGCAGATGGCGCTGAGGACAAAATCAAAAACAATGGTATCAAAAAATGCCAGCACAGCGGCCAAAACAGCCAGGCCAACAACAGCGGTGATAACGCGGGTCTTCATACGGTGTTCCCTTTCACGGATAGATTTAATAACAGCCTATGCGGGCATACCATCAGGCATACCCGCACAGGCATGGTTGGAGGGCTGATGTATGAGGATCAGACTTCCATGATTTCTTTGTTTTTGGCGGCGCAGGTCTCGTCGATCTGTTTGACGTACTTGTCGGTCAGCTTTTGGGTCTCTTCTTCCAGCTTCTTCTGGTCGTCCTCGGTCAGCTCACCAGCCTTCTTCATGGCCTTGAACTTATCCATGGCGTCGCGGCGGACGTTACGGACGGCGACCTTGGCCTCCTCGCCCTGCTTCTGGACCTCCTTGGTCAGCTGCTTGCGGCGCTCCTCCGTGGGTGCGGGAAAGACCAGGCGGATGACCTGGCCGTCATCGATGGGGTTAATGCCGATGTCGCTGGTCTGGAGGGCCTTGGAGATGGGCTTGAGCATCTGACGGTCCCAGGGAGTGATGGTCAGGATGCGGGCCTCGGCCACAGCCACAGCGGCGATCTGGTTGATGGGCGTGGGGCTGCCGTAGTAGTCCACGGCGACCTTGTCCAGGATGGCGGGGTTGGCGCGGCCGGCGCGGATGGCGGCCAGCTCGTGGACCAGATGGTTGACGCTGGCACTCATTTTTTCTTCATAGGGTTTGGTAGTACTGCTCATAGGTAATTCTCCTTATTCCTGTATTAGTATAGGGGGATATTATGAATTTTTCTGCTTACAAAGTAATGATCTGCCTTACTCTTTTACCAGGGTGCCCACGACCTCGCCCTGCAGGGCCTTGGCGATGTTGGCGGGCTTGCCCAGGTCGAACACCAGGATAGGCAGGCCGTTGTCGCGGCATAGGGTGGCGGCGGTGGAGTCCATGACGGCCAGACGCTCATCCAGCACGCGGGTGAAGGTCAGCGTGTCGTAGCGCACAGCGTCGGCGTACTTATGGGGATCCTTGTCATAGACACCGTCCACCATGGTGGCCTTGAACATAGCGTCTGCACCGATCTCCAACGCGCGCAGGGCGCTGGCGGTATCGGTGGAGAAGATGGGGTTGCCGGTGCCGCCGCCGAAGACGACGATCTTACCGGATTCCAGCGCGGCGATGGCCTTGTCGCTGGTGAACACCTCGGCCACCTGGGGCATGAAGGAACTGGTCATGACCACGGCGGGCACACCCTGCTGGCGCAGGGCATCCTTGACGGCCAGCGCGTTCATCACGGTAGCCAGCATGCCGATCTTATCAGCGTCCATGCGGTCCATCTTACCGCTGGAACGGCCGCGCCAGAAGTTGCCGCCGCCCACAACAATGCCGATCTGCACGCCGAGGTCGTGTGCTTTCTTCACGCCGCCGCAGATCGCGTCCATGGTGGGTTCACCAAAACCCATGCCCTTTTCGCCGCCCAGTGCTTCGCCGCTGATCTTCAGAAGGATACGCTGATATTTCAATGCCATAATCCAAACACCACCTGTTTTTATCTTCCGTCAGGGCATAGGCATACCCTGACATTTTTTACTATAGCTTATTTTACAATAAAACATCCATAAAGTAAACAGGAAATCTGCGCGGAAATCCGGAAGCTTTTATGAACGGCTGCGCAGACCGCGCAGCAGCTGCTTCATTCCGGGCGGAATGCGGCGGCTTTCCACCGCTTTCTGGATGGCTTTGTTGTGGGTCCACAGATCCAGCCGCTTTTCTGTGAGCCACGGCAGCGCAGCATCCGGCTGCTTTGCCAGTGCCGTGGCAAAATACCATGCCCGCATCATATTGATATAATATTCCGTGCTGTGCACATCGGCCACCCATTCCAGATATTCCGGCCGGAATGCATCATCCAGATAATAGCGCATCAGCATCTCCATGCCATAGCGCACGGTGTACACCTCGCCCGAATCCAGCCAGCGGCGAATGGGCACCAGCAGTTCCTTCTTGTGCTTTGCAAACACTTTGGGGCAAAAGCAGTCACAGGTAGCCCAGTTGTTGATGTAGGGCAGGAACGCTTCCGTTTCAGCCAGCGCCCTGTCGTAGTCCCGGATAAGTTCGATCAGAAACGCGTGGAGGTTGTTCTCTTCGTAGTATCCATGCGGCAGGGCCTGTAAAAACACTTCTGCTTGCGCTGTGCCTGCGAGCTGTTTTGCCAACTTGCGCAGAGCCGGAACGCGCACGCCAATCACCGTTTCCGGCGGCACGGTGGGCATCAACGCACTGTGAAAGGTGCGGTATGTTTCATCCCGCAGGGCAAACAGCTGCGCACGAATGATCTCTGCTTCCGGCTCCATCCTCTCTCCCTCCGTTCTTTTCTATTGTAGCAGAGCCGTATGGAAAAGCAAGGCCGTTCCGGCATTCTTTTCCGGTGCTTTAAGGAACATACAAAAATTGGGCTGGACATTTGTGCCGGAACATGCTATAATATCGTTCGTAAATGCGGGCATCGTACATCGGCTAGTATATCAGCCTTCCAAGCTGAGGAGGTGGGTTCGATTCCCATTGCCCGCTCCATGCAAAAAAGCGCCGTGGCCTTTTGGGTCACGGCGCTTTTGTTTTGCTTTATCGGTCCCACTTATCGCACAGGGCATTGATCTGGTCGGCAAACCTGGCAAGGTCTTTGTTTGCGCCGCCCTCGTTGTGCTCGATGACCCGCAGCAGGCGCTTGCCGGCGCTGACCAGCCGCTGGAACACACTGGCAGCACGGCTCTGGCCTTCATTAGCCTTGTGCTCAATGCGGACGCGCATGCCCTCCTGCAGGCATACGGCTCCCTCGGCTCCGATGGCCCACTGTGCGCCGTTGTAGGGTGCGCAGGCAGTGAAGCCCTGTTCCGTCAAGGTCTGCACAAAGTGGTCCTCGGTCTCATCTTCGCCGTGCATCACGAACACACGCTTTGGTTTCTGCTCAAAGGAGTTCACCCACCGCAGCAGACCTTCTCTGTCCGCATGGCCGGACATGCCGGTGAGCTGGCACAGTTCTGCCTGCACCTCAATAGGTTCACCGAACAGTTTTACCGTCGTGGCACCTTCCAGCAGGGTGCGGCCCAGCGTGCCCACCGCCTGATAGCCTACGAACAGAATGGTGCACTCCGGCCGCCACAGATTGTGCTTGAGGTGGTGGCGGATGCGGCCTGCCTCGCACATACCGCTGGCCGAGAGGATGACCTTTGGCACGCGGTCTGCATTGATCATGCGGGATTCATCACTGGTCACCGTGACGCGCAGCCCCGGGAAGGTGATCGGATCAATGCCTTTTTCCAGCAGAGCGCGGGTGTCCGCATCAAAGCAGTCCGGGTCGGTATCTTTAAAGATGCGGGTCGCCTCGATGGCAAGCGGGCTGTCAATGTACACCGGGAAGTTGCCGTGTCCCTTCACAAGGCCCTTTTCCTTGATCTCACGGATAAAGTAGAGCATCTCCTGCGTGCGGCCCACCGCAAAGCTGGGAATGACCACATTGCCGCCCCGGTCAAAGGTGCGCTGCAGGATCTTCGTCAGCTCGCTCACATAGTCCGGCTTCGGGCCGTGGCTGCGGTCGCCGTAGGTAGATTCCATAAAGGCGTAGTCCGCCTCTTTGATGTAAGCAGGGTCCTTGATGATGGGCTGATCCAGATTGCCGATATCGCCGGAGAATACCAGCTTGGTCGTGGTCTCACCCTCGGTGATCCAAAGCTCTATGCTGGCCGAGCCAAGCAGATGGCCCACATCCACAAAGCGGGCTTCAATGCCCGGTGCAAGCTGGAAGCGCTGCTCATAGGCCTTGCCCACAAACAGCTCCATGGCTGCTTCAGCATCCTGCACAGTATACATCGGTTCCACCGGTTCTGCGCCGGAGCGCTGGCCCTTGCGGTTTTTCCACTCCGCTTCAAATTCCTGAATATGGGCCGAGTCCCGCAGCATGATGCCGCACAGCTCCACCGTGGGGTTCGTGGCATAGACCTTGCCGCGGAAGCCGTTGCGCACCAGCAGCGGCAGCATACCGGTATGGTCGATGTGTGCATGGGTGGCCAGCACCCAGTCGATCTCGCCGGGTGCCACCGGGATGGGCTGGTTTTCGTATACGTCCTTGCCCTGCTCCATGCCGCAGTCGATCAAAAAGCGCTGCCCAGCCGCTTCGATCAAAGTGCAGCTGCCGGTGACCTCATGGTTCGCGCCCAGAAATGTGATCTTCATAAAAACACCTCCGGCTTTATTTCTTCTGTACCCTTAGTATAGCATATTCTAAAGGTACACGCCGCACAAATCGCATGGCTTTTCTCAGGCATTTTGCCGAAAGGTTGAAAAATTTTTTATACAATCTTGACAAACCACCCCTTCCTGTTATAAACTTAAACTTGTATGACGTTCGTTCGTATTTTATGAGTTTTAATAATAGAGAGGTTGAATTTTATGGTTCGTAACGATTTGCGCAACGTTGCCATTATCGCTCACGTTGACCACGGCAAGACCACCCTGGTGGACGCAATGCTGCGTCAGAGCGGCGCATTCCGCGATAATCAGGTCGTGGCTGAGCGCGTCATGGACAGCGGCGATATCGAGCGTGAGCGTGGCATTACCATTCTGGCCAAGAACTGCTCCTGCACCTACAAGGGTGTCAAGATCAATATTGTCGATACTCCGGGCCATGCCGACTTTGGCGGCGAGGTCGAGCGCGTGCTGAAGATGGTCAACGGCGTTCTGCTGCTGGTGGATGCCGCCGAGGGCTGCATGCCCCAGACCCGTTTTGTACTGCAGAAGGCTCTGCAGCAGAACCTGAGTCTGGTGGTGGCCATCAACAAGATCGACCGCCCCGATGCCCGCATCAAGGAAGTCATCGACGAAGTTCTGTACCTGCTGATGGATCTGGGCGCCACCGATGAGCAGCTGGACTGCCCCATGCTGTTCTGCTGCGGCCGTGATGGCACCGCAAGCCTGGACCCGGATGTGCCCGGCACCGACCTGATCCCTCTGTTCGATACTCTGCTGAGCACCATCAAGCCGCCTGAGGGCGATCCCGAGGCTCCCTTCCAGATGCTGGTGTCCTCTGTGGACTACAACGACTTCGTGGGCCGCATCGGCATTGGCCGCATCCAGAACGGTGTTGCCAAGGTGGGCGAGGAAGTTGTCGTCTGTGACTGGCACAATCAGGATCTGAAGATGCGCGGCCGTCTGACCAAGCTGTACGACTTCCAGGCCAATGGCCGTCAGCCGTGCGATAACATCACCGCCGGCGATATCGTGGCATTCTCTGGCCTGCCCGACGTGACCATCGGCAATACCCTGTGCAGCCCCTCCAATGTGGAGCCGCTGCCCTTCGTGAAGATCAACGACCCCACCGTGGAAATGACCTTCTCTGTCAATGACAGCCCGCTGGCCGGCCGTGAGGGTAAGTATGTTACCAGCCGTCAGATCCGTGACCGTCTGCAGAAGGAGCTGCTGAAGGATGTCGCTTTGAAGGTGGAGGATTCCGCCACCACCGATTCCTTCCGCGTTATGGGCCGTGGTGAGATGCACCTGTCCATCCTGATCGAGACCATGCGCCGTGAAGGTTATGAGCTGCAGGTCTCTCCCCCGCACGTTCTGACCAAGGTCATCGACGGCAAGACCTACGAGCCTATGGAGCATGTCGTCATCGATGTGCCCACCCAGTATCAGGGCGCTGTCATGACCGGTCTGGGCCAGCGCAAGGCTATCCTGCAGCAGATGGAATCTCTGGGCACCGACCGTGTGCGTCTGGAGTTCCGTATGCCCAGCCGCGGCCTGTTCGGCTACCGCAACCAGTTCCTGACCGATACCCACGGCGAAGGCATCATCAACCAGATCTTCGACGGTTACGATGTCTGGGCTGGCATGATTGCCAACCGCTCCACCGGTTCTCTGGTCAGCTTTGAGACCGGCGAGGCTGTCACCTACGGTCTGTTCAATGCTCAGCAGCGCGGCACCCTTCTGGTGGGCGCTGGTGAAAAGGTCTACGAAGGCATGGTCATTGGCTACACCGCTTCCGGCGAGGACGTGGATGTCAACGTCTGCAAGACCAAGCACCTGACCAAC
>ENA-OPSZ01001549-OPSZ01001549.1-human-gut-metagenome-genome-assembly--contig:-NODE-1549-length-10614-cov-2.201155_pt1 | contig 10614 bp, 7 predicted proteins | sample MGYA00241814_ERZ501919 | MGnify/ENA primary metagenome ERZ501919 (study PRJEB25962, sample SAMEA2042440) | human gut metagenome | biome: human gut; feature: human-associated habitat; material: faeces... | reverse complement strand
TTATGGCGTGAATGCTTTTAAAATAAAAGCTGACGGCACTCTTGAAGATGAGAACACCTATTTTAATCTGCGTTATGGAACGAATATCTTAGAGCATAGGATACCTTTTGATCCTATAACATTAAAATACTTTGTTGTGAAAAAGAACGACGCCGTTACGCTGAAAACAATGGAAAACGAGCCGTCCTCACTGCAAGACAGTGATATCCGAGTAGAATGGTACAGTGTTGAAAACGACAAGCGCACAAAAATAAATGCCCATGGCACAAGCATGTATGTGGGGCGTATGGGCAACAGTGACAATGGTACGCATTATCAGGCAGATGTATATTATTTAGGCTGGGATTCCAAGCTCAATCATTCATATACCTATGACGCATATATCTTCATTGACGAGCCGGTATTTACTGCTCCTGACAAATTCCACTTGGATAAAAAGGCAAAATTCGAGGTCACAAACAATACACCAAATGGCGCAGTACGGCTGAATTACCTATGGGAAGTGAGCAAGGACGGCGGAAAGACTTTCACCGCCATTGACGGCGAAACTTCTTCTGTTTACGAGCCTACTATAGAAAGCCAAATGAACGGCTGGCAGATAAGATGCAAAACATGGGTATCAACAGGAGACGGACAGAAAACTGAACCGACCGTTTTCGGCCCTGTTACGATAAACTTCTCCGAAAAAGCACCGGTCATAGTAAAGCACCCGCAAAGCGGTGCAACAAACGCTCCTAGCCAGCCTAAACCTGTTAAGCCCGGAGAAATAACTATCGTAATTGAACGTTACTATTTCTTCAATGTAGAAGCAACAGGCAGTGAACCGCTCCAATATCAGTGGCAGGAAAGCAGCGATAACGGAGAAACTTTTGTGGATATTCCATATACCAATGACAATTCACATTCATTAAAAGTGCGAAAAGAAAACAACGGAAAGCTTGTGCGCTGTGTTGTATCAAATGAATACGGCTCTGTAGTTTCAAATGCGGCAAAGCTTACAATATATTATTCTCCTGAGTTTACAGGCTCACTCGGCAATAAGACCATAAACAGCGGAGAAAAGGCTGCGTTCACACTTCCTATCGCTCAGGGAAATCCTTACGGAGCTGAGGTGATATGGCAGGTGAGCAAGGACGATGGAAAGACTTTTGCAGACGTTACCGAAGCTGACGGAACGTTCTCTCTTGATTCAAAAGTCGTGGACGGCAAGGAAGAATGGTCGACTACATTCACCACCTGTGCAACGAACATAAGCTTTAACGGATATATGTACAGATGTACGGTCAAGAACGCTGAAAATGCGGACTATGTGGGTACTTGGGTATCAGAAAAAGCAACGCTTACAGTAATAAGAAACTGCGCAGTAGACGGACATATATTTGACGAGGGAACGATAATCTCCGAGCCGACTTGCATCGATAAGGGTGTGAAGAGGTTTAATTGCTCAGAATGTTCACAGTACAAAGATGAGCCTATAAACCCATTGGGACATGATTGGAAAGAAGCGACCTGCACAGCTCCAAAGACCTGCAAACGCTGTCAGGCTACTGAGGGCGAGCCTATCGAACACAACTTTGGCGATTATATATCCGACGAAAACGGACATTGGAAGCAGTGCAGTGAGTGCGGAACTGACAGCCAAAAGGAATTTCACGCCTACAAGTGGAATACGGAAGACGGCGAATATTGGCAGGAATGTACAATTTGCGGATATGAAACGAAAAAATCAACTATTTTGAAGATATCCATAAACGGAACTGACGAGACCTGTCCTTTAGGTGATTATGAATTTACATTTGCTCTGCCTGAGGGCTGTACTGACGTGACAGCAGGCTTCAGATTTGCAGGCGACGGTACAGAATTGGCGTTTACTGCAAAAGACGATCTTTACACCGCAAAGGTAAGTGCGTCAGATCTTGAGAGCGGAACAATGACGGTTTACGCTTCGGCAAAACTCAAAGACGGTTTTGTCATCACAGGTGAAAAAGAAGTAACCGTGCTGGAAAACCATGTGGGCGGCACTGCGACTTGTACTGAAAAAGCAAAGTGCAAATTCTGTAATAAAGAATACGGCGACCTTGACCCGACAAATCACACAGGCAAACCTGTTTGGGACTTTGACAGCAAAGAACATGAGAAAAAATATGATTGCTGCGGCGAGGTGACTATCGAGAGAGAACCCCACGAATGGAACGCAGGCGAATGTACAGAGTGTGGATACAAGTGTACACATTCCGGCGGCAAGGCGACCTGCACAAAGAAAGCCACCTGCGATATCTGCGGCAGTGAATACGGCGATATCGACCCGAACAATCATGGAAAGCTCACACATATAGATAAAGTTGACGCAACACATGATAAAGAGGGAAATATCGAGTATTGGTACTGCGAAGAATGCGGCAAGTATTTCGGTGACAAGGACGGCACAAAGGAGATACAAAAGGCAGACACTATTACAGATAAGCTGAAGGACACTCCAAGTGATGACAAAAAAGATAACTCAAAGCCAGATAAGCCGAAAGACGATACTAACGAGAGCAAGGCAGACAGCTCTACAGCAGAAAAGCCGAAAAACGATTCAAGCGAAATCAAGGCAGACAGCTCCACGGCTGATAAGCCTAAGAGCGAGCAGAAAAATCCACAGACCGGAAGCGGCAGTGGTATGAGCCTTTGGCTTGCAATGCTGTTGATAAGCGGCGGTGCGGCAATGGGAATAAAGAAAAAACACAAGAAATAACTGATCTCTTAACTGCACACAGCGGTTGTCTCAAACGGCAGCCGCTGTTTTTTGATCAACATGACAAAAAATTTGTTACCCAAAGTTAAATTACCCCTTGACCTGTGGCGAAAATAGTAGTAAAATAGAAATGTAAATACAATAATTGAAAGGAATGTTCATCATGCCAAAGTTTATCGTTGAAACATCTGCACGTCACGTTCACGTTACTCAGGAAACTCTTGAGATACTGTTCGGAAAGGGTGCAACACTTACAAAGAAGAAAGATCTTTCACAGCCTGGTCAGTTTGCTTGCGAGGAGAGAGTTACAGTTGTAGGTCCTAAGAAAGAGCTTGCAAATGTTTCTATCCTCGGTCCTGTAAGAAAAGCAGACCAGATCGAGCTTTCAGCTACAGACGCACGTTCTATCGGTGTTGCCGCTCCTATCAGAGAATCAGGCGACACAGCAGGTTCAGGCGCTTGCAAGCTTGTTGGCCCATGTGGCGAAGTAGAGTGTTCTGAGGGCGTTATCGTTGCTAAAAGACATATCCATATGACACCTGCTGACGCTGAAACATTCGGTGTAAAGGATAAGGATATCGTTGCAGTAAAGATAGAGTCTGCAGAAAGAACAGCTATCCTCTGCGACACTGTTATCAGAGTAAGCGACAAGTTCGCTCTTGCTATGCACATTGATACAGACGAGTCAAACGCTGTAGGCGCAGGCAGAGAGCAGTACGGTGAGATAGTAAAGCTCTAATATCGCAGTACATACAACTGTTGATTTGTAGGGGCGAACAGTGTTCGTCCACCTTTTAAAAACTTTCAACCAAAAGACCGCTCATCAAAAAGCGGTCTTTTTTCATACAAAAAAATACATCGCCGCAGGCGATACCATAATTCCTCATTCCTCACTCCTCATTCCTCACTATTATTACAACGTTTCGATTGACACAAAACTCCACCTGTGATATAATTTTCTTGTAAAACACATAACGCAAATATGGAGATCATAAAATGAATAACGATACAATAAAACTTATACGCAAAACCTCAAACGTAAATTCACTTATGGTGATAATTTTCTATATGCTTGATATCGCACTTATAAGACTTGGCGACTTGGCGGTGTACCATATCGCAGGAAAGTCAGCCTACTATGAGGATATCGCTCAGCTTGTGAGCTACTGCATACAGTATCTCGTGGTTGTGCCAATAGTTCTTGTTGCATTCAGACTTGTGAGTGGCAAAAAAGAGGGGCTTAAAATAGCCTGTTTCAGAAAGCCCTCAATGCCTGCAAAATGGGTGGCGAAGTGGATAGTCATATCATTCGGGCTTATCTACGCCGCAAATTATATCAACACATTTATTTTCTCATATGTGCAGAAAGCTTCGGGAACGAGCCTTAAAGGCGTTGACTTCACTTCAAGTGGCACTGCCCTGGGCGGCGTAACGAGCGTGCTGGCAATGTCAGTGCTTGCACCGTTTTTTGAGGAGCTTATGTTCAGAGGTACGCTTTTCAGAAATGCTGAAAAATGCGGACAGCTCACAGGCATAATAATGGTGGGGCTGACATTCGGTCTTTGGCATGGAAGCTATCAGCAGATACTCTATGCGGCTGTCATGGGAATGTGTGCCTGCTTTATGGTTGCAAAAACAGGATCTATCTTCCCGTCTCTGATACTTCACTTCACCATGAACACTATCGGAGCAATTCAGAGCGTCGCACTTGGTTCCATAGACTTTGACAAGTTTGCCGCAGATCTTGAAAAAGGTCAGATCACAGGCACAGCACCAATGATAATAATTGCTGTCGCTCTTCTCTCTTTCGGTCTTATAGGACTTGTACTTTTTGTAAAAGAGCTTAGGTATCACCGTGACAGCTTCAGGCTCATAAACTTCTGCCCTGACGTTTCACAAGGCAAAAAGATAGTCATCTATTTCACCGCACCAGTTACCATACTCGCCTTTGCCGGGCTTATCTTCATCACAGTCCGCACAGCTTTAGGTCTTGGGCTATTCTAAAATACGCATAAAAATAACGCAGACTTTTTACAGCCTGCGTTATTTTTTTATCAGGAGTTATTTATTATGATTTAAGGCTTGCGATCTTCTGGTTGAGTTCCTTGATCTCGGAATCTACAGTTGCAGAATACTTCTCACGAACCTGCGTCCATGTGGACTGTACACCCTCTTCATTAACATTTGAAGCATCACTGTAGAGTGCGTCAACAAGGCACTGGTTTCCGTCAAACTGCTTTCTGTCGCCGAGAGCGGAAGATATACCGTAAGCATAGTCAAAGAGCATAAGGTAATCGTCAGAAACAACGTCCATTTTCACATCATACATCTCGTCTGTCCAATTAGGGTTGTTCTCCATGAACTTGTCCTTGTTTGTCTGCTCATACTTAGGATCTGTCTTTGAAGCTCTTACGCACTCGAACCAGCACTTAACAGCTTCGCTTCTTGTTGAACCTTTTACCCACATGAAAGCTGTCATATCAGAAGTTGTTATCTTCTGCTGATTATCGTCATACTGAGGGATAGGAACAACGCCCCAGTTCTCGCCCTCCTTTGGAGTTTGGTTGCCTGTGTAAGCCCACTCGCCCATTGCATAGAACAAGCAGTTCTGATTGAAGCAATCTCTTGCAGAGCCTACCCAGCCGTTGAGGATAAGTCCGTCCTTCATCATATTATAAAGGAAGTTCTGAGCCTTTTCGATATCGGGGTCGTTAAGATTGCTTGAAAACTCGTTTGTTGCAGGATCATAGTTTACAAGACGCTTGCCCGTCTGCTGAACAACGTGCGCTCTGAAGAAGCCGTTTACGCCGTAACGCTCAGTATCAGCCGGTGCGTTGCCAACATATGAGGACATGATATCCTCCCAATTCTTCCAAGTCCACTCATTGTTTACATAAAGCTCATATGGATCGTCAAGGCCCTCTGCGTCAATGATATCCTTATCATAGCAGAGCATAGCAGAAGCAGAATAGCCAAGAGGTGCAACATAATGCTTTCCATTGAGCATGAACTGATCTGCTGTATCCTTTGTTGCAGACCACAAAGGCTGGCTGAAATCAACTATGCTGTCGATAGGCTGATACATATCCTTTACTACCTGTGAAGGGAATGCAAGCCACTCATACTTGAATATATCAGGAATATCCTTGTTAGCTGTGATAGCAGCAGCAAGATTATCAAATCTGTCCTCATTTGAAGTCTGCTGGAATCTTATCTTTCCGCCCTTGCTCTCAAAAAGCTGAAGCTCTTCTCAGGACTGCCCTTAGTAGGGTTAAGGTCGCCCTCACCGAGATAAAGTATCTCTTTTTCAGCACCCTCAGGGATAGCCTCGATAGATTCCGTGTCAGCTACCGCAACGTTCTCTGTTGCAGAAAAATCGTCCTCCGCCTTGCTTGAAGAGTTTGATGAGCTTCCGCAACCCGCTACTCCTGTTGCCATTGACCAAGCCATTACAGCCGCTATGTACTTTTTGTAATTCATAAAATATTCCTCCATAATTAAATATTTTAGCGTCAAAGCTGTCCGTATGTAGTTGATGAGTTCATATATTAAATCTTGCTATAATTATACAACACATATAAAGCTATTGTCAATCACCATTATAGCACAATTATCAGCAATTTCATTGTACACTTTGCACAATTAAAACCATATGTATCGTTAAAACACAATATTACAATCAATATAGTTTAAAATATGCGCATAAAGTTCAAATATTCAATATGCCCGTTTTGAATGAATATAAAACAAATACAAGAGCTTTTTGTAGAAAACATTAACCAAAACAGCAAAATATGTACAGCATTTATGCAGTTCGTAAAACTTTTTTCATGTAATCGTTTGATGTTTTCAGTGGTACTTGTAATTAGCGAATTATTATAGTATACTTGTTTAAGAAGATTTTTTACCGAAAGGAAATTGCTTGATATGACAGATTTTGAAAGAAACAAAGCAAGGGTGACAGCCGAATACGAGGCTCTCATCAACAGAAAAAACATTGTGTCCGACAGCTACAACGGAATTTATGACAGATACGTTTACCCTGTTCTGACAGCCGCACACGCACCTATTATCTGGAAATATGACATGAACCCTGAGACAAATCCATACTTCATGGAGAGATTGGGCATAAACGCAGTACTGAACTCAGGCGCTATTTATCTCAACGGCAAGTATTACCTTGTTGCAAGAGTTGAGGGCAATGACAGAAAATCATTTTTTGCAGTAGCAGAGAGCGACAGCCCTGTTGACGGCTTCCGTTTCTGGGACTTCCCTGTTCAGCTTCCTGACACTGAACCGGAGGAAACAAACGTATACGATATGAGACTTACTCAGCATGAGGACGGCTGGATATACGGTGTATTCTGCTCAGAGAGCAAGGACAAGACTTCAAACGATCTTTCTGCCGCTACAGCTCAGGCTGGAATCGTAAGGACAAAGGATCTTAAGACATGGGAAAGACTTCCTAATCTCAAGTCCAAGTCACCACAGCAGAGAAACGTTGTACTTCACCCTGAGTTCGTTGACGGAAAGTACGCATTCTACACACGTCCACAGGACGATTTTATCGAAACTGGCTCAGGCGGAGGAGTATGCTTCGGTCTTTGCGAAGACATCACAAACCCTGTTATCTGCACAGACGAAGTTGTTATCTCACCAAGGCAGTATCACACAATCACAGAAGTAAAGAACGGTGCAGGCGCAGTGCCTATCAAGACACCAAAGGGTTGGATACACATTGCACATGGCGTAAGAAACACAGCCGCAGGTCTTAGATACGTAATTTATGTATTCGCAACTGACCTTAAAGACCCTTCTAAGCTAATCGCATCGCCGTCAGGACTTTTCATAGCACCACACGGCAGTGAAAGAGTGGGTGACGTATCAAACGTTGCGTTCACAAACGGCGCGATCGTTCGTGAAAACGGTGACGTATATATTTACTATGCTTCATCAGACACAAGACTTCGCGTTGCGGCAACAACGATCGACAAGCTTATGGATTACACATTCAACACTCCGTCAGACCCACTGCGTTCTGTTGACTGCGTAAAGCAGAGATGCGATCTTATCAGAAAAAATCTCGAATATCTTAACAAGTAATATATCAAACACAAACAGACGGCTTCTGCTGTCTGTTTTTTTGTACACTAAAACTTTTTTCAAGTCTGCGATATCCGTGCATAAATATTGCACTACCCATGTAGGGGACGAGATCCTCTACAATTATGCTATGGTTTGTCTGCCGCAAAACTGCTGAGTCCCTTTACCGCAACTTTTTTTATATACCCTCTTGCAATCGTCCACAATCTATGGTATAATTAATTAATAAAAGCACAATATATGCAATATCACGCACAAAATTTTCTCTTAACTAAGGAGTGTTTATAATGAGATGTCCTTTTTGCAACTATGAAGATACAAGAGTAATAGATTCACGTCCAAGCGAGGGAAAAAAGCGTCGCCGCCGTGAGTGTCCGAAATGCGGAAAGCGTTTCACTACTTACGAGGTGGTTGAAAAGCCACAGCTTATGGTATACAAGCGTGACGGCTCGTTTGAGCCTTTTGACAGACAGAAGCTTATAAAAGGCATTCAGAACGCTATCAAAAAGCGTCCTGTCAGTGTTGATGATATGAAAAACCTTGTTGACGATATAGAGAACACCTTTGCAAACAAAATGCAGACTGAAACCACCACCAGCGAAATAGGCGATATGGTGCTTATGGGTCTGAAAAAGCTTGACCACGTTGCATATGTGCGTTTTGCTTCCGTTTACAAGGACTTCTCTGACGTTGATTCGTTCATTCAGATAATCACTGAGCTTTCTGACAAGAAGAAATAAATAAGAGCGTTCCGATAATTTTCGGGACGCTTTTTTTGCACCAAAAAAGCGGACAGCCAAAGCCGTCCGCCATATTTTTTATATTGTATTAAAGCTGTGTATCAACAAAAATTGTATAGATAGCCTTCATTGCAGATTCAAAATCAGCCTCGTTTACACCGATGATGATGTTAAGCTCGCTAGAGCCCTGATCTATCATCTTTACGTTTACATGAGCGTGTGCAAGGGCTGAGAATATTCTGCCTGCTGTACCTCTGTTTGACTTCATTGCACGTCCAACAACTGCAATAAGTGCAAGGTCTGTTTCAATATCAATTGTATCAGGGTGACAGTTTCTGTGCAGACCTGACATTATCTCCTGCTCCTTTGGAGCAAACTCTGCCTGATGAACAACGACAGACATTGTGTCGATACCTGAAGGCATATGCTCAAAGCAGATACCATTCTTCTCGAATACTTCAAGCACTCTTCTGCCGAAACCAAGCTCTGCGTTCATCATATCCTTTTCGATATTAACTACAGTAAAGCCCTTCTTTCCTGCTATACCTGTGATCGTGAATGCAGGCTTCTGAGATGTGGACTCAACGATCATTGTACCCATATCCTCAGGCTTGTTTGTGTTCTTGATGTTTATTGGGATACCTGCTTTTCTTACAGGGAAAATAGCGTCCTCATGAAGTACGCCTGCACCCATGTAAGAAAGCTCTCTCAGTTCCTTATATGTTATGGTAGTGATAGGCTGTGGGTTGTCGATAATTCTAGGGTCGCATACCAGGAAGCCTGATACGTCTGTCCAGTTCTCATAAAGATCAGCGTTTACTGCTGCGGCAACGATAGAGCCTGTTACGTCAGAACCGCCTCTTGAAAATGTCTTGATAGTATCGTTTGGCATTGAGCCGTAGAAACCAGGTATTACCGCATTGTCAAGTGTAGCTAATCTCTGAGGAAGCACCTCGTTTGTTCTTGCAGAATCAAACTGACCCTGATCGTTAAAATAGATAACATCAGCAGCGTCAACAAAGTTATATCCAAGATAGTTAGCAAGAACGATACCGTTAAGATACTCGCCACGGGAAGCCGCATAGTCACGTCCTGCCTTGCCGATAAAGCAAGCCTTGATAGTTTCAAACTCCTTTTCAAGAGAAAGGTCAAGACCCAAATCATTGATTATGCCGTAATATCTTTCCTTGATAGCGTCGAACTCGCTGCTGAAATCCTTGCCCTTTGCAGCAAGATCATAGCAGCCGTAAAGCATATCAGTTACCTTTGTATCGTTTGAAAATCTTTTACCAGGAGCAGACGGCACAACAAATCTTCTTGAGCTTTCCGCTGTGATTATCTCCTTAACCTTTTTGAACTGCTCAGCACTTGCAAGAGAGCTTCCACCGAATTTTACAACCTTTGTCATTTCACAAACCCCTTATAAACTATAGAATTAATCCTGTCTGCGTACTTTTCCCACGCTGACGTTACAATAAATAGTATACCGAATTTGCGTGATTAAGTCAATGTATAAATGGACTAATTTTTATAGTTTTTTTGGTGTATGTTTGTGAAATACGCTTGTATTTGTATGACGGACAACTCATGCTTATCTGTCTGCCTATTATCTGTAATGTTCGTCTATCCACTTATCATGTTTTCGTGAAAGAAAGCCCCAGCGTTCTTCAACACAAAATGCAGCAGATAAAACAAGCGGCAAAGAAAGCAGCACAGCCGCAATAATAAGAATAGCCATATTACTTACGTTCACAAGAACGCCTCCCGTCTCGGTTTTGTTATGACTATATTATAGCGTTCCTTACTTAAACAGACCTTAATGCAAAGTGAAAACCATGTGAAAAAAAGCCCCGACCGAAAGTGCGGCGCTGATATAGCAGTATAATCCCAACTACTATATTAAGACCAAAACAGCGAGCTATGAAAATGAAAGACAGATACTTCCACAAGAGAGGTATCTGTCTTTTTACATAGAAGAAACGACTTCCGTTATTAGATTTAACTGGAACTAGTGGTCTGAACTAATTTATTCTT
>ENA-OPSZ01001544-OPSZ01001544.1-human-gut-metagenome-genome-assembly--contig:-NODE-1544-length-10625-cov-2.101230_pt1 | contig 10625 bp, 7 predicted proteins | sample MGYA00241814_ERZ501919 | MGnify/ENA primary metagenome ERZ501919 (study PRJEB25962, sample SAMEA2042440) | human gut metagenome | biome: human gut; feature: human-associated habitat; material: faeces... | reverse complement strand
AATAATAATTTCCTCTATACAGGAAAAGGGAGCTGTGCCACGGCACAGCTCCCTTTCTTATAAAAAATATCGATACCCTTTCAATTTATCGATATTCCCATTATATTTGTACATAAACAACAGACACATAACCTCGGAAAAACGATCCGATTTCAAATTGCGATGGACATAATCATATCAAGTTGGCTCTTGTGGCTCATTATTGCGGCCATACTTGTTATCATAGAACTGCTCACTTCCATGATAGCGACATTCTGTTTGGCAACAGGTTGCCTAATAGCCATGGTATGCGCCCTGCTGGACTGGGGCGTCGAAGCGCAGCTGATCGGAGCCATAATCGGCACTGTAATCGCATTTATACTCGTCCAAACAAAGCGAGGGAAGGGTAATATCTCGGTTCAATCCTTCATATCGTTATAAATACCAACGCACATTGAATACAAACTGTGACAAATCGAGAAGCGTAAAATTGCCTACACAAAAACGAATCGACAGTATTGATCTGTTCAAAGGAATCGCCATTCTGGGAATCGTGTGGAAACACACCTTTCACCCGCAATGGTGCGATCTCATTCACATAAGCGCGCTTTTCTTCATCTTATCGGGAATCTTTTTCAAAGACGAGCCATTCATTCCCTTTCTAAAAAAGAAAATCCGAACCATACTTATTCCGTTCCTTTTCTTTTACATACTTTCCTATCTCGCCCGAATAGCCTTCTATTTCAGACACTTTCGCACCCTACACGGATTCGCATGGGATAGCCTGTCTATTTCCAATACACCCGACTACCTCACAGTGAACATACCTCTGTGGTTTCTCGTCTGCCTGTTCGTCATGCAAATTATCTTTTGGTGTCTGAACAGAGTAATACCCCGTAATAAATACCGCAGCTGCTGGTTCTTGGTAATCTTAGCTGCCCTATACGCTGGTTACGGTACAATCGAGTCTTGGCACTCGCCGTTTATGTTCAATGTCGCCATCGAGTGCCTTCCCTATTTTATTGCTGGAAACCTTTTCGGACTACAAATAGCCCGATTTCTTTCCAAGTCCTCTCTGAAATATCTCCTCGCCCCGACATGTTTTGCCCTGTTCATCGGGTTCCAATACTTGCCGATCGATATCTCTATCCTTGCCTTTATCAAAGCATTGACCATATTCGTAGCAATACTTTCCCTACTGTCTTGCTTCGAAAACAGCTGCTCGATGATATGGACGACAGTCCGATATTTCGGGAAATCATCACTCTTTATCATGGGTATTCATGTACTCCTATTAGCCCCTATACAATCGATGGCTCGCGCCATCACCGGAAAACCGGACTTACTCACCGGATTAATCTGCCTTGCGCTTACTATGCTCCTCATATACTTTCTTATACCTTTCACCGAGAAATATATCCCGTGGGCTATCGGGAGACAACGACAAAAACATGACACGAAATCATCTCAATCAACAGAATAGTATGAATAAACAAGTTTTAACAATTAGGGGGGGGTAAAACCAACCTCTTCAAAACGAATCGATTACATCGATCTTATTAAAGGAATCGCCATCATCGGTGTCGTATGGAGTCACACTGTACACCCGCAATGGTACAATGTAACCTACATAAATGCACTTTTTTTCTTTCTCTCCGGATTCTTTTTCAAAGAAGAACCATTTCCCGCTTTCCTAAAAAAGAAAGTCAAAACGCTCATTATCCCATTCACTTTCTTCTACCTCCTATCCTACCCGTTCCGAATCATTTTTAACCTTTGGGATTACCGTACGCTCAACAACTTCGACTGGGGGTGTATCTTCGATGTATTCGACATAACAAACAAAAGCGATTATCTATTTGTCAATGTTCCGCTTTGGTTCATATTTTGCTTGTTCGCCATGCAACTGATATACTGGTGCATGAACAAGATCACTCCGGAAAAATACCGGACAATCATATATCTCATATTGACCGCAGTAATCATGATCTGGAACGAGGAAATCAAATCTTACCCGACCATTTTCATGTTCAATAACGCAGTGCAATGGTTGCCCTATTTCATAATCGGCAACTTGTTCGGCCTGAAATTATCTCGCTTGATTCTCGACTACCCATCAAAATACATCATTGTACTGACAACCCTCGTCACTTTCATCGGCTTACAAGCCATCGACTGTAATCTGCCTGCCTATTTTTTCCTAAAAGCCATCGTCTTGTTTCTTTGTTTCATGTCCGCCCTTTCCTATTTCAACGACAACAAGAACCATATATGTGCGATTGTTCGTACCTTAGGAACATCTACCCTCTTTATCCTCTGCATACATATTCTCATACAAACTCCTTTCCAACGAGCCATCATGAAAATATTCGGGCATCGGGAAGTATTCACCGGATACATCGACGTCGCACTCACCCTGCTCGTCATATATCTCCTCATTCCCTTCGTGAATAAATATCTTCCTTGGGCGATCGGGAAAAAAAGATAAGGATAAAAAAGAACCGGGGCTAGAATTATCCAGCCCCGGTATCTATATAGACAAACTACTTTATGACTTAGGTTGCAACAAACGATTATACTCCAAATCGTCATTTATAATTTCCATAGCCTTGACGAACGAGGGATTTCGAGGATTCATTACTCTGAAATAGGCAGCCGTGTCGAACATATCCCGGGCAATAAGAGCCTTTATCTGCAAAGCTATCAACCCTTTGGATTTCCGATACTGCTCCTCGTTATATTTCACCTTTTCAGTTTCTCCCATCTTCAACAATTCAGCGAGCATATCGTCCGTAACCGCAAATTCTTCGACAAACTGGTCCACCTTTTTATACTTATTCATCAACTCTTTCCGATGACTGTCGAGATAATTGACCGGATATTGATTCAATACCCCTTTCGCCAACAAATCCCGATGGAAATCGGTATAAATCGTCGTGTCTAACGGTATAAAAATATCGGGCATAATACCCCCGCCACCATATACCGTACGTTTACTCTTCAAAGTTTGGAATTGCAACGAATCCGGGAAGTGAATGCTATCGGTATAAATAAGCTCTCCATGATTGAACCGGTCTAGCAATTCCCGCTCGTATGCCTCGTGGCCTTTGTCATAAGGCTTCTGTATACTCCTGCCAGAAGGCGTATAATATCGGGCGACAGTCAACCTTATCATCGATCCGTCGGGGAATGGTATGGGACGTTGAACTAAACCTTTTCCGAAGGTACGACGCCCTACGATTATACCCCGGTCCCAATCTTGAATCGCTCCCGAAAGGATTTCACTTGCCGAAGCCGAGCTCTCATCGACCAGCAAAACTAATTTCCCCTTTTGGAACTGCCCTCGTTTCGAAGCGAAAGCATCGTCCCGTGGAGAACGACGACCTTCGGTATAAACGATCGACTGCCCGTCGGCCAAAAACTCGTCGGCCATAGCGATAGCACCACCGCCGTTGCCTTGCAAGTCGACAATAAGATTCTTCATACCTTTCTTTTTCAACTCCTTAATGGCATCAGAAAATTCCTTGTCTGTCGTCACGGCAAAACGGCTCACCCGTATATAACCCGTTTCTTTATCGGCCATATAAGATGCATCGATACTGTAAATAGGTATTTTATCGCGTACGATTCTGAATTCGATAGGCTCCTTCACCCCTTTGCGCAATACGGTCACTCGCACCACCGTCCCCGATTCCCCGCGTAGCCGTTTCATGATGTCGGTATTTTTCATCTTCACTCCGGCTATGGTTGTATCGTTTACAGCGATGATACGGTCACCCGCCAATATTCCCACCTTTTCCGAAGGTCCGCCAACGATAGTCTGTATCACATACAACGTATCTTTATTCATATTGAACTGGATACCCACTCCGCTGAAATTACCCTGTAAAGGCTCGTTCATCTCCCGGGTCTCCTCGGCTGTCGTGTAGGTCGAATGCGGATCGAGTTTATCGAGCATACCCCGAATGGCATCCTCCACCAACTTATTCTCGTCTACCTCATCGACATACAAATTCGTTATGGCGAAATCGGCCAGACTGAGTTTTCGCATTCCTTCGCTTTGGCCTTGCGACCACATGACTCCCACCGCTATCACGGGCAGGTATATGATAAAAAATAGTCTTTTCATCTTCAACTTAAAATTATACTAATTTCAACCCTTTGGGAACAAATTCATCGACACTGTGACCGAACCTTAAAAGCTCCCGCACAATGGTAGAACTGATATGAGTCAATTCCGGCTCGGTAAACAAAATTATCGTCTCTACCCCCGATAATTTCCGGTTCACGTCGGCGATAGTCTTCTCATACTCGAAGTCATTCACCGACCGGATACCCCGCAGAATAAACCGGGCATTCCATTGCTTCGCAAGGTCGATGGTGAGGCTGTCGTACGAAACGACTCGAATCCGAGGATTATCCCGAAACAAATCCCTCAACATTTCCAACCGCTGTTCCACGGTGAAATAAGTGCGTTTCGAATCATTGATACCTATGGCTATGACCACTTCATCGAGCAATTCGAGCCCCCTGCTCACAATCGACATATGACCGAGAGTAAAAGGGTCGAATGTTCCCGGGAACACAGCTATCCTTTTAGACGAGATTGGTGTCATCTTCTATAACCAGATTTTGTATAATAAAGTTTTGTCTTTCCATGGTGTTCTTGCCCATATAAAATTCGAGCAAATCTTTCACCAAATCCTCCTTACGCAGCGATACCCGGTCGAGACGCATATCCGGTCCGATAAACTGACGGAACTCGTCGGGCGAAATCTCACCCAATCCTTTGAATCGTGTCACTTCGGGGTTTGCTCCGCACTTCTTGATAGCGGCGAGCCGTTCCTCGTCTGTATAGCAATAATGTGTTTCTTTTTTATTCCTCACGCGAAACAGCGGAGTCTGTAAAATATAAACATGCCCTTTCTTGATAAGGTCGGGGAAAAATTGCAAAAGAAAAGTAATCATCAGCAAGCGGATATGCATACCGTCCACATCGGCATCGGTTGCGATAATCACCTTATTATACCGGAGCCCCTCGATACCGTCCTCTATATTAAGGGCAGCTTGCAGCAAGTTGAACTCCTCGTTCTCATAAACGACCTTTTGGGTCAGTCCGTAAGTATTCAACGGCTTACCCCGCAAAGAGAAGACCGCTTGCGTCTCCACATTACGAATCTTGGTAATCGAACCGCTCGCCGAGTCCCCCTCGGTAATGAAAATACAGCTCTCGTCCTGCCGATCGCCTTTGGTATCGTTGTAGTGTATGCGGCAATCACGCAACTTGCGGTTATTCAAATTCGCTTTCTTCGCACGTTCCCGTGCCAACTTCGTAACCCCCGCTATCGCTTTGCGTTCCTTTTCCGATGCCAATATCTTTTTCAGCATCACATCGGCCACTTCGCCGTTTTTATGCAGATAATTATCCAATTCCTTTTTCAAGAAATCGCCGATAAACTTTGCGATGGTCGGACCCTCGGGTCCCACGTCTTTCGAACCGAGCTTGGTCTTGGTTTGCGACTCGAATACAGGTTCTTCCACCTTGATACTGATTGCCGCTACCATACCGTTACGAATATCGGTATATTCGAAATTCTTGGCATAAAACTCCTTAATCGTGCGGGTAGCCGCCTCTCTGAAAGCAGTCAAGTGTGTTCCTCCCTGCGTCGTATGTTGCCCGTTCACAAACGAATAATATTCCTCGCCATATTGGTTGCTATGCGTGATAACCACCTCTATATCCGCTCCTGACAAATGAATGATAGGATATAAAGGTTCGGTCGTCATGTATTCGTTCAACAAATCGACCAATCCATTACGGGAATGGAATTTACGTCCGTTCAACAAAATGGTCAGTCCCGTATTTAAGAACACATAGTTTTTAAGCAACGGCTCTATCAATTCCTCCCGGTAAGCATAATTTTTAAAAATCGTTCCATCGGGAGAAAACTGAACCAATGTACCGTTCGGCTCGTCGGTAGGCATCAAACCGCTCTCCGAGACCACTTCTCCGCAAGCATAACTCACCGAGTTACTCATTCCGTCGCGATAAGACTGTATGAAAAAACTCGACGACAAAGCATTGACCGCCTTGATACCGACACCGTTCAGACCGACTGACTTTTTAAATGCCTTCGAATCGTACTTACCGCCCGTATTCATCTTGGAAGAGACATCTTTCACTTTGTCGAGAGGTATACCCCGACCATAATCCCTCACCGAAACGACCTCGCTCGAAATCTCCACGACAATCTGTTTGCCAAAGCCCATCATGTGCTCGTCGAGAGCATTGTCGAGAACCTCCTTCAACAATACATAAATGCCGTCATCGGCATGAGAACCGTCCCCCAACTTCCCGATATACATACCGGGGCGGCGACGGATATGCTCCTTCCAATCGAGCGTCTTAATGGCATCGGAGCCGTACTCGAACTCAGAATTTATATTCGTATTCTCTTCCATAAATATCTATCTCTCACCGCTGATTTTTCGTATAATGCAAAGATAAAGCAAGCCGGGAGTAGAAACAAGCGCACTTGGTTATACCGAGGCACAGCCCATTTTCGCATTATGCAAAGATAACGCTAAAAAAGAGTAAAAAAAAGAATAACTCCCTTTTTACAACCTTTTTAAGAAATAGATATGCCCCGGAAAAGCGTTTGCTTTTCCGGGGCATATCTATACGATCTCTTCTACCGGACAAACTACTCTACCAAAGCGAAATCGAGCTGTTTCCGCTCCAAGTTCGCACGAGCCACCTTGATACGGATAGGATCACCCAAGCGGTATATCCGGTGCTTGCGACGCCCCATCAGACAATAATTCTTCTCGTCGAACTCGTAATAGTCGTCTTCGAGGTCACGTATCGGCACAAGTCCCTCGCATTTATTCTCGTTGATTTCTACATACAAGCCCCATTCGGTAATACCCGAAATAACACCGTCGTACTCCTCGCCCAAACGTTCGCCCATAAACTCTACCTGTTTATACTTGATAGAAGCCCGCTCTGCGTTGGCAGCAAGCTGCTCCATATCCGAAGCATGTTTACATTCGTCTTCGAGCGACTGAACATTCACGCTACGTCCGCCCGCCATATAACGCTCCAATAATCGATGCACCATCAAGTCGGGATAACGACGTATGGGAGAGGTAAAGTGGGTATAATAGTCGAAAGACAAACCGTAGTGACCGATATTTACAGTCGTATAGACCGCCTTCGCCATAGCTCGTATAGCTATCGTCTCCACCAAATTTTCCTCCGGCTTTCCTTGTACGTTGGCCAACAAACTATTAATACCCTTCGAAAGGTCTGCTTTGCTGCCCTCGGTCTTGATTTTATATCCGAATCGGGTGATAAAAGCGGCGAACGAAGCCATCTTGTCGGGATCGGGCAAGTCGTGTACCCGATAGACAAACGCTTTGGGCTTTTTCCCGTCTTTGGGTTTACCGATAAATTCTGCTACCGTGCGATTCGCCAGAAGCATAAACTCTTCGATCAGCTTGTTCGCCTCCTTAGATACCTTGAAATAAACCCCTATCGGCTTTCATCTATGTCGAACTTAACCTCATGACGGTCGAAATTGATAGAACCATTGTCAAAACGACGCTTCCGCAGCTTCTGCGCCAAATCGTTCAAAGCCAATATTTCCTCTTTATAATCCCCTTCTCCGGTCTCTATCACCTCTTGCGCCTCCTCATAAGCAAACCGGCGATTAGACCGAATCACCGTACGGGCGATATGCGACTTCTGAACCTCGGCATTACCGTTCAGCTCGAAAACACAAGAGAACGTAAGTTTATCCTCGTCGGGACGCAACGAACAGATTTCGTTGCACAATCGTTCGGGCAACATCGGCACGACACGATCCACCAGATAAACCGAGGTTCCCCGGCTTTCGGCCTCCTTGTCGATGATACTGCCGGGTTTTACATAATAACTCACGTCGGCTATATGCACGCCAACCTCCCAATTTCCGTTCGATAATCGGCGGATAGAAAGGGCATCGTCGAAATCTTTGGCATCCTTCGGGTCTATGGTAAATGTCGTTACCTGCCTGAAATCTTCCCGTGCGGCAATCTCCTCGTCGGTTATCGCGTCAGGAATCTTATTAGCCGCTTTTTCCACTGCTTCGGGGTAACGATACGGCAATCCGAATTCCGCCAATATGGCATGTATTTCGGTATTGTTTTCTCCGGCAGGTCCCAATATATCCACGACCTCTCCATACGGATTGCGGGCCCGATCGGGCCATTCGGTGATACGCACGACGGCCTTATCTCCGGTTTTTCCGCCTTTAAGTGCCGTTTTCGGAATAAATATATCATTTGCCAACACCTTGTTATCGGTCAGCAGGAATGCAAAATGTTTCTGCACCTCCAACGTTCCGACAAATATTTGGGGAGTCTTTTCGACAATCTCGACCACCTCGCCTTCGGCATCGTGCCCTCTGCGCTTGGCATAGACCAATACCCTCACCCGGTCGCCGTCCATCGCATGCATGGCATTACGCTCGGCGATGAATATCGACTCATCGTCATCGGTAATCACATGATTTTTCCCATTGACACGCCGTTCGAACCGACCTATAACCTCCGTTCCCCGACTGTTCGCCTTGTATTTGCCCGGAGAAACTTCTATCAGAAAATTCTGCTCCGCCATGCCTTCGAGCAACTGGAATACCATCTGTTTTTGAGGTGTAGTAGTAGCTCCAACCCCATGTGCGACCTGTTTGTAATTAAACGCCCGCTTCCTGTCTTGGTTGAAGAATTCGACCACCGAGGCCAACATATCTTCTTTCTTGATTCTCTTTGAACCTTTCCTTTTTCCTTGTTTCATGATATAGGGGTTTTAACATTGTTCTTAATGATACGGAAAACAGAGTAAACGGTAAAAACATCGAACTTCTCCCGACGAATACCAAGCCCGCATTTCAGTATAACAAAGATAACGGAAATAAAGACAGAAACAAATTTTATTCATAAAGCTGTTTCAAATTTTTTCAACGATGTATTTGAAGCGATTTGTAAAAATTTTAATAATATAACAAATTAAAACAAACCCATGACGACTCGTTTACACCATTAAAATTTTTTATAACTTTGTGCCCGCTTCGGGAATTACCGTTACACAAGTCGATACAAAAATTCCAAAGATTACGAAAATGAAAAAAATCCAATCTGTTTTTATCATTCTCTTAACCGTTTTCCACCTGTCCGCCCAAATGAATCAAGGGAAATACGTCCCTTTCCATTTCAGTTTCATACCACCACTAAGCTCCAATGGAATAAATGCATCGCAATACACCAACGGAGCCTCTTTCAGTATATTGGCAGGTATGTCTGCTAACGAAAGGAATTTTACATTTGCCTCGATCAGTAATGTCATAGCCAATGAAGCCCGGGGATTACAGTTTGCCGGCATATCCAATTATATAGGCAAACAGGGACAAGGTGTCGCCTTCGCCGGAATGACCAATATTACCAAAGGAACTTACAAAGGTGTACAACTCGCCGGAATCACCAATTATTCGGCGGGAGAATCGAGAGGCATCGCTCTTGCCGGATTGAACAACGCCATAAATGGAAATTTCAAAGGTGTACAATTTGCCGGATTACTCAATACCTCGAAAGATATAACCGGCCTGCAATTCGCAGGGCTCCTTAATATCGCCGGGAAAGTCCGAGGAGTACAATTCGCCGGACTTCTTAATATCGCCGAAGAAAGCGATTGCCCCATTGGGCTCGTCAATATAGTCAAGCGCGGAGAGATGGGCATAGCCCTCACTTATGACATATTGGGTAACGGTATCGTCTCGTTCCGCTCAGGAGGGAAATACACATACGGTATTATCGGTTTCGGATATAACCACAAATTACCCGGCAACAACAAGACCGTTGCGGAAGCTGGATACGGTGTACACATACCTTGTTACTCTTGGTTTCAGATAAACAATGAATTTAAAGTAACTTCCACGGCAACCTCCGATAAACCCTTTTTAAACGCAAGTTATTCCTTGCTACCTTCGTTCAAAATAAAAAAGCACTATAACATATTCGGCGGAGCGAGTCTCAATTATTCGACAACCACCGAGATGGACAACCAAACGCTATTTCCGCAGAACAACTTGTGGAAAAAGCACACCGACAATCGGCTGCAACAACTGTTCATCGGCTATCTGGTAGGCATTCAATACATCTTTTAGCAACCGGTCGCTACTCTTTCATCGATGTTCTCATGGAACGGAGACGGATTATCTCCTGAAAAAAATTTTTATCGTTACTTCGGTAAATTTAAATTCTGAAAACAATAAATTCACTATTTTTGTATAAAACGAAAATAGATACGCCTCGGTACAATCAACCGGATTTGCTTTTACTTTCGGCCTGTACTATCTTTGCAAAACAAATAAAGTGAAATCCATGACTGCCCTACTCGACCTCAGGGAACATCTACCGATAACCAATCCCACGTGGATATTCTTTCTCGTGCTCTGTATCATTTTATTCGCCCCCGTATTGTTGAATAAACTGAAAATACCTCATCTCATCGGCATGATTCTGGCCGGTATTCTCATCGGTGAGCATGGATTCGATATCTTGGCCCGCGACAGCAGTTTCGAATTGTTCGGACAGGTGGGGCTCTACTA
>ENA-OPSZ01001536-OPSZ01001536.1-human-gut-metagenome-genome-assembly--contig:-NODE-1536-length-10674-cov-2.527451_pt1 | contig 10674 bp, 10 predicted proteins | sample MGYA00241814_ERZ501919 | MGnify/ENA primary metagenome ERZ501919 (study PRJEB25962, sample SAMEA2042440) | human gut metagenome | biome: human gut; feature: human-associated habitat; material: faeces... | reverse complement strand
GGCCGGCAGCGGCGTCATGGGCCTGAAGACCGGGCTCCATCCTGCCCAGCTCCGGGACCAGGTGACCAGCCCCGGAGGCACTACCATTGCAGGGATCAAGGCCCTGGAAAACCACGGAGTGAGAGGAGCGTTTTACGATGCGGTGCAGGCGGTCCTGGACCGGAGTGCCGCATTGAAGAAATAACATGGCAAACACCACACAACAACGGGAAACAGTATTACGGTATTTCAAGGCCAGCGGGGATGCAGAACTGGCAGCCCAGCTGCTGGATCTTGCGGAAGGGGCCCGGAAAAGCCGGCGGGCCAGGGTATCCGGGTTCCTGGATCCCCACGGCCAGAATGTGGCGGAAATCGTTGCCGCCAACTATCCCCAGGTACGGTATGAAATGAACGGAGGCTTCCAGAATGCCGAACGGCAGAAGGTGGCCTTCATTGCGGACGAATTCTACGGCCAGCCGGATTTTGCCATTACGGCCCTGGAAATCCTCTGGGACAAACGGTATTATGACATCGGCCACCGGGATGTGCTGGGGGCCTTCATGGGCCTGGGCTGCAAACGGGAAATCCTGGGGGACATTGTGTTCATCGACGAGGGGGCCCAGCTGGTGGTGGATACCCCCATGGTGGATTTCATCCTGAGCAACCTGACCAAAATCGGGGCAGCCACGGTGGAAGTGAAAGAGATCCCCCTGACGGACCTGAAGGAAAAGGAACAGAAGATCAAACTGATTTCCGCCACGGTGGCGGCCCTGCGGCTGGATGCGGTGGCGGCCAGCGGCTATGGGGTATCCCGGAGCCGGATGGCGGATGAGATCAAGGGCCAAAACGTGAAGCTGAACTGGCAGGACGCCAAAAGTCCTTCCCAGACGGTGAAGGAGGGGGATGTGATCTCCTTCCGGTCCCGGGGCCGGGTGGAACTGGCGGAAGTCCGGGGGACCACCAAAAAGGGACGGTATGCCATTACCCTGAAACGGTACATCTAAGGAAGGATGTCATTATGATTTTACTGATTCGGCACGGGGAAGCGGATCATCATGTGAAGGAACTGACCGGGGGCTGGACGGATTCGGCTCTCACAGTGCTGGGACAGAAGCAGTTCCAGCAGCTGGCGGACTGCCTGGCCTGGGATTTTTCCGGCCGCAGCCTGCCCCGGATCGTATCCAGCGACCTGCAGCGGGCCCGGACGGGAGCGGAAATCATTGCCCGGAAGCTGGGAGCAGAACCGGTGGAATGTTTTTCCTTCCTCCGGGAAAAGAACAACGGAAAGGCAGCGGGACTGAACAAAAAAGAGGCCCTGGCCTTTTACCACCCGCCGGAAACCGGCCGGGAGCTGGATCATGTGAACTATGACGGAGGAGAGACCCGGCGGACCTTCTATGAACGGACCATCCAGGGGTTCCGGGAACTGGAAAAGGAAGGCCGGGACCTGATCATCGTGTCCCACAAGGGAACCATCCAGAACATCCTGTTTGCCTGGCTGGGGCTGAGTATCGAAGAAGTGGCGGAAAAACAGATATCCTTCGACATCCGGCCCGCTTCGGTGACAGTGCTGGGCATGAACAAATGGGGAGAGCATGCGGTATTCGCCCTGAACGACACCTCGTACCAGTGGAAAAAAGGACCTATAGGGATTTTCAATTTTCCCTTTGGGGCATAAAAAAGGAGATGTTGCACGTGAAAAATATGCGTGCAACATCCCCTTTTTTTATGCTTCCTCCACTTCCGCTTCTTCCATTCCCGGATACTGGTTCATGGCGTCGATCCGTTCCCGGTATTCCTGGTCAGCGGCGTAGCGCTTGTTTTTGGCCCGGCCGATGGTCAGGAAGGGGACGATGATGATGGCAATGGCCAGGTAGCCGCAGTAGCCATACCCGTATTTGATGATGTTGGTCAGACCCACCATGGAAACGGTCATGGACAGGCAGATAATGAACAGGGTCACCAGAGCGGACCGCTTTACGGCGCTGCCGGTGATCTTTTTCAGGCAGTCCATTTCAGAGAAACGGGCGGTGAATCCGAACACCGTGGTCACCCCGGTGGAGATCAGGCAGAGCATGAGGGTTACGAAATAGAGAAGGGTCAGCCAGGGCATCCCCATGGCTTTCAGGCTCATGAGAGTGGGCAGGGGGGTCCTGCCGTAGACCCCGGTCCAGCCCAGGAGCATGCACACGGCCATGGTGAGGGCGGTGGCGTTCATGGCAAAGGACATCCACATGGAATCTGCACAGTTCTTCCGGGTCACCAGAGGGGTGCCCACCACGATCATGGTGGGGATCACCACGCACTGGAAACCGGAATAGGTGAAAGCGTGGAGAATGGCGGTGGGCAGTTTGGCAAAGCCGTTAACGGCAAAATCCTGGGCCATGGCATCCAGGAAGAACCGGGTGCCTTCCACCTGGCCGCCCATGGCGATGCCCACGGAGAAAATGGTAATGGCCATGGCCAGGATGGCAATGCCCATGTAGGTGGTGGCCCGGCGGACCAGGTCAGCCCCGAAAATGGTCAGTACAAAGATTACGGCGCCCACCACACCGATGCCGGTATAGTAGTTGAGCCCCGTCTGGGCGGCCAGGGCGGAGGCGGCCCCGGAAATGGTGGCGGATACGGCCATGAGCACCATGATGTAGAAGAACCCTTCAAAAAGGAATTCAATGCCGGGTACCGGCCGGTACAGATTCTGGAAAAGCTGCCGGTAGCTGGTGAGGTGCCGGCTGTTGTACATGTTCATGGCCTCTTTGATGGTGAGGGTGAACAGGAGCATGGTTACAATGGCGGTAATGGGGCCCAGCCAGCCCAGGCTGATGAAGTAGACGTTTTCCTGGTTGCCGGTGGCGAACCCGCCTCCCGCGTGAGAGCTGAACAGCATCGCTCCCACCGAAAAGCACAGGGAGAGGGAGGCCCCTTTGATGGCAGATGTTCCGTTGATCATGATTGTTTCCTCCTTGGAATGACAGTTTCCAGAGAAACGAAAACGCCTTCCGTCTCTCTGCATTGGCAGCAAAGAGACGAAAGGCGTTGGATCCTTCCGCGGTACCACTCTGTTTCGTCCTGGGGACGCGCTATCGGATACGGCCGGTGGCGATATCCATACTCTGTAACGGGAGTTCCCGGAGAGACCTACTGCAGGTTCGGTCCAGCCGCTCAGCAGGCAGTTCGGCCCGTCCCATCCACTGCCTCGCAGCAACCGGCAGCTCTCTGGAGCAGGGATTCAGGCGTACTAGTCTGCGTCATCACGTTTCGGCGTTTGTTGACTATGGATGAAATGATACCACGGATACAGTATACTGTCAATGGGGTTACGAAAGAAAATTTATATCAATCCTTTTCGCATATTATTGTTATCAGCGTTCCTTTTCACATAATCACTTAGCCACTTAGTCTCTTGTCCGCTTAAAAGTGTTATAATATATGGTAAACAATGAATATTTCCATATTGCAGAAGGGAGTCCTGTTGTCATGCTGCTTCATAAAATGATGGATCATTTTCTCCTTTATTATCTGGGGCATTTTGACAAGCACTGTTTCAATGTCCAGATCCATGGGGAGGAGTATACCATTGGTGAGGGGAAGCCGGAATTCACCCTGATCATCCACAAAGACATTCCCAAAAAGGCCCTGCTGGAGTCCACGGAACTGGCTCTGGGGGAGGCCTACATGCGGGGAGACATCGAAGTGAAGGGGGACCTGTTCCACATGCTCTGCACCCTGCTGGAACAGGCGGACCGGTTCTCCCTGGACCGGAACAGTCTCCGGAACATCCTGTACATGTCGGAAAAGAAACAGGACCAGGCCAAAGAAGTGTCCTCCCACTACGATCTGGGGAATGACTTCTACAAACTGTGGCTGGATCCCACCATGAGCTATTCCTGCGCCTATTTCAAGTCCGACAAAGATACCCTGGAACAGGCCCAGCGGAACAAGGTGGACTACATCCTCCAAAAGCTGTACCTGAAGCCGGGGATGACCCTGCTGGACATTGGCTGCGGCTGGGGCTTCCTGCTGCTGGAGGCGGCCAAAAAGTACGGAGTGAAGGGCTATGGCTGCACCCTCAGCAAAGAACAGTGGAAAAAGAGCCAGGAACGGATCAAGGCCCTGGGCCTGGAGGGCCAGGTGACCATCGAACTGACGGACTACCGGGACCTGGAAGCCAAGGATCTCCAGTTCGACCGGGTGGTCAGCGTGGGGATGATGGAACATGTGGGCCGTTCCAACTATTCCACCTATATGGAAACAGTGAACCATCTGCTGAAACAGGGAGGAATCTTCCTGCTCCATACCATTACCGGCCACGATGAAGTGGTGTCCGATCCCTGGATCCGGAAATACATCTTCCCGGGGGGCACCCTGCCTTCCCTCCGGGAACTGATCCATCATGCCTATGATGCGGATTTCCGGGTGCTGGATGTGGAAAGTCTCCGCCGCCATTACTGCAGGACCCTTCTGTGCTGGTACAAGAACTTCTGCAAGGTCCACGAACAGGTGGCCCGGTGGAAGGATCCTTCCTTTGTACGGATGTGGGATCTGTACCTGTGCGGCTGTGCAGCGGCCTTTCAGATTGGCTACATCGACATCCATCAGGTGCTCATGACCAAAGGGAACAACAACAGCCTGCCCATGACCCGGTGGTACTAAATCAATAATAATTATCAGTTGCGATAACTTCGAATTCATAGTATAATCACTATAGACTGATAAAACAATATTTTTTTCATAAAGGAGGCTGCATTATGAATATCGCTGTATTGGTGAAACAGGTACCTGCCGTTTCGGATATCCAGCTGTCCGGGGACAACAACCTGGTCCGTGTGGGGGCACCTTCCATGCTGAACCCGGTTGACCTCCACGCCATCGAGGCGGCCCTGGCCCTGAAGGACCAGGAAGGGGGCACGGTAACCCTTGTGACCATGGGCACTGCCATGGCCAGTGACATCCTCCGGGAAGGAATCGCTCTGGGGGCGGACAAGGGGATCCTGCTGTCCGATGAACGGATGGCCGGGTCCGATACCCTGGCTACCGGCCAGATCCTGGCAGCGGCCCTGGCCAAACTGGGACCGTTGGATCTGGTGCTGGCCGGGAAGCGTTCCACGGACGGGGACACCGGGCAAATCCCTCCGGCCCTGGCCCAGAGGCTGGGCATGACCCTGCTTTCGTATGCGGATGAACTGGAAGTGAAGGACGGCCAGGCCACCATCCGCCGGCTGAACCGTGGCGGGGTGGAAACCCTCCAGGCGGCTCTGCCGGCAGTGATCTCCGTAACGGAAAAATGCGGGAATCCCCGGACTCCCGGCATCCGGGGCAAAATGGCCGCGAAAAAGGCCGTGTTCCCGGTATGGCGCCTGGAAGACATCGACCTGGCTCCGGAAAAAGCCGGGAAGGCCGGCTCCGCCACCAAGGTTACGGAACTGTTCGCTCCGGAACCCCAGCCGGTGGGCACCATGATCCAGGGAGCCACCCCGGTGGAAGCTGCCGCCAATCTGGTGGACGAACTGCGGAAGAAGAACCTGCTGTAAGGAGGCGTTATCATGGAATGGAAAAACAATATCGGAGTCTATCTGGAAACCTCTGACGGCAGGCTCACCTCCCTCAGTGTGGAACTTTTGGGGAAAGCCCGCCAGCTGGCGGCCGCCCGTCCCAATCAGGTGCTGGGCATCCTGGCCGGGGACAATCTGGAGGGCGCGGCCCGGGAAGCCATTGCCTACGGAGCCGATGGGGTGGCCCTGCTCCAGGCCCCCAGTCTGGCCGCTTTTGATGGAGCCCTTTATACGGAAGCGGTGGCCAAAGCCCTGAGCCTGTATGCTCCCAGTGTGCTGTTCATCGGTGCATCCCCCAATGGCCGTGACCTTGGCGGCCGGCTCTCTGCCCGGCTGGAGGCAGGGCTGGTGGCGGACTGCATCGATGTGCGGTACGAAGGGGAGGATGATACCCTTACCTGGATCCGTCCCGCCTACACCGGCAAACTGTTCGTGAAGATCCAGACCACCACCCGGCCCCAGCTGGGTACGGTCAGCGACAAGATCTTCCACGGCAACCCCAAGGATGAAACCCGGAAAGGGGAAATCTTCCCGGTGCCCCTGGACAATGCTGAAGCCAGTCCCGCTGTGAAGGTGCTGGATTTCACGTCTCTGGAACAGCTGAAGGAAGTGCTGGACCTGGATACGGCGGATATGGTGGTAGGGGCTGGCCGGGGCGTCCAGAACGAAGAAGGGATGCGGGAAGTCCAGGCCTTTGCCAAACGGATCGGCGCCGCTTTCGGGGTTTCCAAACCGCTGGTGGACGCAGGCTGGGCACCCTATGAATGGCAGGTGGGGGTCACTGGCAAGAAAATCGCCCCCAAGATCTACATCGCCCTGGGGATTTCCGGGGCCATCCAGCACAAACTGGGGATCCAGGACGCCGGGCTGATCATTGCCGTAAACAAGAGTCCTGATGCCCCTATTTTCCAGTTTGCCCATTACGGCATTGTGGGGGATCTGTTCGATGTGATGCCGGAACTGGAAAAACTGCTGAAGAAGGACTGACCCTTGACAAATCCTACAAAACTTCTATAATTAACCCTGCGGAATACCCATACGAGGTATAGGGTATTCCAGCAGGAGGTCTATTATGGTAAAAATGATTGTTGGTGTCGAAGGCATGGCCTGCGGCATGTGTGAATCCCATATCAACGAAGCCATCCGGAATGCGTTCCCGGTGGATTCCGTCTCTTCCTCCCGTTCCAAAAAGGAAACGGACATTGTGGCCAAAGACCTTATTCCGGAAGAAAAAATCCGGAAAGTCATTGACCAGACCGGTTACCAGGTCACCAGCTACCGGGTGGAACCGTACGAAAAGAAAAAGGGATTCCTGGCCTGGCTCTTCGGCTGATGCAGGAGACCTATGAGAAAAAAGGATAATTTTGCCGGCACGCTGCCCGGCACCGGGAAGAGTCTGGTGGCTTTTCCCGAAACCTATGTGGTATTGGATCTGGAGACCACCGGCCTGGATCCGGAACGGGACCAGATTATTGAAATCGGTGCCCTGGAAGTGGTCCGGGGGAAGCGGGGGAGGACTTTTTCCACCCTGATCCAGCCCCGGACTCCTTTGTCCGGCCATTACGTTTCTCCCTTCATCACCCAGCTTACCGGCATTACTGACGATATGCTGGCAGCTGCGCCCCAGCCCCGGCAGGCCCTGGAAGCCTTTGGAAAATTCCTGGGCAGCCGGGTGACGGTGGGCTACAATGTGGGCTTTGACATGGGGTTTCTCCAGCAGCAGTTCCAGACCCAACTGTACCGGCCTCGGGCCAATGACTGGGTGGATGTGCTGCCCATGGCCCAGACCCTGTTCCCCCTGTGGGACCATCACCGGCTGAACAATCTGGCCGCCTGGTACAAGGTGGAGAACAAGGAAGCCCACCGGGCTCTCAGCGACGTGGAAACCACGGAAACCTGTTTCCGGAAACTGAAAGAAGACGCTGCCCGCCAGTATCCCTCCCTGGAGGCGTTCCTGGAAAAGGTGCGGCAGAAAATGGAAGGAAAGAACGAAGGCCAGCAGCTGAGCCTGTGGTAAAGCTGCAGTACAAGGAGGAAACCATGGATCAGGGAATCGAAGAACTGGCTTGGGAAATGTCCAAGGACTGGAAGGAAAAAGGCTACAAAGACCGGGAAACCTGCGCCGCCGACATGGTGCAGATCATCGAAGAGGAACAGGACCGGTTCAACCATCGGGAAGCCCAGGAAGAATATTAAATTTTCCTTGACAAACTTTTCCCCGGTGGTATAATGTAAACAATTTCAAAAAGCCAATGGCAATGACGAGGACAACCTGTCAGGGCAACAGTACAGAGAAGCCCGGAAGCTGAGAAGGGCGCGGAAACAATTGACAGTCAACCACCTGGGAGCCATCTGCTGAACAAAGTAGGCAAGATCGTATATTCTGCGTTAAAGGATGCCGAGTGGAACTGGCCACGGTCAGTTCAATAAGGGTGGAACCGCGAGCTTATGGCCCGTCCCTGTGAGGGACGGGTCTTTTTGTATGTCCGTCCTGATCTTGCTGGTACTATCAAGGAGGAAATCAATATGTCAAACATTAAAGTAAGCCTGCCAGATGGCAGCGTTAAAGAATTCGAAGCCGGCAGCTCCCTGCTGTCCATCGCCAAGAGCCTGAACCAGAAACTGGGGAAGACCGCTCTCCTGGCCAAGGTGGATGGAGAAAACAAGGACCTGAGCGATACCCTGGATCATGATGCCAAGGTGGAATTCATTACCCCGGACAGTGAAGAAGGGCTCCATGCCATCCGTCACACTGCTTCCCATGTAATGGCCCAGGCCATCCAGCACCTGTTCCCGGGCACCAAGTTCGCCATCGGTCCTGCCATTGAAAAAGGTTTCTATTACGACTTGGACAGTGAGCATGTATTCACTCCCGATGACCTGCGTGCCATTGAAAAGGAAATGAGCAAGATCATCAAAGCCAACTATCCTCTGGTCCGGAAAGAACTGCCCAGAGCGGAAGCCCTGGCCAAATTCAAGGCCGAAGATGAACCCTACAAAGTGGAACTGATCGAAGACCTGCCGGAAGATGCCGTGATCAGCACCTACACCCAGGGAGATTTCACCGACCTGTGTGCCGGCCCTCACTGCCCTTCCACCGGCCGGGTAAAAGCCTTTAAGCTCATGAGCATTGCCGGTGCCTACTGGCGTGGGGACGAACACAACAAGATGCTCCAGCGGATCTACGGCACGGCTTTTGCCAGCAAGGAAGATCTGGAAGCCTACCTGCACATGATGGAAGAAGCTGAAAAGCGTGACCACCGGAAACTGGGCAAACAGCTGGGTCTGTTCATGCTCAGCGAGTACGGCCCCGGGTTCCCCTTCTTCCTGCCCAACGGCATGATCATCCGGAACACCCTGATCGACTACTGGAGAGAAGTGCACCGCAAATACGGCTACCAGGAAGTCATGACCCCCATGATCATGAACCGGCAGCTGTGGGAAACCTCTGGCCACTGGGATCATTACAAGGAAAACATGTACTTCACCAAAATCGATGGGGAAGACTACGCCATTAAACCCATGAACTGCCCCGGCGGCATGCTGGTCTATGCCAACGAACCTCATTCCTACAAGGAACTGCCTCTGCGGGTAGGCGAACTGGGCCTGGTGCACCGGCATGAACTGTCCGGCGCTCTCCACGGTCTGTTCCGTGTACGCTGCTTCACTCAGGACGATGCCCACATCTTCATGATGCCCAACCAGATCGAAGACGTGATCCAGGAAACCATCCGTCTGTTCGACGAAGTGTACGCCACTTTCGGCCTGACCTACCACGCCGAACTGTCCACCCGTCCGGACAACTCCATGGGTGACGACGCCACCTGGGAAATGACCACCAATGCCCTGCGGAAAGCCATGGATGACTTCGGCTTGAAGTATTCCATCAACGAAGGGGACGGCGCCTTCTACGGCCCGAAGATCGACTTCCATCTGAAGGATTCCATCGGCCGTACCTGGCAGTGCGGCACCATCCAGCTGGATATGCTGCTGCCGGAAAAATTCAACCTGACCTACACCGGGGAAGACGGCCAGAAACACCGTCCTGTTATGATCCACCGGGTGGTGTACGGATCCATTGAACGGTTCATCGGTATCCTGATCGAAAACTACGCCGGTGCCTTCCCGGCCTGGCTGGCTCCGGAACAGGTACGGGTAATGCCCATTACCGACAAGTTCAACGAATACGCCAAACAGATTGTGGACAAACTGGAAAGCCAGAAAATCCGGGCCCATCTGGACGACCGGAACGAAAAAGTCGGCTACAAGATCCGGGAAGCCCAGGTCAAGAAAGTGCCGTATATGCTGATTGTGGGCGAAAAGGAACTGGAAAGCGGTACTGTTTCCGTCCGCAGCCGGGACAACGGCGAACAGGGAGCCATGGCCGTGGACGAATTCATCGCCAAGCTCCAGGACGAAATCAAGAATCGGAAGTAAGCATAAAAAAAGAGGGTTGCTGCAAAAAAAACGAGCAGCAGCCTTCTTTTTTCGTCAGTGGTCAACGGTCAGCAGCCGGATGAAAATAGGTGGTATCACGGAACTTCCGTCCCAGTGGGGATGGAAGTTCTTTTTTAGTTTAAGGAGTCGGGCAATTTTTTACAGCATATGGGCCCGCAGGTACCCGCCGTCTTCCGGCATCAGATAGGCCGGAGCCACGTCGAATACCGTAAGGCAGCCGGTGCGGCCTTCCTGGTGGAGCCGGTGGGCGGCCCGGGCGTAGGCCACCAGTACGCTGGTGGTGAATTCCGGATTGGAATCCAGTTTCAGGCTGAATTCGATTACATGCTTGTGTTCATCCTGGTGCCCGGTGACCCCGCTGCGGATCACAAAGCCCCCGTGGGCCAGACCGCTGTGGTTCTTCTTCAGTTCTTCCTCACTGATGAAGTGGACGGTGGTGTCATAATCAGAGAAATAGTTGGGCATGGTTACAATGGCCTGTTCCACCGCCTTGGGGTCGGCCCCTTCTTCCAGCACCACATAACATTCCCGGGTGTGCTTCTGCCGGGTGGTCAGCGCCGGATTGGCGCCGCTGCGCACCGCATCCAGGGCGGCGGGGACCGGGATGGTGTACTGCCGCGCGTCCCGGACGCCGGGGATGCGGCGGACGGCGTCGGAGTGGCCCTGGCTGACCCCCCGGCCCCAG
>ENA-OPSZ01001529-OPSZ01001529.1-human-gut-metagenome-genome-assembly--contig:-NODE-1529-length-10713-cov-3.186620_pt1 | contig 10713 bp, 6 predicted proteins | sample MGYA00241814_ERZ501919 | MGnify/ENA primary metagenome ERZ501919 (study PRJEB25962, sample SAMEA2042440) | human gut metagenome | biome: human gut; feature: human-associated habitat; material: faeces... | reverse complement strand
CGGCTAAAATGGCATCTTCTGCCAGACTGTGACGAGTTGAAACGCCAACTCGTCACGCTATAAATAATTGTCTGTCAGGGTTTTATGCTGGAATGTGACGAGTGATGAGTTTTTTGCGAAAACTTTTTATTCTATCACTCTTTGCAAAACATGCCTTTTCGGCCTGCAATATGCCGTGTTTTGCTTTCCAATATACCATATATTATAAGGTGAAAGGATACAAGTTTTATTTTATGCAAGATTTTGCATAAACCTGAATATTTATGTAAAATGTAATGACATGAAACATCATGTTTCAGCTCTTTTGCCGGATTCGCTTGCCTCTTATTTTGGTGTTCTGAAAGTAATGGTATGTGTTCCGTATGTTTTTTAGCAAAAATAAACATATTAAGAAGTTTTGGCAGCAAAGGTCAAAGTGTGCTTAAATCATATGGTAATCTTTATGGCCGAAAATGTGTCTAAAGTTGTTGCCGATGTATTTATCAGAGAGAAAATAATGCAGGCACTTTGGTATTTGTGATATAATGTAATGCCGGATATGTGTGATTATATAAACTGTGCATTGAAAAACATTTACAAAAGATGTAGTATGTATGAATTTAACATTGAAATTTGGGGAAATTTCTTTAATTTTTGCATTGTCCGTAGGAAATAATTCATACATTTGTATTTGGAAGCTCTGTAAGAGCCGCCACAGGTTCTTACATTTTTATTAATTAAATATTCATTTCTATGAAAAAAACGTTTATTCCGATGTTTCTTGCGTTAGCCTACGGAGGGCTCACAGCAGATGCGCAGACCACCAGTCTTGTGGTCAATCCCGCATCGCAGGCCTCTGAGAGCAAGTCATACTTGCTGACGGATATCGCAAAGATAACATTTGGCGACCATGGCATGGAGATTAATGGTACGTCAGGAACGAAAGAGACAATCTCCTTTAGCGACATTATGAGCTTGAAATTCACTTCTGAAGGCACTGGCATTGAAGGTCTGCCTGCCGCAGAAGATTCTTCTCTTGTGCCTTATTACCGTGGAGGAATGCTCGGTGCCGACGGATTGCAGGGCGGTCAGGCTGCCCGCGTAAGAGTATGCGATCTGAGCGGCAGGGTTATCATAGCAAAGGAGAACTGGGACGGAACTCCTATCAGCACAAGCGCCCTTACAAAAGGTGTATATCTGTTCAGCGTAAATAAAAAAACAATTAAATTCATGAAATGATGAAAAAACTTTTTACTACAATCATATTGGCCATCGTGGCTGTAATGGGCTATGCCCAGACTAATCCTAACCGTATGTTAGTGACCGACAAGACAGGCAGCACTAAAGGTTATCTCGTAGAGCGTATTGACAGCGTTTCGTTTGTTTCGCTTGAGGGCCGCGTTGCAGCCGACGTAGAGTATAAGGGCTTTTACAGCGGAGCCACCGGCGACACCGTTGCTTTGTCTGTTACACGTACGCCCCAGTGTGTTGGTTTCAAGATTGCGTGTCTGTCTAAGGTTCGTGCCGACAGGCTTACGACAGAGGAAGCTATCGCAAACTATCTTGACGGTAGTGACAGTGAAATCTTGTTCCAGGACTTCGTAGACGGCAGACTGCACGGATTCGACTTTGCTTTCAAGCCAAATGCTGAGTATGCTATCATCACTGTAGGATACGACCAGTATCAGATTCCTTGCGGAGCAACAAGAACAAACTTCACCACACCGAAGAAAGACCTTGTTGGCGACTGCTCTATCAATTATACCATTGACGAGGTTACCACAAGCGACATAACAGTAACATTCAAGCCTGGATCAGGCGTTGCCGGTTATGCTGCAATATTGTTCCCCGCAGGCACTGCTGAGGAGAACTTCGAGATGATGGGCCCGATGTTCGGATTTGAAACTTTAGGCGACTATGTTAAGGGATTTGGCTTTAACAACACAGGTGAGGCTACTAACACATGGGAAAGAAATAATCCGGGAACAGACTATGAGGTTTATGTTCAGGCATGGGACGTAAACGGTACTTTTGCTGATATGGTAATAATACCGGTTACAACAAAGAAACTTGGCGGTGAAGGCTTGGCACAGATGGAAATCACTGTCGGTAATTTTGGCGGTGACGCTCAGTCTGGTTATTATCAGGTGGTTACATATACTCCAAACGATCAGACCTCTATGCACCGTGATATTATAATGGATAAGGCTGTTTATGATAAGGAGTGGAATGACGATAAGGTTATCGAACTTCTGAAGACCGACTATCCGATGGATCCTGACTGGAATCAGTTTGGTGTAGACGAGGCTTATTGGACTGTTGACCCGAACACTTCTTACATTGCCTTCTCTATTGCCCAGAATATCAATGAAGAATGGGGACCTCTTGCAAAGAAAGAGTTTACAACTCCTGAGGCACCTGCATCACAGAAGAAGCAGTCGGCTCCTGTAATGAAGCGCAAGATGGTCAAGAACGTTATTTCTGGCAGCAACTCTGTTCCTATGGTGAATCTTACAAAGGCTTTGAAGGCTTCTAAGGGTAAGGTTACAATGACCGGAAAATAATTAGACAACAAGAGCAATGCCTGTAAGTAAGCCTGTTTGCCGGGCTATGTCATGCAGGCAGTGCCAATAAATAAATCTGCAAGATATGGCGTCTGTTGTGATGCCTTATCTTGCAGATTCGTTTTGTATGTAAGCTGTTTATGTCGGGTCTGATGCCGTTGGCGTATGACGCATTTGCGATTACAGCGGAGCGCCGGAGGTGTTGCGGTCAATAGCCGGCTATGATGTTTGCTCGTCATATAGAGCCATGCGTGACATAAGGCTTTGCCGGGCATGTTGTTCCCGAAATATTTTCACGCTTTTGCATTATATCATTTCCTGCACAACATCACGTCTGCGTTTATCCCGTGGCGGATTTATTGTCCGCCGGAAGCGTTGCCTCCTCCGCCGCCTTTCACGTCGTCGTTGCTTATCGAGCGGGCAGCCTTCTTCACGCTTGCTTTCAGTTCGCCTATGCGGTAGCTCAGGCTTATGCCGAAGCGCTGGTTGTCGTATTTTGAAACAGACTTCTGTATAAAGTCTGTGCTCGATGTTGTGTTCTTATATTCCATATATTTTTTTAGGAAGTTGCTGGCAAAGGCCGATATCGTGAGCCGCTTGTTCAGGAACGACTTGTTGATGTTTATGCCGTAGCTTGTATAGCTCGTGCCGCGTCCCTGCAGCGTGATGCCCGGTGTCATCGTGAACACGTTGAGGCTTATGCGCCATTCTTTTGGCAGCGACTGCTGTATGCCTCCTGACAGATACATGTTCCAGCCTCTGTTGCTGAGGTCTTTGCCGTCGGAGAAGTATTGCCACTGGCCGTTCATGTTGGCATATATCCTGGTGTTCTTTGTCGCGTTCCAGTTTACGTATGCACTCATTGCCGCCGACCGTGTCTTGCCGATGTTCTCGTAAGTGGAGTAGAGCACGTCCTTGCCTGTTGGGTTCTGCAGTCCGGCTATGCTGTTGTCGTTCACCATTGTCGTCAGCCTTTCAATGCTGTTGTTGGTGAACGAGTAGCGCATGGAGAGGTTAAGGCTCAGCTTTGATGTAAAGTTGCTGTAGCCTATATTGAACGAGTGGCTCTTCTCACTTTCCAGGTTAGGGTTGCCCTGGCTGAGGTTTGACGGGTCGGTGTTGTTCAGGTATGGGTTCAGATACCATATTCCGGGGCGGTAGATGCGCATGCTGTAGCCCAGTTTTAGATTAGACATATCCGTAAGCCTGTATCCTATCGTGGCCGAAGGCACAAGGTCGTTGAAGTGCTTTCTGAAGTCATCGCCCTGTCCGAGCAGATATTTCACGTCCTGTATGGTGTGTTCATATCTTGCTCCGAGCCGTCCCGACCATTTCTTCACCTTTATCTTGTATCCCAGATAAGCCGCTATGATGTCGTTCTCATGCTTATAGTGAGAGCTTTGCTCCGTGTCGTAGACATATTCGCCGCCGTCTTCGGCAGGCTTTATGTAGCGGTCGTTTTCCGAGCTGTTGTTTCTTATTATGTATTTCATTCCGCCTTCCACGGTGTGCATCTTGCCTATAGGTGTGGTGTAGTCGACCTGAAACGTGTGTTCGGTCGACCGCTCACTGTTGTCGCTGTATTGGTTTTCGAGCCTGCTGATATAGTCTTCCCAACCGTTGTCGGCACTTATTTCGTCGTAGTCAGTATAGTAGTCGCTCGCGTCAGGGTTGGTGTTTATTTTGTATGACAGCGTCAGCATGCGGTCTTTCACCTTGAAGAGTCTCTGATAGTCGATGCCGCCGTCTATTGATTTCCATGAAGAATTGCTCCTTCCCATGGCTGAGTAGCCGTATAGAGGGTGCCCGTCCTGCGGACTTGTTCCTGTCATTTCCGACATACTGTTGCCCTTGCTTCCTCCGCCCCATAGGCCCAGTGACATGGTGACAAGCCTAAGCGAGTCTATTTCGTAGCTTGCCTCGATGCTTCCCGACTGAAAGTTGCCGTGGCTCTTGTTTTCCGAGCTCGATGCCATGTTCGACGCGTCGGCGCTTATGTTATCTTCTGTAACCGTGCGCGAGCTTTCGCTGTAGCCAGTCCTGTTGCCGTCGTAGTTATAGTTATAGCGTGCGCTCACTGTCAGCTTGCCCGACTTTATCGTGCCGAACAGGCCTCCGCCGGCTCCACGGTTGCTCACGTTGCCGTTCAGGGTGAGCGTGTATCCCTCTATGCCTCCGCCTATGGTTACGATGTTTAGTATGCCGCCAACGCCTTCGGCGTCATATTTAGGTCCCGGGTCGGTTATCACCTCTATTTTCTTTATGCTGTTGGCCGGCATGCTCTTCAGCACCTCTTTCGGATTCTTGGTCATCATGTTGTTGGGCCGTCCGTTCACATATACCTTGAACGAGCTGCTTCCGTTTACGGTTACGTTGTCTTCGCCGTCTACTGTCACCAGCGGCACCTTGCGCAGCATTTCTATTATCGAGTTCGACTTTGAGTCGGGATCTGATTCTATGTCGTATTCAATTTTGTCAATGTCGGCCTTCACAAGCGGCTTCTGCATCACAATCTCAACGCCCTCCAGTTCGTTCTTGGCGTCAGTGATGTAGAGCGTGCCCAGGTCTATAGCCTTTTTGCCTTCTGTTACGCTGAAGTTTCTTCTTATGGCTTTGCGTCCTATGGAGCTTATGGTTATGACGAAGCTGCCCTTGCCGCTCATCGTCTCGCTGAAGCTGCCGTCTTTGTCGGTTACGGCCATCTTTACGGCCTTGCCGGGTTTTTCTTTTCTGGCTATGCTTATCGTTGCGTATGGTTCGCCCTCGCGGCTTATCGAGTCAACCACCGTTCCGCTGACCGTGAACTTTTGGTCTGCAACTTGTCCCATTGCTGCCGGCATGGCTGCGACGAGAGATAATAAAAGGAGCAAAAGTGTTTTCATAACAGGTGTTCATTTTTTCTTTCTGCAAAGAAACTAATAAATTTAGTTACACACAAGTGCTACGTGTTAATAAAACCAAATTTGGAGTATTTAAGCCGTAAATCTCTCGTCTTGACAGCTAAATGTCGGCAAATCGTTGTTTAGTGCCTTATGCCTTTATTGATGTGTGTTTTTCTTTGCATCCGCGCTCTTCACATCGGTTTGCGGAAGGCGCTGATTGGCTATATGCATCAAGCCCCCGGCCTATGTCAAGGTCAGGGGCTTGTTGTATGCGGTGTGGCTTGCTGCCGTATGCTTTGCTGCATAATGCGCCTTGCTGCGCAGCGACGGTCTGGTCGTGGAGTCTTCGACTGCTGTCAGTGCCAGTATCCGTGTGGCGGTTCGTCCTTTTTAGGCGGTTTCGGGTGCTTATGCTTTTTCTTCTTTGGCGGTTTCGGCGGCTTGTGATTGACGTGCTTGGGGTGCGGCCCGTGCGGAGGGCGTGTCGTTACGCACGATGTCGTGCCTAAGCCGATGAACAGTGCGATTGTAGCGATTATTATTGTCTTTCTCATGGTAAAAGTTTTTGTTTCTTAATAATAAGACGTTGCAGCATGGCTGTTGGTTTAATGCCGGAGACAGAAAAACTGTCAAATATTTGTGCTTTGTAGTCTTGTAGCCATTACTTTATGGCATCATGGATATAAACAAAACTCCGGCAGACAGCGGCGGAGCAGAGCCATGTGATGCTCTCTGCCAGTTGTCTGCCGGAGTCAGGCGTTATGCAGCCATGCATGTCAGGTAGAATGTTGTTGTGTGCATTGTCCTGCCTGCGTAGTCTGCTGCTCTATGTCCTTTTTATGCGCCCGGCTGCTGCCTTTGTTAGCCATGAGCCAGAGCCGGGCGTCGCTTCTGTCATTTCTTTATCCTGTATACTCTGAAGGTCATCGGGGCAATCTCGTCCTCAATCACTGTGCATTTTTTGCCTGCCTTACATGTAAGCGTGCCCGTCTTAGGTACAATCTTTTCGGGCTCCTCTAAAGTGTTTTCGGCATCCATGTCGGTGCAGGTCAGTGTGGTTGTCTGTGCCGTCCTTTCGCCCTTCATGCCTTTAAGGTTGACGCTCACGGGCTGTGTGGTCTTGCCTGTGTTCACAACTTTTACAATCACCGAGCCGTCACCGTTGTCTGCTGCTGCGCTGGCATACAGTCCGGCCTGCCCCTGCTGTCCTGCCACAGGCTTGCCGTTCATGGTCAGCTTTAGCACGTTGGTGCCTTTGTTGCAGGCATACATCTGCTGTACGTAGTAGCTTACCGACTTGAACATGCGTGCGTTGTCGAACCATATCAGGTCGGGGCGCCACTGCCATGCGTCAACGCGCGCAAAGAGCGGAGCGTAGGTGGCCATGAGCACCACGTCGGCGTTGCGTTCCAGTCCGGTCATGAAGGCAGCCTCATATAGTGATGTCTCATAGTGGTTCCATTTCTTTCCGTCGCCGTGGCAGGCATATTCGCCGGCAAACACCTTCGGGCCTTTGCGGCTATAGCTGTCGTATCTCATGCTGCTGTTGCGGAACCACTCTTCCGATTTGTAGTAGTGTTCGTCTACGAGGTCGACACCAATCTCTCTCATGGCCTTCCATCCGTGTTCAAACATCTCGCCCTCGGGCGCCGGTCCGCATGTACCTATAATCTTTATGTCGGGATATTTCTCGCGTATAGCCTTGACGAACGGCGGCAGACGCTTGAAGTAAGGCTCTTCCCACTGCTCGTTGCCCACGGCTATATATTTAAGGTTGAAGGGTGCGGGATGCCCCATTTCGGCGCGCTTGCGTCCCCATGTAGTGGTGGTGTCGCCGTTGGCAAACTCAATGAGGTCGAGGCAGTCCTGTATGTATGGCTGCAGCTCGCTCATAGGCACGTTGGCGCTGTCGTCCTTGTTCTGAAACTGGCATGCCATGCCTACGTTGAGCACAGGCAGCGGCTCGGCACCAATGTCTTCAGACAGTTGGAAATATTCGAAGAAGCCCAGTCCGTAGCTCTGATAGTAGTCGGGACTGATGCGGCTCTTCATGGCATACTGCCAGCGGTTTTCGTTCACGGGGCGGTTCTCTACGGGGCCTATCGTGTTCTTCCACTGATAGCGTGTCTGCAGGTCGGCACCCTCAACGATGCATCCGCCCGGAAAGCGGAACACGCCCGGGTGCATGTCGGCCAATGCCTGAGCCAGGTCGGCCCTCATGCCGTTCTTGCGGTTTTTGAATGTTTTTACGGGGAAGAGGCTTACGTGCTCGAGACACACCGGAGCCTTGCCGCTGAGCAGGATGCGCAGGCTCGCTTCTGTGTCGTTCTTGGGCGACTTCATTATCAGTTCATATTTTTTCCATTCTCCAGATGTTATCTTCAGTTCCTGTGTTACGAAGGCCTGAGGTTCGCTGTCGGTCAGCTGGTCTATAAGTTCCACCTTTATGCCGCCTTCGCCCCCGGCTGCCTTTGCCCACAGCGTCAGTCTGTAGTCTTCGCCTTGCTTTAGGCTTATTCCGCCGTAGCCGCTGTTCTGCATTCCGGTCAGACGGTCTGCGTGTCCAGGCCATGCCAGCTCAACGTAGTGAGGGCAGCGCTCAAAGGGTCCGTCGTCTTTCACGTTGACGTTGCCAAAGGTTGTCCATCCTGTCAGGCTCTGTTTGAACTCGAACGAGCGGTTTACCAGCATTTCGCCGTAAAGGCCGCCGTCGGCACCATAGTTGATGTCCTCAAAGAAAATGCCATACATTGTCTTCTGTATGGGGGCGCCGTTTTTGCCCGTGTCGACGTCCATCACGCGCGGCTGGGCAAACGATGAGGTCAGCGCCGCAGCAAGTGCCGCAGCACCCGCAATCAGTCTTAAGTTCATGTTGTAAAGATAATGTTATATTGTTTAAGTTTAAAGTGCTGCAAATGTAGTCAAAAATATTTATATGTAGCAAAAAACAAAGTAAAAAGTGCATAAATTACACTTTTTTCTTGTCCGTTCCTCTGCTCTAGCGCAGTATGCGGCAGTGGCATACCCCTGTTTCGGCCGGCATTAAGGGCTGAAGGCTTTAAGTCTTGACAGTCATGGCGTGAGCGGCATTGCCCCTGCGGGCATAGATGCGCCTGAGCGTCTTGCCGTAGTAGAGCATGCCTACGGCATCAGCCACAGCCCATCCTATAGGTATAGACCACCATATGCCGTCTACTCCTATGCCCGGAACGGCTGACAGGGCATAGGCGAGCGCCACGCGCAGACCAAGCGACAGCACCGTCAGCACCACAGACATGCCCGGCATCCTAATGGCGCGATAGTAGCCGTAGAGCAGAAACAGCACGCCTATGCCAACGTAAAAGGCTCCCTCTATGCGCAGATATCTCACGCCGATGGATATTATGTCATGCTGCGAACCGTCCACGAATATCATCATCAGTGGTTTGGCAAGCACAAAGACTGCCGCTGAAACCACCAGCGAGAACACTGTCGTCATCAGCAGAGCCTGCTTCACTCCGCGGCGTATGCGTCCCCGTTTGGATGCGCCGAAGTTCTGCGCCACGAAGGTCGAGAAAGCGTTGCCCAGCTCCTGTACAGGCATATACGCAAACGAGTCTATCTTTACGGCAGCCGCAAATGCCGCCATCACAGCCATGCCGAAGCTGTTTACAAGGCCCTGCACCATCAGTATGCCGAAGTTCATCACCGACTGCTGTACGCAAGTCAGCGACGAGAATGTGGCTATCTCGCCGAGCGTTGCCCGGCTTACGGCCATGTCCTTGCGGCGCGGAATCAGTTCTGGGCGCGTCTTCAGTATATATGCCGTTATGCCTATTGCTGCCGCAGCCTGAGATATGAGCGTTGCCCACGCAGCACCCTCAATGCCGAGCCCGAAAAGCAGCACGAGAACGAGGTCGAGCACAACGTTGAGCACCACCGACGCTGCCAGCACCCACAGCGGAGTGCGGCTGTTGCCCACAGAACGCAGCAGCGACGCGCAGAAGTTGTAGACGAACGATAGCGCTATGCCGGCGTATATTATCATAAGGTAGCTGCGCATCAGCGGATAAACATCAGCCGGAACGCTCAGCAGGCGCAGCGTGCCGTCGATCCAGATATATGCCGCGGCATTCAGCACAACGGTTATTCCGCCCGTAAGCAGCAGGCTTGCCGCTACGCTCTGCCTCAGACCTGCCATGTTGCCCTCGCCGAACTTTAGCGAGAACACCGTGCCGCTGCCCATCGACAGGCCGAGCATCACGGACGTGATAAACACCATAAGCGTGTAGGCCGAGCCGACGGCCGCCAGCGCCTCAGCACCGATAAAACGCCCCACAATGAGCGTATCGGCAATGTTGTAGCACTGCTGCATCATCGCCCCCGCCATCATCGGCAGTGTGAAGCGCAGCAGAGTAGGTGTTATTTTGCCCCGTGTAAGGTCTTCGCCGTTGTTCATTTTCAGCTGTTGATTTAAAACATTCATACAAAGGTAATCAATAAAATTTAAAGTATGACATGATTGGATAAAAGAATAAATGGCATATTCATGGCATTTAAAGACATGGTAAAAGATCAGGACAAAAGTTTTTTCTGAAATAGAAAACCGATGTGTAAAGGATGTTAATTTGCGCCGCTTAAAACTGTCGCTTTATTAACTTTCATTTACGTTTGGTCCTCTTTTTGGTCCTAAAAAGCATGGTTTTGCCTTTAAAGTTGAGGCTTTTTGCATTACAAAAAGCCCACTTTTACATCGTAAATGCACCACTTTTGACCCGTAAATGGCCGAGTAATGTTTTTTAACTTTTGTCTTTTTGCTGCAAAAGTTTTGTAAATGTTTGTCATTCAACAACTTAACTAAAATGCCTGAAAATGCGCAATTTTTCGGTCTGAAGGCTAATTCTTGTCCGGCACCGCTGTTCTGAGAGCGTTAAGTGAACGGAATTAATCCGTTTTATTTACAAAATCCAGCTGCGTATGCAGTCTTGTCGGCAGATTAGATTATGGTTACTTCATGTCTTTTTATGTGTCATAAAAGTGGAAGAAGGGTAGATATGGTATTTTTGAAAATGTACGAAACACCCTAAAATGTTAAATACTGATAAAAAGACATGCATACTATACCCATTTCGGTGCTTGGGTTGTATTAGAAGTAAAGACAAAGAATTATGGCTATTTATAAAACTGTTGTAAACATAAGACTCACGTTGCTGCTGTGTATCATGGCTTTTTGCTTAAACATAAGCTATGCCGGAGAAAATAACAAGAGGCTTATTACGGCTCACCCGATAAATAGTGGGGAAAGAAAG
>ENA-OPSZ01001520-OPSZ01001520.1-human-gut-metagenome-genome-assembly--contig:-NODE-1520-length-10753-cov-5.758273_pt1 | contig 10753 bp, 7 predicted proteins | sample MGYA00241814_ERZ501919 | MGnify/ENA primary metagenome ERZ501919 (study PRJEB25962, sample SAMEA2042440) | human gut metagenome | biome: human gut; feature: human-associated habitat; material: faeces... | reverse complement strand
CGCTCGCGGGGTTCCCGCCAGCGCGGTCCCCGGCCTGTCCAGCTTATCTGGCAGCATCCCGAGCAGGCCTTTGATCCGCTTCTGCGTTTGGGCAGGAGCCTGGCCGAGGGAGTGTCCCAGCGAGCAGCTGCCCGTGCGGGTGGTTCCAGCGGGGCGGGGAGCCTTGGCGCCGCACGCTCCGCCGCCGCGCGCCTCGAAGCCGTGTGCGAAACCGGCCTGCTTGAGCGCTTCGGAATCCGCGGGGCATGGCTCGACCGCTTCCCGCACGAGCTCTCGGGCGGTGAGCTCATGCGCTTCTGCATCGTGCGGGCGCTCATCGCCGAGCCCCGCTACCTCGTATGCGACGAGATGACTGCCATGCTCGACGCGGTAACGCAGGCGGAGCTCTGGCGCGAGGTGGTCGCCATCGCGAGCGAGCGATCGATGGGGATCGTGCTCGTCTCCCATAGCCCTGCGCTCGTTGACCGTGTGGCTACCCGGTTGTTTCGACTAATTTAATTCCGTCCCGGAGCGCCGCTGCGCAGAGGCTAGTGCTACTATGGAATCCCGTACAGAGCGCCGCGCGCGCGGCCGAGGTTCTACTACGGGAAGCGCAGGTACAACATAATGACTAAGCACATCTTCGTGACCGGTGGCGTCGTCTCGTCGCTCGGAAAGGGCATCACGGCCGCTTCGCTCGGACGCCTGCTCAAGAGCCGCGGCTACAAGGTCACCATGCAGAAGGCCGACCCGTACCTCAACGTCGACCCCGGTACCATGAGCCCGTTCCAGCACGGCGAGGTCTTCGTGACCGAAGATGGCTATGAGAGCGACCTCGACCTTGGTCACTACGAGCGCTTCATCGACGAGAACCTTACCCGCGACTCCAACTTCACCACAGGCGCCATCTACCGCTCGCTCATCCATCGCGAGCGCCGCGGCGACTTCCTGGGCGGCACCGTGCAGGTGATTCCGCACGTCACGAACGCCATCAAGGACAAGTTCCGCCGCATCGAGGAGCAGACCGGCTCCGATGTGGTGATCACCGAGCTCGGCGGCACCATCGGCGATATCGAGAGCCAGCCCTTCGTGGAGGCCATTCGCCAGTACAAGAAAGACGCCGGCGCGGAGAACGTCTGCTACATCCACGTGAGCCTCGTGCCCTACATCGCCGCCGCCCACGAGGTCAAGACCAAGCCCACGCAGCATAGCGTGAAGGAGCTTCGCAGCTTTGGCATTCAGCCCGATATCATCGTGCTGCGCAGCGACCACGAGATCGACGATGCCATTCGCGCTAAGATCGCAAGCTTCTGCGATGTGGACGTGGACTGCGTTTTCACCAACGAGGACTGCGCCTCCATCTACGACGTGCCGCGCATGTTTGCCGAGCAGGACTTCGACCTGCGCGTCTGCGAGCGTCTGGGGCTCGATCCGCGCGAGCGCGACATGACCGAATGGGATGCCTTCCTCGAGAAGAAGAACCACGCCAACCATCATGAGGATGCCGTAAAGGTGGCCGTGGTGGGCAAGTACACCCAGCTCCCCGATGCGTATCTCTCGGTGATCGAGGCCATACGGCATGCGGGCATCTTCTACGACCGCCATGTGGACGTTGAGCTTGTGGATGGCGAGGAGCTTACCTGGGATTCGTGCCAGGAGGTGCTGGGCGATGCGTCGGGCATCGTGGTTCCCGGCGGCTTCGGCGTGCGCGGCCTTGAGGGCAAGATCTGCGCGGCCCGCTTCGCGCGCGAGAACAAGATTCCCTACCTTGGCCTCTGCCTTGGCATGCAGGTGGCGGTGTGCGAGTTCGCGCGCGATGTAGCCGGTCTCGCCGACGCCAATTCCACCGAGTTTGAGCCTGAGTGCGCGCACCCCGTGATCGACCTCATGAGCTCTCAGGAGGACGTCACGGAGAAGGGCGGCACCATGCGCCTGGGTGCCTATCCTGCAAAGCTTGCCGAGGGCTCGCTCGTGCGCGAGGCCTATGGCGAGGAGCTCGTGTACGAGCGCCACCGCCATCGCTATGAGTTCAACAACGCCTTCCGCGATGAGCTCGAGGAGGCGGGGCTCGTCATCTCGGGCATCTCGCCCGATGAGCGCCTGGTCGAGATGATCGAGCTGCCGCGCGACGTGCACCCGTGGTTCGTTGCCACGCAGGCGCACCCCGAGTTCAAGAGCCGTCCCACCCGTCCGCAGCCGCTCTTCCGCGAGTTCACGCGCGCCGCGGTGGGCTATCACGAGGGCATCGACCGTCTCGAGGTCACGCCCAAGAACGCGCCCGCGGCGTAGGGTTTTGGTCGGGCTTCGACATAGCGAGCGAAATGCCGGTTCGGCGCCTGGTTCCGCCTTCAGCGAGGCGGGTCGGGCGCCGTCTGCGCTCGAACAGGCGGCGGGGGAGTACCTCACCTCGCTGGCGGTCGAGCGGAATCTGGCGAAGAACACCCTCGCCGCCTATCGGCGCGACCTTGCGGCGTATCTGGCCTTCCTCCGCGAGAGGGGCATAGACGAGCCCGACGCCGTGAGCAAGCGCGACATCGACGCATTCGTGGCGGCGCGGCGAGATGCTGGCTACGCGGATGCCTCGATCGTGCGCGCCCTTTCCGCCGTCAAGGGGCTCCATGCCTTCATGGCGCGCGAGGGGCTCTCGACCGCGCATCCCACGGCGTCGGTGCGTTTGCCCAAAAAAGAGGAACGCTTGCCGGACTTCATCTCCGTTGAAGATGCCCGCGCCCTGCTCGACCAACCGTTCCCCGCAACGCCGGCGGGCGCCCGCGATCGGGCCGAGCTCGAGGTCCTCTATGGCTGCGGACTGAGGGTGAGCGAGCTTTGCGGCCTCGATTTGCGCGACCTCTATCTCGAAGACGAGTTCATGCGCGTGTTCGGCAAGGGGTCTAAAGAGCGGGTCGTGCCCATCGTGGGGAGCGCGCGCTCCGCGCTCGCGGCGTACCTTGCGGGCCCGCGCGCGGAGCTCGCAGCGCATGATCGCGCGCGGCGCGGAAGTGCCGCTGTGTTCCTCAATAAGAATGGCGGGCGCATTTCCCGGCAGTCGGTGCATGCTACGTGCGAGCGCTACGGGCGCCTCGTTGGCATCGAGGGGCTGCATCCGCACACCCTTCGGCATTCATTCGCGACGCACCTGCTCGCCGGCGGCGCCGACCTGCGCGTGCTGCAAGAGATCTTGGGGCATGCCGATATCTCAACCACGCAGATTTACACGCACCTGGACCGGAGCCAGCTGCAAGAGGTCTACCTCGCCGCCCACCCTCGCGCCTAGCGAGGCATGTGAGACAGTTGTGCCGGGTCAATCTGTCTCGTGTATGGCGAGGCAGTCACGCGCGGGGGTGCTGCCCGGCGTGAGACAGTTGTGCCGGGTCAATCTGTCTCATGAGACAGTTGTACCGGGTTAATCTGCCTCGTGGTGCGGGGCGCCCGGGCGGGGGAGAAGAGCCGGAAGTGCAAGCTTTGTAGCCGACCTGCGGTCTCCATATCTTGCGCACGCCCGCTCCATCGTGCGGAAAAATCGCCTCAAGGTGAGGTTGAAGGTTAGGGTTGCCGCTCGTCCATCAAGCGGTAGGGCGCCCGCTGCCATCTAAACACAATATGTCGTGCTCAGGTTGGTTTCCCCATTTGGGGAGCCGGTGTCCGTTGGTGGAGGTGTGGGAACCGGTGGGGGAGAAAGTGGGAAAAAATGTTGCTAAAAATCGCTTCAAACCATACTATTGAATGCGTCGACAGCCGGGGTGGTTCCCCGTACGAGCCCTAACCGAGTAACCGAGAGGAGGGCGCAGCAGAGATGTTTGCCGGGACGTTCGAGCGCAATCTCGATGCCAAAGGCCGTTTATCCCTGCCTGCTGCCATTCGCTCTGAGCTCGGCGAGCATGTGTACGTGTTGCCTGCACCGGACGTCGATGCCTTGTACGTGTTCTCGAACGAGAAGTTCGAGGATTGGGCACTGGGCCTCTTCGAAAAGCGCGGAGGCTTCAATTCCCGCAAGCGCGAGGATCAGGCGCTCATGCGCAAGATCATGGCGCGGGCGACGCCGATGGATATCGACTCCGCTTCGCGTATTGGTCTGAGCGAGACGCTGCGCGAGAAGGCTGGCCTCAATCGCGAGGTCACCGTGGTCGGAAACTGGGACCATCTCGAGATCTGGGATCGCGCGAAGTGGGCTGAAGCCGATGCGGATGATGAAGGGGACGAGGACCTGTTCTTCGACGAGTAACCGGGAGCAAACGGACATGGCTACGTTGACACCTGAATATCGGCATGAACCCGTCATGCTCCAGGAAGTGCTCGAAGCGCTTCGCCTGAGCGAGGGCTCCACCGTCTGCGACTGCACGCTCGGCGGCGCCGGCCATTCTGTGAAGATGGCCGCGCAGGTGGGCGAGGAGGGGCTCCTCATCGGCATCGACCAGGATGACATGGCACTCGCCGCCGCCCGCACGCGCCTTGCATCAGAGGCGCCGGGCGTGCCCTTGAAGCTCTTGAAGGGGAACTTCGGTGACCTAGACGAGCTTCTGTGCCGAGCCGAGGTGCCCGGCATCGATGGCATCCTTTTCGACTTGGGCGTTTCGAGCCCGCAGCTTGATATCCCTGGAAGGGGCTTCTCATACCACGAGGATGCCCCGCTTGATATGCGTATGGACCCGGGTAACAACCCTTTAAACGCAGCTGAGGTCATCAACACCTATAACGAAGCCGACCTCGCCCGGATCCTTCGCGTATACGGTGAGGAGAAGTTCGCCGACAAGATCGCGCGAGAGATCGTGCGTCGTCGGCAGCTCAGCCCCATCGAGACCACGGGAGAGCTCGTCGAGGCCATCAAAGCGGGGATTCCCGCGGCGGCGCGCCGACACGGGCATCACCCCGCGCGCAAGAGCTTCCAGGCGATACGCATCGAGGTCAACCATGAGCTCGATGTTCTCGAGCGCGGCCTCGAGGCAGCGGTGCGCTGGCTCAATCCGGGAGGGCGCATCTGCGTCATCTCGTACCACTCGCTTGAGGACCGCATCGTGAAGCACGTCTTCCAGGAGCGAAGCCGGGGCTGCACCTGCCCGCCGGAACTTCCGGTCTGCATGTGCGGAAACGTGCCGACACTCAAGGTATTGACGAGAAAACCGCTGGTTGCCACGACCGAAGAGGTCGAGCGCAACCCGCGAGCGAGATCTGCCAAGATCCGCGTGGCCGAGCGCTTGTGAGCGCAACGCCCGCTTATCTTAGGTTCCATCCCGCACCGCACCAGAAACGTACTGTAAACGCACCACTAACGCACCGGGATGGGAGGCATGCGTACCATGGCGTACTACGATTCCAATGCGGCGTATGCCTACGACTTCGAGGCGATGCCGGCTCCGGCAGCTCGCCCCGAAACGGGCGCGGCACCCGCTGAGCGCCCGCGCTTCGACGTCTATACAGGTGAGGGCCGCGAGGCTAACCAGGTCGTGAGCCCTGTCTTCACCCATGTGGTGAAGGTCTTCTGCGTGCTCGTCGCGCTCTTCTTCGCTATCGGCATCGCGCGCGTCGCCATCGCGGGCGTTACGGCATCGGTGCTCAACACGAACGCCGCGCTTAACAGCTCGCTCGAGACGGCGCAGGACGAGAGCTCGAACCTCGAGGTCATGAACTCGGTCTATGGAGCCGATACGCGCATCCGCGATCTTGCAACCGGAACGCTCGGCATGGTCGAGCCGGAGGACACGACGGTGCTCGATCTAAGCCAGGATGCCTCCGCGCAGGCGGATTCAACCGATGACCAGGGCGCCGGCGCGGCAGCCGATGCTGCGGATGCAGGGTCGTCCGGGGCATCGAGCGCCGACACAGCCCAATAGGTCCCGGGAGGTAGCAATGGCGCGCGACCGGTATACCGGGAGCGGACGAGACGAGGGGCGGTACAGCCGTAGAGGTTCTTCGCGTCCGCGTCGTGATGCATTCAATCAAGGATACGAATCGATGTCTCGGGGAGGGGCCCCGCGCGATGCGTCGCAGCGTGGGTCCCGTTCCCATGCCGGTCGTTCAGGGCAGTCCTACGGGTCCCCCCGTGGCGGTTCCCCCCGTGGCGCAGCGCGCCATGAAGGCGGGATGATGCGAGGCGGCTCGGGTTCCGATACCCTCGGCCCGGCACGGGGTGGCACCCGGGGCGGCGGAGGTTCTGGAAGGCCTCCCCGCGGCACGCGCCCGCAGGTCGACCTGCTCCATAGCGACCTTGACCACGAGGGCATCCCGCGACGTGCCGTCGTGATGGGTGCGCTCGGCCTAGGGATGGCGCTCGGCCTCTGGAATCTCGCGGATTACCAGATCGTGAACGCCGAAACGTACCGGAAGCGCGCCGACGAGCGCCGCCTCTCGCGCCAGACCCTCTTCGCCAAGCGCGGCACCATCTACGACCGAAACGGCAACGTGCTCACCTCGAGCGTCGAGTGCCAGAACGTCTATGCCAACCCCAAGCTCGTGGAAGATGCCGACGAGGCGGTGAGCGCCCTCGTCGAACTGCTGGGCGTCGACGAGGAGACGTGCCGCGAGAAGGTCACGCGCGACACAACCTTCGTCTACATCAAGCGTCAGGTCGACCAAGATATCGCCGATGCGCTCTCGGAGCGCGGCATCAAGGGCATCGAGTTCGAGCAGACCATGAAGCGCGTGTACCCGTACGGCACGCTCGCCTCTCAGGTGATTGGCGTGGTGAACATCGACAACGAGGGCGTTTCCGGTTTGGAGAGCTACTACGACGATGTGCTCACGGGCACGAACGGCTCCATCGTTCGCGAGCGGGCCCGCGATGGCTCGTATATCGCGGGCGGCTCCTACGAGAAGGTGTCTGCCAAAGACGGCACCGACCTCGTGCTCACGCTCGACGTGAACATACAGAGCGTCGCGGAGCAGGCGCTTGCCGACGCGGTCGAGAGTTCGGGCGCGGATTACGGATCGGTCATCGTGTGCGATCCTGCGACGGGCGAGATCCTCGCCTGCTGCTCGTGCCCCACGTACGACCAGACCGATCTGGCGAACACGAACGCCGCCGACATGAACCTGCGCGTCGTGACGGACGCCTATGAGCCGGGTTCCGTGTTCAAGACGCTGGTGAGCGGCATGGGCATCGATCTGGGGCTCATGACGCCCGACACCACCTTCGACGTTCCGGCCGAGGTCAAGGTCGGCGACGACTGGGTGAACGACATCGACGACCGCGACTATGCCATGACCATGACGCTCCGCGAGATCATGCGGAGGTCTTCGAATGCGGGCATGGTGCTCGTGGGCCAGAAGATCGGAGCGGATAACTTCGCCGAGTACCTCGACGCCTATGGCATCGGGACCAAATCGGGCATCGATTTTCCGGGCGAGTCCACCGGCATCGTGCGCGAGCGCAGCGAGTATGACGGCTCGAGCCTGGGGTCGATGTCCTTCGGGCAGGGCATTTCCGTCTCGCCGATCGAGGTCACCCGGGCGGTGTGCGGCATTGCGAACGGCGGCGTCATGACGACCCCGCATTTCTTGAAATCGAAGCACGGCGAGGAGCTCGATTGGAGCGACGGGGAGGCGAGCGCCATCAGCGCAGAGACGGCCGAACTCGTGAAATCGATGATGATCACTGTCGTGGACGAGGGAACCGGTTCAGGGGCTGCGATCGAGGGGTATGACGTTGCGGGCAAGACCGGTACCGCCCAGCGCGCAGACGCGTCCGGTGGCTACCAGAAGGGTAACTACATGTCGTCCTTCATTGGGTTCGCCCCGGCAAGCGAGCCGGCGGCCCTTGCCTACATCACCCTCGACGGCACGCCGTACCACTCCTCGGCCGCCACGCCGGCATTCAAGACCATCATGGAGCAAGCGCTTTCGGTGCTGGGCGTCAAGCGAACGCGTTCATAGTGAGTGTGCGGCCGCGACCGGTGCCGCCGGGCGCCACGAGCTTGTCTGCGCTCGGGCGAGGTGGTTCGCGCCCGAGCTTGCACACCTTGTGCGTTCCGCGCCGGCGCGCCCGGGCATCTAGGTCGCTACGGTACAATACGCAGCTGATGGAACTCGATTGAGGGGATTGCATGTTTGAGTTCACCGTAGAGACTATCGCGGGAGCTACGGGTGCCAGCGTTGTTGCCGGCGACCCCGCCCGTATCTGCCGGGGCTGCTTCATCGATTCGCGCCTTGTCGAGCGCGACGGCCTGTTCGTGGCATTTTCTGGTGAGCGCGTTGACGGTAACGACTTCGCGCCCCAGGCGGTGAGTGCGGGCGCGGCTGCCGTGGTGCTCACCCGGACGCCCGAGGACACCTTGCTCGAGCAGGCGGAAGCGGCCGGTTGTACCGTGCTGGTAGCGGACGATGCCCAGGAGTTCCTCCTGCGCCTCGCCCATGTCTACCGTGCCGAGCTCGCCTGTACCGTCGTGGGCGTTACCGGGTCGATTGGCAAGACCACGACGAAGGACTTCTTGGCGGCGCTTCTGGGCGCTCGCTTCCGCGTCTGGGCCACGAAGGGCAACTACAACAACCTGATCGGTTTGCCGCTCTCGATTTTGAGTGCTCCGCGCGATACGCAGGTGCTCGTGCTCGAGATGGGCATGAACGCCCGTGGCGAGATCGAGCGCCTTGCTGCATGTGCCGAGCCCTCGCTGGCGGTGATCACCAAGGTGGGCACCTCGCATATCGGCATGCTGGGGAGCCGTGAGAACATCGCGCGCGCTAAAGCAGAGATCGTCTCGGGCATGAGGCCCGTGCCAAGCCGCTCCGAGGCCGGGGTACCCGGTGCCGCTCCCGTGCTCGTGCTCTCGGGCGAGGACGACTTCACGCCATTCATTCGCGACGAGTTCGCCCTTCCTGCGGCGGTCGAGGTGGTCCTTGCCGGGACGGGTGCGGACGACGAGGTTCGCGCATCGAATATCGAGCTGGACGTCGAGGGCCATCCGAGCTTCGACCTCCTGCTCGCCTCCGGTGAGTCCGCGCGCATCACGTTGGCGGTTACCGGGGCGCAATCGGTCTCCAATGCCGTGCTCGCCGCCGCCCTTGCGGAGCGCCTGGGCATCGATGCCGCGACGATGGAGGCGGCGTTCAAGCGCCTGGCGATCACCGGCCGCCGTCAGGAGCTCCGTCGCGCCGCGTGCGGTGCCCGCGTAATCGACGACACCTATAACGCGAGCCCCGAGTCCACGGCTGCAGCGCTCGATCTCCTCGAGATGCTTCCCGTCTCCGGCCGCCGCATCGCCGTTCTCGGCGAGATCGGCGAGCTTGGCGAAGAGGGGCCCCGCCTGCATGCACTCGTAGGCTCCTATGCGGCAGCGAAGAAGCCCGACCTGCTCGTGTGCGTGGGCACGGCCTGCGCGGAGGAGATGGCCGCTGCGGCGCGCCTCATGGGCATGCCTGCCCGCTCCGTCGCGATTGCCGGCGATACCGAACGCGCTACGGAGCTCGTGCGGCAGTCGCTCCGCTCCGATGATACGCTGCTCGTGAAGGGCTCCCGCTTCCTGGGGCTCGATCGCCTCGTTGAGGAGGTCTGCTAATGCTCGGAAACGCTGCCTATCCAACCTATCAGGCATTCATCTCGCTCGCTGTCGCAGCGGTTATCGCCGCGGTGGTCATGCCGCTGTGGATTCGCGTCATGAGGATCGAGCACTTCGGACAGCAGGTGCGCGCCGACGGCCCCGAGCAGCACCTCATCAAGCAGGGTACCCCCACGATGGGTGGCGTCGTCATCCTCGTCGCCCTGGCGATCACCTGCCTCGTCATGGGCAGGCTCACCGCAGAGCTGGCACTTGTGCTCATCGCCACGCTGGCTACCGGAGTCCTCGGCCTTATCGACGACCTCACCTCCGTTACCCACGGGCGCTCCCTTGGCCTCACCCCGCACGCCAAGATGATCGGCCTCACCCTCATCTGCGTGCTCTTCTGCCTTCTTTCGATCAACTGGTGCGGTGTCGAGCCCGTCGTGCGGTTCCCGGGCGGCCTTTCCGTCGACCTCGGCGTGCTCACCACGACGGTCGATATCGCCGGCGAGCCCTTCCATATCCCGTGGCTCTACATGATCTTTACCTGGCTGTTGATCGTGGGGCTCTCCAATGCGGTCAACCTCACCGACGGCCTCGACGGTCTTGCGGGCGGAACGTCCATGATCGCGATGCTCGTGATGGCTGCAGTGTGCTTCATCTGCAACGATTCGAACCTCACCATCTTCTGCGCCGCGTGCGCGGGTGCCTGCCTTGGCTTTTTGTGGTTCAACTGCTATCCGGCGAGCATCTTCATGGGCGACACCGGGTCGATGTTCATCGGCGGCGCGGTGGTCGGCATGGCGATGCTGCTGCGTCAGCCGTTCCTGCTGCTGCTGATTGGCTTCACCTGCTGCATGTCCAGCGTGAGCGTCATTTTGCAGCGCTACTATTACAAGGCGACCCGTAAAATCTACGGAACACCCCGGCGGCTGTTCAAAATGTCGCCGCTGCACCATCATTTTGAGAAGTGCGGCATGAAGGAAACGCAAATCGTGCTGATGTACACCGTGGTGACGCTGGTGCTGACGGCGCTGGCGGTTATTTCGGTCATCGTGTAAGGAGAGCGAAAAATCATGCGCAATACGGAAAAATACGCGGGCAAGCGCGTGCTGGTGGTCGGTATGGCGCGCAGCGGGATTGCGGCGGCACAGCTGCTGTGCAAGGCAGGCGCGCACGTTATCATCAATGACAGCAAGGCGGCGGAGCAGCTGGGGGACAGCCTGAAGCCGCTGGAAAATCTGCCGCTGGAGCGCCGCCTGGGCTGCCCGGCGATGGAATGCATGGACGGCATCGACGCAATGGTC
>ENA-OPSZ01001516-OPSZ01001516.1-human-gut-metagenome-genome-assembly--contig:-NODE-1516-length-10779-cov-3.442932_pt1 | contig 10779 bp, 9 predicted proteins | sample MGYA00241814_ERZ501919 | MGnify/ENA primary metagenome ERZ501919 (study PRJEB25962, sample SAMEA2042440) | human gut metagenome | biome: human gut; feature: human-associated habitat; material: faeces... | reverse complement strand
CCCCCAGCCATATCCGGATGTTCCTTCAGGAAGGTCTTGGTGTTTTCCCGCCCCTGACCGATCCGCTGGTCTCCGTAGGAATACCAGGCACCGCTCTTGTTCAGGATGTTGTACTGGACACCCAAGTCCACCAGGCATCCTTCATGAGAAATCCCTTCCCCGTACATAATGTCGAATTCCGCCTGTTTAAAGGGAGGCGCCACCTTGTTTTTCACCACTTTCACCCGGGTATGGTTCCCGATGATGTCGTTGCCGCTCTTCAGGCTTTCCACCCGGCGCACATCCATCCGGATGGTGGAGTAGAACTTCAGGGCACGGCCCCCGGTGGTCACTTCCGGATTCCCGAACATGACCCCCACCTTTTCACGGATCTGGTTGATGAACACGGTCGCCGTACGGGACTTGGCAATGACCCCGGTGAGCTTCCGGAGGGCCTGGCTCATAAGCCGGGCCTGGAGCCCTACATGGGAATCCCCCATATCCCCTTCGATTTCCGCTTTGGGCACCAGGGCCGCTACGGAGTCGATGACGATAATGTCTATGGCACCGCTGCGCACCAGGGCGTCACAGATTTCCAGGGCCTGTTCCCCGGTATCCGGCTGGGAAATCAGCAGGTTGTCGATATCCACGCCCAGGTGCCGGGCATATTCCGGATCCAGGGCATGTTCCGCGTCAATGAAGGCCGCGTAGCCGCCCCGTTTCTGGGCCTCGGCGATCATGTGCAGGGCCACGGTGGTCTTGCCGGAAGATTCCGGTCCGTAGATCTCGATGATCCGGCCCCGGGGAATCCCCCCTACCCCCAGCGCAATATCCAGGGACAGGGCCCCAGTAGGAATGGTTTCAATGTTCATTTTGGCGCTGGCAGCCCCCAGCTTCATGATGGACCCTTTGCCAAAGTCCTTTTCAATCTGTTTCAGAGCCGCATCCAACGCTTTATTCTTATCCGCATCCAAACTCATGGTATCATCTCCTTGTACTGCAGTTGCTTCTATTTAGTATATAAACATTTGTTCGTAAAGTCAAGGTTTTCTGGGGAGATCTTTCAATTCCTGCTGGGTAAACACGTAGGATTTGTTGCAGTACTGGCAGTGGACCTCGGTCTGAGGGTCCTGGAGGATTTCTTCGAAATCCTTTTTGGACAGGCCGCAGAGCATGCCCGCCACTTTGTCCCGGCTGCAGCCGCAGTGGAAGGAAACCGGATGGGATTCCAGGATCTCCACAGGCAGCCCCTTGGCCACCTTCCGGATCATTCCTTCGGCATCCAGACCGGTCTGGAGCAGTTCCGTCACATAGGGCAGGGTCAGTATGTTCTCTTCCAGGGTCTTGATGGTCTCTTCCGAAGCATCAGGGAGCAGCTGGACAAAGTATCCGCCGGAAACGGCCACGGAGCCGTCCTTCTCAATGAGTACCCCCAGGGCCACGCTGGAAGGGGTCTGTTCCGATACCGCCAGGTACCGGGTAAGATCCGCGGCGATTTCTCCGCTTTTCAGGGTGGAGACCCCGGTGAAGGGTTCTCCCTGGAGAGGGCACCGGGTAACGGTGACCACCCCGTAATGGCCTACCCCACCGCCTACATCCAGCTTGCCGTTTTTCAGAGGCAGCATCACTTCCGGGTGCATCACAAAGCCCCGGACCTGATAATCCCGGGCATCGGCCATTACCTGGCCCAGAGGGCCGTCCCCCTTGAACCGGACCGTCACCGCTTCTCCCGCCTTCATGGTGGCCGCCAGCAGCAGGGCTCCGGCGGCGGTACGGCCCAGGGCCGCCGCTGCCAGAGGGCTGCAGTGGTGGATCTCATTCATGTGCTGGGTCAGGTGGGTGGTGGTCACGGCATAGATCCGGGCATCTCCGGCGGTGGCCTTGACTAACACATCTTCCATAGGCACCTCTTACAGCTGTTTGGCCAGGTTGACCATTTCGATCACGGCCATGGCCGCATCGGAGCCCTTGTTCCCGGCTTTGGTGCCGGCCCGTTCCACGGCCTGTTCGATGTTTTCCGTAGTGACCACCCCGAAGGCAGTGGGCACTTCCGTTTCCATGTTCACCAGGGCAATCCCCTTGGACACTTCGTTGCATACATAGTCGTAATGGCTGGTGGCACCCCGGATCACAGCCCCCAGGGCGATGATCCCGTCATACTTGCCGCTTTTGGCCATTTTCTTGGCGATCAGAGGGATTTCAAAAGCCCCGGGCACCCAGGCCACGGTAATGTCATCCCCATTGGCCCCATGCCGGCGCAGGGTGTCTTCCGCCCCGCTGAGCAGCTTGCTGGTGATGAATTCGTTGAAACGGGATACCACGATCCCGATTTTCAGACCTTCCGCTAACAGTTGTCCTTCCAGAATTTTCATTTTACATCCTCCACATCTTCATGTAATTCATGGCCCATGCGCACCTGTTTGGTGACCATGTACCGATGGTTGTAGCAGTTGTCTTTCATGATGATGGGCACTGTTTCCGTAATGGTGATTCCATAGCCGGAAAGGCCTGCCCGTTTGGCCGGGTTGTTGGTCATCAGCCGGATGCTGGTGAGCCCCAGGTCTGCCAGGATCTGTGCCCCGATGCCGTAATCCCGCATATCCGGTTTGAAGCCCAGCTTCACATTGGCGTCCACCGTATCCAGTCCCTGATCCTGGAGCTTGTTGGCCAGGCCGATGCCCCGGCCTTCCTGCTGCATGTACAGCACTACCCCGCAGCCTTCCTTTTCGATCATCTTCAGGCTGGTGGCCAGCTGGTCCCCGCAGTCGCAGCGGAGAGATCCCAGGGCGTCCCCGGTCAGGCATTCGGAATGGACCCTGACCAGCACATTCTTTTTGCCGGCCACATCCCCTTTGATGATGGCCACATGGCATTTGTCATCCAGGTCGTTTTCATAGCCGATGGCCCGGAAGGTACCGTATTTGCTGGGCAGGGCCACATTGGCGATCCGGTGGACCATTTTTTCCGTCTTTTTCCGGTAGGCGATCAGATCCGCCACGGTGATGAAGGTCAGATTGAACTTCTTGGCAAATTCCATCAGTTCCGGAGTCCGGGCCATGGTGCCGTCATCGCTCATGATTTCACAGCAGATGCCCACCGGTTTCAGCCCTGCCAGACGGCACAGGTCCGTGGTGGTTTCCGTATGGCCCGTACGCCGGAGCACCCCGCCTTCCCGGCTGCGGAGGGGGAATACATGTCCCGGCCGCCGGAAGTCTTCCGGTTTGGCACTTTCGTCGGCGCATTTTTTGATGGTGTAGGCCCGTTCCACGGCAGAGATCCCGGTGGTGGTGTCCTTGTGGTCGATGGATACGGTAAAGGCGGTTTCATGGTTGTCCGTGTTGTTGGCCACCATGGGTTCCATCTGGAGCCGGTCCAGGATGGCCCCGTCACAGGGCATGCAGATCAGGCCCTTGGCATGGGTGGCCATGAAGTTGATGTCGTCGGGAGTCACATACTCCGCACTCATGATCAGATCCCCTTCGTTTTCCCGGTCGGGGTCGTCGGTGACCAGGACCATTTTGCCGGCACGGATGTCCGCAATGGCCTGTTCGATGGAATCAAACTGAAATTTTTTATCCATGGTTTTCACTCCTTAAAAAAATCCATTTTCGAAAAGGGTTTCCTTGGTAAGTCCCCCGGTTTTTCTGGTTTCCAGCATCCGTTCCACATATTTCCCCAAAATGTCCGTTTCCAGGTTCACCTGGTCTCCGGTCTTTTTGAAGCCCAGGGTGGTGAACTGGACGGTAAGGGGAATCAGGGAAACGGAAAACGTGGTGTCCGTCACTTCCGTGATGGTCAGGCTGATGCCGTCGATGGCAATGGATCCCTTAGTGACCATGCCCCGGAGCAGCTCCGGGCTGCAGCTGATGGTGGTGACTTTGGCAATGCCTTCCGGGCGGATCTTCACAATGGTTCCCACCCCGTCCACATGGCCGCTGACAATGTGCCCATCCAGTCCGTCCCCTACATGGAGGGTCCGTTCCAAGTTGATCCGGTCCCCCTTCTTCAGGGAACCGATGGTGGTTCGCCGGGCGGTTTCCGGCATTACGTCCACCGTGAACCGCTGGCTGTCGAATTTCGTCACCGTCAGGCAGGCCCCGTTGCAGCAGACGCTTTCCCCGATTTTCAGCAGGGGCGGAATGGTCTGGGCGGCAATGGTGAGCCGGTAGGAATTCTGTTCCCGGCGCAGGTCCTCCACCTTGCCCAGTTCCGCAATGAGTCCCGTAAACATGGCCTCAGCTCCTTTCCAACAGGCCCGTGACCATCAGGTCCGTGCCGAAGGCTTCGTACTGAGGTTCCTGGAGGGTCACCCGCAGGTCCATGTTCCGGGCCCCCCGGCCCCCGATGGCACCCAGGTTCCGCTTGCCCCCGATCAGGCAGGGAGCGATAAAGGCATAGACCCGCTGGGCCAGCTTGCCATCAAAGAAGGCACCATGGACCTGGCTGCCTCCTTCCACCAGCACGCTGGTCTTTTCCTGCTGTCCCAGTCTGTCCAGCAGGATGCCCAGATCCAGGGCCCCGTTCTTTTCCGGGATCTGCCATACGGTCACCTGGTCCAGGGCCTGGAAGGCTGCCGCTTTGTCCCGGTCCGCTTTCAGGGAGGTGACCAGGAGGGTCCTGGCTTCCCCGTCGGTGAACACCTTCCGGTCCATGGGCAGCTGACAGTGGCTGGCCAGGACGATCCGCAGGGGATTCTTTCCTTCCACCAGCCGACAGGTCAGGGACGGATCATCGTTGAGCACAGTGTTCTTTCCCACCAGGATGCAGTCGTAGATGCTCCGGAGCTTGTGGGCATAAGTCCGGGACTGCTCATTGGAGATCCATTTGGAATCTCCGGAGGCCGTGGCGATTTTCCCGTCCAGGGTCATGGCGTATTTCAGGGCCACAAAAGGACGGCCCGTCTTCATCCAGTGCATGAACACTTCGTTCTGCCGGTTGGCTTTGTCCGCCAGTACCCCCCGGACCACTTCCACCCCTGCTTCCTGGAGCCGGGCAAAGCCCCGTCCGGCCACTTTCGGGTTGGGGTCGTCCGCCGCCGCCACCACTTTTTTGATGCCGGCCCGGATCAGGGCCTCACAGCAGGGGCCCGTACGGCCGTAATGGGAGCAGGGCTCCAGGGTCACATAGGCGGTGCAGCCTTCCACCTGGTTCCCGGCATCCGCCATGGCCATGATTTCCGCATGGGGCTGGCCGGCTTTGTGGTGGTAACCTTTGCCAACGATCTGCCCTTCCGGGTTGACGATGACGCAGCCCACCAGAGGATTGGGACTGGTGCAGCCCCGGGCTTTTTCCGCCAGGTCCAGGGCCATCTGCATATATTCTTCGTCTGTCACTGTTTCACCCGCTTTCATGATTTGCCAAATATAAAGCCGTGCCATCCGGGGAGGATAGCACGGCAAATATACTTTTCCGAACCTGTCTTTTCTCATCCAGACTGTACTGTCGGTATCGGAATTTCACCGATTCGTGCCAAGGCTCGCGGACTTTACCGCCGGTAGGGAATCGCACCCCTCCCCAAAGACAAAACTTATGCTGTTGTTTCGGGATTATTATATCATATTTGGGAGGGAATGCAAGAAGGGGGCCACAGCGTGGCCCCCTTCTTGCACTAGTCTCTCGTCTCCAGCCAAAGGGAAAATTTGCAAACAAATTTCAGCAATGGACTGTTAATTCCTTCCGTCCCGCTCTGCACTCTTCACTCTGCACTCTTCCTTTTTTGTTGTCAGAACGAATATTCTGCCCCGACGATGATCCGCCGGCCAGGCATGGGGTAGTTGTCCTGTCCGTTCATTACACCGCCCTGTTCCGCGTAGGCTGCGTTGTTCAGGTTGTAGAAGTTGGCAAAGCCGGTCCAGCTCTGATTGAATTTGTACCGGGCAATGAAATCCATGGTCAGGTACCTGTTTTCTCCGAATCCGGCATCACTGTACAGATTGTTGCTCCGCCCTTTCTTGCTGAGTCCATTAGCTGCCCGTACCCGGAGGTTCAGGTTCCATTTGGTATCATGATACCGTACACCGGCCTGGTAGTAGTTGGGTGCGTAGTTGTCATCCCGGATATACCCTTCTGATTTACCTGTTACTCTCACATAGGTGTAAGAAGCATCCACATCCCACAGTTTGTTCAGCTTGTGAGTTACATTCAGAGACAGCCCCCGTTTCTTTTCCCGCTCGATATTTTCTGCATAGGAATCAGAAACCCAGAGAGAAACTGGGACTTTTCTCCAGTTAATGGCATTGTAGAGATTGCTGTAGAAGGCGCTGATACCCACATCTGTTTTGGAATCCGCCTTGAAGTTGTAGCCCAAGGTATACACATTCCCGGTTTCTGCCTTCAGGTTTTCATTACCTACATACTTGCCATACATCCCATAATCTTTATCGTAGTACAAATCATCGATAGTAGGAGTCCGGAACACCTGATTCCAGGAGAAGTAAGCATTGCTGTCCTTGCTGAACTTCTTGTTGATGGAGGCACTGCCGGTGGTCCGGTTGCCGCTGCGGCTGTGGTCCGTAAACCGGATGCCCGTATTCAGCTGCCAGGTGGGAGCAAACTGCCACTGATCCTGGAGGAAAACAGCCTTGGTATTGTAGCCTTTTTTCCCGCTGTAATTTCCCTCACTATGCGCTTTGGCATTCCGGTATTCCAGGCCGCCCACCAGGGTATTGGTGTCAGACAGGACGAAGTTCTGCTGGCCTTCGATGCCCCAGTCCGTTTCATCCATGCTACCCTGGTTGAAATAACTGTAATAATTCCGGTAGGTCTGCAGATACCCGCTGTTCTTGGCATCCCGGTTCCAGTCATACCGCAGACCTACATTATTGGTTTTTTTATCAATCTGAGAAGGAGAGTAAGAATTGACACTGTAAGGATTGTTTCCATCCATGATGGAATAGTCATAGTTCAGGGTCAGTCCATCGCTTTCCGTAAAATCATGGGTCAATTTCAGAGAAATGTTGTCCTGAGTATAGTTGGACTGTCCCGGCCATTTTTTTGTATCCCCGTTGGTATCCTTGTATTTGAAGTAGGAAGCCTTGTTCCGGCTGGCCGCCACCTGGATACCGTTCTTGTCAACTTTGCCCCCTACGGACAGACCCAGATCCTGGTTGCCCCAGGAACCGTATCCCACCCGGATTTTTCCAGTGGTTTCTTCAGGAGTCTTGGTGATGATGTTGATGACGCCGCCTACCGCATCGGCCCCGTACAGGGTGGAAGCCCCGCCTTTCACCACTTCGATCCGTTCAATCATATCCACCGGAGGCAGGGTATGGGCATCAAAAGTGGATTTGACCATGGTTCCCATGCTGTGATTGAACCGACGGCCATCTACCATCACCAGTACCCGTTCATCCCCGTTGAGCATAATATGGGATTCATAGGCTCCCACCCCATTCTGCATCACCCGTGCCCCGGGCACATCCTCCAGGGCGTCGGTAACGGTCCGGTAGCCCCGGTCGGTGATCTGCTGGCTGGTGATGACCGTTACATCGGCAGGAGTATCTGCCTTGGTGTTCTTCAGCCGGTTGGCGGTAATCACGATGGTTTCATCCTTGCCGGTTTCCGGTGCGTCTGCAGCCCAGGCCACCCCGGTACTCCCCAGCGTCACCGCAGCCAGAACGGCCCCAGTCACTTTCCGTTTCCAAATTTTCTTCATCTTAAAACTTCCTTTCTTTTTCACGAAATATTCACCTAACAGTGTACTGTAAAAAAGAACTTCCCGCCAATAGGGGGAAGTTATGGGTTGCTATAGGTTTAAGTTATAGCAGAGGGAGGATTCTGTACATTGCGTCCAGCATCCTCCCTCTGTCAGCGGCCCCTAATACCTTACCCTTACCAGATACAGCCCCTGGGGCGGAGCGGCCATGCCGGCCTGTTTCCGGTTTTTGGCGGCCAGGACTTTGGCGAAGTCTTCTGTATCCCATTTTCCCGTGCCCACCCGGACCAGGCAGCCTACGATGTTCCGGACCATCCGGTACAGGAACCCATCCCCGGTGATGGTAAAGGTGTACAGGTCCCCCTCCTGGACCCACCGGGCTTCTGTCAGGGTCCGCACCGGGGAAGTATCCTGGCTCCCCTGGTTCTTGAAGGAGGTAAAGTCGTGCTTTCCCAGGAGCAGGGCCGCAGCCCGGTTCATGGCCTCCACATCCAGTTTCTCCCGGATCTCCCAGGTGGTGTTCCGCTGGGTAGGGTCCGGCAGGGGGGAATAGTAGATTTTGTACTGGTAGGTTTTGTCCACCGCATCGAACCGGGCGTGGAAATCGTCCCGGACCACTTCCGCCTCCCGGATGGCAATATCCGGCGGCAGATGGGGCTCCAGGGCCCGGCGGTAGTTTTCCGGAGGGATCCGGGATTCGGTGGCAAAGGAAATCACCTGGCCCAGGGCATGGACCCCCGCGTCCGTCCGGCCGGCAGCCTTGATCAGGATGGGCTCCTTCAGCACCTCTGTCAGGGCCTTTTCCAGCACCTGCTGGACCCCCACCCCGTTTTTCTGCCGCTGGAACCCCTGGTAGTTGGTCCCGTCATAGGCTACCGTAGCTTTGATGGTCCGCTTCATGCAGGGAGCCCCCATCTCAGGAAGGCCAGCAGGGCAAAGAGTCCCAGCATCACCAGACCGGTGAGAGCATCCCCTTTGCCGTAGACCAGTTCATGCATCCGGGTCCGGCCTTCTCCGCCCCGGTAGCACCGGGCTTCCATGGCCAGGGCCAGTTCGTCGGCCCGGCGGAAGGAGGAGATGAACAGAGGGATCAGGATGGGCAGCATGTTTTTGGCCCGCTTCATGATGTTCCCGGAAGAAAAGTCCGCACCACGGGACATCTGGGCCTTCATGATCCGGTCCGTCTCTTCCAGCAGGGTGGGGATGAACCGGAGGGCAATGGTCATCATCATGGCCAGTTCATGGGCGGGCACCCCGATTTTCTTGAAGGGCCGGAGCAGAGCCTCGATGCCGTCAGTAAGCACAATGGGCGAGGTGGTGAAGGTCATCAGGGAAGACACCAGGAGCAGCAGCACCAGCCGCAGGGACATCTTCACCCCCAGTACGATCCCTTCTTTGGTGATGGTGATGAATTTCCACTGCCACAGCACTTCCCCCGGGTCCGTGACAAAATGGATCACCATGGTAAGCAGGATGATGATCCACAAGGGCTTGATGGACCGGAGCAGGAGTCCGGCCGGCAGTTTGGCCAGGGCCGCCCCCACCACGATGAACCCGATGAGGATCCCGTAGGAAAGGGGCGAATTGGCCAGGAACACCATGACCATGTAAAACAGCACCGCCAGGATCTTGGTCCGGGGATCCAGCCGGTGGATACAGGAATTCCCGGGATAATACTGTCCCAGGGTAATGTCTGTCAGCATGCTTTCCACCCCTTTGCTTTGACAATGGCCCGGATCAGTTCGGCTTTGGTAATGGGCGTCCCTTCAATGGGGAGTCCCTGCTGCCGGAGTTCTTCCGCCAATTTCACGCTTTCCGGCACATCCACGGAAAGAGCTTCCAGTTTTTCCCGTTCATGGGTGAACAGTTCCCGGGCCGGGCCGTCCAGCTGGAGCCGGCTGTCGCTCATGACCAGGAGCCTGCTGGCGTACTGGGCTGCTTCTTCCATGCTGTGGGTGATCAGCAGCACCCCCATTTTCCGTTTTTCGAAAATCTTCCGGAGCTGGCCGAAAATGCTGTCCCGGCTGATAGGGTCCAGACCGGCACTGGGTTCGTCCATGATCAGGTAATCCGGTTCCATGGCCACCACCCCGGCAATGGCCACCCGGCGCATCTGTCCCCCGGACAGCTGGAAGGGGGACCGCTGGGCGAAACTGTCAAAATCCAGGTCCACGAATTCCATGGCGCTGCGGACGGCTTCTTCCACTTCCGGTTCCGTCTTCCCCTGGTTCCGGGGACCGAAGGCAATGTCTTCATAAATGGTTTCCGCAAACAGCTGGTGCTCCGGATACTGGAACACCATACCCACCCGGTTCCGGGCGGCTTTGGCTTCCGGTGTCTTGGCGGCCAGGTCCCCCCCGTCCACCAGCACTTTCCCGGCCATGGGATGGAGCAGCCCGTTGAGATGTTCCGCCAGGGTGGATTTGCCGCTGCCGGTGTGGCCGATGAGAGCCACGAATTCCCCTTTTTCCAAGGTAAAGGACACATCATCCAGGGCTTTCTTTTCCAGGCTGGTGTGGGTCATATAGGTATAGGAGATATGGTCTACTTGGATGGACATAATGCTTCACACAACTCCTTGTGGGTAATGATGGGCGGCAGCTGGTGCCCCTGTTTGTCCAGGGCATCGGCCACTTCTGCCGCCAGGGGACATTCCAGCCCCAGGCCCCGGATCCGGTCCACCTGGGTGAAGACTTCCTTGGGAGTCCCTTCCAGGACGATTTTCCCCTTTTCCATGGCGATGATCCGGTCCGCCAGGATGGCCTCCTCCATTTTGTGGGTGATGTACACAATGGTAATGTGCTTCTCTTTGTTCAGTTTCAGCACGGTGGAGACGATTTCCTTCCGGCCCTTGGGATCCAGCATGGCGGTAGGTTCGTCAAAAACGATGCACCGGGGTTCCAGAGCCAGCACCCCGGCAATGGCCACCCGCTGTTTCTGTCCTCCGGACAGCCTGTGAGGGGCCCGTTTGGCGTAATCCAACATGTCCACTGCCGCCAGGGCCTGTTCCACCCGGGGACGGATCTCCGGCCCGGGAACCCCGATGTTTTCCAGCCCGAAGGCCACATCTTCTTCCACAATGGCCGCCACGATCTGGTTGTCCGGGTTCTGGAACACCATGCCCACCGTCTGGCGCATGGTGTTCC
>ENA-OPSZ01001507-OPSZ01001507.1-human-gut-metagenome-genome-assembly--contig:-NODE-1507-length-10841-cov-5.413035_pt1 | contig 10841 bp, 10 predicted proteins | sample MGYA00241814_ERZ501919 | MGnify/ENA primary metagenome ERZ501919 (study PRJEB25962, sample SAMEA2042440) | human gut metagenome | biome: human gut; feature: human-associated habitat; material: faeces... | reverse complement strand
ATGAAGGTATCTGCAAAAGATAAGGCAACCGGTAAGGAACAAGCTATCCGTATCGAGGCTTCCAGTGGTTTGAGCAAGGAAGAAATCGAAAAGATGAAAGCTGAAGCTGAAGCTAACGCCGAAGCAGATAAGAAGGAACGTGAAAAGATTGATAAATTGAATCAGGCTGACAGCGTAATATTCCAGACTGAAAATCAGTTGAAGGAATTAGGTGACAAGTTGCCTGCTGACAAGAAGGCTCCGATTGAAGCTGCTTTGCAGAAACTGAAAGATGCTCATAAGGCTCAGGATTTGGCTGCTATTGATACTGCTATGGCAGAAATCAATACTGCTTTCCAGGCTGCAAGTGCTGAAATGTATGCACAGAGCGGTGCGCAAGGTGGAGCACAGGCTGGTCCTGATATGAATGGTGGTGCTGGCCAGCAAGATAACAGCAAGCACGGAGATAACGTTCAGGATGCTGACTTCGAGGAAGTGAAATGATTCCGATAAGGAACTAATTTATAATAAATTAATAAGACAAAAGCGTGCAGCTCAATAAGCTGCACGCTTTTGTACTTTTGTATTTGGGGGATTCATGGTTGTTATCTTACAAAGAACCAAATCTGCTAAAAGAACGGCTGTTTCTGATTCATTTTTTTGTGCATCTTTGGGCTTCCATGCTACAACGAACCGTACAGATGCGGATTTCACCTTATAACCTCTTTCTTCCCACTCTGATAATGTGTCTTGCATTTTTAATGATAACCTTGCTACAGGTTTATTAGTTGATGAACTATACAAAAAGAAATCATTATAATTCAAAGAATCCCCACCTCTTAATGCTAAAACTTCCTGCTTACGTTCTTTGAAGAATCCTAGATAGACATCTTTATGTGAGAGCTGTAGTACGATTTCTTCGGGCATGTCATACTGTCGTTGGTCGACAAAATATCGATCTGTACTTAAACGATTAAAGCAGTCACCGTTCGTATGTATAAACAGCCGGTTTTTCGCACGAGTTATTCCTACATAGTATTTGCGCATCAGAGTGCTGATCTTACCGTCACGCTCAACCAGCATGGCAAGCGTCGGTGTCTGCACTCGACCAACTACCAGCTTCTTGTTGTAGAGAGTGGTAAACAGCCGTGTGCCGTTTATGCCGACAATCCAGTCAGCCTTGGAACGGCTCAGAGCCGCTTCATATAGACGGTCATATTCTTTGCTGTCTTTCAGGTGATTGAAGCCCTCTCGGATGGCAGCGTTCTCAAGAGAGCTGATCCACAGCCGCTTGAACGGCTTTGTGCATCCGGCTTTGTTGTAGACAAGCCGAAAAATCAGCTCGCCCTCGCGTCCGGCATCCGTCGCACAGACAAGCTCGGTGACGCGCTTGTCTGTCATAAGATCACGCAGGATTCTGAACTGTTGCGCCTTGTCCTTTGGGACCTCAAAACACCACTGCTCCGGGACAATGGGCAGATCGTCATATCTCCACTTGGCATAGCGTTCATCGTAGGAGCTTGCATCCGCAAGCCCCACCAGATGACCGACGCACCATGAGACAATGTAGTTGTTTCCTTCCGTGTAGCCGTCCTTACGGGATGTTGCTCCCAACACCTTTCCAATAGACTGAGCTACACTCGGCTTTTCAGCGATCACTAAAATCAATCGTCTCCCTCCGTTTCCTCATCATCGGCAATTTCAGGCTCTCTGTCTTCGTTGATATAAGGCTCTTCCTCATAACCCTCATCATCAAAGAAGTCCATATCATCATCCTTCTGGTTTTTGCCCTTGATGAACTTGAAGTAGTAATAAGCCGCACCGCCGATACCGGCAATGGCAACAATGGCAATGATCATGCCCATATTGGAAGACTGCTTCGGCTCTTCTGTGACGGGAGGCTCATCTTCCGTAGGCGTTTCAGGGACAGGCTCGGTGCCGGTACATTCACTCATGTTGGTCTTGCAGACAGGGCAATCGGTATTCACATCACCGACTACGCATTTGTCATCGCAAATACAGGTTTTCAGCTCGTTCGCATCCTCATCATCCAGAAGGGCGAAGAGGTCACGGTCATCCACGACATTCAGGAAATAGGTTTTATACTGTTCCTCTTCCTCATTGATGGGCGCATCGTAGTCAATGACAATGTAGAAAGTGTTGCCGTTTTTGGTTTGGACGGTAATGAACTGCTTGTTCGTTGCCTTATCATAGAGCAGATCACGGGTGTAGGCGTTGCCCTCATCGTCGATAGGCTCTCCGTCAGAAGGCTTCTCGATGGAAGCGGTAGGCTCAGGCTGAGGCGTTTCCTCCGGCTGTGTTGCCTCGGTAACAGGCAAGTTCTGGTCGGTGTCATCCGCGTAGGCAAATGCCGTCATAGAAAAGCTGCCCACCAGCAAAATGCAGACGGTCAGCATAGTGATCAGGCGAAATCCTCTTTTCTTACTCATCAGCAGATACCTCCGTAGTGTCTTCGTTCTTGGTGGACTTACCGTCCTTCATGGTGGAAAGGAAAGCCATGATCTGATCCTTGTCCATGACCATTGCACGGACAGTGTTCACGATCTCAAGGTTTTCCAGCTCCGTCTTCTTGTCATACAGCTCTTTAAGCTGCTCCTGAAGGTCCTCAACCTTCTTTTCAGTCTTTGCGATGTCCGCACAGACCTTCTGATACTTGGGATTCATAGAAAAATCTCCTTTCGTTTAATAGTTGGGTCTTCCAAAGGCATAGAAATGAGACTGCCAATAAGAAGAGTTGATGGATGTGTACTGGATGGGATCGCCGCAGTGCAGCATGACTCCATCACCCACATAAATGCCGACATGAGAAACGCCCGGTGTGTCATAGGTTCCCTGAAAGAAGATGAGATCACCCGGCTGCACATTCGCCTTTGAAACCGGTGTGCAGACATTGTAAAGCCCTTGCGCACCGAGCCGTCCGGTATTGACAAGTCCGCTGTTTGTCAGCACATAGGAGACAAAACCGGAGCAGTCAAAGGATGTGTCGGGATTGGAGCCGCCCCAGACATAGGGATAATTCAGATATTTCTCAGCCTCTTCGATAAGTGTTGCAAACTTGGCATCGGAGAGATATGCCGGATTGACGGTGTACTCATCCGGTGGATTTGTGATGTACTTGCCCACATAATCGGAATTGGGAAACAGATCCTCTCGGTTGCCAAGTCCCGACATATAGGTTGCGTACATGGAAAGCTCATCCTGAGACATGATGTAGACCGGAACATGGGAAAGATTGAAGTTTTCCAGCGTCACATAGCAGATATAGTAGTCATAAGGAACACGGTAGGTTTCCGTATGGGTATTGCCGTCTGCATCCGTCCATGTGTCGGTTTCTGTCCGGTATCGGGTTTCGACGATGACCTCTTCGGTAAGGATATACTGTTTATCGAACAGCATTTGAAGTGTCCCCTGTACCTCGTCCAGCGTGAACTCGCCCTCGTGAAGAGCAGAGAGGATGGAGATCAGAACATAGGGATCATGCTCGATGTCATCCAGATCGAAGTGATACTCGTCATAGTCGTGAGTGCTTTCGTAGGTGTCGAGCTTGCGCTGCAACTCTGCCTCCATGCGGCAATACTGTTCCTCCGCACCCAACATCGCATCATCCTCACTGAGATAGGACGAAGCAATCACGGATGAAGTAGTAGAACTGAACATCGCTGTGCATGAGCTGACACCGGCAGCAAGCAGTACAAGGATCATCACGCCTAAACCGATCCAGACAAAGACCTTCTTGTTTTCTGTGAAGAACTCCTTGATCTTATCCGCTACTTTCTCCGAAAACTTCTTGCCGGTGTTCTTGGTGGCAGCATTGGAGGCGGTCTGAGAACCGGCTTTTCGAGCCGCAGCATATTCCTTCTTGATGTTCTGCTTCTGATAATGCTTGTTCATGTTGCGCTGATTTTTCATCTCAGGATGTTCCTGCTGGGTTTTCTCATAGTGTAGCTTTGCGTCGGCAACCTGAGCCTCGTGTTCCAGTTTGGACACCTTCTCGTAAGGCTTATTAGCGCTTTTCTGCTGATGATGGCTGTAATGCCTTATTGCCGCTTCTGCCACAATTTCGGAACGGTGCGCCGCCTCAACCGCTGAGTTTTCCTGCTCAACCTCATGGATTTTGCCGTGAATGCCGGAGGCAAGCGTATCACCGACCTTGCGGACGGTTTTATCTGTCTCAAACTTCAACTTGCTTTGTCCCTTGGGCTTTTTCAGTTCATCTTCAAAGGACAAACGGGTTGTGGCTTTGCCTTTTTCCTCATCGAAGACACGCTCTTTTTTGAGAACTTTATGCGTAGGCAGCTTCTCACGGGCGGCATCCAAACGCTCGTGTGCCTTTTCTGCTTTGCGCTCCAATTTCTGAACTCTTGGAGAAGACGGCTCTGCATCCGTCTTTGGGGCATTTGTAGCGGTTTCAGCCGCTTTGGACAGCACATCATCGGCATCTGCATTTTGAACTGCCGCCGTTTTCCTGAGCTTGTGGGTGACAACCGTTTCGGCAATTACCGCACCAGTATGGGAAGTGCTGCTGTGTGGCTCTGAAAAAGACGGCTTTAGCGGTGTTTCTGACACTGGCATAGTTTCGTGTGCGTTCTGGGGTGGATTTTCTGGCTTTTTCTCTTCTGAGACAGGCGTTTCGGAAGTCGGCTGAGTGCCGGTATCATCCTTATGTTCCTCACGAAACTGACGCTGTTGTCGGCGCATTTGCACCTTTTTCTGCTCTTCCGCAGAAAGCCCACCGGAAAGCTCAGGCTCTTCAATGGGCTTCACAAGCTCGGCATCTTTCAATCGCCCGGAAATACTTTTGCTTGTGCCTTCGGTCAGATTTTCTTCTACCGCGCCGTCGCGGGTCATCTTCATAACCACCTTGTCACGGGCTTTTAGCTCCGGTTCCTTCGGCATCAAATCTCACCTCCGATCCGCTGATAGGCAAGCTCGGTAAACTCAGGATTCAGCTCAATCCCGACATAGTGCCGCCCCATGTTCTTTGCGACCATCGCCGTTGTCCCGCTGCCTAAGAACGGATCAAGGACAATGCCGTCTTCGGGACATCCGGCAAGCAGACAGGTTTCAACCAGCTTCGGAGGGTAAGCGGCATAATGACCACCCTTGAACGGAACGGTATTGATCGTCCACACATCTCGTTTATTCCTCAGCGGATTGATCTCGGCATCTGTGATCTCGCCATGCCCACGGGGGCGGTTGATGGTTTGCACATGAGCCTGACCGGGAATTGCTTTCCCGAACTTGTTGCCGCCCTTCATGCCGCGCTTGAGTCGTTCAGCAGTAGCCGGTGCAATCGGCTCAGAGATTGCCTTGTAGTCAAAATGATATTTCCGAGACTTAGAGAACAGAAAGATATGCTCATAACAACGGGCACAGCGATCTTTCACGCTTTCAGGCATTGGGTTTTCCTTCATCCAGATGATGTCGTTTCTCAGATACCAGCCGGAGTCACGGAGGGAAAATGCCAGCATCCACGGAATGCCAATCATGTCTTTGGGCTTGCAGCCCTCAACCTTGTGGTTGAGAGCTACCGCCTGACCGTTTCTGCCGTTGGGGTTCTTCGGGTCAACATAGCCGCCCTGATTGCTTTTTCCGGCATAGGTGTCCGAGATGTTCAGCCAGAGCGTACCGTCAGGACGCAGAACGCGCCTGACTTCGGTAAAAACTTCGGTCAGGCGCGAGATGTATTCTTTGGGCGTTGTCTCTCTGCCAATCTGCCCATCCATGCCATAATCACGCAAGGCGTAATATGGAGGGGATGTCACGCAGCAGTGGGCGCTCTCATCTGGTAGCGTCTTCAGGACTTCGAGACAGTCACCGGTATAAATGGTGTCGAGTTGTATAGCCATGTACCTCCTATCTTTAGAAGTTGTTGGAGCAGATTGATTAGTCGGAGAAATACTCATCCGGCTCGTAATCGTCCTCATCCTCTTCGTCTACACGGTCTGCCCAGCAGTCAAAGATTTCTTCGGCTTCCTTAGCAGCCTCACGGTAGAGGCTCAGGCGGTTCTTCTCGTAGGCTGCAAAGGCGGGAACAAACTTGCCGAACTCACAGATTGCCTTCGCATCCTGTGTGCGCATATCCGCAACACACTGGATGATTTCAGACATCGTGAGCAGATCGTCGATCATCAGATCATACTCTTCCTTGGGGATGGAGACGCTTTCAGCATCCTCGGTATCAGCGAAGGGGATGTCCTCGTCACACTGAGCGCACTTGGCGACATCTACCACAAAGGGCAGCGCCAGCATATCCACAGATACCTTGGTCATAATCCGGCGCGTTTCCTTGACCTTTTCGTCAATAGCCTCCCTCACATGGAGGTAAGCGCGGTGGTGCTTCTTGAGGTCACTCTCCTGACGGATCAAATCGGTCAGTTCCCACAGAGCCTTGAAGAGCGCGGTGGTGTTCTCTGCGTACTCGATAGCGACTGCGTAGGGCATGGTAATCATCTTGTTGTTCATATTCAAATCTCCTTAATTCTGTAAAGTTTCTTCGGGTTTGGTGGTCATGATGCGATAGAGCATCGTGTCCTTCGGGAAGTTGTCCTTAAACGGGACGATGGTAGAGCCGTAGAAGATCAAGCCTTCACCGGCGTTGGAATTGGTGATGTAGTTCTGCTGGCTTGGGGAGATATTCAATGCGGAGCTGAGAATCTTTCTGTCACCGGAAGCCTGATTCAGAAGATACACAAAATCAGAGTTCTCGAAGATGTTCTCGACTTCACGGGAAGCCAAAAGGTCTTTCACATTCTGGGTAATTCCGGTGGGGATGCCGCCCCATTTTCTGAATCTCTTCCAGATTTCTACGCTGTACGCCGCAGTCTGCTCTTCCTTCAACAGAAGATGGAACTCGTCCATGTAGTACCTTGTGGACTTGTGCTGGGCGCGGTTGATGGTCACTCTGTTCCACACCTGATCCTGAACGATAAGCATTCCGAGCTTTTTAAGCTGCTTGCCCAGCTCCTTGATGTCATAGCAAACGAAACGGTTGTTGACATCCACATTGGTTCTGTGATTGAAGACATTCAAACTGCCGTGAACATAGATTTCCAGAGCTGTTGCGATGCGCTGCGCTTCCGGCTCTTTCTGGTCGCGGAGAATGTTGTAGAGATCTTCCAGAATGGGCATCTTCTCCGGCACGGGATCGGAGAGGTAATCCTGATAGACCATGCGGACACTTCGGTCAATGATGGTTTTCTCAACCGGCTGCAAGCCGTCCTTGCCGCCTACAATCAGCTCACACATCGAAAGAATGAAGTCGGATTTCAGCGTCAGCGGGTTTTCCTCTTCGGAGTAGTTGACATTGATGTCCAGCGGATTGATATAGTCTGTGCTGATCGGAGAGATACGGATGACCTGACCGCCGAGCTTCTGCACCAGCGGATAATACTCAGCTTCGGGATCGCAGACGATAATGTCATCCTCTGTGATGAGGAAGGCATTCGTCATCTCTCTTTTTGCCGAGAAGGACTTGCCGCTGCCGGGAGTACCGAGGATCAGCCCGTTGGGGTTTTTCAGCCGCTTTCTATCCACCATGATCATGTTGTTGGAAAGCGCATTCAGTCCGTAGTACAGAGCTTCGCCGCCCTGAAACAACTCCTGCGTGGTGAACGGAACAAAGATCGCCGTAGAAGAGGTAGTCAGTCCACGCTCAATCTCAATCTGGTTCAGACCGATGGGCAGAGAGGACATCAGCCCTTCTTCCTGCTGAAAGTCCAGCCGCTTGAGTGCGCAGTTGTATTTCTGAGCGATGGATGCGGTCTGAAAAATGGCACTTTCGAGCTTCTGGCGGGTAGCAGCCGTGTTCATCAGGATGATGGTCACAAGGAACATTCGCTCATTTCTCGTTTGGAGATCCTGCAACAGACGCTTGGCTTCACCGCCGTAGGTTGCCAGATCGGAGGGGATGATTTCCATATCGTAGCCGGAACGGACTGCCTTTTTCTGCTCTTCGATCTTCATCTTATCGAGGTCTGTGATCTTCGACTTGATGCTCTTGATTGCCTTCGCCTGATCAATCGTGCGGATATGAAAATTGACCGTAATGTTGCTGTCCATCTCAAGGAAGTCGGCAAGCATACGGTCATTCAGCTCCGGGGCAAGGATTTGGAGGAAGCTCACTGCACCGATGGTTCTGCCCATCTTGAAGCACTTGCCTTCACGGAAATCAAAGGAAGTGGGTGCAATAAAGTCCTTGGTAGAAAGCCCCGTTCTGGCTACCATGTCATAGGAAAATCGGAACGGCTCATGCGTGTCCATGTTGAACACATCATGCAGCACTTTCAGCCTTTCGTAGCCGGACAGCGGCTCAGTCTCCACACCGAGAGTTTTGAAATTGTTGAGAATATCCGTTTCGATACGATCCAGCTTTGCTTTTGCGGTACGAATGGAGTCAGCCTCCACACCGAAGGTGATGTACTTACGCTTGAGCAAACCGTTGTTGCCTTTGGTGAGCTGATCTTGGAGCATATCGGAATATTCCTTGCGGATGTCATTGAACGCATCCTGCTGTTCGGGAATGGTGATCTGTTTTCTGAACTCTCTGATGTCGGCTTTCTGGTTGATAAAAGAGAGCTGAACAAAGATGGAGCTGTCAAAGTAGTTCAGAAAGTCACACCAGTTCTCGAAGATGGCTGTCTTGTCCTCGTTCTGGGCAAGCTGATAGTTGATGTCGTTATACCGGATAGTTTTGGTATAGAGACGGCTGTTGACCTTGCAGATGCCGTCTTTGCACATCTCCACATAGGGGATCGTCTGCTGCGCGGACTTGGGAATTTTCTTTGCTTTCCTGTCTTTTTTCTTCTGCATGACGATCCGCTTCTTTTCCTGCGCGGAAAGTGCATCGCCGTAGACCTGACCGTTTTTCACGATCTGTTTCGGCTTATTTGCCTTTTGGGATTTGTTTGCCAATCTGCAATTCCTCCTGTTCTTTGATTTGCCGCTGGATGGCGGCATATAAATTGTTGGTGCGGTATGGACGCACCTTGTCGCGCAAAAACATGGATTTCACAACATGACCGAGGATTTTCTCAGCCGGTTGACCGTCCTTCTCATACAGAGCAAAGAAGATAAACGGAAGCATGATCACGACCATGAGCATTGCAGCCGTAGACAGTGCCACATACGGTTTTGCAATAAAGAAAACCGGCACACCGACTGCCGCTGCCAAAGCGAAGCAGATAATCTGCCGCTTAGTCAGATTGAACATGACCTTGGTTTTTACGCGGTTAAGATCCTTCGGGACCGGTACAAATGCCATTTGTAGCCTCCTTTCCGAGTGTGATGCTGCACTCTACTTCGTTGCCCCACACATCCCATCCATCGGGAGACTGACGCGCGAAAAGTTCAATGCGGGGGAGATCGCCCATGAGTTGAATGATGCGGTCACGGGTTTCGTCTGGCTTTTTTGAATGCTGCTCAATGTGGCTCATGATGACCTGATGTACGCCGGTGTGCGCCCGTTTGGGATGTCCCTTGGTTGCCAGGATGCACAGCTCGGCATTGGCTCGTGTCCAATAGCCCATGCCCCAGAAGAGGCTATCGCTGATACGGTTTTGCTTCACCCAAACAAAAGCAACGGTCTTGTAGGTAAAGCCCCATGCTTCAAGGACTTGAAATGCCTCCTGCAAGCACGGAAATGTCACCCACATAAACAGCGTACAGTCTTTTGCGGCAAGCTCACTCACTGGCAAAGCCATGATGTCTTCGAGCCTCATTGTTGGATAATGGCTTTCTGCCGAACGCCCTTGACCTTTCTTGGAGTAGGTCCGATACGACCAAGGAGGGTCGGCATAGATGATGTTGTATTTCTTCATTCTGCTGACCTCCTTAGTGCGCATGGAAGATGGATTTTGCGAGGCTGCCCGTCTTGAACAGCGAGAAGCACAGAATGACTGTGTACGCCGCAACCGAGAAGAGAGCCGAGTGAATATTTGCGGCAATGATCATGTTGTTGATCAGCACAGCATAGATGCCGACGCAAATCATGATGAGGAAGCCTTGGAAAGCCAGAGCGAACAGGCTCTTGAGGTAGTTCGTTCCAATGCTGCCCCATTCGCGGTTGCTCATCGTTGCGATGGGGATTGGTGCAACGCTGACGGTGCAATAAATCTCAATCATTCTGCCGTAGAGGATGACCGTAATGAGAATGGACATGATTTTGAGGCACAGACTGATAACCAGTGTTTCGATGGACAGTCCGAGCAGTTCTCCGATGCTCATTGCCTCCATGCCTGTTCGCATTGCGTCAAGGGTTGCTTGAATGTCGATGTTGGTAGTGCCATGAATAAAACCGGCTGCACCGGCAACCACATTCTGTCCGATGTCGAATACTGCCAGCACAATATCAAAGGTGTTGGTCACAAGGTAGATCGCCACAGCCGCTTTGAAGAACCACTTGAAGAACATCCATGTGTCCATGTCGTGCAAGTTGTTCTTTTCGGTGATCATGGTGATCAGCTCATAACACAAGACAAAGGTAATGATGATACCAGCGATGGGGACTATCACATTCTCGGATAGTCCCCGAATCATCTGGTAAATGCTGCTGTTCCAAGTGGACGGAGTTTGTCCGACCTCTCCGGCAATCGTGCCGACCTTGGTATTGACATCGGTGAACATATTGGTCAGGTTGCTTTCGATCCAGCCGATCAGCAAGTCCTTAATCGCTTGTTCGAGTTTTTCTAAGATACTGCCCAATATTCCACCACCTTTCGGTTAAGCTGGGCTTGCTTGATTAGAACAGGGTGGACAGCAAGGGAATGAGCGTAGTGCCAATGAGAACGACGCCACCGCCAGCCATGAGCTGCTTGATGCCCTGCGACTTTGCTTATGTGTGA
>ENA-OPSZ01001501-OPSZ01001501.1-human-gut-metagenome-genome-assembly--contig:-NODE-1501-length-10865-cov-2.547826_pt1 | contig 10865 bp, 6 predicted proteins | sample MGYA00241814_ERZ501919 | MGnify/ENA primary metagenome ERZ501919 (study PRJEB25962, sample SAMEA2042440) | human gut metagenome | biome: human gut; feature: human-associated habitat; material: faeces... | reverse complement strand
CGGCCGATGCGCGCCGTGTGTTCAAGATCGGCGCCAGCTTCTCGTCGGAGACGGGAACTATATCCGACTGGAAAGTGCAGGATTGAGCTTTCGCCTTACAGCAGATATTGCCGTAAGTTACGGCGACATAATAATAAATTTTTGTTTTACATAGTTCACATTCCGGTTCGGGCTTCGTGTCCGGGCCGGATATTTTTTGTCCCTGACCAGCCATTTTACATCCGGCTGTGTTGCCGTTTTATATCGGGCTTATGGCCGTCTGATTTACATTAAGCGAGAATCCCGGCTGAATAATAAAGCCCTGTCAGGGTTAAAAAACTGCATGCCGTCTGTTTATGATTAGCCAATATTTTTGTAACTTTGCAGCCACCGGAAACCATTCGGATTCTTGAACACTAACAAAAACATATCTTATGGGAGGATTCTTCGGAACAATCTCGAAGTCGAATTGTGTTACAGACCTGTTCTACGGTACTGACTATAATTCGCATTTGGGAACAAAGCGTGGCGGACTTGCCACTTATAATGCGGAGGAGAAACAGTTTATGCGCTCAATCCACAACCTTGAGAGCACATACTTCCGCACTAAGTTTGAAGACGAGCTCGGCAAGTTTTCAGGTAACTCAGGCATAGGCATCATCAGCGACACTGACGCCCAGCCTATCATCATCAACTCACACTTAGGACGCTTTGCCATCGTAACCGTGGGCAAGGTGAACAACATCAGCGAACTTGAGCAGGACCTGCTGGCCAGGAACATGCATCTGGCGGAGCTGAGTTCGGGCAAGACCAACCAGACCGAGCTCATAGCGCTGCTGATAATCATGGGCAAGAACTTTGTTGAGGGCATCGAGAATGTGTTCAACAAGATAAAAGGCTCGTGCTCGCTGCTGCTACTCACCGAGGACGGAATCATAGCAGCGCGCGACAAATGGGGCCGCACGCCTATCGTGATAGGCCGCAAGGAAGGCGCGTTTGCAGCCACGAGCGAGTCGAGCAGCTTTCCTAACCTCGACTATGAAATCGACCGTTATCTTGGTCCGGGCGAGATTGTGCGCCTCAGGGCCGACGGCGTAGAGCAGATGCGCAAGGCCGAGAAGCAGATGCAGATATGCTCGTTCCTGTGGGTTTACTACGGATTCCCCACGTCATGCTACGAAGGCCGCAACGTTGAGGAGGTGCGCTTCGAGATGGGAAAGAAGATGGGACAGCAGGACAAGTCGGAGGTAGACTGCGCCTGCGGAATACCCGACTCGGGCGTGGGCATGGCTCTCGGATATGCCGAAGGCAAGGGTGTGCCCTACCACCGCGCCATATCTAAATATACGCCTACATGGCCGCGAAGCTTCACTCCAAGCCGTCAGGAGTTGCGCAACCTCGTGGCAAAGATGAAGCTGATACCCAACCGCGCCATGCTCAAGGACAAGCGTCTGCTGTTCTGCGACGACTCTATCGTGCGCGGCACACAGCTGCGCGACAACGTTAAGGTGCTGTTCGACTACGGCGTGCGCGAGGCTCACGTGCGCATAGCCTGTCCGCCGCTCATTTACGGCTGCCCGTTCATCGGCTTCACGTCGTCGAAGAGCGACCTCGAACTGATAACTCGCCGCATAATAAAGGAGCTTGAGGGCGACGAGAACAAAAATCTTGAGAAATATGCCACCACAGGCTCGCCCGAATATGAGCGCATGGTGGAGATAATACGCGAGCGCCTGGGCCTCACTTCGCTCAAGTTTAACACGCTCGAAAACCTCGTCGACGCCATCGGTCTGCCCAAGTGCAAGCTCTGCACTCACTGCTTCGACGGCACCGGCTGCTTCTGACGTATTATATATAAGGCGGAGTCTGTAATTTCGGATTATAAAGGATGTATATATTCCCGTCATCCGTTCGGGCCGCTTTTCTGACATTACCGGTGTCTTTTTGTCAAGTCCTGTCGGGCGTACAGTCAGCTATACTCTACCGTCGGATTACAAAAATACACTTGCTAAAATGCAAAAAGCGCATCGGCCGAATTGACAGAATCCTGCCGTAAGCAATATTGAAGGTGAAGACCGGGCACAGATGCTTTGGCCGTTCACCTTCTTTTTTTATGCCGCAGCAGCCGCAGTAACCTTTCAGCCAGCCTGCATAACGGCATACGGCGTGCATACAAACAAGTCGATACGACATTATTAAAAACATTTCAACAGTTCATACCATGATCATCAGACAGACATTAGTAGTGCTGACAGCCCTTCTGTCGGCATCGGCATGCGCCCTGGCGCAGACATTCAGCGTAGGAAACCTTACTTACTCCGTAACCGACAAGACTGCCGGCGAGGTTGACGTCAGCTCGTGCGAGAGCTACGAGAGCGAGATAGACGTGCCCGCCACGGTAAGCCACGGCGGCATCAGCTATAAGGTAACAGGCATAGGCATAACGGCATTCAGCGTCAAAAGCAGCCTCAGGCGCATAGGCCTGCCCGAGGGCATACGGCATATCGGAGAAGAGGCCTTTGCCTATTGCAGCCAGCTTACGTCGATGTCGCTGCCTGCCAGCGTGGAGAGCATAGGCAGCAAGGCGTTCAGCGGATGCCTTATGCTATCGCGCGTGAGCATGGGCAACGGCGTCAGGAGCATAGGCAGCGGCGCATTCATGGACTGCAGGTCGCTTCTGTCGGCTGGCCGTTCCGGCCGGTGTGCGCATCATAGAGGCAGCCACGTTCGGCGGATGCAGCTTGCTCAGGGAGGTTAGCCTGCCCGAAGGTCTTGCCATAATAGACGACCTTGCCTTCAGAGAGTGCGGCTCACTCAGCTCGATATCCCTGCCCGGCTCACTGACTTACATAGGCGACGAGGCCTTTGCCTCATGCGGCAGCCTTGCCCGGATATCGCTTCCTGCCCGGATCATGAGCATAGGCGACAAGGCGTTCAGCGGCTGCGTATCGCTCAGTTCGATAGTGTTGCCCGACAGTCTGATAAGCATTGGCGACGGAGCCTTTGAGAAGTGCCGCAGCATAAGCAGCATAACCATGCCCTCAGGCACCACCAGCATAGGCAGCGAGGCGTTCAAATACTGTATGAATCTTGGCAACGTGGTCATAGGCGAAGGCGTTACGTCCATAGGCGACAGGGCGTTCAGGGTGTGCACGTCGCTGCGCCAGATAACGGTAGGTGCAACGGAGCCGCCCGCAGTGGGTGCCGATGCCTTCTTCGGCGTGTCGCGCCGTACAGCGGTGCTTGTGCCCTCAGCCTCGCTCGATGCCTACCGCCAGGCGGCCGTGTGGCGCGAGTTCAACATCCGGCCCATGTAGCCGTGTGGCTGCCCTGCCATGCTTCTTGGCGCAGGGCGGCGGTTCATGCGTGCCGTGGTGCTGGCATCCGCATGACCATTGCGGCAAGTATCTGACTGACAGGCGTTTGCGCGTGCGATGCAAAAGACCGCAAATCAGCCAGCAAAAGGTATGCTTTTAGGCTGCAAAAGGCCACATATCGCAGGGCAAAAGGCATGCTTTTAGAAAATGGCCTCAGGCGGCAAGCCTATGACTTAATATAATAAGGCGGCCGGAGGCGTCAGCATGCCTGCACGGCTAAACCTTACACCGGCCTGATGACCGGTATAGATTTTACAGCAGATCACGCCCCGAAAAATCTTCACCGGCGTGCCAAAGCAGAGCGTGTGTAGAGGTGTGGAACGGCGTTTCCACACTTTTTTGTGGAAAAATTCCACACCTCTTCCACACTTTTCCACACATTCCACAATTCCCCAAAATATCATAACCGCCTGATAATCACCGATATAGCTGTTTCTAGCATAGTTTGGCACGGCTGTTGCAATATGAATAAGCGAGAACGTTGAAAATAAAATTATTAACAATAAAAAAAGAAAGCATTATGAAAAAGTTAGTTTTCGCTGCAGTAGCAGCTCTCGCATTGGTTTCAGTTAGCAACGTATTTGCAGGTCAGAACGAAAATAAAGTACAGAACACAGTAGTATCAGACACAACAGTAACAACTCCCGCTCCTGCAGACACAGTAGCTACAGCTGAATAAAAAGTTCGGTTAAGACAAGAATAATAGGTTAATTCATTTTTTCGGAGATAAGGCGTTTTATCTCAAAAGCGAGCCCCGGAAGCTGTAACAGCCAGCTGACGGGGTTTGCCTTGTTTATATGTCTCATGCCCGAAGATGATACTAAAAAAGGCATAAAACTTACAAAAAGTGAACATTTTGCGGTTATTTTTACCAAAATAATGCATCGTTGACATATTTTTACTTTATCTTTGCAAAAATGGGACATTGCTCCCGGCACGCCCGGTTGGCATGCAATACGACGCGCAGGCAGCGCTGAAGTCTGCGCTTGGACTAATACTTGAAACGGATGAAGACAGGCGTACAGTTTAAGATAGCGGCGGGATACACGCTTGCAATATTGGTGCTAGCCCTGGCGGTGTGGCTGGTCTACGGCAACACCAGGGCCTTCATGCAGATAGACAAGGCCGAGCGCGAGTTTATGGAGCGGCGCGACGTGGTTGACAGTCTTATCTACTGCTTTCTCGAAACCGACAACTGCGAGAGGTCATTGTGCCTCGGCAACACCGACGAGCTCGACAATTTCGACGCATCGCTCCGCAAGACCATGGCGCTGGCCGACTCGCTGAAGGCCATGGTCAGCGACAGTTCGCAATGCCTGAAGATCGACTCGCTGCGCAGCATGCTCCTGCTGAAGCGCGAAAACACGCTGATGATTGTCGACGAGATGGCCAGAAACAACCCTGACAAGTTTTTCCGCGAGAAGGTTATCAAGCTGCAGGAGGGGCAAGACTCGGTCGTGATACATCCTAAATCCGTAGAAGTGCAGGAGAACAAGGAGGTGGTCTACGACATCGTGAAGAGCAAGAAGGGCTTCTTTGCACGCCTTGCCGACGCCTTCCGCAAGCAGCACGCCGACACCATACAGGTGAGCAACCGCAGCCGCAAGGCCGTAACCGACTCTGCACGCCACAGCATCAACATAGCCGACACCGTGGCCGGAGTGCTCAAGGAGATTAAGCGCGAGGAGCTGAAGGCGCGCAAGGCACGCCAGGAGCAGCTCGACGAGAAGCGGCAGACGCAGCAGCTGGTGGGCGTGCAGCTGGCCCGGCGCATAGAGCAGCTGCTCGAAGACATACGCGACGAGGAGCACCGCGCGCTGCAGGCAGCTATAGACACCGACCTGTCGGGGCGCCGCAGCGTCATGCTCAAGATAATATCGCTTGCCCTGGTGGCCGTCATGTCGGCGGTGGTGCTGCTGCTCTACGTCAGGCGCGACATGCGCAGGGCGCGCATCTACAGCGAGAACCTCGAGCGGGCAAAGGCCGAGACGGAGCGCATAATGGCGCAGCGCGAGCGTCTGCTGCTCACCATCACCCACGACATAAAGGCTCCGGCAGCCTCGATATCGGGCTTCATAGAGCTGCTGGGCGAATATGTCAGAGACGGAAAGGCGGCATCCTACCTGAGCAACATCAAGAATTCTGCCACACATCTGCTCCATCTGGTCAGCGCACTGCTCGACTATCACCGCCTTGAGAGCGGCAAGGTGGAGACGCGCAGCGTAAGTTTCAGTCCGCGACAGCTCGTCGACAGCTGTGCCGAAGGCATACGTCCGCAGGCCGAGGCCAAGGGTCTTGTCGTCGAGAGCGACACCTCCGGATGCGGCTCACGCCTGTGTCTGGGCGACGCCTTCCGCATAAAGCAGATACTCGACAACATAATAAGCAACGCCCTTAAATACACCGACCAGGGCAGCATAGCCATATCGGCGCGCATGCAGGGCAGCCGCCTGCAGGTGGATGTGGCCGACACGGGACGCGGAATGACGCCCGAGGAGGCGCGCCGCATATTCAACGCCTTCACGCGTCTGCCCGGAGCGCAGGGCACCGAGGGCGTGGGCCTGGGCCTGTCGATAGCCCGCGAGCTGGCCACTCTGCTCGGAGGGCGCATCACGCTCGAGTCGGCCAAGGGCAAGGGCACAACGTTCCATGTGTCGCTTCCGCTTGAGTTCAACGGCAACGGCATAGCCGACGACGGGTCTGCGGCAGCCGAAAGCAGGCCGGCAGGCGCCGGCAGAAAGCCCGGACACAGGCCCGAAGGCATGACGGCCGACAGAATCAGCATACTGATTGTTGACGACGACCGCCTGCAGCTGCAGCTTCTGCGCGAGATGCTCACGGGCATTTCGGGCGGCAGATGGCACATAACGGCATGCAGCCATGCCGACGAAGCACTGAGGCAGCTTGTCGACCTGCGCCCGCACGTGTTCTTCATAGACATAGAGATGCCCGAGATGAGCGGCACGGAGATGGCTGCCCGCATAGCCGGACGCTACGACACGCTGCTCATAGCCATGACGGCTCACGAGCCGAGCATAGAGCCAAGACTGCTGGAGGCTGGCTTCGACGCGTGCCTTTTCAAGCCGTTCAACACCGACCGCCTGTGTGCCACGCTCCAGGCTGCCACAGGCATTGAGCTTGATGGCGGCAAGACGGCTGCCGGGAAGGCTGATGCTGACGGCGGCGGGGGCACCGATGAAGACGGCAACGGCGATGAATGCCGCACAGACAAGGCACCTGACGCCACGGGAGACGACGACGGCGGCAAGGCCGGAGGGCACAACTTCGGGGCCGTAACCGAGTTTGCCGCAGGCGACAATGAGGCGTGCCGCGAGATTCTTTCGAGCTTCATGACCGAGATAGACGGCCACATGGCCACGCTCGACAAGGCCAAGGCTGGGCCCGACCGCGCCGCCATAAGCCGCGTGGCACACAAGGCGCTGCCCATGCTGACCATGATCGGGGCGCGCTCTGTCGACGAGTTGAAGGCCCTGTCGCCCGAACACATAGGCAGCGTGGCCGACGCCGACATGACGGAAATGTGCGAAAGGATAGCCGGCGAGATGCGCCAGATAAGGCGTGAACTCGACGAAGAGATAAAGGCTCTTGGCTAACCGCCGGCCGAGGCGTGTGCAACGGCTGTTATTGCGCACGCCCACAGAACATACTACGGCACGCAGGCTCCGCGCCTGATGTGCGTGCCATCCTCTTTATTGCTGCTATTAAGACAAGCCTTATATTAATGAACCCTAACCTGTTATTACCATGAAAGGATTACGACTGATTTTATTTTTGGCCGCAATGATGGCTGTTGTGCCTATGGCGGCTGCCGACAAGCTCAGTGAACTGAGGCAGAAGGCCGACGCGCTGCATGCCGGCGGAAAGAACGACTCGGCACTTATAGTGGCGCGCGAGGCTCTCGACATGGCCACAAAGAGCCGCAACACCACGGCAATAGTGGGCATCAACTCGTCGATGGGCGTGTATCTGCGCACCATGGGCAAGACCGACGAGGCGCTCAGACACTATAACGAGGCCATGAAGCTCTGCACCACTGCCGAATTTAAGACCGAGGCCGACGAGGACGCACGCCAGGAGGCTGCCGCCCTCTACCTCAACCTTGCCACGCTGCACATAGACATGCAGCACAAGAAGGAGGCCATGTATTACGCCGGACTGTCGGTAGACTGGACGCAGAAGTGTGCCGACAAGGCCTTCAAGGCGCAGATGCTGTCGCAGAACGGACTGATGTTTCTCATGGCGGGCGACAACAACAAGGCTGCCGACATGCTGACACGGAGCTACGGCTACGCCATGGAACTGGGACAGACCGACGCTGCCATGAGCGCAGCGGCATATATGGTGGCCACGGCCGACAGACTGGGCGACAGGCGGGGGGCCGACATGTGGCGCGGACGGTGCCGCACGCTGGAGCCCAAGGTGGAATCTACGATGACGCTCGTGGCCTATTATCAGATATTGTGCAGCATTGAACTAAACCATGAAAACTGGCGCGGGGCGCTGCCGCTGTTCAAGAAGATTCTGACAATCAAGGGCATAGAGCAGATGCCCTTCGTGGTGTACGACTGCTACAACAACATGCACGAGGCCTACGCACGCCTTGGACAGTGGGAGCAGGCCTACGGAGCCATGACCAAGGCCGTGGCCCTGAATGACAGCTTGTTTGAGAGCCAGAAGGCCGAGAGCATGCGCGAGCTTACCGTGAAATATCAGGCCAAGGAGAAGGAACTCGAGCTGGCGCAGAAGAAGGCCGAGCTGGCCGAGACGCGCATGTATGTCAGCACGGGACTGCTCGTTGTGGCAGTGCTGGCTGCCATGGCCGTGGTCTACATCATGAAGCAGAGGCGCAGGGCGCGCATGCAGGCCGAGGAGTTTCGCAGGCTGCAGGCCGACACCGACCGCAGGCTCATGCAGAAGTATGTGGACGGACTGGAGAACGAGCGCGAAAGGCTGGCGCGCGAGCTTCACGACGGCGTGTGCAACAGCCTGTACACCGTGCAGCTGAAGATTGCCGCGGGCAACGGCGACGCCGCAGGACAAGCCGCCATGCTCGACGACTGCCGCGAGCAGGTGAGGCGCATATCGCACGAGATGATGCCGCCGGAGTTCAGCTATGCCGACATAAGCATTGTGCTCGACGACTATCTGTGTCAGGCGGCAGGCGCAGGGCAGTGTGAGATAACGTATGAGGCCGTGCCCGAAGATGCCGACTGGAGCCGCGTGGCCGACGCTACGGCGCTCGAGATATACCGCATAGCGCAGGAGGCCGTGGCCAACGCCATGAAGCACTCGGGCGCAACGTGCATAGACGTGGGCATGAGGCTTGAAGGCAACAGCCTCAGTCTGACCGTGAGCGACAACGGACAGCCACAGCAGCACGCATCGGCAGGCATCGGACGGCGCACCATGAGGCAGCGAGCGGCGGCCATCAACGGACAGATAACCACGGAGAGCGAGGGCGGAAGCACCACCGTCAGACTAACCATAAGCAGTCTGCCCGAAAAGAAGACAAGACCGTAAGACATAAAATTTCTTAAAAAACCACGGATTTCCGTTATTGCAAATATGAATGTATGGTATAATTTTGCCCCGATGAACGAGGCACAAAAATATTTGCTGCAGGACCTGTCGGTTGCAATAGTCGACGACCACGCGCTGATTCTTGAGGGATTCAAGAGTCTGATGCAGGGCTGCAACGCCAAAAACGTCGAGACGTTTGGCTGTGCGGCCGACCTGATTGACGCCATGGGCCGCCACAGCTTCGACATATACATAATAGACATAGGCCTGCCCGACATCGACGGCTTTGAGCTTATCGACAAGATACGCTCGCGCCACGCCGGGGCAAGGATAATAGTCAACACCATACATGAGGAGATATGGCTGCTAAGGCGCATGCTCGACAAGGACGTCAACGCCATACTGTTCAAGTCGACCGACTTCATGCAGATGGTCAGCGCCATAGCGGCCGTGATGTGCGGCGAGCAGTATTTCTGTCCGGGAGTGAAGCGCAAGATATCGAGATACACGCAGCGCATAGAGCATCCGTCGGAGAGAGAGACCGACATACTGAGGGCGATAGCCGGAGGATACACCTCGAAGGAGATAGCCAACATGCTCTTCATATCTGAAAACACGGTTGAAGCCCACCGCAAGCGGCTCTTCGTGAAGCTGGGCGCGCGCAACATTGCCGACCTGATAGTGAAGGCCATCGACCGCGGATACATCAACGCCTCGGAGATAGTGAAGGGCAACAAGAACGACAAGAACACCTGACGCCGGCACCGCTGTTGGCAGCCGACGTAATGTTTTGATATCCAGTATGTTATGAAACACGGCTTTTTGCACTGCAAAAGGCCGTGTTTTGCGTTGTAAAAGGCCACCTTTCAGCCCCTGAAAGGGCACATATTGGGCGGCACGACCGTGCCCGGTAATATATCTTTACATTTCAGCGGCATCTTCCAGCGGCATGTACATGTCTGCCTGCGGCTGCCCCTATAGGCAGGCACGGGCACGCGGCTTTGCGCCTTCATAATTATCTCATTTCTCGCCCTACGCCATCAGGCGGCTTAGGCCTATGTCAAGATTTTTGCCCGTGGCGCAAAAATGAGGGGGCGGCGGCTTTGCGTTTTAATGCAGTTGCATTAACTTTGCATGCGTTTTTCAGGATAAATAATCAAAGCTAAGCAAATGAAGAAAAGTCTGGTGGCTCTGGCCTTCGGCACACTTGCCTTGGGCATAGCCGAGTTTGTCATGATGGGCATCCTGCCCGATGTGTCGCGTTATTTCGATGTCAGCATCCCCACTGCCGGCCACTGCATATCGGCCTACGCCCTGGGCGTGTGCTGCGGCGCCCCTCTGCTGGTGGCGTTCCACAAGTATCCGCTAAAGCGCCTGCTGCTGTTTCTTGCCGCCCTCATCCTCTTCGGGGCTGCGCTCTCGGCCATGGCGCAGAGCTTCGTCATGCTTGTCATGGCCCGTTTCATCTCAGGTCTGCCCCACGGCGCCTATTTCGGCGTGGCGTCCATCGTGGCAGTTAAGCTGGCCGACGAGGCGCACAAGACCAGTGCCGTGTCGATAATGGTGGCGGGCATGACCGTGGCCAACCTCTTCGGCGTGCCTCTTGCCACGGCTCTCAGCTCGCACATATCGTGGCGCTTCCCGTTCATGCTTCTCATCTTCATCAGCATCATCGTGATATACTATGTGTGGAAGTGGATTCCGGCGTCGGTGGGCGCCCTGCCCGACGAGGGCTTCCGTCATCAGTTTGCCTTCCTTCGCCACGGCGCGCCCTGGCTAATCCTTGCCGCCACGATGCTGGGCAACGGCGGCATATTCTGCTGGTACAGCTACGTCAGTCCGCTGCTCACGTCGGTGGGAGGCTTCCCTCATGAGGCCCTGTCGGCACTGATGATAGCCGCGGGCTTCGGCATGGTGGCGGGCAACCTTATCAGCGGCCGCCTGTGCGACCGTCATCGGCCGGGACAC
>ENA-OPSZ01001491-OPSZ01001491.1-human-gut-metagenome-genome-assembly--contig:-NODE-1491-length-10934-cov-6.521096_pt1 | contig 10934 bp, 5 predicted proteins | sample MGYA00241814_ERZ501919 | MGnify/ENA primary metagenome ERZ501919 (study PRJEB25962, sample SAMEA2042440) | human gut metagenome | biome: human gut; feature: human-associated habitat; material: faeces... | reverse complement strand
CGCCTTCCCGAGCGGCTGCACCGCGGCGAGCGCCACGGCGACCGACCGAGCCGCCGCAACGGGCGCGTCGTCGGCGGCGCCCTCTTCGCCTTGCGCGGCAGGCAGGGCCTTTCCCACATAGGTGTCCGCGATATAGGCATCGCCAAAATCGGAGCGCACCGAGTCGAGCAGATACGCCGCGACCACGGTATCGAAAATGCGCTTCGGATCCACCACGAGCGGGTCCATGAGCTCGGGCTCGCTCGAATCGATGGGCGAAAGCTCATGAAGCAGCGCCTTGATATCCGGCGAGGCGACGAGGCCCGTCTCGAACAGGTGCTGCAAGACGCCCGCGATGAGGCCGTTCGCGCCATCGATGCCGGCAGCGGCGAGCAGGCTCGCGGAATGGGGCGACAGGCTCGCGCCGGAAGGCTCCTCGAATGCGAGCAGGTTCCCGCCCGCCGCGACCCACAGCGTTCTCGTAAGCCCGAAGAGCGCGTCGGCCTCCTTGTCATCGTCCACCGTGGCGGCAACCCACTCGCCCGCCTCAACGGCGCGCGAGAGCTCCGCGAGCGCAGCCTCGAGGCTCTCTGCCGCATCGCTGTTCACCACGATCGGCGATGGCAGCTCGAACGCAGATGGAGCCGCACCGGCAGCGCCGCCCTCGCCGAGCAGCGCCAAGAATCGGTTCTGGATCGACATGATGCCCAGCGCTCCAAGCGCCTCTGCCAGCATCTGGGCATCGTAGGCGGGAAACGCCGTGTGTTCGAAGTCGAGCTCGACCGGTGCGTTCGTCTGGATGGTCGCCACCTTGCGCGAGAGCAGGGCGTCGTCGATATGCGCACGCAGGTTCTCGCCCATCTTGCCCTTGACCTCGTCCGCATGGGCGATGACCTCGTCAAGGCTGCCGTACTGCGCGATAAGGGCGCTCGCCTTCTTTGGGCCGATGCCCGGCACGCCCGGAATGTTGTCAGAGGTGTCGCCCTTGAGGCCGTAGAAATCGGGCACGAGCTCGGGGGTGATGCCATGGTAGAGGTCCTCGACCGTCTCGGGCGTCATGATCTGGACGTCCGAAAGGCCCTTCTTGGTGCCCACGACCTTCACGTGTTCGGTGGTGAGCTGGTACATATCGCGATCTCCGGTGATGAGGAGCATGTCGCAACCGGCGGCTTCGCCCGCGCGCGCGAGCGTGCCGAGGATGTCGTCGCCCTCCCATCCCTCGGCCTCGAGAATGGGTACCTCGATCTTTTGCAGCAGTTCTTTGATCATGGGGAACTGCGTGCGCAGGTCGGGGTCCATGGGCGGGCGCTGCGCCTTGTATTGCGGAAGCATTTCCATGCGCACGCGCGGCTTGCCCTTATCAAAGGCAACCGCCACGCCATCGGGACGGAAGGCATCAATCATCTTCAGGAACATGTTGAGAAACCCGAAGATGGCATTCGTAGGACGGCCATCCGGCGCGTTCATGGTTGGGGGCACGGCGTGGAACGCACGGTGCATGAGCGAGTTGCCGTCGACGACGGCGAACGTGCGACGATCCGGACTCTGGGGCGCTTGAGCGGTATCAGACATGGAGCATCCTCTCTGGAACTTGGCTGACACCAGTCTACCCGCCCGTGTGGACATACGCGAGGGGGTTCTCAGCGTAAACACAGGCCGCGTCAAAGTGGTCAAAATGGGACGGGGTTGTTTTGACTCATTCCGTCCATGGCGCCAAAGGGCGCCAAAGTGGGACGCGCCAAAATGGGACCGGGCTGTTTTGACTCGTAATCGCGACGAACAGGGCGCGCGGTGCCCACATGCGGCTTGCGCGCAGCTCCTCAACAAACGTGGCGCCATCTTACATGCCGAATTACGCAATAAGAGGCTCAAATCAAGCTCTTACTGCGTAATTCGGCATGCAAGATGGTCGACGCAGCCAGCCAGAGCACGACGCGCCCCACCGAGGCAGTCAAAACGAACCCGTCCCATTTTGACCACCATTTTGACCAGTCAAAACGAACCCGTCCCATTTTGACCCATTTGACGCGCCGGGGCCCGCGCGCTTCTTGCGATTTACTTAACCGAGCCCCGGCGACATAAACCCCGGCATAGGAGCAGGAGGAACGGGTAAGCGAAGAGCAACTACGTCGGGCGACGGACCGTCGACGGGCTCGCCCCGTTCTTTCGCGCCGCCTAGAATCGAGGTCCCATGGCCCGCTCTATCCGTCGCCTTGCCCGCATCGTCCTTGCCCTTGGCATGGCCGCCACGCTCTTTTTCGTTGCCGGCGCCCCTGCGTCCGCGCGCCCCAACCCATCAAGCGCCACCCAAAACGGCACCTCATCCCCCAATAGCTCTCAAAATGAGAGCGATGCCGCGATAACGGGCACGACCAAGCTCACCGACCCCGACACCGCCTCCACGTGGAAAGACTTTCTCGGTGCGGGGGAACAAGATGGCACCTACAGCACAGAACATGCCGGGCGCATCTGGGTTGACGCCTCGGTTTATTCCGATGCAGCATCTGCAGAGGCCGCGGGGGTGGCAGCGAGCTCCTTCAAGGACCCCGAAAACGACTTTCTCGTGGGCATCTCGGCCATAGCGCAGACCGCGTCCGTCCACGAGCAGGACGGCGGCGGCCATGACGTCGTATTCGTGGTGAGCCTGAACAGCGTGCTCGGCAGCATGACCTATGCGGAGCGCCCTTATGCCGACTACGTCGTCTCGGCTTTGAACAGTGCCATAGGACGCCTCATGGCAGAAAACGGCGATTCCAATGCAAATCCCACGCGCGTCGCAGTCGTCGGCTATTCATCCGAGGCGACCGCCCTCATGCCGCTCGCCACCTACCGGCCCGCACACGACGGCACCTATCTGAGCTACGACGCCTCGTCGCACACCATCAACGTAACGGCAAGCATGGTGGACGGCACAGGCACCACCGCAAGCGCTCGCCTTACCGGCGGATCGTATCTCCAGCGCGGCATCTATCTCGCCGGCGATGTGCTTTCCGAGGCAGGCATGGCTGGCGCCCAAGACCGCTCTCCCGAGCTCATCATCATGGGTGTGGAGAACCCGCCCATGGCAAGCACCGACATAGAGCACCCGCCCGCTTACACAGGAGAAACGACCGGCTTTCTGGGACCGCTTCCCGGCACGCGCGAAACCGGCTATGGGACAGACAGCATGCTCGCCACCATGCTCACCATGCGCTCGGTGCAGCAGCGCGTGGACGATGCCTACGCGCAGGGCGGGGACCGGCTCACCGTCTATACGACCGGCATCGACACCACTGATGCCGTCGCATACCTGCTCGACACGGCAGAGGGCCAGGCCGAGCGCGACCTCACGGCTACGGTAGGCGGGCGCTCCGTCGATCTGAAGGAGAACCTCGCGCAAGCCGCCAGCGCCTACGCCAAGGCGGCCGGGCAGGGAGATTCCGCCGTGACGCTCGAGCTCTACGGGTCGAGCGGGTCGGGCATCGTGGCGGAGCCCGTCGAGCTACCGGTGATCGATGGCCTCCTCGATGAGAGCGACCCCGTGATCTTGAGCAGCGTGCACCGCTATTACTCTTCACGCAGCGCATCGGCTGTGAACTGGGCGTTCGCATCTGCCCTCGACGAGATGTTCGACGTTCGCTACACCTCTCCCGTCGATGCCGACGACGCGCTTGCAGGAAGCAATCGCATCGAGGCGCACAGCGCGGTGGGCGCGGGTATGGAGGTCGCGTCGATAGCGGGCGTGCAATATGGAGATACCCTGCTTACCGGCTCGCTCGCCGCGCAGGCCATCCAGATAAGCCTACAGGACCCAAGCGACCTTACCGGCGCAACCCATGAGTTCGACTATCTGATCAACAGCATCAACGAGCGCTATCACCTGGGCTACGACGCGTACAACCTATTCTACGAGGCCATGGCGGACGGCCAGGTTTCCTACGATGCAGCAAGCGGTGCGTTCTCGAACCGGGTTTCTTGGTACATCGACGCCGACCACCACATGGTCGCGGGCGATAATGGCCTCCCCTACCGCTTCGCCACGCAGCGCGAAATCGACGCCATCGCCACGGGCTCCGCCGACGCCCAGACCCAGGAGCGCATCGATCGCGCCCGTGCGGCGGGAGCGACCGCCGCATGCGAGACCTATCTCTACATTGGCAACCTGCCCAACTTCTACACGGGCGGCGACGTCGCGCTCTACGACTTCTACATCGCCGTCGAGACCGATCTCGATTCGCACGGCCAAACCGTTTATCTCTCGATTCCCGCAGACGCCGTACCGGCGCTGCGCACCGATATCACGCTCCATGCCGACGGCGGAGCAACCATGTCGATCGACGGCGCGGACGCCTTAAGCCCATTGCGCTTGGTCTTTGAGGTGGCCCCGCGCCTTGAGGTGCGCGAAGCAATCGAACGCGCGCGCAGCGGGGAGGCGACGCGGGACGAAATCGAAGCGGAACTTGGGGCAGCCGGATACGAAGACGCTACGGGCAACCTCGCCGTAACCGCGCTTTCGGTGGAGGGCTCTGGCGACGGCGCCCAGGCAAAGACCGTTGTCACCGGCACAGCAGCCAGCGGCAACAGCGCCTACGTGCTCGCACGGAACCAGCCACTCTACACGATCGCGTCGGGAGTGCAACTGCCCGCCGGCAGCCTCCCCGCACCGAGCGACCTTGTGCCGCTCACGCGCGCGCCGCGGGCGGGCGAAACGCTCTACTACATGACCACCGCCTATCGCGCCAACTTTTCCGGCAGCGATGGAACCGCGGCGGCGAAAGCATTCGACGCAGTCCACCCCTATCAGGTTGCCGAAGAGGAGCAGCCCTCTTGGCACGTAGGGGACGACGGGCGCTATGAGCTTGCCAAGGGAACGCCGGCGAGCTCGAGCAGCTCAGCCGCCGTGACAACGGCAAAGGCGACCAACGCAACCGGCACCGCTTCGTACAGCCAGTCGCTTACCGGATTGCAGACGAACGGAAGACTCGTGCTCTCTGCCGCACTCGGCAACAACGGGTCGTATCGTTTCGAAGTGGAAGAGCAGGAACCCGACCCAGGCGAGCCGGGCACGGAAGATCCGGACCCGAACCCGGAGGAGCCCGGGAAACCCGATCCGGAAGATCCGGACCCGAACCCGGAGGAGCCCGGAAAACCCGATCCGGAAGATCCGAGCGACCCCTCGACTCCCGCCGACCCCGACCAGGGAACCGGGGGCAACTCGGGTAGCGGCTCCCCGTCCGCCGGAACGAGCTCGGGCGGCAAAGGCTCCGCGAACGCCGGCCAGAGTGCCTCGAGCTCATCCGAGGCACTCGCTGGAACAGGCGACCCCAGCGGGCCCGCATTCGCCGCTGTGCTCGGAATCGCAGGCATTGCGGCGTGCGCAGCGGGCATCGCGCTCATCAATCGCCGCAAGTAGGAATGTGCCTGCGGCAGCGCCGCCCCAGAGCATGCAAACGCCGCCTCGGCACACAGGGTGCCGGGGCGGCGTCTTACGAATCGGCCCTTGGCCATGCCAGGCTGGCAGCGCTATTCGCGCATCAGCTACTTCGCGAGGCGGGCAAGCACGTCGACGAGCAGCTCGTAGAAGCGCTCAGAAGAGGCGAGCTCCATACTCTCATCCGGCGTGTGCACGTCGGAGAGGGTCGGGCCCACAGCAATCGCATCGAGGCCGGGCAGCGCCTCGGCGAAGAGGCCGCACTCCAGGCCGGCGTGAATCGACTCGATCTTGAGCTCGGTGCCGAAGAGCTCGCGATAGGCCTCCTGGAAGACGTCGCGCACGTGTGAATGGGGCGTGTAGCTCCAGCCGGGGTACTCGTTCTCAAAGCGCGCATCGAAGCCGAAGGCGTCGGCGAGCGTCTGGATGCGGTCCTTGACGTCTTCCTGAAGCGATGCGATGGAAGAACGCGGCGAGAGCAGGAAGGTGACCTGGGCGTCCTCGGTGATCACCACGCCGATGTTGGAGGAAACCTCCACCGCGCCGTCGGCGGCGACGTTGCGGCGCATGACGCCGTTCGGGGCGATGCGCAGGGCACCGATGAAGGCGCGCGCGTCGGCGTCGCTCATCGCGTCGACCTCGACGCCGTCCGCAACGGTAACGGTGCAGGTGAAGCCGGGGTCGAAGACCTCGAGCTCGACCTTGATGTCGGCGATGAGGGCGTTCGCGACCTCGACGGCCTGCTGCGCGCTCTCGGCATCAGCATAGGCAACGACCGCGGTGGCCTCGCGGTTGATGGCGTTGTCCTTGGTGCCGCCGGAGAGGCTCACGAGGTGCGGCGCGCCGGTGCGCATGAGCTTCTCGACGATGCGGGCCAGGATGAGGTCGCCGTTGCCGCGCTCTAGATGGATGTCGGAGCCGGAGTGGCCGCCCATGAGGCCGGAGACCTCGAGGGTTACCGTGGAGCCCTGCACGTGCTCGCGCGTGATGGAGCGCGTGAGCGTTGCGACCACGCCGCCGGCGCAGCTGACGGTGGCGACGCCCTCCTCCTCGGAGTCGAGGTTGATCATGATGCGAGCGTCAATCTTGGACTTGTCGAGGGTCTCGGCGCCAACGAGGCCGGTCTCCTCGTCGGTGGTGAACACGCACTCGAGCGCAGGGTGCACGAGGGTGTCGTCGTCGAGCACCGTCATCATGAGCGCCACGGCGATGCCGTTGTCCGCGCCGAGGGTGGTGCCGTTGGCGGTAAGAACGCCGTCCTTGACGATGAGGTCCAGGCCATCCTTCTCGAAGTCGTGCTCCACGCTGGCAAGCTTGTCGCACACCATGTCGATGTGGCCCTGCATCATGACGGGTGCAGCGGCCTCGGCACCGGCGCTCGCGGGCTTCTTGATGATGACGTTATAGACCTCGTCCTGGTAGACGTCGAGGTTGTGGTCTTTGGCGAAGGCCACGAGGTAATCGCTGATGCCCTTTTCGTTGCCCGAGCCGCGCGGGATGGCGCTGATCTCCTCAAAATAATGGAAGAGCTTTTCGGGCTGGTATCCCGTAATCTTGTATTCCATGCATTCCTCCTTGGTCGATTGCGCTCGTCTGCGCATCGCAGAAAACGACGCGCTCGAAACGACTTCTACCTGTATACCCTAATGATGGCATAAGCAGGCACGGGCGCGCATCGGAATGCGCGAACGGCTGGACTGCGGCTGGATACGGTACCGCCTATGCAAAAGGACGCTGCTTCTATACATTTTCTGCACATAGCGCGGTCGCGCGGGAAACGCGGGAGAACCATGCTGCGCCCTTCCACCTGCCAGAGACGTGAATCGTAGACACCCGGTGCTCCTGAATCATTTTCTGAAACGTGGACACCCGGTGCGCCCGATTCACGTGCATGAGACGAGCTCTCTACAACTCAAGTCGCTCCTGCCCCGGCGCGACAGCCTGACGCGCCGCCCGCGCCCCTGCCGCAAGATAGCTCCGCTGCGTCGCCTGCGTCACCACGTCGCCTGGCCTCAAGTGCCCCAGCATGAGCGGAGACGTCGGGTCATGCTGCTCACGAAAGGTCCGCGCCGCCCCGCGGGCGTCGGCATTCGCATAGCAGTACCGGCACCCGTTGGGGCAGCTGTTATACGCCCCGATATCGCGCATCTCCATGCAGGCACAGCCTTCGCGCATGCCGCGATGCGCAAGCTTCCTGAACGTGACACCATTCGCCGTACCGAGCGCTTCCAAGGTCACGCAGCCCGCCCGCTCAACCCCGTAGGCAGAAAAGTCTTCCCGCGTCGCGCACGCCTGCAGGCGCAGCCCGTGCTCGCGCGCAATGCCGCCTAAGAGCTCCGCCATGTAGACGCGCTCCTCCTCCATGAGGGGCAAAAGCTCCGGCATGTTCCGGTCGAGCTTGCGGTACGGCTCCACGAAGCTGAACACGCACCAGCTCACATGCGGCGCCAGGCGGCGCGCCATGTCATCAAAGGTGCGCCGATGCACCTCCGTGGTGTTGCGCTCGCTCAAAAGCACCGGGTCGTACCGCCAGACGATCCGCTCACGCCCCACGATACGCTCGAGCTCAATGAGCGTCTCGATGCTCGCATCGATATCCGGAACCCCGGGCTCCATATCGTGCCCGTACGCGGTGATGGTATAGAAGAAGTACGTGCTAACGTGGTCCGTGATCTCGTGCAAGCGCGGCAGGATAGGCGCGTAGTTCTTAGAGCAGAACACGACGCAGTCCACTACCGAGGGGTCGAGCTCATAGCGCGTGACCTTCTCTGGGAAGCGCGGGTTCCGCATCAGCACATAGCCCTCGGCAAACCGTCTGAGCAGCCAGTCCGTGTAATACTGCACGGTATCCGTCCGCCCGCCCGTGTTGATGATCATGCGCGCTCACCTCCCGTCACGGCGCCCGCACCTTACGCGCCCAGCTGTCGCAAAAAATGAGACAACTGAGCCGTCCGTCCGGCATGAGTACTATGCGAAAAATTCATATTACTAGCCGCTACCAGCAGAAACGACACAGAGAGCAATTTGCACAATATGCAAACTACCCCATACTCCCAGGCATTTTGCACTTGCTCTCACGCCGCCCACTCCATATTCCACGTCAAGTATAGCAAGCATTTGGAACATCTGTTCGTATATATAATCAGCGCGCAACCTTCGCCTGACGAACACATCGCCGTGCTACCATGGCACTCGGCCATACAACAACGTAAGAAAGGACCCCCATGGAACGTCCGAACGCATGGAAGGCATACGATGACGCAGCGCTTGCCGAGCTCGAACGGATCTGCGGCGACTACCGCGCCTTCATCAGCCAGAACAAAACCGAGCGCGAGTGCGTGACCGCATCCGTCGCCCTCGCCGAGGCAGCCGGTTACGTAAACCTCGAGGACGCTGTGGCCGAGGGACGTGCCCTCAAGCCCGGCGACAAGGTTTACGCCGTGAACCACAAGAAGACCCTCATGCTCGTGAACCTGGGCACCGCCCCGCTCGAAGAAGGCGTGAACATCCTGGGCGCGCATATCGACAGCCCGCGCCTCGATATCAAGCAGAACCCGCTGTACGAGGCCGGCGATATGGCCTACCTCGACACTCACTACTACGGCGGCGTGAAGGCCTACCACTGGGTAGCCACCCCGCTCGCCATCCATGGCGTCGTGTGCAAGAAGGACGGCACCACGGTCGATGTCTGCGTGGGCGAGGATGCCACCGACCCCGTGTTCTGCATCTCCGACCTGCTCATCCATCTCGCGAGCGACCAGATGAAGAAACCCGCTTCCGAAGCCGTCGACCATGAGAACCTCGATGTGATCGTGGGCGGCCGCCCCGTTGTGATCTCGAGCGAGGGCGACGAGGATGCCGAGGCCCCCAAGGAGCCCGTGAAGCAGATGCTGCTCGACGTCCTCGCCGAGAAGTACGGCATCGACGAAGAGGACTTCCTCTCCGCCGAGCTCGAGGTCGTGCCCGCCGGCGGTGCGCGCGAGATGGGGCTCGACCGCTCGATGATCTTGGGCTATGGCCAGGACGACCGCGTCTGCGCCTACACCTCCCTTGCCGCGCAGCTCGCGGTGCCCGAGGTCGAGCGCACGAGCGTATGCCTGCTCTGCGACAAGGAAGAGATCGGCTCGGTGGGCGCAACCGGCATGACGAGCCGTTTCTTCGAGAACGCTATGGCCGAGGTGCTCGCCCTCGCGGGCCTCGAGAGCCCGCTGGCGCTCCGCCGCTGCCTGGCTGCGAGCCGCATGCTCTCCTCCGACGTTTCCGCCGGGTTCGACCAGCTCTACGCCGACCGCTTTGAGAAGAAGAATGCCGCCATCATGGGCCACGGCCTGTGCTTCAACAAGTTCACGGGCGCGCGCGGCAAGAGCGGCTCCAACGACGCCGACGCCGAGTACCTCGCGCTCATCCGCGACATCATGGACGAGGCCGGCGTGGCCTTCCAGACCTGCGAGCTCGGCCGCATCGGCGCGGGCGGCGGCGGTACGATCGCCTATATCCTCGCTGAATACGGCATGCAGGTGATCGACTCCGGCGTGGCCGTCCTCTCGATGCACTCGCTGTGGGAAGTTGCCAACAAGGCAGACATCTACGAGGCATACAAGGGATATAAGGCGTTTATCGAGCGCGCGTAACAGCGCCGCTTGACACGAGAGCGCGCTCCCGAACGCAACGCATGCAAGAAGCATGGGCCCGGCGGATTCTCCGTCGGGCCCGTTTTTATACGGGGAACCAAAGCGCACCTATTCGTTCATGAACCTGCTGAGTGCGACAAATACGCTGCATTCAGCAGGTTCATGAACGATTGTCAGCAAGTTTGTGAACGATTTCCCTTCCTGAGCGCAGTGGCGCGGCGCCAAGCGCCGTAACGAGGAGCACGCCTGCATACGGGGGATGCGCGGCCAGCAAGCCAAGCGAAATCGTGCCCGCACATCGGCATGGCTGCTCATTTCCGCGTTTTTTTGGAATTAGGCCCTCAGCGTTCCACGCGCCATTGGCCGTCGGTCAAACCGGCGCGAAAGAGATGGATCGCCATCGCAGAAAAAACGATGGTGCCCACGATGCCGATAGGAAGACCGTAGCCCTCGATGACCATGATGAAGAACATATAGACAGCGCAGAACATAAGGAAGACCGAGCCGGCAAAGCAAATGGCGCGGCGAAGCCAGCGGGGCATCGAACGCCTGGGCCGCTCGGCGGGACGCTCGGAATCGTCTTTTCTCTGAGCGTTCTTTTTGGCCATCGTGCCCCTCTTCTCAGTCGGTTGGAGAATTGCTTCTGCCCATCATACCCCACCGGGCAGGGATACGTTATTTCGAGCCAGTCGGCGGCACGGCCCCCGCGCCAAGCAAAAACCGGCAACCCCTCACCCTGCACCTGAGGTACCATGGCAGATAACTCGATTGATTCAGAAATCGGGGCCTGTCCCCGAAGAAGGAGGCGCCATGTTCTGCACGCAATGCGGCAACCAGCTACCCGATGACTCGAGGTTCTGCTCCCGCTGCGGAGCACCGGTAGGCGCTCCGACATCCGCTGTGAACCAAGCCGT
>ENA-OPSZ01001485-OPSZ01001485.1-human-gut-metagenome-genome-assembly--contig:-NODE-1485-length-11029-cov-3.660106_pt1 | contig 11029 bp, 11 predicted proteins | sample MGYA00241814_ERZ501919 | MGnify/ENA primary metagenome ERZ501919 (study PRJEB25962, sample SAMEA2042440) | human gut metagenome | biome: human gut; feature: human-associated habitat; material: faeces... | reverse complement strand
CATCCCGCGGCGATGGCGGCCTTTCTGCGCCGGGTGCGGGAGCGCACGGGGCAGAACGTCTGGTGCTATACGGGCTATACGCTCGAAGAGTGTCTCGCCGACCCGGCCCGCCGGGAGTGCTTGCGGTGGATCGACACACTGGTCGACGGACGCTACGTCGAGGCGCTGCGCGATCTGTCGCTCGATTTCCGGGGGAGTTCCAACCAGCGGATCATCGACGTCGGGGCCTTGCACCTGTTCGGATAGGCGTATGAAAAAAGAGCTGCAAATACTTGCAGCTCTTTTTTATGCGCGGGTTATCTCTACTGACGCTGGAGGTCCGAATTGTCGGCTACGACCATGTTTTTGTCGATGCGCAGCGTCACATTGCCGTCGACCTCGATCAGCAGGGTGGTCTCCTTGATCTCCTTCACGACGCCGTAGATGCCGCCGGCGGTGATGACTGTGTCGCCTTTTTTCAGACCGTTGCGGAACTCCTGCATCTGTTTGCGGCGCTTGGCCTCGGGACGCCACATGAACAACCAGAGAACCAGCACCATGAGGCCGATCATAATAATGAAACTGTACTGCTGCATGAATCCCGGTTGAGGCTCTATGGGGACCGTCTGAAGAAAATTAATCATAATTGTATTCGTTTTAAGTGTTTATTCCATTGAACGAAGCAAAGGTACAAATTATTGCCGAATAAACAAGGATTTATTTTATGTCCGCTTCCACGAACAGCCGCAGGGGCCGCTGCCCTCCCGCCAGCGTGATGTCCAGCGCCTTGAGTTGCCAGCCCCGTTCGCCGCGCGAATCGAAGGTGAGCGTCACCTGCCGTGCGTCGCCCGGTGCAATCGGTTGTGCGTCAAATTCGAGCGTCGTGCATCCGCAGCTGCGCCGGTAGGAGGCGACGGCCACGGGACGGCTCGCGTCGTTGGCCAGCCAGAGGCGCAGCACGGCGATTTCGCCGGACCCGAGGCGTCCGAAACGCACGGTGTCTGTGCCTCCCGTGGTGAGAATCGAGTCCGTTAGCGAGATAATCCGGCCCTTGCGTTCGACCGCACGGGGAGACGTGCCGCAGCCAGCGGCGAGTGCCGCCAGGGCGAGGATCGCGAGCATGCGGGTCATGGCCGGCAGGGGTCAGATCAGGCCGCGCCCGGCCTTTTTGATGCGTCCTTCCGCGGTCAGCGACTCGACGATCTTGTCCAGCACGCCGTTGATGAAGGTGCTGCTGCCCGGGGTGGAGTAGTATTTCGAAATTTCGATCCACTCGTCGAGCGTCACCTTGACGGGAACCGACGGGAACGAAGTCAGCTCGGCCATCGCCGTGCCGATGATCAGGTTGTCCATGAAGACGATGCGCTCCACGTCCCAGTTGGCCGTGAACTTCTCGATGTAGTCCTGGAAGGCGGAGTAGTTGACCAGCGACTTTTCGAACAGCGTCTTGACGAATTCGGGGTCCTCGCTGCTTTTGAACTTCGCGGGAACCTTCAGTTCGGTGTGCGAGACGCGCAGGTTCGAAAGCGTGCGCAGGACCATGATCACGATGTAGGGAAGGTCGTCGGTCCAGAGGATCGACATCTCCTCCAGCACGTCGTCCAGCGCCTCGCAGCTCTGCAACTCCTTGAAGAAGTCCTCGAGCAGCTTTTTGTCGTCGTCGAACGAGCGCTCCTCGCGCTGCATGTAGTCCTTGTAGTAGTCGCTCTCGGTCAACTGCGCGTAGAGCGTGCGGATCAGTTCGGGATAGCGTTCCCATCCCAGTTTGCGGGCCGCCACGTGATCGTTCACCGCGTCGCTGTTGGCGATGGTGCGGATCACGGCGTTGTCCACGAACTTGGTGTTGGGGTTGAGGTCTTCGAATGTCGGCAGTTTCTTCTGTTTGGCCAGCTCCTGACGCTGTTCGGCGTAACGCGCGATCTCCACGGGGAGGATCAGTATCTGGAAATAGAGGTCATAGGCCTTGTCGACGGACGCCATCAGCGTTTTTTCCGACGCCATCATGTTATCCGCGCCCGATTTGAGATGGGCGAACAGCGCCTTGACGACCTTTATACGGAGTAATCTTCTGCTCAACATTTTTTTAGAACGATTTTTAACGGCCGCAAAAATACAACTAAAAATCAAGAATAAAAAATTAAGCCGGGAGAATTCTTTCTCCGGGCGATTTCCGCGCGGCCGTCGCGGCGGATTCCGGCGTATCCGAAAAAACGGGAGGCGCGATGGCCTCCCGATGCTGCAACTACTTTTCCCGGATCGACTTTTTCTTGCCTACATGACTTTGATAGACACAATAAACGATTCCGGCCACGAGCAGGACAAGGATGCAATAGCCGGTGCTTCGGGCGCTGGCTTTGAGCATGCTTTCGAGAGACATTTCCGGATAGAGAAGCGCGAAGACACAAAGAAAATAGATGAAGCAGGCGCCCATGTTTCGCAAGGTGAGGAACCGGGAAATACTCAAATCGTCGTCTTTCGTCTCTTTTGCATCGGGAACCGGACACGTATCGGGACGTTTATCCGGACCCTTTCTGATTCGGTTCCAAAAATAGACGGCCGAAAAGATCACGATGCTTACGATCGTATAAATGACGATGCACCGCACGAGGCGTCCCGGAGAGCAATCTTTTCCGGGTGTGGGCAGAAACGCTATAATCATCAGAACGACGTAGAAATTAGCCAATCCTTTGAGAAACACTTTCAGCTCGGTTTTGTTCATGGCAGATTCATTTTAAATTCCCTCTTCGGCCTCGCCTCCGAAATAATAGCAATGGCGTTTTATATTGGTCCTAATTTAGGACATTGGATTTTGAAATAAAAGAGGCGAACGGATAAATAGAAAAAAATATACTGAATTGCGAAAGAAATATACTCTGCCGACCGCCTGCGGGGCTCTTTGCATCCTGATTTTTAATTTTTAATTCTTAATTTTTAATTTGCTTTTGCCTATCTTTGCACCCGTATGGAACAATTGGAAGAAAAACAGCCTTTCGACGTGATCGTCATCGGGGCGGGCGCTGCGGGCATGATGGCCGCGGGTACGGCGGCGCGCAGCGGCAGGCGCGTGCTGCTGATCGAAAAGATGGAGAAGTCGGGCCGCAAGGTCCGCATCACCGGCAAGGGACGATGCAACGTCACCAACGCGCGTCCGGCCGAGGAATTCGCCGATCAGGTGCGCACCAACGCCGAATTTTTCAAGGTCGCGTTCTCGGAGTTCAACAACCGGGCGGCGATCAAGTTTTTCGAACGCGCAGGCGTGAAACTCGACATCGAACGCGGCGACCGGGTCTTTCCGCAGAGCGGCAAGGCGTGGGACATCGCCAACGCCCTGCTGGAGTTCTGCGTCGAAAACGGCGTCAAGATCATCTACAATACGCGTGTTACGGAGATTCTGACCCTCGGGGACCGGGTCTTCGGTGTGAAATACATCAACCGGCGCGGTTTCGAACGCAAGGAGGAGTGCGCGCAGGTGATCCTCGCCACGGGCGGCGTCTCCTATCCCGCGACCGGATCGACGGGCGACGGCTATGCCTTCGCCGCCGACCTGGGCCATACGATCGAGCCGCTGCGTCCGTCGCTGACGCCGCTCTTGTCGTCGCACGCCCAGATGAGATACCTCGACAAGGTGCTGCTGCGCAACGTGCGCGCGACGCTCTATGTCGATAACGAACCCGTGCGCGAGGAGTTCGGCGAGATCGGATTTTCCGACCGCGGCATCGAGGGCGCCGTGGCGCTGCGCATGAGCCGCGACGCGGTGGACGCCCTGATCGAAGAGAAGCGCGTGAAGCTGGTCCTCGACCTGAAACCCGCGCTCACGGAGGAGGTGCTGCACGAACGCATCGCCCGTGAAATCGCCGAGCTGCAACCCAACGAGTTCTTCGGCGAACTGCTGCGCAAGCTGGTTCCCAAGCCGCTGGTGATGCCGCTGGCGCAGGAGGTGGACATCCGTGCGAACTGTTACGTCGGCAAAATCACCGAGGAACAGATCACGCGTCTGGTGCGTACGCTCAAGGGACTGACTTTCCCGATCACGGACTATGCGCCGTTCGAATACGCCGTGGTGACGGCCGGCGGCGTGCGCTGTGACGAAGTGAATCCCTATACGATGGAGTCGCTGAAAGTCAAAGGGTTGTATTTTGCCGGCGAGGTGCTCGACATCGACGCCAATACGGGCGGTTACAACCTCCAGATCGCCTTTTCGACGGGCCGCCTGGCCGGGTCGCTGAAAAAATAGACGTTATGAAGATCGTCGGCCATCCCATTTCTTTCCGGTTGCCCGGGCGGGTTTCCGAACTGCGCAACCGGCTCTCACGCGCCCGTTATTTCCGCGGTCACGGAGTCCATTCGCCGTTCGTCTACGACATTGTGCGCAGCGTCTTCATGCGCGACGACCTGCTGCCGGGCCGCCGGGACCTGTACGAAGCCCTGCTCACGGCGGGCGTTTCCCGCCGTCGGGCGGTGCAGTTGCAGAATCTGATGATTCATTGCGGCTATACGACCTTTGGTCTGAATCGTGCGGATGCTGAATTCTGCGTCGCCACGTGCGGCCTGCCGCGCCCTGCGACGCTCGCGCTGGTGCGTGCGGCGGCCGAAGCGGGGCATACCGTGGCGCTGATGTCGCCCTACGACGGCTGCGAACGGCAAGCGCTGTGCGGGCAGATTATCGCGGGACACGCTTCGACGACGGTGGATAACCGCGGTTACCTGCTGATTTTCAACAACCATTTGCCGAAACAACATTTCAGGATATGAAGGTATACACGAAAACGGGCGACAAGGGAATGACCTCGCTGATCGGCGGCGAGCGGGTCTTCAAGACCGACGAACGGGTCGAGGCTTACGGTACGGTCGACGAACTGGCTGCTTTCACGGCTCTGCTGGCCGACAACATGCGCGGCGACGCTGCGTTGGCGTCGTCGGTCGGCGACCTGAACCGCATTCTTTCGCGGCTGATGTCGGTCGAGGCGCTGCTGGCCACGGGGCAGTCGGGGAGCGACAAGGTCGCTCCGCTGGACCCGGAGACCGTTGCATGGCTCGAAGGGCGCATCGACGCCATGCAGGAGGTTCTGAAACCGATTGATAAATTCACGATTCCGGGCGGAAACGCTGTGGTGTCGATGTGCCACGTGTGCCGCACCGTCTGCCGGCGCGCCGAACGCGCCGCGCTCCGTGCCGACGCCAGATACGGCGTCGACTCCACGGCGCTGGTCTGGCTGAACCGGCTTTCGGACTATTTCTACCTGCTGGGGCGCACCCTCACGGCCCATTATGCCGTCGACGAGGTCCTGTGGATTCCCTGACCTGGCCGGGTATGTAAAATGCGAAGCGGCACATTCCGGGAATCGTGCCGCTTCGCATTGATTTATTTTGAGGCCGCCGGCCTCAAAATCGCTTTTTAGTATTCTTCCTCATTGAAGAAATTTATCAATATTGATTATCAATATATTATGTAATAATCAATGAAATTTGCGCAAACAAACCGCACCGTTTGAGACGGTCTGAGGCGACAGGAGGAAAAGACAAAAAATCGCAAAACGTACAACCGTATCGTAAAACTTCATAAAATAAAAAGGGGGACATTGGAGCTATAAAACCCACTGACATTACAAAAAGAGGCAACATTCAATGGAAAAACATGGCCATTTTCCCGAATAATGATAGTATCTTTGAATGGTAAATAAATATGTTTAAGTCATGAAAACCAATCGGGAAGAGATTCTGCAAAATGCCCTGCAACTCTTTATGTCGAAGAATTACGAGGGAGTCAGCCTGCAAATGATCGCCCACAGCGTCGGGCTGACCAAAACCGGGATCTTCAACTATTATCCCACCAAGCTCGATCTGTTCATCGACGTGGCCGACCGCTATCTCTTCCATCTCCAGGATCCAGAGAACAAATTCGCCCCGTCGGACGGGTCGCTGCGTGATTTCATCGACAAATACGTCGAGGGCGTGGAGCATACCATGGCGGAGATCGTGCGGCTGGGCAATATCCAGCGGGAGAAGATGCCCGGGGAGTTGGCCAATGCCGGTTACTTTCACCTCTTCCAACAGGTGCTCTTCTATTATCCCGATGGGAAGCACAAGCTCCATGAATGGATGGAAAAGGAATTTCGGCTTTGGTGCGACGTCATCGGCCGAAGTGTCGAACACGGCGAACTGCGTGAAGAGATCGACGTTCAAGAAACTGCCGCTCTGTTCCGGCAGGTATTCATCGGTCTCTCGTACCAAATGTCTTTCTCCGACGGCCTCGATGTCGGGATTCTCCGAAAGCGTTTCCTCTATATATATGGGCTGCTGAAGCGCTGAGCAGGCTTTCAGCGGCTTTTTTCACAATTCGGAGTAAAAATATGACCACTTGGTCATATTTTTGTTTTTTTATGCTATCTTTGTCTCCATGAAAAAAAATGACCAATCGGTAACTTTTATGGAAAACAAACCTTTCGAACGCATCCAAAGGAGCTTCAACTACACGCCTGCGAGCATCTTCACGAACCAATGGTCGAACCTGGCCTTTGGTGTGGGAATGATCGTCATTCCGGCCCTCTTTCCCTTCGGCCTTCGTATCCGCCATCTGCGGATTCTCTCGCCGGCGGTATTCTCGACCATTCTGATTGTGGGTGGCGTGCTGTTGCTCTTCTTCACCTGGCGGAGCATGCGCAATGCCCGGACGCTGAAAGCCGCCGGAGGAAAGATCACGATAGACGGCACGCGCGTAACCTACCCCGAAGTCGAGAAGGGGAAGATCAAATACCGCTCGTTCCTCACCACCGACATCGAGTATGTGAAGGATGACGAGGAGGAACACCAGTGCAAGGTCAAGACTCCGGACAACTACATCATCTTCGAGACACGCTATTTCGATTCCGAGGAGGAGTTCGAAGCCTTCCGCACACTTCTGGGATAATAAACTATACAAACATACGGATATGATTACCAGACTTATGAAAATTGCAGTAGCGATTGTTGTCGCCGCCTTGTCGCTCACGGCCTGCGGGTCGGGCGAAACCTTTCCGATGGCCTCCGAAGAGGGACTTTCCAAAATCCGGGAGCTCGTTGCGGAGCATGTAGACACTTCGAAGTACAAGATTTACGAGGTGGAGTGGCGCGAGGACAACCGCGACCGCCAACTGGAGAACATTCTCACGTCCATCGACGTCTACTATATCGACGCCGACAACAACAACTACCACCTCGCGTTCCAGCTCACCAACGGGAAGTTCACGACCGATGGTCCGGAGCAGAACGACCGTCAGACCAACTCCTACGCCTGCTCGACACCGCTCGACCTCGCGGCCATCGACTTTGACTACCTCCAGAAAATCGGCGAAAAGGCGGATGCACTGGTGATGTCCGATGAAGAGGGCAAAAAACTGACGTTGAAGTCGGCCGGGATGTTCCGTTTCCGCGTCTGGCCGGTGTCGTTGAGCAACGTCGACCGCTGGAACCGCAGCGAGGAGTACCGTGCGGAGTCGCAACAGATGCAGGTGCAGTTCGAACTGAATTACGTCGACGAGAGCGAGTCGCCCGAATATCAGGGACGGTTCACCGTGACGAACTATTACACGGTCGCCTTCACAGCCGACGCTGCGGGCGAGGTTGCCATCGACGATTAGCGAAGCAAAAATGGGACTGCTGGGCAGCGCCCCGCCGACTGCGGGAGCGGACTCCGGACGACTCTTTGCGGCCGGAGTCACCTACATCTGCTGCGGAGCGTGGACCTTGGCCTACGACTGCTTCGTACGCAGTGCGCATGAGGATGCTCCGACGCGCTACAATCAAGCCTTGTGCTGCTTCATGACGAGGTGGTATGAGGAGTGCCACCGGCTGCTCGCAGAGGCCGAACGGTTGCTGGACGACAAGCCGGGTAAAGGCTACTGCCCGGGTGTTCCGTCCATGTCGCAGCGGCAGCCACCCGAGGCCTTCCGCCGCTGGGATGCCGCGAGCGAATTGCCCCGCTGTCCGCTGCTTTCCGAGACGCCGCGCGACGATGCCCTCACGCTGATCCTCCGTCTGCGGGCTGAGGCTGCATTCCGACTGAAACGCTACGAGGAGGTGCGGACGATTGCCGCCCGCCTCGGACTCCGATACAAACATCTTGAAAACCTGTTCAAACCAATCGACCGATGACACCGCTCCGGGAACTCTACGACCTTTATTACTATCCGAACCCTGCAAAGGAGGAGCGACGGCGACAACTCCTTGCCGAGATTTCGACCGATGCACGCGACGAGGATAACTACGGCCGCACGTCGCTGCATATTGCGGCGGAATTTGCCGACTGCGAGGCTATCGCTTCGCTGCTCGACCACGGGGCTGAGGTAAATGACCGCGACGAAGAGGGGCACACGCCGCTCTTTCGCCTGGCCTCGCGCCGCAGCAGGGTCTCCGCCCTGGAAGAACCGATCGCCTCGGCGGCACGGCTGCTGCTGGATCGCGGCGCGAACCTTCCGCGCTCGGCTCGCGGCACAACGGCGCTGATCGAGGCCGTGCAAAACCGCCACCACGCGATGGCCGCCGTGCTGATCGGCTCCGGGCAGCGGCTCGACTCCGCGAACAGCTACGGCGACAATGCCCTGCACATCCTCTGCCGCCGCGCCGCCGATACCGCACGAGAGATCGTCGGCAAGGAGCGCTTCATCGCCAGCTTCGGCGAACGGTGGGTCTCGGAGAAGCAGCAGCGGGAGGCCCGCGAGGAGTTGGAAGAGCTCCAGGCGGAACAGATGCGCTGCTATGCGACGGCGGCACTGCTGCTCCACAGCGGGCAGATCGCCCCCGACGAGAAGAACTCGGCCGGTCGGCGTGCGTTCGACCTCGCCATGGAAGGCGGAGCCAAATGGGTGGGCGCCCTGCTTTCGGGTGAGGATCCGTTTGATGAACTCACGATGGAGACCGGCGGGATGAACCTCTTCCAGACGCTGCGAAAAAGGGATCGGGAAGCACTGGAAGCCCTGCTGCAGGCAGGTGTCGATCCCGATGCGGAGTGCGACGACCGCGAAATGAACGACTGGACGGGCAAAACGCCGCTGGTCTGTGCGCTGGAGTGGGGCGAGACCGAAATCGCGGCGATGCTGCTCCGGGCTGGAGCCAATCCCGACCGGAGAACGGCAAAAGGGATGTCTCCCTTTGCCGTCTGGATCGAGCAAGGATGTCGCGTATCGGATGGCATGGAGCGATTTGCCCCGCTCATGGAGCTCTTCGAGCAGCAGGGATGGCATCTTGATGCCCCACAGACGGGGAAAGACGAACGGGCCCTCATGCTGGCGTGCCAGCACGACGACTACGAACTGGCCATCTGGACCTTGCGGCGTCTGCTGAAACAAAAGGTCGAGGTGAATGCCCGCGATGCAATGGGTCGTACGGCCTTGATGCATTTGTTGGGCCCGCACAGCGCCGGGCCGTATCAGCCGGAGATGCTGGAACGGTTGCTGGAGGTTGGTGCCGACCCCTGCGCCGCGGACAACGAAGGGCGTACGGTGCTGCACTATGCGGCCGAAGGCTACACGCACGCGGCGGCACGGCAGGCGGCCGAGCTGCTCTTCGAGTTCGGAAGGCCCGACGTCTCGGCCGCCGACAACGAAGGGCGTACGCCGCTCGACATCGCCATGCGCAGCAACAACGAGTCGCTTGTAAAGTTTTTGCTGAAATACGTCTGAAATCAACACTATGGATACTTTCCAGACCTTTCTGAACGCCTGCCGCAACGGACAGAAAAACATCGTGAAGATTCTCCTCGAACGGGGCGACATCGATCTCAACCGGCGCGATGCCGAGGGCAACACGGCGCTCCATTACGTCTGCCGCGAGGGATACCGCGATCTGGTCGTGCTGCTGCTGGAAAAGGGAGCCGACGCCTCGTCCGCAAACAATCGGGGCGAAACGCCCCTCCACGCCGCCGCCCGGAAGGGCAACCGCGAGATTCTGGCCAAACTCATCGATGCCGGGGCCGATCCCGATGCCGCGGACAATGAGGGCTGCACGCCACTGATGCGGCTTGTAGAGAACCGCCGCACGGATGCCGCTTTGTGGCTGATCGACCGCGGTGCCGATACCGAGGCTACGGACCAGACGGGACACCGCGCGCTGGACTACGCCACGGCACTCGGGCTGACGGAGGTGGTCGTGCACCTCACGCAAACCGATGCGGCAGACGGCGCGGCGCGTGATGCCGAGGGCAACACGCCGCTTCACCAGGCCGTCTACAACGATCAGGCAGAAGTCGTGCGCACGCTACTTGCGACCTCGAAAGCGCAGCTCGATGCGCCGAACGATGCGGGCGAAACGCCGCTGCTGGTGGCGTGTGGACGTGGGAATCTGCACATTGCCCGGATGCTCCTCGACGCCGGAGCCAATGCCAACCGTCCGCTGCCCGACGGAACAACGCCGCTGCATTGGGCGGCACAGGCCGGCACCCGTTTTCTTGTGGAGGCGCTGCTCAGAGCCGGTGCGGCGGTTGATGCCCGCAACGGAGTGGGCGAAACGGCCCTGCTCGTGGCGGCGCGTGCCGGGAACAACGAAGTCGTGCGCCTGCTGGTGGAGCGCCATGCCGAAGTCAATGCGGCGGACAACCTCCAGCACACGGCCCTCTACTATGCCGGCGAGCGCGGCTTCACGGAGATCGTCGAACTGCTGCTTGCGGCCGGCGCCGAAGGATAAAATGGATCGAAAACCTTAAAACATACCGAACATGGCAAACGAGAAGATGAAACCCCAGAGCCCGGAGGAGATTGCCCGGGCGGCGCAGGAGGCGGCTCTGGAGCAGATGCGCGCAATGATGGGCTCGATCCCGGAGATGCCCGGAATGCCCGACATGGGCGACATGCAGGCACAAATCATGGCCCAGATGCAGGCTGCCGTACCCGATCTGGCCGGGATCCAGGCGCAGCAGGCTGCGATGGGAACGCTCGGCGGAGTGGATGCCGCCGGCGGCCTTCACGCCAAAGTCCGGACCCACGGTCTCGCGCATTAGGCGGACGTCCTCGACGGTGGCGCCGTGCGTGGAGAAGCCGGTGGAGGTCTTCACGAAGTCCGCGCCGCCCTCAACGGTGAG
>ENA-OPSZ01001463-OPSZ01001463.1-human-gut-metagenome-genome-assembly--contig:-NODE-1463-length-11141-cov-2.544922_pt1 | contig 11141 bp, 6 predicted proteins | sample MGYA00241814_ERZ501919 | MGnify/ENA primary metagenome ERZ501919 (study PRJEB25962, sample SAMEA2042440) | human gut metagenome | biome: human gut; feature: human-associated habitat; material: faeces... | reverse complement strand
CAGCAGCTTCTTTCTTCTTTCGGCTGGTACGCTTGGGCTTGGGAGATGCAGGGGGTTCCTGCACAGCGTCGGCGTTATCTTCGTAAACATCAGGCGGCTGCACATCAAAGTCTTCCGGCATATCAGTGGGAGCAGCGCTTTGATCGTCTGTTTCAGCAGGCGTATCTCCGAACATTTCCTCCTCGGTGAGTTCAGGAAGGGGATCTTCAGCCATATATTCGGCAGAGGTGTCCTCCAGGGGCTGATCCATCTGCCCCAGCAGTTCGTTCAAATCCAGACTATTGCCAGTATCAGCAGGAAGGGATTCAGGTTGAGCAGTATCGGCCGGCAGAGTTTCGCCTTCCGACATAACGGTTTCGGTAACAGGAGCCTCCTGTTCCAGAAGTTCTTTTTTCTTGGTTGCCATAGATTAAAACCTCCTATGAATTTGATAGTTTTGTTTAAGACAGGATGGAATCCTTGTCTGTGGTGATAATGCCTTCCGGCGTACCGGCAGATTTGGGGGCCGGAGCCTCTTTGGGTGATTTATCCGTGGGGGATGCCGGTTTGGTGGCTTTGCGCTTTGCCGGCTTCTTTGCTGCAGGAGCCGGTTTCGGCGCGGGCTGCGGTGTTTTGGCGGCTTCTTCTTCCAAGCGGCGCCATTCCGGTACATGGGCAGATGCTTTGCAGGAACGCAGGTACTTGGCTTCCGGGTGTTTGGAGTAATCCATTTTGTCTACCTGCAGAACCTTCTTGCCACGGATGATGATGAGCGCCTGATCCAGCGGGAGCCGCAGGACTTCATCAGGAGTAAGTACAGGGCGTTTTCCAACACCAGAGGTCTCACGAAACTCCGGTGTATAGTTGGAGATACGCCAGGTGCCCAGCTGTTTGGACTTACTGGATACTGCTACGGAGGCAAGCCCTGTCCTGGCAGAAATAAATTCGGCAGTAAGCTGGTCTGTACAGCCTAAAAACAACTGCGCGTCACAGTTTCCAATGATCTCCTGCCACAAATTCTGCGGGTATCGGTTCTGCAATCCTGCGAGATTTTGGAACACACAGGACATGGAGATATTCCGGGAGCGTATTACGCTGAGCCGGCGGGAGAGGTCGGGGATCGTGCCGCACGCTGTCAGTTCTTCCCCAAGGATATGGACAGGCACAGGCAGTTTGCCGCCCTCGCAGTTGTGGTCTGCATATCGCACCAGTTTGATGAAGCAGAAAGATAGAAACAGCGAGGCCAGAAAATCAAAGGTGCTGTCCTGGTCGCTGGTAACGAGGAAGTAGGCACAGGGCTGCTGACCCGGAAGCTCCAGATCGATCTCATTCTTAGCGGTAATTTTTTTGATCAGCTCAGACTGGAATACCTGCAGGCGGCTGCCCAGACCGATAATCACGCCGCTTCGCACTGTGTCGCTGGCCTGCTTGAACAGGCTGTAGGGTGCTTTGGCAGGGTGCGTGGAAGGAAGCGCCTCGAACAATGTGTCAAGTTGGGATTCCCCATTGAGAGTCAGCAGCCGGTAGACTTCGCCAATGTTGCGGTTTTCTTCCGCATAGCCTTGATCCACATACAGTACCAAGGCCTTGAGCAAATTCATCTCACAGGCATCCCAGAAATGGTCGCTCTTGCCGTTGTTCGTGGTGTTCTTGATGATGACATCTACAAAAAGCTGGGCCATTAGTTCCTGTCCCTCAACTTCGGCAAGGCAACACCAGGAATCTGAGTTTTCAGGCGAAACGAGGTTGAATACCTTGACACAATAGCCCCGGCTGCGGAGAAATTCGCTTGACTTCTCGTACAATTCCGATTTGGGATCGCAGATGATCAACGATTCTCCGGCGCCATTTTCACCTCGGACAGTGGCCTGAAGGATACGGTTCATACAAAACGAACGGGTTTTCATGGAACCACTGGCGCCGTAGACTGCCAGATTACTGTTGATTCTGGTATCTTCCGGTATGCAGACTGCTTTGCCATCCAGCATACCCAGTACAACACCCTTGTGTTTGCGCAGATCGGGCACCAGATCCAGTACGCCGGACATTTCTTTGCGGGACATCCAGCCGGAGGTGCCATAAGTGCCTTTGGCGGAGTAGGAGAAATTGCGGTCTTCATCATACTCACCGGCATCACCATATCCCATGCGCATGACCATGATGAGCAGCACTGCTAACAAGCCAATGCAGATCAAAATGCCATACACGCCATAAGGCGGTCTGAGCACAGAGGAAAGGCAGAGAAGGAAGTCGGGCGAAGCGGCCAGCGGTGAAGTACCGTCGCCGGGAATACCGCCGCCCTGTTTCCAGGTTGCATAGTTACCCAAAAGCTGTGCCAGAAAGCCGCCTGCGTATAGAATCGCAAGAATGGCAAAGGGCGCTGCAATCAGGCTTACGATCAGTTTTTTCTTGTTTATGGGAACAACCTCCCCTCGAATTTTGTGAAATCAATGGTCTGGAAGCGCACCCGGGAACCACAGTAGCTGCGAAGTACCTCTGCCTGGAAGTCAAAACAGATCAGTGTGCCTGGGCGCTCGGATAGTTCGAGGGAGGTGTTGAAGCGTGCGATACGGGGCAGATCGCAGAAATAGCCAAACAGGACTGGTGAGCCATCCGGTGAAACACCGTCATGCTCAATAGCCAGTCCGGGCTGCCTCGCAGTAAGACCTTGGAGCAGAATGCGGTCCAGCTCCGCAGTTTTCACAGGGTCGCACAGCAGTGCAAGTATCACCTCCCCCTGATGGTTGTTGGTAAGATAAAGAAAATGCTCATAGCTGCCATCCAGCATGAAGAAATCATGTTTGCGTCCTCCGGTGCTGGTCAAAATCTGGTAAGCCAGATCCATGCTGTTGCCCAGAATCAGTCCATGAACATCCTCATGGCGAAACTGTGGGGCCAGGCGCTGTTGGCAGATTACGCTCCAAATCAATGCCTTGACCCGCATTTCCGATTTGTAGCGCCACTTCATCAGGGCGCTGCTGCTGTTGTAGGTCACGAAGATGCCGGAGGGCGCAAGGAGTATTCCAGTGGAGCGGGAACTGCGGATCTTCGTGGTGTCGATCCCCATTTCTTTCACTTCTCTGGAACTGAAAAAAGCAGGATAGACAATCCTGCCGCCAGCGTAACCATCCGGCGCAAAAATTGCCGGTTTTTCATCCCGATACACACATACACCCGCATTATCCATGGTCACATAGGTTTCTGCCAGGCGGTGTAGCCGGAGTCTTCGGTCAATTTCGCATTTCAAACGGTTGGTGTCGGTATCTCCTGTCAGGTAGCTGGCAAACCTGTCCGGCCGGCTTTCCAGCAGAGTGGCTTTGGCTCGCGGCCCCAGACGGTAGCCGCGCAGTTTATCCCGGTAATAGGTACGCAGCAGCCCGTCTTTTTTCAGTGCAGTGACAACAGACTCCAGATAATATGGACTGCCGGGAAGTCTGTTAAGCTGGTCTGTGGGGAACTCGCCGGAGATGGCAGTCAGAGAGAGAAGCCTGTACGCCATCGTGTCTGGCTGTGGGAATTTCCCAAGTGATCACCTCCTTGTGGTGTGTGGCTTTTACCGAGACTGCAAGGAACTTCGGTAAAAATCCGTGGTGTAACGACAGAAAAAAGCCCCGAAATCCGGGGCTAAATACGATGTTGCGGCAGGTCGGACAAGCAATGGCTGAAAATGCTCAAAAATCCGAGATGGATTTTAGGGTGTTTTCATGCTCAGCAAGCCAGGCGGGAAACCGCTTTTTTTCCATGACACTGATTCTGGTACAGTCCTTTTCGCCCAGCGCAGCGGTGTTGTAGGCATCGCAGAGCAGGCCGGTATCGTCAGCCATGACGAAGGTGGAGAGGACATCCAGAAGCTGCTTTTCTTCCAGATTGTCGTAGTCACGGATACGCCGGGTGGGAAGGCACTGGTCATAAACCTGCGTAAAGCACACCACACAATCGCTGAAGCGGGGCATGGGATGCTCTTTGGCGTATTGCTCCAATGAGAAGTAGAACGGGTCGAGCAGAAACTCAGTGTTTTGCCTCTGCTTGCGTTTTGGGAGCAGACCAGGCAGGGTGACCTCCAGTACACCGTCCTCATAGACAACCTCAATTCCGTGTACAATACCGGCGGATGTCAGGTAATCGCCTTTGCGGATGGTGGTGCTGGAATATATCAAATGCCGCAGCCTGCAGGCAATTTTCTCTGCCCGCAGGGCGGCATCAGTGGATAAGACTTCATAGTTGTCCGGATAGCGCTGAATATCCGTGGTATCCATCGCGTAAAGAGCATTGCTCAAACGGGATATATCATCAAGAATGCTTCCGATTCGGTGTGAGATGATTTTTCGTTCCAATCAAGTTCCTCCTGTTTTCTTAAAGTAATGCACCTGGCCCGCTGCATCCACGGTGCAGAAACCGGAAATGCCAGGGCAGTCAATGCGGCGAATGTCTTCCGGATTATCGACCAAAATGATGCGGCGTCCACCGCTGCGGTCATCCCGAAGCGCATGGTTGATCAGGGCCTCCTGGCCGGAAGCTGAGTAGACGATTTCGTATAGTTCACCGTTTGCAAAGAAGATAAGCTTGACCGGAAAATCACCGGGAGCATGGTATTCCACCTGCCCGATAAAATCCAAGAGTACCCAGGCAGCCCGTATCAGGGAGTTGTCTGATTTTGCTGCCCAACCAGACGGAAAGTAACCGCCTGTATCAGTTTGAAAAATACGGCCCTGCTTTTGTAGATGGGAGAGCAGGGTCTTGATGATTTCTTCTTTGCCAGGGTGAAAGCAAAGAAGCTGCTGCATATTGAGACCGGGATACATCGTGACGATCCGCAGCAGAGCCGCAGCTTCATTTCCATAGATTTCAGCCCTGGTCTTCATGGGTATCACCTCCAATGGCGTAATATAGGCGTATTCAAGACGCATTAAAATAGGAAGGAAAGCCAGTCAGTGTAAGCCAAAAGATGATCTGGTTGGCAAAACTGGCTTTTAGGCGTAATGCAGACGCAAAGCAGACGCATAGCGGCGTCTGGCAGGAAAGTTGCACATGGGAATCACCTCGCTCTTCAAATTGTTATATCTGCTGTTCGGCAGATGTGGATTGTTCACGGCGTTTTCGCTCTACGATTTCACGCAGCTCGCGGCGGTCGGTAGTAATCAGATCCTTTTCCAGAGGGCTGGCTTTGAATTCCACCATAATATTGTTGTTATTGGTAGAAATCAGACCGTGACCTCTTTCAAAGTGAGTGATCTCCATTGTTTCAGCATCGGACAGGTGCAGGGCTTCCTGTACCCGCTGGGCTTCGTCGTCCTCCAGATTCAGAATGATCTTGGTCTTGGAGTTGTTGATGATGCCCTTACCAAATCTGCCGCCGTCAAGGTCAAAGAAATCGGCAAGATCCTGGCTTGCAAAAATCGAGGCGCCGCCGTAACCGCGTATGGTTTTGGCAATTTCCAAAAGGAAATCGCCAGCCAATCTTACACCAGCAGCACCGGCGCCGGATAGAAGCTGCCAGCACTCATCGATGAAGATGGCTTTTTCTTCTGTACGGTCGGCTTTGGCTCTGTCCCAAACAAAGTCCAGCGCCACAAACATACCTACGGTGAGCAGATCTCCCGTGAGGGAGGAAATATCCAAAACAGTGTACTTGTTGTCGAGCCGAACATTGGTCTGCTTATTGAAGGTGCTGGCGCTGCCGTTTACCAGACGGTTTAGAATGTGGGCCATGCGCATCGTTTCCTTGGAGGTTTTCAAAATTTCGTACAGGTCACCAAGCACCGGCATTTCACGGTACTGGCCGGGCTGTGCAGGGTCTTCCAAAGAGGCGTTATCATGAGTGATGCCTTTTGTGTTATAGGTACGAACAAGGGCTTCGTCCAAAAGCTGTCGTTCTTCGTGAGACATATCGGGGATCAGCAGACTGAAAAATATGTGGAGCTGCTGGATCTTTGCTGCAAGTTCAGATAACTGAATGCCTGGACCGTCCAGAATTTCATTCACCGAGCGGTCTACCCGCCGAATCTCCATAACATTGATGCAGTGGGGACTGGCCGGTGAAATCTGGATAAAGGAGCCGCCCACATTGGAGCAGGCGCGATGGAATTCATGGCCTTTTAGGGGCGCAACAATGAAAATGGGGATATTTTTCCGCCTCATTCGCAGCGCCATCAACTGCATGGTAAAAGTTTTGCCGGCTCCGCTCGTGCCAAGGATCGACATATTGGCGTTCTTATAGACCGCAGAATTGAAGATGTCCACGATAATAAGGGAGCTGTTGTACTTGTTGACGCCCAGCAGGATACCGTTATCATCACACATCTCATAGGAGGTAAAGGGATAACAGCTTGCCGCACCGCCTGTCAGCAGGTTGCGTTTACCGCGCTCATACAGTTTCTTTTCCATTGCCACCAATGGAAGGGCAGATAAAAACGCCTGTTCCTCCCGAAAATGGCAGGTGCAGGCGTTCATGTCTTGTGAGAGCAGGAGCTTTTTCATTTCGCTGACCTTCCATTCCAAGTCTTCCTCGTTGGAGGCAGTAATGGTAATCAGCAGATTCAAGTAGTAGAAGTCCTCGTTGTTGGCAAGGCCCTCTTTGAGAAAGTACCCGCTTCGGATAGCGCCATCAATGTCATCAAAGTCGGTGTTGGTGTCGCTGGCGTCCTTGATTTTGGAACGGTTGATACGCAGCTGCTGTCCGACTTTCTGGATGATGGTTTCTTTGGGCTGACGGGAGAGGAACATATCCATATCGATCCCGTCACCGGCATTGACGATAAGACTGAGCCAGCCGGCTGGAACCTGCGTTTTGTAGCCATCAGAGGGCACCAGCAAATAAGCATAATACAGACCGTCAATGCAGATATGGTGACCATGCGTGAAGTCAATGCTTTTTGGCGCACAGAATTCGGTGGCAGGGATATGGTCGATCTCACTGTCGCGCCCTTTGGCAAGGTACTCAGCCACAACCTCCTGTGCCCGGACGGAGAGCGGCTTTACAGCACTTTCATTTCTGCAGAGCAGGTTATAGAGGACATCTACGGTGAACTCATCCCAGTTTTCCGGAACGATGACCTCGTTACCGCACTGACGGAGGTAGTTGGTAGCAGTATGGACTGCACTTTGCAGGGCATTGATTGCCTCGCCTTCTTCATCAGAGCGCTTGGTGTTGCTCCACGGCTCATATTCAAAAATCAGGAAGAAACGTCGGGTAATTGCCTCACGGGAACCGATCTGCTGAACGAACTGGAGGTAGTCTTCCTGCATGAGCAGACACTGTTCATTGGTCTCCTGTTCCATCTCCTTCCGAACGGTATCCAGATGGCGGTTGATCTCTGCCCGACGTGTCAGTACCTTGATTTGCAGCTTGATGGGGCTGATTTTCAAGTAGGATACAAAGGAATAGATGATGTTCCGCTGTTCCTGGGCGCTGCGCAGCATAAAATTGATGGGTACTACCTCGACGACCTTGACATAGCGGTGGTCCTTCGTGTAGATGATGCCGTTTTCAATTTTGGAAATCGGCAGATAATCTGCTACCGGGTTAAGGCAGGCGGGCTTCGGCTCCTGGGTGCGGATAGGGCGTTTTACTTTGCGCTCCTTGGAGACCTTCTTTTTTTGCTTGGCGGCTTTCTTCTCCTTGGCAGGCTTCTGCTTTTTCACAGGACGGAGTTTTTGGCGGATCTCGTAGCTACGAACTTCATCAAACTCCGCTGGGAAATCCTCTCTGCCGGAGCGCCGTGACCGTCTGGGAGCCTTGTCGGGCTTGTGTACCTTCTTTTTAATATGCTTGCCGCCATGCTCTGCCGCCGGAACCGCATCTTCTGCGCTGTTACCGCCTATAATGCGGCGGTTTCGCAGGTACTTTATGAAAATCAGCAGAAAAGAGGAAAGGCTCTCACCGGAAATTCCGATAAGCGCCACCAATGCTGCTGGCAGTGCGGTCAGGCACAAAGCGATGATACGGGCAGTCAGGCTAAGAGGGAGCAATGAAAAAACCGGCACACCAATGGCAAATGCCAGGATGCCGGCTTCAATCACATTTCGGGCTTTGAACATACCACCGAAGAAGGTGCCTGACTCGATGAAATTCGGTGGTATTATGTAGGTATCTCGGTCGATTTTATGATTCATGATTAACCTCGTTTCCGAAGCCGGGCGGGCACATCAGCCGATAATCCAGAACGGACCGCCAGCTCCAGCGCGCCGGCTGGCCTCATTTAAGATAATGGACAGATCCCAGAGCTGTTCGCTCCGTGTGTAACTGGCAGGGTCAGCCACCATGATCTTGCCGTCTTTTACGCCACGCAGGACAATGAAGTGACCGGATGAGGTAAAGTGGCCTTCAGACATGATTGCTACTACCAGTTTACCATTAGCCAGTGCGTCTGTGATGCGCTGTGGTTCCGCAGTGGTACAGCCGGAAACCGGAAGCCCCCATTCCCCAGCGGCGGCAGGTATCAGTGCATGGTAAGAACCACTGCTTTTACACCAGTAGCCGTTGTTGTAAGACCACTCGGCCATCTCCATAGGGTCAACCATATCGTCTGTCAGAGAGGACACCACGATTGCCATAGCGGTAGGGCCGCAGCCATAACCGCCAATATTGTCCGTGCCATAGGCTTTACCGGCATAGCGTTCATCCAGCTGATTGTAGTAAACAACAGGTGTGATCCCATCGGTGAAAGTAACATCGCCCAGAGAGGTGATGCTGTTTCCGGTCCACGCTTCCAGATTCTGCAGCAGACCATCGCCCAAGAACAGGCTTAGGTTGGAGGCATAATCGGCTGCAAGCTCCTTTTGGTCATCGGTAAGCTGGAATACAACATCAGAAAAATAGGACTCACCGTTGTAACGGACAGTATAGACCATCCATGTTTCTGGCTCTGTTGTTTCTTCCCCAGTCTCCGGATCGGTCACGGTGCTCTCACGAATCTCTTGCTTGCTGGTGTAGGAATATAGATGCTGCTTGTTTTCCCGCAGGGTGGCGGCAAGGTCATTTAGAGAAATGCTTTCAAAATCCTTGTCTTTGGCTGCACAATACTGAGAAATAAACAGGTTGGCGTTATAAATAGGCCCGCCGGAATAAGCATTTTTGACCTCCATATGGTCGGCTCCCGATGCCGCAAAGTCAGCTTCGATCCGGGCAAGTACATCATCCAGTGCCTCGCCCAAGATGCCGTTGAGGGTAAAGGTGATCTCGTTGGCGTTCTCAATAATCGCTGTTTCGCTATTCAAAATCGGAATTTCGGGGTCAGATGGCGAAAAGGCATTGGTCAGTCCGCCGAAAATAAGACCGGGGAGCATGAGAACAAATAATACCGGCAGCATAAGCAGGGCAATGACTGCCACAATGATTTTTCCGATATGCTTCCGACCTGCCCACACTGCGCCTGCAACTGCACCGTAAGGACCGCCTGCGGCAGCGCCTTTGGCAGCGGAGGAAATAGCTTTTCCGGTTTTGATTGCACCGCGGATGGTATGCGCTGCGGAGGCGCCGGTCTCCACAGCTTCGGAAAAACCGCTTTTCTGATCTTCTGGCATTTATATCTTGTCCTTTCTCCTCGGGGCTGGAGGCAGCTTTTTGACAATGGACTCGTTGAAGGCGATAGAACCGTCAGGGGCCATATAGGGCGATTTGTCAACAGCATCCACAGCGTACTGCTTATACCATGCTGTACCATCCACGGCATGAACGGTGGTGTACTGGCCTTCCGGGGCAACATATTGGTCTGCGTGGTACATACCAAAGGAGATACCTTCGGGATGTTCTGCAGTTACTTCTGTACCGGTGATGCGGCCGCCGCCGATTTCGACATTCTGGAAGGTCGGAACATTTTCAGCTCCGGATTCCAGTGCCGCGTATCCCATGTAAGAGTGCAGGGCTTCGGCGGCTTTTTCACCGGAAATGGAACCCATTTGGCTGATACTGCCAGTGGCTACGCTGCCGATTACATTGTTGGCAAAATTGCCGCCCTTACTGACGGAAGAAGCGTACATATGGCCGCCGATCCCTCCGGCTGCAGCATCGCCTAAAAGACTGCCAAGACCGGAGGGCTTGGAGCCGGGAGTTGTGGTGGCTGTTTTGATGGCGCTGTTTGTGACTTTTCGGCTCACCACTCCAGCAAGACCGCCGCTGGCAAACCCTGCTCCAAAGCCGCCGCTGCCTTTACCACCGTTTGCGTTGACATTGGTGGAACTGCTGTTCCTCCCGCCGCCAAAGTGGTGACTGGAAAAGTTCTTGATGCCGCCGATGCCTCTGGCAGCAATCATAGCCTCAGCCAACATGCTGCCGCCGGTATGTCCTACATTGACACCCAGGCTTGCCATGAACGAGTCAATTTTCTGCGATACCTTCAAAAAGCCTATCGCACACATGAACCAGATCAGGACATTGCCGGAAACCGTCTCCTTACCTACAGCGTCCACTTGAGCCTGCACCTCTTCCTCGGAAATGGCAAAAGCAGGCTGACAAAACAGGCAGGAGAGGGCAGCAACCATCAGCGCAAGGAACAAAATTTTCTTGAATTTTTTCAAAGCGCCCCTCCTTACAAAGAGAGCGGATTGGCAATAAAAGAGCCAACCATGCTCGTGAACAGGCGCAGGCACCAGGCGTTCATAATCAGCAGAAAAATCTGCCCGCCCAGCATCCGGCACCAGGATTTCCAAATATTCGATGTGGTCTGGCTTGCGCCCATCGAAAAAGCGACCGGCGCCGTATAGACCAGCACGCCCAGCAGAACATACCGTTCGGCCGCCTCCAGCAGCAATTTCAGATAGTTCCAGGCCAGGATAATGACGAGGATCAGGGTGATCAGCGCCACAGCGCCATTGGCGCAGACGCCGATGATTACCAGCATGACCGAGTTAAAATCAGCAAAGCTGAGGGGCGGCAGCTCCGAATCCATGATCCAGCGGTACGGCGTGCCGCCGATGGTCAGGACGATGTTGACGATTTCATCGGAAAAGAGCGCCAGCAGGATGAAAATGACCGACCGGATGCTTAACTTGACCGGATCTTCCGCTTCAATTCCTGCGCCCAGGCCAAAGTTTTTGAACAGCTGCCAGACCCAGTTCAGCAGGATAATGCCGACAGCCAGCGCCACAAAGACGCTATACATCGTTTCGGCAGCGGGAAAGTACCTCAGAAAAACAGCCATGTCACAGCCCAGAGCGCCCAAAAC
>ENA-OPSZ01001461-OPSZ01001461.1-human-gut-metagenome-genome-assembly--contig:-NODE-1461-length-11144-cov-3.934800_pt1 | contig 11144 bp, 10 predicted proteins | sample MGYA00241814_ERZ501919 | MGnify/ENA primary metagenome ERZ501919 (study PRJEB25962, sample SAMEA2042440) | human gut metagenome | biome: human gut; feature: human-associated habitat; material: faeces... | reverse complement strand
ATTTGGGGAATTTTCACTTTTTCAAACAACCTCCTATACCTATAACATTCTAAAACGGGTGTTTGGCAACCTGATTTTCAAATTTTGTTTGGAAAACTTCTTACACCAATATGAATCTATAGGGCCGTTTTGGAATACCATTTTGAAAATTTCACAATTTAGAGCAAAAAGAAAAACGGCAAAGTTTGCAATGAAACTTTGCCGTTCTTGGACGAGATTGTAAGGTAGTTAGGTATGCAGTTTTGCACATTCAGATCTTTTCTACGGGGATAAATTGATTGTGGAGTGGTACAATGATTAGGCTCGTTATGAGTGTGCCAAACCGATGCAGACCTGTACACAGGCTATATGGAGTTTGAAATCCGTAAGGAATGATTTTCTTTTTGTCTGACTGCTCCGTACAGCGAGGAACGCAGACAAAAACCTGCTGACTGCTTGTCAAAAGGAAACTCAAACAAATCAAAAAAGTGAACGCGCAAGTCCAAACGGCATCTATTAAAAACAATGGCTCACTGATAATCCACAGCGAGCCATTGTTTTTCCATCCATCTTGTGGTACTCTATTACACAGATAAGCGTGTTTGGAAGGTACATGGATATGCCTGAAAGAAATATGGTAAATCTTACAATTACTATGACAAGAGAAGAAAGCAAGGTTCTAAAGCAACTTGCGCTTGATAAAGATATTACAGTTTCTGCGTTAATCCGTTTGTGGTTGCAGGAACAGCAGAAAGTCGAGGTGAAAGGATAATGGCTCGCAATAATGAGTTAGGTGCAGCAAAAACAGCTAAAAAAGATGAATTTTACACTCAACTTACTGATATAGAAAAAGAAATGCGATATTATCGTAAGCACTTCAAAGGAAAAACCGTCCTTTGCAACTGCGATGACCCATTCGAAAGTAATTTTTTCAAATACTTTGTATTGAATTTCAATCGGCTTGAACTAAAAAAGCTGATTGCCACGTGTTATGCGACTTCCCCAATTATGGGAAGTCAGCTAAAATACTGTATGGACGCCAGTGGACAGATGTATATATCATTTGATAGTGAACTCACTGCGGACAACAATACTAAACGTCCTTACAAAGCAGTAGTTTCTGTAGTTTATGATAAAACCGGCGACGGCGGTGTGGATATGTTCGATGTAGCAGAATTATTCCGGTCTGGAGAAAATCAGCTTACGGAACTTTCCGGCGATGGAGATTATCGTTCCGATGAGTGTTTAGAACTGTTACAAGAGGCCGATATTGTTGTAACAAATCCACCGTTTAGCAAGTTCAGGGAATATGTTTCAACATTGATAAAATATGACAAAAAGTTTATTATCATTGGTAATATAAATGCAGCGACATACAAGGAAACATTCCCCTTGATTCAGCATAATAAAATGTGGCTCGGTGCAAGTATCCATTCTGGAGACCGTGCGTTTTATGTTCCCGATGATTATCCACTCGACGCAGCTGGTTGCGGCATCGATGAAAGCACTGGGAGAAAGTTTATTAGAGTTAAGGGCGTTCGCTGGTACACAAATTTGGATCATAAGCAAAGACATGAGGAACTAATACTTGTCAAGCGATATTCTCCTGAATTGTACCCTCGTTTTGATAATTATGATGCAATAAACGTTAACATCACAGCAGATATTCCTTGCGACTACGCAGGAATGATGGGCGTTCCAATTACTTTTTTAGATAAATACTGTCCGGAACAATTTGAAATTATTGGACCGGAAAGTGCCCCTAGTAATCCTGAGACACTGAATTTGGGAAAAGATTATAGCGAATATATTGGTTACTCGCAGGATCGCGTTCCTAATGGACGTACCGGGTCAACATTTGGAAAATGTCCTGTTATAGAAATGGACGACAAGAAGCACCCCTATTATGAAAAAGATGGACGTAGGGTGCAAACAACCTACCACCGAATATTCGTTCGGAACAAACATCCCGAAACGCCGAAGGAAGTGCAAGTGTAATGGAAATTCAAGAATTAAAGGTCACTATTGGGCAAGTTTATGAGGGCTACTTCAACGATGCTGAAGAAGGCGTTGTTGGTTACGATGAACGTCTTGATATTCGCCCAAAGTATCAGCGAGAGTTCGTTTATAAAGACAAGCAGCGGGACGAGGTAATCCGTACCGTGATGAAAGGTTTGCCTCTAAATGTGATTTACTGGTGTAAGGTCAAAAAAGAGGATGGTTCTGACGGTTTTGAGGTTTTAGATGGGCAGCAACGTACTATTTCCGTTTGTGAGTATGTCGATGGTACATTCTCCGTTGATGATAAGTACTTTTATAACCTGCCTTCTGATAAGCAGAAACATATTTTAGACTATCCTTTGTTCGTTTATGTGTGTGATGGAACTGATTCCGAGAAGTTGGATTGGTTTAGAATCATCAATATTGCCGGCGAACAGCTTACCGATCAGGAACTACGAAATGCGGTTTACGCTGGTTCTTGGGTTTCGGATGCCAAACGGTATTTTTCAAAGACCGGTTGTGCTGCCGATACTCTTGCAGGTGATTACTTAAAGGGCGCTTCTATCCGTCAGGAGTATCTGGAAACTGCTATTTCATGGGCAGCGAGTGCCGAGGGAAAAACAATTGAAGCATACATGGGCCAGCATCAGAACGACCCAAGTGCTGTTCTCCTTTGGAACTATTTCCGTTCTGTGATCGATTGGGTACAGGCTATTTTTCCTAAAAAACGTAAAGAGATGAAAGGGCTGCCCTGGGGATTGTTTTACAACACACACGGCAAGCGAACAGACCTCGACCCTAAAATGTTGGAGGCAGAGATTCAACGCCTTATGGGGGATGAAGATGTCACAAAGAAATCTGGCATTTATGAATATCTGCTGACAGGAGAAGAAAAGAAGCTGTCCATTCGTGCTTTTGACCGCCGTGATGCTCTTGCGGCGTATGAAAAACAAAAACATAGATGCGCAATTTGCGGCGGAGAATTTGAGTTTGAACAGATGCATGCCGATCATATTACTCCGTGGAGCAAAGGCGGAAAAACAACACCGGATAATTGCCAGATGCTTTGCCGCGACTGCAATTTGAAAAAGGGTGCACAAGAATAGTTACTAGGAGCAAATTATACTTTCGTTTAGAAGGAGCGTTATGGGCGTAAGGTTAACGGGTATAAGCACACCTGTAGGTGGGGTTTCATGGGAATATACCAAAGGAGCGGAGCGCTCCGCTCCTCTGTCGATATTTCCTAGACAAAAAATCAAAGTAGTCATTAGCTCGATTTGCGGTGTGGAAAAATATGATAAAGTACGAGATGAATTAAAAACTGCTATTGAGCGCACACAATTAGCGTATGTCTACACTTTTGAGAGTAAAGAGGCGTCTACATTGCCTGCGGGCAATCATTACACATGGGCGTTAGAGGATAGTGACATTTGTATTTTCTTAATAGATAATACAGATGGAATAAAGCCAGGAGTACAGGCAGAGATCGACACTGTCAAAAAACATAATATTAAGGCTTTGTACTATTTCTGTGATGAAACGCAAAAAGAAAAAACAGCACTGGAACAAAGCTTGATGGGGGCACATTTTGCCAAAAGTAAAACCGTTCACCATTTTAGTGAATTGAGCCAAGATGGGGCTCAGGCGTTGATAGACGACATCGTTGCTGTATATCACTACTATTGTACCGGAAAAATAGTTTTGAACTCCGGTGAAAATGATGAAATTCAAGCAGTGGACGTTGTTGGTACAGAAAAGTATCAGCTTCCTACAATTCCCAAATCTACATTAAAAAATGTGGATAAATGTAGAGATTACTTTTTGAAGTTTGTTCTTGGATATTCCCGAGGCAGATACCCGGATGAAACGGAAAATACAAGTGAATTTGATGATTGGGGTATCCAGTTTCTCCCGATATTGTTTGAAGGCAAATCAATCAAACACTTTAATACAGCAATGTATCTGGATGCATTAAAGGTGCAGCAAGATAATGGACATTATCAGGTCGTTCAAATTCGCTGGCAAGCAATTCAGGCGTATTTTGCTGGAAATATCGAAAAGTGTGTGGAATATCTTGAATCAGCGTTAAGTCTTGCAAAAGAAACGAATCAACCAACATGGGTTATAAAAGATATTCTGGTAGACCTGCGCAATCAGTCCTTGACCCGTTGTATTATAAGAAATGAGTATTCTGATATACCCGCACAAAAAGAATTAACGGAAAGTAGCGAAGAACTCTATTATCCAATTCTTGACCGTATCCATGAATCGCTACATGAAAAATACATAGAGGGTTTGTATAAAAAGAAAATAGAATCACCTTATTCAGTCACCATAGGCAATAATTTAGATCAATATGGTGAAATGCTTGCAAGTTCACTTATTGTATCTATGTACAATGGTTCATTGACTCATATTTTGCTTATCTATGAAAAAATCAGGGACTTTGTATTCTACCTGAGCTGTAAATATGATGACTGGAATCTTAGACTCAACCTGTACAAACTTGCGATTTTCGCAGGAGACGAAAAGGAAATTAAGGGAATACAGAACTCTTTCCCTGAGGTTCTGAATAACCTAACTGCTGCTGAAGCAAAGTCTATCATGGACTTTTGCCTAAATCATCCGATAAAATATAAGCGATTAAGGAGTCAACTGCGAGCATTTGGCTCAGTAGGATATTTTCTGGATGATAAACACTATAAATCTTGTGAAAAATCTATTGTTGACGAAATTAAATCGTGGTTGAATAGTGATACTGCTGTTGTGGATATAGGGCAAGACATATTCGGGTGTCTCTCTGGAGTAGCCTATCGTATGTCACAAGATATACTCAGCGAAATCTGCTGCCAATTCATCGACAGACATTATAGTCGCTGGTATATGGATATGTTTAAATTCATCGCAAATCATATTGATCTTCGGAAAATGAGCGATGAATCTGCAAAAGCACTTGTTGAACATATTAATTGTGTGCTTGATAACGAAAAGGAGCGAAAACAAGTTAATTATTCTCCGTTCTTCTTATGCGTTCTCAGAAAGCAAGATCGTGCTATCACAGGGGACATGGACAAAAAAATAGCCGAATACTTACCAAACTATTACGGAGGAGCCTATAAATTAGAAACGTCAGAAAACGAAAACCAAGATATGCCTGGATTTATACAAGAATACACCGAGCGTATTCGAACAAGCAATGAAGAGCAGGGAAAAAATGGCGTTTATTTTGGACATGGCACACGCGAGATTGCAACTGTCAGAACTATTTTGTTAAAGAATGAGCTCGCATATGATGCAGGTACTATGGACATGCTCATATCTGTAGTTGCAGATACCCTCTTGATTTCTAAAGAAGAAATCTCCACAAAACTTGACGCAATAGCACTTCTCATATGCATTGTGGTAAAATATCCTGAACATTATGCACGAAATCAATGTGTATTTGAGAAACTGTATGAGCAGCAGAGTACGATTGAAACTTCCGATAATTCGATTATTTCATCCAATATCGATCGTGTTTCTTTGAAAATCGGATTGCAACTTCTGTTTGCCTCGATAGGAAAAAATGTATACAGAAACATACTCGAATTAATGCCGTATATTCAAGGAGATGTTGCAACAACAATCGCAGTAACTCATTTGATCGTTGAATATTTGGAAACCTCAGATGCGGTTATGCTGCCATCCAGAGTGGAGGCTATTATCCTTCAGAATGTTTTACAGTGGCTCCATTCAGAATATACAGATATAAGATGGAATGCTACACGCATTCTTTTCACGATGTCTCGCAATCCGGATAATTATGGCATTGTAAACCACCAGCTAGTGAATCTTATAGATTCTGATAGCGTATATATCAAAAATTTAATCATACGCCATTTGTATACAATGAACGGGATTGCCTATGGAACAAAAGATTATATTGTTTCCAAGTGCAAACAGGATGCCAATTTCGTTGTTAGAATGGTTTGTGACGAAGTGGAAAAAGGCGCAAACAAAGAATAGAGAAGAAAACCAGTCGAGCGGCTTATTATTGCTACAAACACAAGCGTTATCGTATGAAAACTGCGAAGCGGTTGAAAAATGTCTTTCAAGACCTGTTTCGTGCAAAAATCGATGATGTGCAAAATCAAAAATGATGTTAGGTGAATCCTGACAGTCAATAATATAAAATCCACGGCTTGTAAACGCAAATAGCATATACCAGTCGTGGATTTTTACTTTAGTGATAAATTAGAGTCGTTTTTATAACTTCCTCCGCTCGATTCTGGATTCTGTTCATCCTTTGCACCCATTCCATTTGATTTGCAGCTTTCAATTCTTCGTTCACACCCTCACGTTCAGCCATCTGCTGAGTAAGCAACTCCAACTGTTCCTCTGCCTGTGCATCAATGTCAGCCAGATAGCTGTTCAATCTGCCAGACAGCAGGAGGGCCTGATACCGTGCTGAATGATGTTCTTTGAGATACCGTTTGTACATTCTACCCCAGCGGCCAACAGGACGAGAATCCTCTGCCAGAATCAAGGCAGGAAAATAGTAATCTCCGACCAGCACATAGTCCAGCCCATTATTTTCATCATGCAATCTAGTGTTCGGCTTTTCCATTGCACACCTCAAATCTTTCTCTGCTGGCGCAGGTACTCTTCAAAAATGCTTCTCCGAATCAAAATTTTCCGGCCAATCTTATAGACAGCCCCACATTCATGTGCCATCCGGGTGACTGGTTTCAGTCCCAGCCCATAATAATCGCTTGCCATGCTGTAAGTCACGAACTCATGCCGCATAAAATCCATATCTTCATCGTCAATCTGGTCGGAGAACATCCACACACTGCCGCTCACTCGTCCTCGACCTCCTCCACGGTAATTTTTCTTGCAGGTTCGTGGAAGCGTTCTAAATAGGCATCAAAAATCTCCCGGTTGATAAGCACCGTGCTGTCGAAGCGGTAGATTGCCCCGGCATCGCTGGCAAGCTCCAGCAGCTTCTTGTGGGATAAGCTGTACACGATTTCTGCCTGCTGGTAGCGCAGGAACTGGCGGCGCAGCTTGCGAAGCTGGTCAGGGATTTCTTTCATGGGTTTGATGGGCTTGTAGTCGTTTTTCATAATCTTATCCTCCGTTTTTTGTGACTGTCTGACAGAAGTTGGCCGCAGGAGCAAAAGAAAAGAGCACCTCTCGGATGGTTCCAAGAAGTGCTCTTACAGCTTTGTTCAAGCCTTGTGCGTTTTTATCTGAAATCCGTCACGCTTCATAACGGGACGTGATTCTTCGGGATTTTGCTGTCAAATTGATGTCAAAACGGGGATGCCACAGCTTTTGCAAGAAATCCAGCAAATAAATATTTCGTATTATCGCTTGTTTTTTGCAACTTACTGGTCGATGGGCTTCATCGTGGGGAACAGCAGCACATCGCGGATGGAGGCGCTGTCGGTGAGCAGCATCACCAGACGGTCCACGCCGAAGCCCAGACCGCCCGTGGGGGGCAGGCCGTACTCCAGTGCGTTCACGTAGTCGTAGTCCACCTGTGCCTTGCAGTCGGGCTCGATGGCCTTGCGCTCGGCTACCTGACGCTCGAAGCGGCCCTTCTGGTCGATGGGGTCGTTCAGCTCGCTGAAGGCGTTGCCGTACTCGGTGCAGTCGATGAAATACTCAAAGCGCTCGGTGAAGGCGGGGTCGTCCGGCTTGCGCTTTGCCAGCGGGCTGATCTCCACGGGGTAGTCGTAGATGAAGGTGGGCTGGATCAGCTTGTCCTCCACGAAGGCATCGAAGAACTCAGCCAGAATGGCACCCTTGGTGGGCACCTCGGGCAGCTCCACGTGGTGCTCCTTGGCGGCGGCGATGGCATCCTCGTCGGACTTCCAGTCGTTGAAGTCCACGCCGGAATACTTCTTGACGGCCTCGATCATGGTCAGGCGCTCCCAGTGGCCCATGTCGATCTGCTTGCCCTGATAGGGGATGACCATGCTGCCGCAGATCTTCTGGGCAAGGCGCTTGTACAGCTCTTCCACCAGATCCATCATGCCATGGAAGTCGGTGAAGGCCTGATACAGCTCGATGCTGGTGAACTCCGGGTTGTGCTTGGGGTCCATGCCCTCGTTGCGGAAGATGCGGCCCACCTCGTACACGCGGTCCATGCCGCCCACGATCAGACGCTTGAGGTACAGCTCGGTCTCGATGCGCAGCACCATGTCCATGTTCAGGCTGTTGTGATGGGTGTAGAAGGGGCGTGCGGATGCACCGATCTCGAAGGGGGTCAGGATGGGGGTGTCCACTTCGAGGAAGCCCTTCTCGTCCAGATAGGCGCGGATCTCCTTCAGGATCTGGCTGCGCTTCACGAAGGTGTCCTTCACCTCGGGGTTTGCAATCAGGTCCACGTAGCGCTGACGGTAACGCATCTCGGTGTCGGTCAGGCCGTGGAACTTCTCGGGCAGGGGGCGCAGGCTCTTGGCCAGCAGGGTCAGCTCGGTGGCGCGCACGCTCAGTTCGCCGGTCTTGGTGCGGAACACCTCGCCCTTCACGCCGATGATATCGCCCACGTCCAGCTTCTTGAAGGCGGTGTAAGGCTCTTCGCCCAGCTCATCGCGGCGGACGTACAGCTGAATGTCGCCCTTATCGTCCCGCAGGTGGGCAAAGCTTGCCTTGCCCATTACGCGCTTGGACATCATACGGCCAGCCAGCGCCACGGTCTTGCCGCTGTCGGTCTCGTTGGGCAGGTCGGCAAACTCGGCCTTCAGGTCGGCAGAGTAGGCATCCTGCGGGTACTTGGTCAGGGTGAAGGGATTGTGGCCTGCAGCCTGCAGGTCGGCCAGCTTCTGGCGGCGCACCTGCACCTGCTCGCTCTCGGACAGGCCCTGCGCCGGGTTCTTCTTTTGTTCTTCCATGGTTTCTCCTATTCGTTTGGCCTGCTCAGCCTGCAGCGTGGGTAATGTTCAGCACGGTGTACTCCACGGTGTGGCCGGTGGGCAGCAGCACTTCGGCCTTGTCGCCCACAGCCTTGCCCAGCAGAGCGTGGCCCACGGGGCTTTCGTCGCTGATCTTGCCGTTCAGGGGGTCGGCTTCGGTACGGCCTACAATGTCGTACTCCTCGTTCTCGTCCTCGCCGGTCATGAGGATGGTGACGTGGGTGCCCACAGAGACATTGTCCACGCTCAGCTCGCTCTCATCAATGATGACGGCGTTCTTGATCATCTGCTCCAGTTCGGTGATGCGGTTCTCCACCAGACCCTGCGTATTCTTGGCCTCGTCGTACTCGCTGTTCTCGGAAAGGTCGCCGTGGCTGCGTGCTTCCTTGATCTCTTCGGCCAGCTCCTTGCGGCGCACCGTTTTGAGGTATTCCAGTTCTTCCTGCATTGCCTTCAGACCGGCAGCGGACATCTTGATCTCTTGTGCCATTTGAGAATCTCTCCTTGTCTATTTGTTTTGCACAGCCGCAAAGCCGCACAATAATGCCATTTTGACTACATTATTATAATAGCAAGCCGGGGCTTTGTCAATAAAAAAGGCGCTGGCTTTTGCGTGCCAGCAGACAGGTCTCCCTTCATTCACGCATTTTTTAGGGCGATTCACGCAGGTTTGCTTCCAAAATCCGGTAAAGTGTGAGATAATCATGGTAATGTAATACATACCCCCCGTAAAAATACGAGGGGAAAAAGGAGGCAATCTGCATGAAACTGCGCAAACTTGCAAGACAGCTGGCCGCAGCGGCGGTGGCGGGGGCCATGACCCTGAGCCTTTGCATGCCCGCACTGGCCGAAACGTGGGATATGTCCAACACGGAGAAATACCCCAACGGCAAAGGCTCGTGGATCTCCGTGTACCGCTATGCGGACATCGACGACCACCCCGAGCTCAACGGCCAGTTTTTGGATATCTGGAATAGCAGCGACAAGCCAGACCCAATCAAGGAAAAAGACGACGCCCCTGTTTTTTCGGGCCGCTTCGAAACGCTTGATTTGAACGGTAATGAAGGCACCACGGTCTATGCCACGCTGCAGGATGCCCATATGGAATACAACGCCGATTCAGGGCACACCCTTACTGCGTGTGGCAAAGTCGAGCTCACCCTGAGCGGCAACAACACGGTCAAGCACACCTACGACACAAGGACGGCCATCGACATTGACGACGACGGCGGTTGGAACAACCGCACCCCGGGGCTGCTCACCATCAAGGGCAACGGAAGCCTGACGGCCGAGGCACCGTCCAGCGGCATCCGGATCGATAACGGCACGCTGGATGTGACAGACGGCACCGTGAACGCGACCGCTGCGGATAACGGCATCTATGCCCTAGGCAACACCGTACAGGTAAGCGGCGGCACCCTGTGCGCAACTGCCACCGGCGAACACAGTACCGGCATCGAAGCCAGCCATAACGGCCGACGAACCGGGAGCGGCGGCCGTAACAAACGGAATAAGTATCTCCATAAGAACTTCAACAATTATATATGGCTTTGGCATCGCTGCGGGCCAGCTGGAGATGAGCGGCGGTACCCTGAATGCCGGTGCCAAAGAAACCGTCGCCATTACAGGTTCAAGCATTACGGTAAACGGCGGTGTGCTGAATCTGGAAGACAATAAGGCACCCATTGGCATCCTTTCCAAAGATCTCAACGTAACGAATGGCTGGCTGACGGCAAAGGGCCAGACCGTGTCCGCGAACAACATAACGGTTTCCGGCGGCGTTATGGAAGCAGGCGCGCTCAACTGTAGCCAGCTCAACGTCAGCGGCGGCTGGGTGGAAGCCGACACGCTGGAGCCGAGGGAGAATGATGCCAGCAGCTGCACGGTCAACCTCAGCGGCGGCAACGTAAAGCTGAAAAGCGTGCCCGACAGCAGCTTCACTGTCAACTTCTCCGAACGGGCACGGCTGACCATTACAGAGCCCGTCTCTGAAAGCGATGTCAGCGCACTGGTCGAGGCTTTCAAGAAAAGCGATCTGTACACCACTGCCTACCTGCGCTACAAGCCCACTGACTACTACGCCATCCCGGATGATGTCGGCTGGGACGGCATCTACGTGGTGTATCAGGGCACCCAGAGGGACCCTGACCCGAACCTTGCCGCAGACGACAATGACAAGCCCCTGCTGCCCAGCGACATTGTCGAGATCGGCGCGGCACCTGAAGGCGACGCAGGCGGTGCCATTGCCGCCGTAGTCCTTGG
>ENA-OPSZ01001455-OPSZ01001455.1-human-gut-metagenome-genome-assembly--contig:-NODE-1455-length-11176-cov-3.052603_pt1 | contig 11176 bp, 9 predicted proteins | sample MGYA00241814_ERZ501919 | MGnify/ENA primary metagenome ERZ501919 (study PRJEB25962, sample SAMEA2042440) | human gut metagenome | biome: human gut; feature: human-associated habitat; material: faeces... | reverse complement strand
GTGATTCTTGATTTGCAGAAGGCTTATGTCGATAACGGCACGAATATTGTTTATGCACCTACATTTACAGGAAACAGGATTAAGCTTTTAGAATATGGTTTACAGGAGAAAATTAACGAGATAAATACCACGCTTGTTGGCCTGTCAAAGCAGGCTGTCGGGGATAGGGCACTTGTAGCAGCAGATATGACGATGACCGGCAGACAGCTTTTTCCGCTCGGGGATCTGATGTTTGAGGAGCTTTTGGAGGTGTACAAGGAGCAGGCGAGGATTCTTGATGCGGCAGGCGCAGATGTTTTTGTGGTTGAGACAATGATGAGTCTTCAGGAGTGCAGAGCGGCAGTGCTTGCTATAAAAGAGGTAAGCGACCTGCCTATTATGGTGACACTCACCTACAACGAGGATGGCAGGACTCTTTTTGGTACACCGCCGGAGACAGCAGTTGTTGTGTTGCAGTCACTTGGAGTGGATGCTATCGGTGTGAACTGTTCGACGGGACCTGCTGAGATGATAGCACTGGTTGAAAAAATGGCAGAGTACTCTACAGTGCCTCTTATTGCAAAGCCAAATGCAGGGCTTCCGGAGCTTGAGGATGGTAAAACTGTATACAAGATGACTCCGGATATGTTTGCCGATGCGATGAGAGGGCTTGTGGAGGCGGGGGCATCCATTGTCGGAGGCTGCTGTGGCACCACACCGGAGCATATACGTGCTCTCACAGAGGCCGTAAAGTCAATGCCTGTTCATAAGCCGCTTGAGCATCATAGAAGAGTGCTTGCGTCTGAACGAAAGAATGTAGAGATAGACTTAGATGGCAACTTTACTGTCGTCGGAGAGAGAATCAATCCTACAGGCAAGAAAAAGCTGCAGGCACAGCTTCGTGAGGGAAAGCTTGACCTGGTGCGCCAGATGGCTATGGAGCAGGAGACAAATGGTGCGAGAATACTTGATATCAATATGGGCATGAATGGTATCGATGAGAAGGAGATGATGAAATCGGTTATATATGAGGTTTCATCAACCGTGGACTGTCCTCTTTGTATTGATTCAAGCTATGTGGAGGTAATAGAGGAGGCTCTTAAGATTTATCCGGGAAGAGCTCTCATCAATTCCATTTCTCTTGAGACAGAGAAGATGGAAAAATTATTGCCTCTTGCAGCAAAATACGGAGCGATGTTCATACTCTTACCACTTTCGGATGCAGGATTGCCAAAGGATGTCGAGGAGAAAAAGCAGATTATAAATACTATTTATGACAAGGCACTTTCGCTTGGCACATGAGGATATCGTGGTGGATGGACTTGTTGCGACAATAGGTGCAAATCCAAAGGCCGCAATCGAGTGCTATGAGACCATTGCGTACTGCAAGGATGAGAAAAAGCTTCCTACAATATGCGGACTTTCAAATATATCCTTCGGACTGCCTGAGCGTATGTACGTGAACACAGCGTTTCTTACAATGGCCATATGCAAGGGACTCACCATGGCTATTGCCAATCCATCACAGGAGCTTTTGATGAATGCTGCATTTGCATCGGATATGCTGCTCGACAGACCTGACAGCGATATAGCATACATCGAGCGCATGAGCAGGCTTGCGGAGGAAAAGGCCCAATATGAGACTGTTGTTGTGAAAAAGTCGGACAATGATGCGTCTGCTTCAAACGGTACATGCGCAGCGGGCAGTAAGGATGCGGTATTTCAGGCTGTCTTAAAGGGAAACAAGGGCAGTATAATTGATGAAGTAAAGAAAATGCTTTCTGATGGGGCAAAGCCTGACGAGATTATTAATAACAGCCTGATTCCGGCTATTAATGAGGTGGGAGAGCTTTTTAACCAGAAGAAATATTTCCTGCCACAGCTTATCGGCAGCGCAAATACCATGAAGCTTGCTATAGAACATCTCGAGCCACTGCTTGAAAAGAAGGACTCAGGTGATGATATGCCGACTCTTGTCATTGCAACGGTAGAGGGCGATATTCATGATATAGGAAAGAATCTTGTCGTGCTTATGCTTAAAAACTATGGCTACAACGTGATTGATATGGGAAAGGATGTGCCTTGTGAGGATATTGTCAACAAGGCGATTGAGACGAACGCGGCTGTTATCGGACTGTCAGCTCTTATGACCACCACCATGATGCGCATGAAGGATGTAGTGGAAATATGTAAGGAAAAGGGCTGTAAGAGCAAGGTTGTAATCGGTGGAGCCTGCATTACACAAAGCTTTGCAGACGAGATAGGAGCCGACGGATATTCAAAGGATGCGGCAGAGTGCGTGAAGCTTGTGGAGAGACTTCTGAATAGTTAAAATTTTTTTAAATAAAATGAAAAAAGTTGTTGACAATAAGGTGCCGACTGTATATAATAATCAAGTCGGTTGACGACATGGGATCTTAGCTCAGCTGGGAGAGCATCTGCCTTACAAGCAGAGGGTCACAGGTTCGAGCCCTGTAGGTCCCATCCTTTTAAAGGATATCAATCAATATGGCGAGGTGGCTCAACTGGCTAGAGCGTCCGGTTCATACCCGGGAGGTTGAGAGTTCGAGTCTCTCCCTCGCTACTTGTTAAGACTTGCAGTTGTTGCAGGTCTTTTTGTTATAAATAGTTACGAAACAGAAAGGGATAAGCATGATAAGACCTAAAATAGGACTTGACTGGGATGATGTGACAGCCCCATTCAACAGCATAGCCATTGATATGGCAAACAAAAAATATAATATCACCCCACCGCTTGAATTGGAGGATATAGATTCCTGGGAGAATACCGGCAGAGCCTCTGTCATAAAGGAATTTTACCGGGATAATACACTTTACGAGAGGCAGAAGCCTACAGAAGAGACAAAGCGGATGATAAGAAAGCTTATGGATATTGGAGAGGTCTATTTTATCACTGCGGTGGCACCGGGCTTCATGGGAGTGAGGGCGAGCCAGATAATGGAGGCATTTCCTGATTTCCCGACAGAAAATATCATACTTGGCAATGCGAAAAATCTTGTGCAGTTTGATATTATTTTAGATGATGCCATACACAATGTGCTTGAGACACCGGCCACATATCCTGTGCTCATGCGAAAGCCGTGGAATTCAAAAATGACAGGACTTTTATCTGTTAATAATATCACAGAGTTTGTATATCTCGTGGAGCAGATAATAAATGCGTCATTATATAGAAATAAAAATATAAAGAATCCGTCAGTTGTGGCGCTTGTCGGACCATCAGGCTCGGGAAAGACAGCACTCTCAGACAGCCTGTGCGCCATGGAGCAGTTTGAGAATCCGAAAACCTACTGTACCAAGCCCGGAGATAAGCACAGGTACCTGACGGAGGAGGAGTTCAATGCACAGGATTTCTTTGAAAAGACAAGATACGCAGGAATACAGTATGGCACCAAAATGGAGGATATAGAGGCGGTGCTTGCAAAGGGACACTTTGTCGTGATGCCGCTTGACATGTGCGGCGCCATTGCCATGAAGCGTCATTTCCCGACTGTTATAGTGTATGTGGCACGTGACAAGGAGCTCTTAATCAGGGATATCATAGAACAGGATTACCCGGTTGAAGAAAAGACGCTGCGTATTCTGTCGATAGATGCAGAGAAACGCAATCGCCAGATATGTGACTATGCTGTAAATAACATGGACGTTGGTGCAGCTACGAGAGAACTTTCTGATGTTTTGGAAAACAATTGCTTATAAAATATATTTATAGCAAGCTCTTAGTTATAAGTATTAACACTTTTCCTAGAAAGATGATATGATATGATTAGTTCAAGGGAACAGCATCCCGGAATTAAAATTAAAAACAAATAACATTAACATATCATTAATAGGAGGATATTAATATGAGCAAGAAACATTATGCAGACAGAAATTTAAAATTTGAGACATTACAGTTACATGTAGGACAGGAAACACCTGATCCGGTTACAGATGCGAGAGCAGTTCCAATCTACCTTACTTCATCATATGTGTTCCATAACAGTGAGCATGCGGCAGACAGATTCGGACTCAGAGATGCAGGAAATATCTACGGCAGACTGACAAACCCTACAGAGGATGTATTTGAGAGAAGAATTGCAGCACTCGAGGGTGGCGTGGCAGCACTTGCTGTTGGTTCCGGAGCAGCGGCACTCACATATGCTTTCCAGGCAGTAGCACACGCTGGTGACCATATCGTTGCAGCAAAGAATATCTACGGCGGTACATACAATCTCTTGGCCCATACACTTCCTGATTACGGAATTGAGGCTACATTCGTAGATCCATTCGATTATGATGGAATCAAGGCTGCCATCAAAGAGAATACAAAAGCTATTGAAATCGAGACACTCGGAAATCCAAACTCAGAGGTAGTAGATATCGAAAAAATTGCAAATATCGCTCATGAGGCAGGAATCCCACTTATCGTAGATAATACCTTTGCTACACCATATCTTGTCCGTCCGATTGAGTACGGTGCTGATATCGTGGTTCACTCAGCAACAAAGTTCATCGGTGGACACGGAACAACAATTGGTGGAGTTATAATTGATAGCGGTAAATTCGACTGGACACAGAATGATAAATGGCCATGGCTTGTAGAGCCAAACGTATCATACCACGGAGTAAGCTTTGCAAAGGATTGCGCACCGGCAGCATTTGCGACATATATCAGGGCAATTTTACTTCGTGATACAGGAGCAACAATTTCGCCTGTTCATTCATTTATCTTCCTTCAGGGACTTGAGACACTTTCGCTTCGTGTGGAGCGTCATGTTGAGAATGCACTCAAGGTAGTTCAGTACTTAAAGGATCAGCCACTCGTAGAGAAGGTTAATCATCCATCTATTTCAGAGGATAAAGAGCAGCAGGAGCTTTACAAGAAATACTTCCCTAACGGAGGCGGCTCTATATTTACATTCGAGATTAAGGGTGGAGCAAAGGAAGCACAGAAATTTATTGACAACCTTGAGCTTTTCTCACTGCTTGCAAACGTAGCTGATGTTAAGTCACTTGCTATACATCCGGCTTCTACCACACACTCAGAGTGCAATGAAGCAGAGCTCTTAGATCAGGGCATCAAGCCAAACACAATCCGTCTTTCAATCGGAACTGAGAATGTGGATGATATAATTGAGGATCTTGATGAGGCATTTAAGGCACTTGCAGAGTAAACGGTTTTGTATGATAAATACTCCTTAAACGAATAAATAGTGACCATTATAAAAGGAATCGGAAAATATTAATCCGGTTCCTTTTATTGTGCCATGAAATATCATGGATTGGATTTTTTCGCGAACATCTTGACAACCTTTTAACAATTATTGATATTCGAGAAAAATAAGTATATTATAGTCAGTGGTGTGAAACCAGATATAGTTTTAAATAATAAATAATATACATAAAGGAGACATTATCATGTTTGGATTTGGTCAGTTAATCGAAATATTAAAGAAAGACCCAAAGAAAATCGTATTCACAGAGGGAGAGGATCCACGTATCCTTGAGGCAGCTTCGCGTTTACTTGCAAGCAACTTCTTACATCCTATCCTTGTCGGAGATCCAGAGAAGATTAGTGCAAGCGCTGAGAAGAGCGGTTTCAATATCCGTGGAGCAGAGATTATAGATCCTATGAACTTTGACCGTATGGATGAGATGGTTGAATTATTCTGCGAGCTTCGTAAGAGCAAGGGTGTTACACCGGAGCAGGCTAAGGGAATTCTTTCATCAGCTAACTACTTTGGAACAATGCTTGTAAAGATGGGTATCGCAGACGCACTTCTCGGAGGAGCTACATACTCAACAGCAGATACAGTTCGTCCGGCATTGCAGCTTATCAAGACAAAGCCTGGCAACACAATCGTATCTTCATGCTTTATCCTTGTTCGTCCATCTGCAACAGGTGAGAATGAGGTGCTTGCAATGAGCGACTGTGCTATAAACATCCATCCTACAGAGGACGAGCTTGTTGAAATCGCAGGAGAATCAGCAGAGTGTGCTAAGATCTTCGGTATCGATCCAAAGGTTGCATTCTTAAGCTACTCAACACTTGGCTCAGGAAAGGGCGAGGACGTTGACAAGATGAGAAACGCAGCTCACAAGGCAAAAGAGAAATATCCAAATCTTCCAATCGAGGGAGAAATCCAGTTTGACGCAGCAGTTGCACCACGTGTAGCCCGCACAAAGTGCCCACAGTCTGAGGTTGCGGGTCATGCAAATACATTTATCTTCCCTGACATCAACGCAGGAAATATTGGATACAAGATTGCACAGAGACTTGGTAATTTCGAAGCATACGGCCCAATCCTTCTTGGACTCAATGCTCCAATCAATGACCTTTCTCGTGGATGTAATGCAGGAGAGGTTTATTCAATGGCTATCATCACTGCAGCACTTGCATAAGACATTTAATGGACTATTCCCATTTTAATAAAGACCGCTCCGGTTTGTCCGGGGCGGTCTTTTATTTGAAAATAGCTTAAAATAATATCTTGGCGCAACAGGAGAAATAAGGTATACTATATTTAAAAAACCAAAATACAGAGCAATGACAGTTGGCAATAACATGAGGTATTGTATCTGATAGAAAGAGAGACGATATATGAGAGTAGGAATGGGCTATGATGTGCACAAGCTTGTTGAGGGCAGAGATTTGATTTTAGGAGGAGTGAAGGTTCCGCATACACTCGGGCTTTTAGGCCATTCGGATGCCGATGTACTGTTGCATGCGATAATGGATGCACTCTTGGGTGCAGCGGCACTTGGCGATATCGGAAAGCATTTCCCGGATACCGACCCGGCATATGAGGGTATTTCGAGTCTTAAGCTTTTAGAGCATGTGAGAGACCTCATTGCAAAAAAAGGCTATGTGATAGAAAACATAGATGCGACAGTAATTGCACAAAAGCCGAAGCTTCGTCCGTACATTGAGCAGATGGAGCAGAATGTGGCTGATACGCTGCAAATCGCAAAGGAGCAGGTAAATATAAAGGCAACGACCGAGGAGTGGCTTGGTTTTACAGGCCGCGAGGAGGGGATTGCATCACAGGCAATCTGCTCACTTACAGGTCTTTATGAGGCAAGCGTGCAGGTCGGAGGCGGATGCAGCGGCTGTAGCGGCTGTCAGACTGATTGATTTGAATATATAGGGAAAACATGCTAAAATAAAAAGATAGTTATAAATCATCCAAAAGGAGATATAAATAATGGAGAACAATTTCAAGTTTTACAATACACTCACAAGACAGATTGATACTGTTGTTCCGCGTGTTGACGGCAAAATCGGCATGTATACATGTGGACCTACAGTTTACCATTTTGCACATATCGGAAATATCCGCTCATACATCATGGAGGATGTGCTCGAGAAAGCACTTCGCTATGTGGGCTATGATGTAAAGCGTGTCATGAATATCACTGATGTGGGACATCTCTCAAGCGACGGAGATACCGGAGAGGACAAGATGCTAAAGGGCGCAAAGCGTGAACACAAGAGCGTCATGGAGTTGGCAAAGGAGTACACGGACGCTTTTTTCAAGGATTTCACGGCTGTACACAACAGGATGCCTGATGTCGTAGAGCCTGCAACCAACTGTATTCCGGAGTTTATCCATATGGTGGAGGTGCTTATCGAGAAGGGCTATGCCTATTTTGCAGGAGGCAATGTATATTTCGATACATCAAAGCTTGATGATTATTTTGTGTTCTCTTCAGCAGTAGAGAAGGAACAGCTTCAGGTTGGAGTGCGAGATGATGTCGAGGAGGATGTAAACAAGAAGAATAAAAATGATTTCGTACTCTGGTTTACACAGTCTAAGTTTGAGGACCAGGCTCTTAAATGGGACAGCCCATGGGGCGTCGGATATCCTGGCTGGCATATAGAGTGCTCATGTATCAGCATGAAGCATCTCGGAGAGTACGTGGATATCCACTGTGGCGGTGTGGACAATATTTTCCCACATCACACCAATGAGATTGCACAGTCAGAGAGCTATCTGGGACACGACTGGTGCAAGTACTGGTTCCATGTTAATCACTTAAATGACAGAGCCGGCAAGATGAGCAAGTCGAAGGGTGCAATCCTCACAGTTTCGGTGCTTCAGGAGAAGGGCTACAATCCGCTTGCCTACAGATTCTTCTGTTTACAGTCACACTACAGAAAGCCTCTTGAGTTTTCATTTGATGCGCTCGACAATGCAGTTGCGGCATACAATAAGATTGCAAAGCGTGTGGCAGAGCTTAAGGATGAGGGTGATATTGATGAGACAGCTTTTGCTGACTTTAAGAAGAAATTTACTGATGCAGTTTCAAATGATCTGAATACATCAATGGCTATAACCATAGTGTATGATGTGCTTAAGGCTGATATCTCAGACAGGACAAAGCTTGCACTTATCGATGACTTTGAGCAGGTACTTGATCTGGGACTTAGGGAATCAGGAAAGGCCTTACTTGAGGCATCGTCATCGGTAGACAGTGAGCTCGAGGCATTTATCAATGATAAAATTGCAGAGCGTGCAGCCGCTAAAAAGGCAAAGGATTTTGCGACAGCCGATGCCATAAGAGATGAGCTTCTGGCAAAGGGGGTTGCCATAAAGGATACCAGAGAGGGAGTAAAATGGGAGCTTGTATAGTATGAAGATAGACTCATATATTAAGGAACAGTTTGGAATAAAGGATGTTGATATAAGGACATACTCGCCGCTTACACTTGCATATATCGGTGATGGCATATTTGATATTGTCATCCGCTCAGTTGTGGTGGGAAAAGGCAATACAAAGGCAAATCTGCTTCATAAGCACACAAGTAATATAGTAAAGGCACATACGCAGGCTCTCATGATAGAGGCACTTTTACCTCATCTGACAGAGGAGGAGAGTGATGTGTATCACAGGGGGCGCAATGCCAAGTCACCTTCCATGGCAAAAAACGCTACAATGGCTGATTACAGGAAAGCTACAGGGCTTGAGGCGGTCATGGGCTATCTTTATCTGAAGGATGATTTTGAGAGGGTTGTTTCACTCACTAAGCTTGGAGTGGAGCTTTTAGGAATTGAAATATAGCACAAAATAAGAGGAAAATATGGATAACAACAATAAAGAAAAATTTCATGAGAATTATATAGAGGGCAGAAATGCTGTGCTGGAGGCTTTCCGTTCGGGAAAGACAATAGACAAGCTTTTTGTGCTTGACGGCTGTCAGGACGGACCAATAAAGTCAATCACAAGAGAGGCCAGAAAGCATGATGCAATCATAAACTATGTTGCAAAGGAAAGACTTGATCAGATGTCTGAGACAGGCAAGCATCAGGGTGTCATTGCAGTATCAGCAGCATATGAGTATGCCGAGGTTTCGGACATACTGGAAAATGCTGAAAGAAAGGGCGAGCCGCCTTTTATCATCATACTTGACGGTATAGAGGATCCACACAATCTTGGCGCAATAATCCGTACCGCAAATCAGGCGGGTGCACATGGCATCATCATACCAAAAAGGCGTGCAGTGGGACTTACCCCTACAGTGGCAAAGACGTCTGCAGGTGCGATAAACTATACACCTGTTGCCAAAGTTACCAATATCTCAAATACCATAAAGGAGCTTAAGGAAAAGGGCATGTGGTTTGTATGTGCTGATATGGGTGGCACTACCATGTATGATTTAAACCTCACAGGTCCTATAGGTCTTGTCATAGGCAATGAGGGTGACGGAGTCAGCAAGCTTGTAAAGGAAAACTGTGATATGACAGCTTCTATTCCTATGGTGGGCGATATTGACTCACTGAACGCATCGGTTGCGACAGGCGTGCTTGCATATGAGATAGTCAGACAGAGACTTAAGAGTGGAAAGTAGATTACATGTCGCGGGATGAGTGGTGTGTATTATGAATTGTATATTTATAGAATAGGAAGCATATAGTGGAAGATTACAGCGCATATACGGATGAAGAGCTTATTATGAGGATTCATAATGACAAAAATGACCATGGTGACAACAATGAAATCATGGACTATATATTGGAAAAGTATAAGCCGCTTGTGCGTAAAAAGACGAATGCACTCTACCTGATAGGCGGTGAGAATGATGACCTTATTCAGGAGGGCATGATTGGCCTGTTTAAAGCGGTCAGAGACTATAAGAGCGACAAGGAAGCATCTTTCTACAGTTTTGCACAGCTATGCATCACAAGGCAGCTTAGCTCGGCGCTTGAGGCTTCAAACCGAAAGAAACATATGCCGCTTAACACATATATATCCTTTTCACAGAGTGACAGTGATGGTACAGAGTTTGAGGAAATGCTGCAAGATGATATTGCAAGTCCTGAGCAGCTTCTCATAGAGAAGGAAAAATTTAAGGAATTTAAGGAACAATTGTGGAATAAACTGAGTAATATGGAGAAAAAAGTGCTACAATTGTATCTGGAAGGAAATAATTATACATCGATAGCGCATATGCTTGGAAAATCAGATAAATCAATTGACAATGCACTATCCCGTATCAGACAAAAGCTAAAAAGAAAGTAGGTGAAGCTTGTTATGGAGTTTTCAAGAATAGGTGAACACACTATAAAATGTGTTATTTCAGAAGAAGAAATATATGATCTGGGATATACAATGGATGAAATTATGAGCAATGGCGAGCGCACCCAGGAATTCATGAACCAGATATTTGACATGGCTTCAGAAGAGTTTGGAACTGATTTTAATTCGGGAATCAAGACTGTGAGAGCAGATTTTTTGGCGGATCACACACTTTCTCTGACATTTTCTGAACATCCTGCTACTGAGGGCATGATGGAGCATCTTAAAGATATCGTTAATGGACTGCTTAATTCGCTGCCGGCTGAGACTGCAGAGAATGAGAAAAATAAAAAAGGCAGGACAACTGCAAAAAAGCAGGATATGGTGTCTGTTGTAATGTTCATTTTTGAAAAATTTGATGTGGCTGTCAGATTTGCAAAGATGATTAAAGGACTGCCAATGCCATTCTCACAGCTTTTTAAGTTTGAGGGAGAGTACTTTATGAGCATGGATTTATCGGGCTATGATGAGCATGAGCTTGAAAAGATGTCTGTCATAGCAGATGAGTATGCAGATGATATCATTGCAGGGGCTGACAAAAGGGCTTTTCTTATGGAGCATGCAAAGGTTATTCTTGATGACAAGGCTATTGAGAGTCTTGCGCAGAGATCGGGAG
>ENA-OPSZ01001453-OPSZ01001453.1-human-gut-metagenome-genome-assembly--contig:-NODE-1453-length-11181-cov-3.589790_pt1 | contig 11181 bp, 10 predicted proteins | sample MGYA00241814_ERZ501919 | MGnify/ENA primary metagenome ERZ501919 (study PRJEB25962, sample SAMEA2042440) | human gut metagenome | biome: human gut; feature: human-associated habitat; material: faeces... | reverse complement strand
CCATCGGAAAACGTTATTTCTGCGCCGGCTGCGGCTACGAGTATGTGCCGGAGTTGGGCGACGAGGACGGCGAGATCGCGCCCGGTACGCTCTTTGAGCAGCTTCCCGCCGAGTGGGTGTGTCCCGAGTGCGCGGAGACGAAGGATCAATTTGTAAAGGCTTGAGGCCGTGAAGGAGGCAAGATAAGATGTATTGCGTGCGTAAAGTAACGAACGACCTCTACTGGGTGGGCGCCAACGACCATCGTCTGGCCCTGTTTGAAAACTGCTTTCCCATTCCCCGGGGCGTAAGCTACAACGCCTACTGCCTGCTGGATGAAAAGACGGTGCTCTTTGACACGGTGGACTGGTCTGCCTGCCGCCAGCTTTTGGAAAATCTGGCGTATGTGCTGGATGGCCGCGAGCTGGACTACCTGCTGGTCAACCATCTGGAGCCGGATCACGCCGCCTGCATCGAGGAGATCCTGCTGCGCCATCCCAAGGTGAAACTGATCTCCAACGAGAAGGCATTCATGCTCATGCGGCAGTTCGGCTTCCATGTGGACGGACATGAGTGCATCGAGGTGAAGGAGGGCGACACCTTCTCCTTCGGCAAGCACACCGTCACCTTTGTGGGCGCGCCTATGGTTCACTGGCCGGAGGCCATGGTGACCCTCGACGTCACCGACGGCGTCCTCTTTTCCGCCGACGCCTTCGGCACCTTCGGCGCGCTGGACGGCAAGCTGTTCGCCGACGAGGTGGACTTCGAGCGGGACTGGCTGGACGACGCCCGCCGCTACCTCACCAACATCGTGGGCAAGTACGGCCCCCACATCCAGCTCCTGCTGAAAAAGGCCGGCGGCGTTTTGGATCAGATCAAGTACATCTGCCCGCTCCACGGCCCCGTGTGGCGCAAGGATCTGGGCTGGTTCATCGAAAAGTACGACACATGGAGCCGCTATGCCCCTGAGACCCAGGGCGTGCTCATCGTCTACGCCTCTATGTACGGCAACACGGAGAACGCGGCGCAGGCGCTGGCGACGTCGCTCTGCGATAAGGGCATGAGCAAGGTGGCGATGTACGATGTGTCCTCCACTCATGTCTCCCAGCTGATCTCCGAGGCGTTTAAGTACAGCCACATTGTCCTGGCCTCTGTGACCTACAACCTCGGCATCTACCCCGCCATGCATGACTTCCTCATGGATATGAAGGCACTGAATCTGCAAAACCGCACCTTTGCCATCATTGAAAACGGCTCATGGGCGGTGAAGTCCGGTGACCTCATGCAGAAATTCGTCAACAATGAGCTTAAGAACATGACGGTGCTCAACGAGCGGCTCAGCCTCGCCTCGTCCATGGGCACGGACAAGCGCACTGAGCTGGAAGCACTGGCGGACTCCATTCTGGAATCTATGAAGTAACTGGCAGAAAAGCCAAAACCAAGACAACAGACAACAAACAGCCCCACCGCGTCGGCTGCAGAAAAACCGGCTTTCAAAAACAGAGCGGGCAAGCGTGATACTGCGCTTGCCCGCTCTTTGCTCAAAAGGACATGAGAAGTGACCGGAGAAGATGAGAGGATCGAAATGGAGATCAGAAAACGAAACGGGGAGTCTGTTCCCTTTCAACAGGAGAAAATTTTCAACGCCATGAAAAAGGCGTTTGACGGACAGGGCAAGGAGATCGGGAGCAGAGAGATGGATGAGATCCTCGCCACCGTTCTCAACAATCTCTCCGTCACAGTGCCGCTCACCGTGGAACGTGTGCAGGACGAGGTGGAGCGAACGCTCATGGAGCGCGGACACTATGAGGTGGCCAAGGCGTACATCCTCTACCGCGAAAAGCGGTCTGCGCTGCGCCGTGTCCGGCATACCATCGCGCGGACGGTGGGGGATGACTCGCTTGACGAGGTGCTGCGCCGCATCCAGATGGATTTTACCGAGGAAGTCTACTCCCTCGCGGCGCTTCAAATGAAGTTTGAGAGTTTCTGTCGCCCGGGCATGACGGAGGATGAGCGGACTGAGGCACTGATCAAGGCAGCGGTAGAGCTGACTACGGCAGAGGCACCCAAGTGGGAGTTCATCGCGGCGCGGCTTCTGAACCACTCCTTTCGCTGTCGCAACGCACAGGAATGGGAGGGGCGCGGCGTCGGCGACCTCTATGGCAGGCTTCGCTATCTGACGGATAAGGGACTCTACGGTGACTATATCCTTGCCCACTATACCCACGAGGAGATTGCCATGGTGGAGGACTTTCTCTGCCCGGAACGGGACGAGCTGTTCACCTACTCCGGCCTTGACCTGCTGCTCAAACGCTATGTGATCCAGTCACGCAGCCGCGTGCCGCTGGAAACACCGCAGGAGATGTTTTTGGGTATCGCGCTGCATCTTGCTATGAACGAAGGCTCTGACCGCATGGGGTGGGTAAAACGCTTTTACGATATGCTCAGCCGTATGGAGATCACGATGGCGACACCTACCATGTCCAACGCACGAAAGCCCTACCATCAGCTTTCAAGCTGCTTTGTGGACACTGTGCCGGACAGTCTGGACGGCATCTACCGCTCGCTGGACAACTTCGCAAAGGTCTCTAAATTCGGCGGTGGAATGGGGATGTACTTCGGTAAGGTGCGCGCTGCAGGCAGCACCATCCGCGGCTTTCAAGGGGCGGCGGGCGGTGTTATCCGCTGGATCAGGCTGGTCAACGACACCGCCGTGGCGGTGGATCAGTTGGGGATGCGGCAGGGCGCTGTGGCGGTTTACTTAGACGCATGGCACCGGGATCTACCGGAATTCCTTCAACTGCGCACTAACAATGGCGATGACCGCATGAAGGCGCATGATGTGTTTCCCGCCGTGTGCTATCCGGATCTCTTCTGGCGACTGGCGGAGGAGAACATAGACGCGCCGTGGCATCTCATGTGTCCGCATGAGATCCTCACGGTCAAGGGCTACGCACTGGAGGATTACTGGGGTACAGAATGGGAGAAGCGGTATCTGGACTGCGTCAATGACCCGCGCATCGAAAAGCGCAGCGTCACCGTCAAGGACATCGTGCGGCTGGTGCTTCGCTCGGCAGTGGAGACCGGCACGCCCTTCGCTTTCAATCGAGACAGTGTAAATCATATGAACCCAAACGGCCACACGGGAATGATCTATTGCTCCAATCTCTGTACGGAGATCGCGCAGAACATGGCGCCCATCGAGCACATCAGCACTGAGGTGCACACGGAGAACGGCGACACAATAGTGGTGACGGCCACACGCCCAGGTGAGTTTGTGGTCTGCAATCTGGCGAGTCTGTCTCTCGGTAATCTGCCGGTGGAGGACGAGGCCTATATGGAACGCACGGTGGAAACGGCCATCCGCGCACTGGATAATGTGATTGACCTCAACTTCTACCCGTTGGAATACGCGCGGCTTACCAATCAGAAGTACCGCAGCATCGGCCTGGGCGTCAGCGGCTACCACCACATGCTGGCAAAGCGCGGCATCCACTGGGAGAGCGATGAGCACCTTGCCTTCACCGACGCAGTGTTCGAGCTCATCAACTACGCCGCTGTCAAGGCGGACACAGCTCTGGCACGGGAAAAGGGTCGTTACGCGCTCTTTGAGGGCAGCGACTGGCAGACGGGCGCGTATTTTGAAAAGCGGGGTTATACCTCCGAAAAGTGGCAGGCGCTTGCGAAAACGGTGGCGGTGCAGGGAATGCGCAACGCCTATCTGCTGGCGGTCGCACCGACCTCCAGCACATCTATCCTCTCCGGCACGTCGGCGGGCATAGATCCAATTATGAAGAAATTCTTTTTAGAGGAAAAAAAGGGCAGCATGCTGCCCCGCGTTGCTCCGGAGCTTTCTATGGATACATGGTGGTACTATAAGGCAGCGCATCTGATTGACCAAAGCTGGTCGGTACGCGCCGCGGGCCTTCGCCAGAGACATATTGACCAGGCGCAGAGCATGAATCTCTATATCACCAACGACTATTCCATGCGTCAGGTGCTCAGACTGTATTTGGAGGCGTGGAGGGCCGGCGTCAAGACCATTTACTATGTCCGCAGCAAGGCCCTTGAGGTCGAGGCCTGTGAAAGCTGCTCGTCATAAGGAGGATAGCATGACGGAACTGAAGAAAAAGCCCCTCTTTAACCCGGAGGGCGACCCTGATGTGCGCCTGCGGCGCATGATCGGCGGCAATACCACCAACCTCAATGACTTCAACAATATGAAGTACGCTTGGGTCAGCGACTGGTACCGGCAGGCCATGAACAACTTTTGGATCCCTGAGGAGATCAATCTCTCGCAGGATGTGAAGGACTATCCTCGCCTGCTGTCAGCCGAGCGCAGCGCCTACGATAAAATTCTGAGTTTTCTTGTCTTTTTGGATTCCATTCAGACAGCGAACCTGCCTAATATCGGCGCCTACATTACCGCCAACGAGGTCAATCTCTGCCTGTCCATTCAGGCGTTTCAGGAGTGTGTCCACTCACAGAGCTACAGCTATATGCTCGACACCATCTGTTCCCCCGTGGAGCGCAATGACATCCTCTACCAATGGAAAACGGACGAGCATCTGCTGCGCCGCAACACCTTCATTGGGGACTGCTACAACGAGTTTCAGGAGCGGAAGGACGCTCCCACGCTGCTGCGCGTGATGATGGCAAACTATATTTTGGAGGGCATCTATTTTTACAGCGGCTTTATGTTCTTCTACAATCTCTCCCGAAACGGGAAGATGCCCGGCTCGGCGCAGGAGATTCGCTACATAAACCGCGATGAGAACACGCACTTGTGGCTGTTCCGCAATATCATCACGGAGCTGCAAAAGGAGCAGCCGGAGTTGTTCACCGCCGAGAGCGTACAAGCGCTGCGCGAGATGATGCGTGAGGGCGTGGAGCAGGAGATCGCATGGGGGCATTATGTGATCGGCGACGACATCCCGGGACTGAACCGGCAGATGATCAGCGATTACATCCGCTATCTCGGCAATCTTCGCTGGACGAGCCTTGGCTATCCCGCATTGTATCCAGGCTTTGAGAGCGAACCGGAGAGCATGGAATGGGTCAGCCAGTACGCCGACGCCAACATGGTCAAGACCGATTTCTTTGAGGCACGCAGTACCGCCTACGCCAAGAGTACCGCACTGATAGACGATTTATAAGAAAACAAAGGAAAGGAGCTGGCAGATATGGCAGCTATGAACATGAATCAGGAGCAGTTTAAGCAGTTGATCCGGGAGGAAAAGCCTGTTTTGGTGGATTTCTGGGCGCCATGGTGCAGCTATTGCCGGAAGATCGGCCCTGCGTATGAGAAGATTGGAGAGGAATACGCGGACAGCCTTGCCGTCGGCAAGATCAATATTGACGAGGAGCCGCAGTTGGCGGGGGCCGAGGGGATCAAGGTCATCCCAACTCTGGTGCTGTTCCGGAACGGAAAGGCCGTGGGTTCCATCACCGCGCCCGGCTCAAAGGCAGAGATCGACCGTTTCATTCAGGAAACCTTGGCGAAATAACGGAGGGTTCAGATATGAACAACAATCATGTTTATGATATGATTGTGGTGGGCGGTGGACCGGGCGGCTACACCGCCGCCCTGTACGCGGCACGGGCGGGGCTGGACACCATCGTGCTGGAAAAACTGTCCGCCGGTGGGCAGATGGCCCTGACCGAGCAGATCGACAACTATCCCGGCTTTGAGGACGGGATCGACGGCTTCTCTCTGGCGGAGAAGATGCAAAAGCAGGCGGAGCGCTTCGGGGCACGCAGCGAATACGCAGAAGTCCTCCGCATGGATCTGACGGCGGTTCCCAAGCTCGTGGAGACCAGCGAGGGGATTTTCCTGGGGAAAACCGTGGTGCTGGCCACCGGTGCGAACCCCAGAACGCTGGGCGTGGTGGGCGGCGGCAATTCCGCCGCGGCAGATGCCCTCCTTCTCAGCCGCGTGGCGAAAAAAGTGATCCTCGTCCACCGCAGAGACACCCTGCGGGCCACCAAGATCTATCACGAGCCGCTGGCACAGGCCGAAAACGTGGAATTCCGTTGGAACAGCGTCGTTTCCGCGCTGCTTTCCGGGGACAGGCTGACCGGCGTCCGCCTGCGGGACACCGTCACCGGTGAGGAAAGCGTGGTGGACTGCGACGGCGTATTTGTCAGCGTGGGCCGACAGCCCGCCACGGCGCTGGCGGTGGGTCAACTGGCGCTGGACGGCGGCGGCTATATCGTGGCCGGAGAGACCACGGAAACCAGTATTCCCGGCGTTTACGCCGTGGGCGACGTGCGGATGAAGCCCCTCCGTCAGGTGGTCACCGCCGTGGCGGACGGCGCGGTGGCAGTCCACATGGCGGAGAAATATATCGCGGAAAACCGATAAGGGAGGTAGATTGAAAAAGCCATGTTTAAGGTCAGGCCGGATACGACCGCAGTGGGGATGCCGACATATCTGCAAGGCAAACTACCAGAGTGATGGCAGATAAGATAACCCATGTAAGATAGGGAGATATGTTGTCTCTCCATATCCAGTCCACGCAACAGTGAGCAACTGAACACAAAACACAGCCACAGATGTACTCTGCGGCTGTGTTTTTATGCGTAGTATACCGCGTGACAAGCGGTTTTACTGTCATGGCGTCACATAATTTGAGAAAATCGGCGCGGCGCTGCTCCGGTTGTACGATTAGGCTCCTTGAGCTCTGCATAGCTTTTGGAGTTCAAACAGAAAGTACCCACAGCCAAAGCGGCTGTGGGTATGATCAAATCAGATTGTACGAGCTGACGCTGTCCTGCCGATCTCTACAGACCGTAGCTGCTTCTTCCATCTGCAAAACCCCGACGCTCCGTGGCTGACGGGGTTATCCGCACTTGCCAATACGCCCAAAGAGGGCTCCTTAACGCGCAGAAGGAAAGGGACGGTCAGCCTCCGGCGTTTTGAGAAGGAAATGGCTTTTGTGAAAGTCGAGCAGGCCCTCATCCCGCATTTTTCCAAGCTCCACGGACAGCCCGCTGCGCTCCACACCGAGGTAATCCGCAAGCTGCTGCCTTGAAAACGGAATGTCGAACTCATAGACCTCGCGCCGCAGTGCCTCAGCGGAAAAATAGGACATCAGCTTTGCACGCGTCGTGCGCTGGCCCATGTGGGTGAGCTTTTCGTTGAGCCGCAGGTTCTTCTCCGCTAACTCGCCCAGCAGATTGCGGATGAACCGGCTATGGTGGGAGCAGGCGGAGGGGCACACGCTCAAAACGCGCCTTATATGCAGAAACATCACCGTCACCGCGCTCTCCGCCTCTACGCTCACGTTCAGTACCGCTCCCGGCGCGCAGGCGAATACCTCCGCGAAGGTCTGCCCCGGCCCGGTCTTGGAGAGGATGTTGCGGTTTCCCCAGATATCCTCCTGCATAATGAGGGCGCTGCCCGCCAACACAAGGCCCACCTCCTCCACCTGCTCCCCGGCGCGGAGCAGGCGTGAGCCTTTGGGGAAGGTGTCGATCCTCGCCCCAAGGTAGGAGAGCATAACGGCAAGCTCATCGTCGGAAATGCCGGAGAAAAGCGCCGCCGTATGAAGTACCGGAAAAAATTCTTTCATAAAAAGTTCTCTTTCGTTGAAAATTCAACTGACTTGTTGCTCTTAGTATAGTACAATGAACGCACAAAAGCAACAGGAGGATCGAACATGAAACGACGGATCATTGAAATCGATCAGGATAAACGCCCCGTATTTTGACGGCGCACGGCTCCTGATTGCCGCCGACTGCACCGCCTACGCCTACGCCGCTTTCCACGAGCGGTTCATCAAGGGACACATCACCCTGGTGGGCTGTCCTAAGCTGGACGGCGTGGGTAAGGATTCCTTCGAAGAGGCGTGAGCTTTCTGCAAGAGAGGCAAAGACTATGAGTTATGAAAACTGGAAGGACAAAATCGGCACATTTGAAGTGATGGACGTGCGGGGCAAAAAGATGGACTTCTTCCCCGCATTGAAGGCAAAGGCTGCCGCGCTGAAAAACGGCGAAGGACTGCATATCATCCAGACCTTCGAGCCTGTCCCCCTGTACCCGGTGCTGGCCCTTATGGGCTTTGAGCATCACACGGAGAAGGTGAGCGGCAGCGAATATCACATCTGGTTTTATCGAGTGAAGAAAGGAGAATAACCGCATGAGCTACGAAAACTGGAAGAATAAGGCGCAGGGGTTTCAGACCGTGGATGTGCGCCATATACAGGGCAGCTTCTTTGAAGGGCTGAAGAAAAGAGCCGAGGCGTTGGAGGTGGGCGAAGGATTACACATCATCCAGACCTTTGAGCCGCATCCACTGTACGCTGTCATGGAGGGCTTGGGCTACGAGCACCACACCGAGCGGCGGAGTGAGGCGGAGTTCCATGTCTGGTTCTGCCGTGTGGAGAAGAAGGAAGGCGACGGCTCCGCCCCCTTCAAGCCACTGGCTCTTTTGAACTATCCCATGATCGATGGAAAGCTGGGGCAGATCGCCGTGGATTTTTGGGAGACCACATGGCAGAGCGAGAAGCGCGTACTGATACCGCTCCGCAATCGTCCCCTGCGTTTCCGCAAAGACGACGCCCGTCAGCACCAAAGCCAGCGCCACCATAGCCGCTACCAAGCGTGAGAATCTTTTCATTTCCTTTTCCTCCTTTTTCCTTCCGCCTATTTGCGATTTTTCTCTGCCGTGATCCGCTTCCCCAGACTGCACTCCGGACGCATAGCGGTGCAGGCTGCGTCCGGAGCGTGTCTTTTGTGGGGCGGAAAGCAAACCGCAATAAGTGGAAGGGGGCGGGCTTTCCGCGGCAGGCGTCGCGTAACCGGTGTATTCGATGCCTGTCCCGAATTTCTTCGGCATTTTTAGCATACCACGAAGCGCGGTTGCATGGTAGTCCACTTTTTCGCGATTTTCCGCCACTTTTCCAAAAACGACAAACACCCCCGCACCACGTTCGGCGCGGGAGTGCAAGGAAACATCAGAAATTACGGGACATATCGTACTTGGAATAGAACTCTTTGCGGAAATCAAGGAAGCAGTCGTTGGCAATGGCTTCGCGAATCTGCTCCATCAGGTGAATCAGGAAGCGCAGGTTGTGAATTGACGCAAGCCGTCCGCCGGTGATTTCGCCCGCCTTGAGCAGGTGGCGCACATACGCGCGGGAGAAATGCTGGCAGGCGTAGCAGTCGCATTCGGCGTCAATCGGGCCGAAATCGTGCGCGTACTGCGCGTTCTTGACGACGACGCGTCCCTTGCTCGTCAGCACCGTGCCATTGCGGGCGATTCGCGTCGCCAGCACGCAGTCGAACATATCCACGCCGCGCAGCACGCCCTCCAGCAGGCAGTCCGGCGTACCGACGCCCATCAGGTAGCGCGGCTTGTTGACCGGCATGTACGGCGCGATTTCATCCAGCATCTCGTACATCACGGGCTTGGGCTCGCCAACAGACAATCCGCCGATGCCGTAGCCGATGAAGTCCATATCCGCCAGCGTCTTGGCGCTCTCAATGCGCAAATCCTTGTAGAACGCGCCCTGCACGATGCCGAACAGCGCCTGATCTTCCTTCGTGTGGTGCTTTTTGCAGCGCTCCGCCCAGCGGTGGGTGCGCTCCATGTTGATTTTCGCGGTGTTGTAATCGCAGGGGTACGGGCTACACACGTCAAACGCCATGCAAATATCCGACCCTAACTTCTGCTGGATATCCATCGACTCTTCCGGCCCGATGAAGTGGCGTGAACCGTCCAGATGGCTCTGGAACGTCACGCCCTCCTCCTTAATCGTGCGGATGCCGGCAAGCGAAAATACTTGGAATCCACCGCTGTCGGTCAGAATCGGCTTGTGCCAGTCCATGAAGTTGTGCAGGCCGCCCGCCTCCTGCACGAGGTCTTCGCCGGGGCGCAGGTGCAGGTGGTAGGTATTCGACAGCAGAATCTGCGTGCCGATTTCCTCCATCTCGCGGGGCGTCATGGCTTTCACGCACGCTGCCGTGCCAACAGGCATGTAAATCGGCGTTTGAATGTCGCCGTGCGGCGTGTGCAGCACACCCAGCCGCGCGCCGGACTGCTTGCAAATGTGCTTGAGTTCATAGGAAAAAGGTTGTGTCACGGCTCAATTCCTCCGTTGTCCGGGATGTCGGGGTTCAAAATCGCTTCGGCAGAGTTGTTGAAGCGGATGGCCATATCGGTCAGTTCTTCAGCGTAGCAGTTCCAAATGGAGCCGCACGGAAGGTTCTGGAAGGTCATGATTTCCTTGCGCGTCGGATGCTCGAACACCAGCCGGTAGCCCCACAGGGCAATCTGCTGCCCCGCAATGCCGCGCCCGTACTTGTTGTCGCCCCACAGCGGCGCGCCCATGTTCGCCATGGCTCTGGGAAGAAAGCGCGAGGACGAATCCCGAAAGATCCTCTCCAACGCCCTTCTGGCGCTCGTCGCGCTCGCGGTTTTCGTTTCCGCGGCGACGACGGTCTTTATCCGCCCCCTCCTCATGACGTTCGGCGCGAGCGAAAATACCTACGTTCTTGCGCGCAAGGCACTCGCCGGACAGCATCGCCAGCTGCGCGCCCTTCTCGTCCGCGTCGCAGATTTCGACCTTGTTGAGGTACTCGTTCTTTTTCAGGTAGTCGATGCAGGTGAAGCGGTCTTTGACGCGCCCCTCGACGACGCAGAGGTACTCGCGCCCCATCTCGTGCTCCCGCATCTGCGCAGACAGCCGGGACGCCGCCTTGCTCGTGCGCGCAAAGACCATCAGCCCGCCAACCGGGCGATCCAGCCGATGCACCAGCCCCAGATACACCGCGCCGGGCTTGTTGTACTTGATTTTGATGTACTCCTTGAGCTGCGTGAGGATGTCGGTATCGCCCGTCTTGTCCGCCTGCGAGAGCATATTCGGCGGCTTGACAGCGACGATGACGTGGTTATCCTCGTACTGCACGTCGATATTCGCCAGCTGATGCAGCGGGAATTCGTTCATTTGGCCGACCACCTTCCGCTTGCGCCGCAGGGCAGCACACCGCCCGTCGTCACCGGCAGGCAAAGCTCCTGCGCGTCGATAATGCCCCCATGGCAGCTGCTGACGCACTTCATCAGCATATTGCTGAGGACGCTGGCCTGAAAGCCCGTCGTGTAACTGTTGATGAGGAAGAACAGCGGCTTGTCGGAGAGTACTTTCGCGCTCGTATCGACCAGCCCGAACAGCTCGTTTTCCAGCTTCCAGACCTCGCCG
>ENA-OPSZ01001448-OPSZ01001448.1-human-gut-metagenome-genome-assembly--contig:-NODE-1448-length-11217-cov-4.907633_pt1 | contig 11217 bp, 5 predicted proteins | sample MGYA00241814_ERZ501919 | MGnify/ENA primary metagenome ERZ501919 (study PRJEB25962, sample SAMEA2042440) | human gut metagenome | biome: human gut; feature: human-associated habitat; material: faeces... | reverse complement strand
CTCCCATGACGTCCATTGACATTTGACAAGCAATAAATTCCACTCCGTTTTCTAAGGCTTGCTGACGCAGGGATTCCAATGAATCTATTCCTTTCTTATTCATGATATACCGCATCATTTTTCCCCCTATTCCGCCCATGCTCATCTTCGAGAGTTTCAGCTTTCCGGAACTGGAAGGCAGCATCATACCGAACATCTTTCCGAAAATATCTTTCTCTGTCCGGGGTTTCTGTATCTTCTTCAAGACATTCAATCCCCAGAAGGTGAAGAATATCGACACTTTCTGTCCGGTTACCGCTGCACCGTTAGCGAGTACAAAGGTAGCCAAAGCCTTGTCTAAATCATCACTAAAAAGGATTAAAGTTTTCCCCCTTCCACCTGCTGCCGGAAGAGACGACGGACAAGCGCAAGTTTCATCTCCCTTCTCAAGCAGTACCGTATAGCGTCCCTTCTCTTCTTTCTTCTCCACCAGCTTATTGCCCGTAGTGGCACACCAGGCAGAGGCATCGCGCGCAAAACCGGCATCGGTCGCCACTATTTCCACCCGTTCGCCCGGAGAAATGCTATCCATCGCTTTCTTCACCTGCATAATGGGTCCGGGGCACTGCAAGCCGCAAGCATTAATCTTCAGCGGTTCTTTAGCAGAAACGCCCTGTACCGATTGTGGCGAAGCAGATGTGGCAGACGACGCTTCCGCAGGCAACACTTCCGCAGGCGGCACAGGAGCCGGCACAGGAGCAACTGCCGCAGAGTATGTTTTATACCCGCCTATCAGATTGGCCGTATTACGGTAGCCATGCCCCATCAAAATTCGTTGTGCCAAATATCCCCGCAATCCCACTGCACAGAAAAGTACGACAGGCTTGTCTTCGGGTATCTCAGACAAACGGCCGCGCATCTCATCCAGCGGAATATTAACAGCTCCCGGAATAGTGCCGAACGAGAATTCTTCGGGTGTACGGGTGTCAATCAACATTATGCCGTCCTTCTTCCCTGCCAGTTCACGCCAAGAGATCACCGGCATTGCACCGCTGATTATATTGGAAGCCACGTATCCGGCTATGGCAATAGGATCTTTGGCAGATGAGAAAGGAGGTGCGTAGGCATGCTCCGTCTCCATCAGGTCATAAACGGTTCCTCCACGTTTGATAAGTCCCGCTATCTGGTCAATGCGCTTGTCCACTCCCTCATACCCCACACACTGGGCTCCATAGAGTTTCCCTGTTTTCGGGTGAAAGGTCAGTTTCAAGGTCAGCGGCAATGCATCGGGATAGTAACCGGCATGAGAAGCGGAATGAGTCACCGAACTCTGATACTCCATTCCCCATTGTTTCAGGCGCTTTGCAGCAAGCCCGGTAGAAGCGACCGTCATATCGAACACTTTGGCAATGGAGGTGCCGATAGCCCCTTCATAAGAGATTGTATTGCCCAATGCCATATTATCGGCCACAATACGTCCCTGACGGTTAGCCGGATTAGCCAGATAGTTGAGCCAGGGTTTCCCGGTCAGCGGATGAGGATACTCAATAGCGTCGCCTACGGCATAGATGTCTTTGACAGAAGTCTCCAGATGCTCATCCACCCGGATGCCGCCCGTCTCGCCCAGTTCCAAACCGGCCTGCTGCGCCAGCCCCGTTGCCGGACGCACGCCGATAGAAAGCAGTACCATATCGGCAGGAATCGTTTTCCCACTTTTCAGAAAGACGGTAATTCCCTGTTCATCGCGCCGGAAGTGCGTGACTCCTTCTTCCAAGTAAAGGGAGACTCCTTTTTGAATTAAATGCTGGTGAATATGTGCAGCCATAGAGAAGTCGATAGGCGCCATAACCTGATTGCCCATTTCGACAACAGAAACGGAGATGCCCGCATGATGCAGGTTTTCGGCCATTTCAAGCCCGATAAATCCTGCTCCCACCACAACGGCGCGTTTCACCTGATTGTCCGCAATGTAGGACTTGATCAGGTCGGTATCCTCCACATTGCGAAGCGTAAATATGCCTTCCGAATGGATGCCTTCCAACGGAGGCTTCACAGGAGTAGCTCCCGGAGACAACAGAAGTTTATCATAAGTTTCCTCGTATTCTTCTCCGCCAGCTTTGCGGATAGCCAGTGTTTTGCGTTCCGTATCAATGGCAACAACCTCATTCTCCACTCTCACATCAATGCGGAAACGTTGTCCAAATGATTCAGGAGTCTGCACCAGCAGTTTTCCACGTTCTTCAATAACTCCCCCTATATAATAAGGTAATCCGCAATTGGCATACGAAATGTATTTGCCTTTCTCCAACAAAACGATTTCAGCCTGCTCGTCTATTCTTCTCAGCCGGGCGACAGCTGTGGCTCCGCCTGCAACACCGCCAATAATCACATATTTCATATTCTTTCTTTTTTAGTTTGACGCTACAAAGAAAGCAATATTTTCCGACAATAAATAGTTTCCATAGGAAAATAATGTTAACCCACTATATTTTAACATGATAAAACGATTAATAGGAGTAGCAAAAGGAGCAAGTTACATTGCTATAATCCCACTCCCATAGGACTCAGGTTCAATTCATAACGGAAACATCTTTCTACAAAGTTTAAAAACGGGAAACATCTGTCATGTCATCACGCAACAGGACATACGCTCCTGATAGCTGTGGTGTACTAAATAAGCTGACAATTTACCGTATGAAGAATGCACTCAGAGCATAAGAAGAACTCCTAAACATTCCATAGGCATACGCGAAGAATATTTTTTGGAATTTTCTCTTGCTGATTGTTTTTTTTTGATAGTTTTGTATCGACATTATCACAAAATAACACAAAAAACACTCATCAAGTTAAAACAGATTCGATATGAAAAGAAAAATTTCATTTCTTGTAGTGGCAGTACTTGCCATATTCCCGATTTTCAGGGCTTCTGCAACTCCGGAAAGCAAACCGGACCCCAATTTTTTCATTTATCTTTGTATAGGACAGTCCAACATGGAAGCAGGAGCTGTACCGGCAGAGCAGGACAAAGATTTCAATAATCCACGTTTCCAATTCATGGCTGCGGTCGACATGCCGAAACTTGGGCGCGAGATGGGAAAATGGTATACTGCCATACCTCCGATCTGTCGTGAAGGCAACAACCTCGGTCCGGTGGATTTTTTCGGAAGAAAAATGATTGATATTCTTCCTTCTGAATACCATGTAGGCGTTATCAACGTATCTGTAGCAGGAGCAAAAATCCAACTTTGGGATAGGGAAGACTATAAAGATTATATCGACAACGAGCGCGACTGGATGAAAAACATCGTCAGCCAATACGGCGGAAACCCTTATGAGCGTCTCGTGAATATGGCAAGACTTGCCCAAAAAGATGGAGTTATCAAAGGGATACTCATGCATCAGGGTGAATCCAATTCGGAAGATCCCCTCTGGCCGGAACGTGTCAAGAAGATTTATGACAATCTATGCAAGGACCTCAATCTCAATCCCAAACAGACACCTCTTCTTGCAGGGGAACTCAAATACGCAGAACAGGGAGGCGTATGTGCAGCATTCAACAGTAGCATTATGCCGAAACTCCCGAAAGTACTTCCAAATGCACATATAATTTCAGCTCTCGGTTGCGAGAGTACAGGCGATCAGTTCCATTTCAGTACCGAAGGAATGAGGCTCCTCGGATACCGTTTCGCCGACAAGATGCTTCAACTTCAGGGATTCAAGTCTGAAGAAAAACGAACGCTTACCCTCAAGCCGAAGAAACTCGGAATTGAAATCAGCCCAACACTCAGGGGAATATTCTTTGAAGATATAAACAATTCGCTCGACGGCGGTATCTGTGCACAACTTATCCAAAACAATTCTTTTCAAGCATACAATGTGCCTGATGCTCCGGAACACGAGTTCTCCGTATGCGACAGCGTATTCTTCGGCTGGACCATCGTTCGCAAGGGTGATGCAAGGGGTAGCGCAAGGGCTGTTGCCGACAAACCTCTCGTGAAAAATCTCAAGCGTCATTATGACTTCGACCCAAATGATAAATATGATGACGAACAGCGTTACAAGCAGTACAGCGTACGTTTCGAGGTGAAAAACCCCGGAGACGGGTTCGGAATAGCCGCAAATGGATTCGGAATAGCAGAATACGGAAAAGGCAAAGAATATCACTATTCCAACAATACCCAGACTCCTTCTATTCCGGCTGTAAAGGACATCAGCTATGATCTCGGGCTGTACCTCCGGGGAGAATCCTACAAGGGTGATTTCAAGGTTTATCTTGAGGATAAGGACGGAAACCTCAATTCCAATGTACTCGCATTCGGAAGCATCACCGATGAATGGAAAAAATATGAAGGAAGACTGAAGGCTCTGCGCAGCTCCGACAGCCGCCTCTGTATCATTGCCGATACCACCGGAGTGTTCTACCTTGATTTCGTCACTCTGCTTCCGGAAGCGTCCCAACTCTGGAACGACGGGAAGGACGGCCCGTTCCGTAAAGATCTCATGCAGGCCCTCGCCGACCTCAATCCTACCTTCATGCGTTTCCCCGGCGGATGCGCTTCCGAAGGTCCAAACTATTTCGGACAGGTATTCTGGAAAAACTCCATCGGCACTCCGGAGGAAAGGATAGGATTCCGCAATCATTGGGGATACTGGACTTCGCAGTATGTGGGCTTCTATGAATATTTTCTCATGGCCGAATCTCTCGGTGCAACTCCGCTGCCTGTACTCAACAACGGAGTTACATGCCAGTTTGCCGGACATCAGTACATAGCCCCTCTCGATACGGAGGAAGATAGAGAGAGATTCAGAAGCATATTTGTTCAGGACGCTCTTGACCTGATAGAATTCTGTAACGGTTCTGTCGACAGCAAATGGGGTTCGCTGAGGGCCGAGATGGGTCATCCGGAACCGTTCGGACTCAAATATCTCGGCATAGGCAACGAGAATAGAGGAAACGCTTTCTGGGAGCGCTTCGGCATCATATACAATGCGGTCAAGGAAAAACATCCGGAAATTACCATTATTTCCACCTCCGGAGCCTTTGATGCAGGAAAGGAATTCGATGCTAATATGAAGGAAATAGATTCCAACTATATCAATACGATAGTTGATGAACATTACTACAAAAGCGACGAATGGTTCTACACCAACCGCGACAGATACAATCCGGGCAAGAAACGCGGCGCTGAGGGCTATACATATGACCGGAACAAACCTACGCGAGTGTTCGTCGGAGAGTTTGCCAACAACGGTACCAACAATGCCTATGCTTCTACCCTGGCCGAAGCTGCTTACTGGACCGGACTGGAGAGAAATTCTGATATGGTGGTGATGGCTGCATATGCCCCTCTGTTCTGCAAGAAAGGCTACAACAAGTGGAACTCTAACCTCATCTGGTTCGACAACCGGGGCATGTGGCGGACTTCCAACTACTACTATCAGAAGCTGTTCTCCAAAGCCGGTGACAGAGCTTTTCTCATGTCGGATGTAATGAACGGGAATGTGGCGGACACCACCGTATATACATCCCCTACCATCAATACCTCCACGGGTGAGATTTACATTAAGTTCGTGAACTCGGAGGCCGCGAACAAGCGCATTACTGTCAATACCGGTTCCGGAATATGCTACAAAGCGGCTGTTGAATTCATCTCGTCACACGATACCTCTGTGAAGAACCAGAAAGACCAAAACTATTATTCCAGCCATCCGGACTACAACAAAGATCCCATGGAGAATGTGTCTCCGGGAAAGAGAGAAAGGCCGGGAATGAGGGAAATGGCATGGCGTTATGCAAAAAAAGTGTCATATACCGAAGTGATAGTTCCGCATACTGTGGACCTCGGCATAGTGAAAAAGAAATTCGAATTCATCATGCCTGAAAATTCAGCCGGAATCATCCGCCTAAAACCATTGGAATAATTTCACCTTGTAATTACAGTCTGCCACGACGAAGTACAGTACCCAGCTCTTCCTCGTGGCAGACTGACTCACAGCGCTTTCCAAAACTTCCGGAAGTCCCGATACTGCCCGTAACACACCAACCGGTCTCCCGCCTGTATCAGGTCATCATCCGGCAGTCCGTTTACAACATCATGCTCCGTAAAAGAGATGCCCAAGCAGTTTTTCAGCGTCTCGGCACGCTTCAAGGCAAGCAATTTCAACCCGAATTCCTTATCGAGTTTCAATTCATTCACGCTGTAACCGACAAACCTTTCGGGCACAGTGAACTTCACGACATAATAGTTGGCATCCACGCGAAACGTTTCAATATCCGCACCGAACTCCAGCAAATGCACCAAGCCGCGCGCCGCATCCTCTTCGGGCGTCAGAATACGCTCCAGCCCGAAAGCATCGAGCACCGAACGGTGTATGGCATCAATGGCCCTGGCATAGATGCGTTTCACCTTTTTCTGCTTCAAAAGAGCCACTACACGAATGGACGCGCCAAAGTTCTCGCCGATAGCGACAATCACCACATCCACGCTGTTCAAGGGAAGCACAGAGAGTGCCTGCTCGTCCGTTGCATCAATAACAAATGCTGTCGCTATCTTGTCCTTCAAGCCATCCACGCGGGACGAACTGATGTCGGCGCCTATCACTTCGTGCCCCAAAGCAGAAAGTTCCTCGGCAAGCACGTGGCCGTAATTGCCCAGACCGATAATGATATACTTCATAAGATTTATGGTTTTGGACTTACGGTTCATGATGTCCCGGTTACGGAATCATAAACCACAAATCAGTTAATAATAATCTGTCCGCTCGGATACCGGTATTTCGTATGCTTCTTTTGCTTGATGATGCCGAGCATCAAGGTTATCAGCCCTACACGCCCCACAAACATCAGGAGCGCCACCAGCAGTTTGCTGTCGTCCCCCAGCAAAGGGGTAGCGTTCAGGCTGGAACCTACCGTACTGATGGCCGAAACACACTCAAAGGCAATGGTAAGCAATGAAAGTTTCGGTTCCAAAATGCTGATCACAAAGATGAATATGAACAATACACCGAACGACATCACCACCGTAGCGTTGGAACGCCTGATAGAGTCGTACGACAATTCACGCCCGAAAACCTCCACCCGCTCCGTTCCGCGCAACACCGCCACAAGGTTCAGCACCACCACAGCAAAAGCATTCACCTTGATGCCGCCCGCAGTGGACTGCGAACCGCCGCCAATCCACATCAATATAAGATAGAGCAGCAGCGTCTGCACGCCCAAGCCTGCCAGATCCACACTGGAAAAGCCCGCCGTACGAGGACAAACCGCATTGAAAAACGCCTGTGTCCACTTATCGGCAACCGGCATGCCTGCAAAAGAGCCGTTCCACTCAAAAAGGGCTATGCCCAGCGTACCGAATACCAACAGCAGGAATGTGACAATCAACACGATACGTGTGTTCAGGTTATAAAGATGATAGAACCTGCGGCCATCCCACTCCCACGTGCGCAGAAATCTCCAGAAGCGGCGTATGTGATAAAGAATAATATCTTTGAAGTTCACCAATATCGGGAAACCGATACCACCGAGAATAATCAACAGGGATATGTATATATAAAACGGATTATGATGCCCCGCCAGCAACAGCGGATTGCCCAGATTGCCCGGCAAGGTGGAGAAACCGGCATTGCAGAACGCAGATATGGAATGGAAAGCCGAGAAAGCCAGTTCCTCGTGTATGTCCATGCCCATCGTGCCATGAATATCACTCCAAATGGCGAGCATCCCCGCCCCCTCTATCGCCAACGTGAAGCCGAGGATATAGACCAGCGTGGAGAGCAGCGAGTTCAACGAGTTGGAGCTGACCATATCGCGCACCACCAACTGATTGTACAAAGAAGTATTGCCCATGAAGAACATTGCGAAGAAGCTCGTCAGCGTCATCACCCCCAAACCGCCAATCTGAATCAGCAGGATGATGATTACGAACCCCGTTGTCGTAAAGGTGGACGCCACATCCACCGAGGTCAGCCCCGTCACACACACCGCACTTGTGGAGATGAACAGCGAATCGACCCACGAGATGCCCGACACCGTAGAACGGGGAAGCATCAGCAGTCCCGTCCCCACCAGTATTATGATAAGGAAGCTGACAGCCAAAATGAGCGAAGGGTTTGTCCGCCGCCCCAACAGCCTCACCAAGCCATAGGACAAATTAAGGAAAGAAAGCACCAGCAACAATGAAAGATGATACATCCTGCCGTCCAGAAAGTCCCAGACAGCCTGCACAGCGCCTTCCACCTCCGGACGATGAAACACAACCGGAACCAACGTCAAATAAAGCAAAAAAGTCAATATCCACGTCAGCCTGCTGAAAGTCCGCCGCGTGTCCTTATACTCCAACGCAATGTGCAAGGATATGTCCGCCAAGAAAACAATCCACACCCCATGATACAAGCGCTGCAACTGGTGGGCTTCCGCAGCCGAAATCCTGAACCCATGCTCGTACACCAACCCGACAATAAGCAAAATGGATGCCAGATAGGTCAAAGTCGTCATAACCCTCAACGCCACACGCACATAAGGATAAATCCATTTATTCTGATACAAAAGGAACTTATGATAAATCTTCATAAAAATACCGGTTAAAGAGACGTGGCAAACTTAGACAAATCTACCTTCATAAACAAAAAACAATGGAAAAAAGAAATTGGTTTAAAAATAATGGCTACATTTGGACACTGAATCACTTTTAATTTTATAACCACTATGAGCAACAAGACAAAAAGATTCATTCTTCCGGAAGACGAAATTCCACGTTACTGGTACAAAAGCCGATATGGTGAACAAACCCATGCCGCCGCTTAATCCCGCTACCAAGCAACCATTGAAAGCGGAAGATTTATATCCCATCTTCGCACAGGAACTTTGCCGTCAGGAGCTCAACCAGACAGATGCCTGGATTGAAATTCCCGAACAAGTGCGTGAAATGTACAAATACTACCGCAGCACCCCGCTGGTGCGCGCCTACGGACTGGAAAAAGCACTCGGCACCCCGGCGCATATCTATTTCAAAAACGAGAGCGTCAGTCCAATGGGGTCTCACAAGTTGAACTCTGCCCTGCCGCAGGCCTACTATTGCAAACAGGAGGGTGTGACGAATGTCACCACCGAAACCGGAGCCGGACAATGGGGAGCCTCGCTGGCCTATGCCGCCCGCCTCTTCGGGCTGGAAGCCGCCGTATACCAAGTGAAAATCAGCTATGAGCAGAAACCATACCGCCGCAGCATCATGCAGACATTCGGCGCACAGGTCACTCCTTCACCGTCCATGTCCACCCGCGCCGGAAAAGATATACTGACCGCCCACCCCAATCATCAGGGTTCGCTGGGTACAGCCATTTCCGAAGCCATTGAACTGGCACGAAGCACCCCCAACTGCAAATATACACTCGGCTCCGTACTGAGCCACGTAACGCTGCATCAGACCGTAATCGGCCTGGAAGCCGAAAAACAAATGGAAATGGCCGGTGAATATCCCGATATGGTCATTGCCTGCTTTGGCGGAGGTTCCAACTTCGGCGGCATTACGTTCCCCTTCATGCGGCACACGATCCTCGAAGGAAAGAAAACGCGCTTCATCGCCGCCGAACCGGCTTCCTGCCCGAAGCTGACACGCGGAAAATTCCAATATGACTTCGGCGACGAAGCCGGATATACCCCTTTGCTGCCAATGTTTACACTGGGACACAACTTTGCTCCTGCCAACATCCATGCCGGCGGCTTGCGCTATCATGGTGCAGGCGTCATCGTGTCGCAACTGCTGAAAGACGGCTATATGGAAGCAATGGACATCAAACAACTCGAATCGTTCGATGCCGGCTGTCTCTTTGCACAGGCAGAAGGCATCATCCCCGCACCCGAATCCTGCCACGCCATTGCAGCCACCATCCGCGAAGCAAACAAATGCAAGGAAACGGGTGAGGAAAAAGTGATCCTGTTCAACCTGTCCGGTCATGGACTCATCGACATGGCGTCGTATGACAAATACCTCGCCGGCGATTTGCAGAATTATGAACTGACCGATAACGACATTCAGAAGAATCTGGATGAAATAGGTAACTTGGCTTAATAGATATTTGCCATACTGACAAGCGGTTCATAGAGTTTCTCTATGTCCTGTGAATCCATTTCAATCTGCACCTGGTCTCCCGGAATCAAACTTGTTTCCGCCGGGACCAGGTTTTTTCCGTCCCTATGCACACCGATGATAACGCAATGTTCGGGCAAGGACAGCTCACCAACCGCCTTGCCGTCAAAATAAGAACCGGTCATGACTTCCACAGACAGCGCATACCGCTTCTCTTCCTGAAAATCAGATGAGCTGACCATATCCTCGTACAAGATTACATTGAAAGATTTCATCTGAAGCAGTTCCGTAAAATAGTAGGTAAGGCCGCCTACTACCACCGATGGATAGAAAACTTCAAAATGCCCGGTAATCTCCGTTATCAGAACAATGGCAGTCAACGGCGTGCGCTCAATAGCCACCAGGAAAGCCGACATGGATATCAACATGACATAAGTGACGCTTTCCTGTCCGATAATACCGTACTTCACTGCAATCAATCCCACAAACCGCCCCAGCAAGCCACCTGTGACCAAAGTGGGGATAAAGTTTCCCCCCGGCAGCCCGGAAGAGACGGAACACACCGAGAAGCCGAAATGCAACAGCATGACAGCAAGCACCCACATCATCTCCGTACTGCCGTTCTGAGCCTGTTCCAACAGAAACTGCTCGCCACCGCCCGTCAGGTTCACCTGCATCAATGAGATGATGTAGGCCACCAACACCAGATAGAACATCTTGACGGATGTCGGAGACTTGACCGCAGAGTATACCCGCTTAAACGAAATCATAATTGCAGCATATAGCTTGCCGACAATGGAAATGATGACAGCCAATATGAGGAAATACTTCATTTGAACCCAAAAAGCCAAAGCCGGCTCCGACACCTCAATCAGATGATAAGGGTTTACGGGAAATACCAAAGTGGCAATCACACCTGCCACCACGCCTGCCAGCAGTGTGGTAATAGCCGTCTTGGGTGCATCGAAACGCTCAATGGACTCAATGACAATCAATGAAGAAGCCAGCGGTGCCGCAAAAGCCGCGCATTTCGCAGAAATCGTGCAGGGGCACGCCCGATACGTTGGAACTGCTCCAAACGGGGATCTCGCTGTCGCCGTGTTCGCCGATGATGAATGCGTGTACACTCCGGCTGTCCACATTCAGATGC
>ENA-OPSZ01001443-OPSZ01001443.1-human-gut-metagenome-genome-assembly--contig:-NODE-1443-length-11245-cov-2.173458_pt1 | contig 11245 bp, 9 predicted proteins | sample MGYA00241814_ERZ501919 | MGnify/ENA primary metagenome ERZ501919 (study PRJEB25962, sample SAMEA2042440) | human gut metagenome | biome: human gut; feature: human-associated habitat; material: faeces... | reverse complement strand
TCTCGACACCGGAAGCCTATTCGATGGTGACGCCCGCAGCTCCGGCTATCTCTTTGAAAGAAATCATCCGGAGACCTGTCGGAGAATGGAAAGAATTGATGGTAAACGATTTTGAAAAAAGCGTATTCCCGAAACATCCAGTCATTGCAGGGATTAAAGAAACGCTGTATGAAAAGGGGGCCGTCTATGCATCTATGTCCGGCTCCGGCTCTTCCGTGTTCGGACTGTTCAAAGAGGCGACAGACCTCAAAGGCTTGTTTGCCGATTGTTTTGTCTGGGAGGGACAACTGTCATGAACAAGGTAGCGGATTTCTCCGACACCCTTGCCGACCGGTGGGACGAGCTTTGCTACCATGATCCGGAAAAGCTGAACGACATCCTGCGACGGACCGGCCTGCGGAAAGGACTCTGTATATTGGACATAGGATGCGGGACAGGCGTATTGGAAAGTTATCTCCTGCCCTATTCCCCCTTACAAATCGTGGGAGTGGATATCTCTCCGGGGATGATCGAAAAGGCACGAAGCAAATACGCGACACCTATCGTCGACTTCCGTTGCCAGGACGTACGGGACATACGGGGAGAATCTTTCGACTATATCATCGCCTACAGTGTTTTCCCCCATTTCCAGAAACCGGAGAAACTGATCTCCCATTTAGCCGGACTACTGCCGGTTGGCGGCAAACTGGTGGTCTGCCACAGCGAAAGCCGCGACAGGATCAACGGACACCATGACAAGCATGCCGGAAAACTCTCGGAAGGATTGCCTCCCGCGGAAGAATTGGCACGCATGTTATCCCCTTTCTTCACTGTCAACACGATGGAAGACAGTGACCGACTCTATATGATTAGCGCCACCCGCAAACAGACATTCTAAATATACATGATACATGAATCAGAAGATTAAACTTATCCCGTTACTCCTCTTTTCGGCTTTCGCCACACAAGCGGCAAAAGACGTTAAAGTGATGCAGTACCTCCATGCCGGGCCGATTACGGTCAACAAACCGATCCTGACAGACAGCTTGAACGTCGATGGCAAACCTTTCGAAGCGAAAAACCTGGTCAAGTCGACTATCCCGTTCGGCCGTGCCCTCGGCAATGCAGCCGTTATCGACGCGGATACCGCCGGACTGATTACCGTCCCGACGCCCGAAAAAGGATATGCCTTGCATCTCTATTCGTTCTACCTAAACAGCGACCGCTACACGAAAGGTTCGCTGGAGGTTTCCGGGGCGGGTACATTCGAAGTGTTCGTCAACAATAAACCGGTCGGCGCCACTTCCGAGTTGGCTTTGGAACCGCACCGTTATGAAGTGGTAATCAAATATCTGACAGCCGACACCGATACCTGTCCGTCCACGCTGACAGCCAAATTTAAGAGCGAAGAGGAAGCAAAGGTCATAGCCTCCCTCGATCCTGAAAAGCGGTACACGCCACGCGATATCCTGGAAGGAACGCAATTCCGGGGAACGAGCGTTTCACCTGATGGAAAATATGTATTGGTAAAATATTACACCCGTATGGAAAGTGGGAAAAGCGAACAATACGCCCAATTGCGGGATGCTGCGACCGGACGGATTTTATTGCAGGACAAGGGGTTTATCTTAACTGCCGACTGGATGCCGACGAGCAGCAAGATGTATTTCACCCGTACCGGAATGAACGGGAAAGAGTTGGTAACCGTTGACCCGGCTACCATGCAGGAGGAAATCTTGGCGGAAAATCTACCGGAAGGTAGCTTCAGCTTTACCCCGGATGAAAAGACATTGCTCTATACTATCCAGGAAGAGGGGCCTAAAGACGGACCGGATATGCTTCGTATCCTGGAACCGAACGATCGCCTGCCGGGATTCCGCAACCGCTACTTCATCTGGCGCTATGATCTTCAGACCGGACTGTACGAGCAGCTGACATACGGGCATAACAATACCTTTATTAATGATGTCAGTGCCGACAGCCGTTACCTGCTGTTCAGCACCAGCGAACAGGATTACACTTCACTGCCCCACTCCAGCAATTCCATGTATAAGTTGGATTTGCAGAGCATGGCGGTCGACACCTTATGGGAAAGGGCCAAATACATCAATGGGGCGACCTTCTCACCGGACGGCAAGCAGTTGATGGTATTCGGTTCCGGTAATGCCTTCGACAATATTGGCCTGAACATCAAAGAGGGGCAGATATCCAACACCTACGACGGACAGCTTTTCCTGTACGATCCGGCAACGCGGAAAGCGAAAGCGCTTACCAAAGACTTCAATCCGAACGTCACAAGTGCACAATGGAACAAATTCGACGGACAAATCTATATGTTGACGGAAGACCAGGATTACCAGCGTGTCTATACCTGCAATCCGGCCAACGGGAAAATCCGCCGCCTCGACCTGCCGGAAGACGTCATTTACAATTACTCGCTAGCCGAAGCCGCTCCGGTCATGTATTACTACGGACAGAGCGTATCCAACGCCAACCGCCTGTACCGCTACAACACCAAGAGTAAGAAGACACAACTGATCTACGACTTGTCGGCCGACAAACTGAAAGACATCCAATTCGGAGAAGTGCACGACTGGAATTTCACCTCTACCGACGGGACCATCATTCAAGGGCGCTATTATCTCCCGCCCAACTTCGACGCATCCCGGAAATATCCGATGATCGTCTATTATTATGGCGGAACCTCTCCCACTAACCGTGCGTTGGAATTCAGCTACTCCATGCACATGTATGCAGCCCTCGGCTATGTGGTCTACACTCTGAACCCAAGCGGCACGACCGGCTTCGGACAAGAGTTCGCCGCCCGTCACGTAAACGCCTGGGGAGACAAAACCGCCGATGAAATCATCCAGGGAACAGAACAGTTCTGCAAAGAACATTCGTTCGTCAACCCTAAGAAAATCGGTTGTGCCGGTGCCAGCTATGGCGGTTTCATGACACAATACCTGCAAACAAAGACCGACCTGTTTGCAGCCGCTGTCAGTCATGCGGGCATCAGTGCCTTGAGTAGCTATTGGGGTGAAGGTTACTGGGGATATGGATATTGCTCGGTTGCCAATACAGGCACTTATCCGTGGAATAATCCGGAGTTCTATACCAAACATAGTCCGTTATTCAATGCCGACAAGATAAAAACACCTCTCCTCTTGCTTCACGGAAATGCAGACACGAACGTGCCCGTCGGGGAAAGCATCCAGATATTCCTGGCTTTGAAACTACTTGGAAAAACAGTCGAGTTCGTACAGGTAGACGGAGAGGATCACGGCGTTGCGGATTATAAGAAACGTCTCGAATGGCAGAACACCATCTTTGCCTGGTTCGCCAAATACCTGAAAGACGAACCGCAATGGTGGGATGCGCTTTATCCGGAAAGGCATTTATAAAAAAGAATGAGATGAAGCAAGTTATCGATTTAGACAATTGGAACAGAAAAGAGCATTTCGCTTTCTTTTCTGCATTCGACGACCCTTTTTTCGGGGTTACAACTCTTGTGGATTTTACTGATGTCTACAGACAAAGTAAAGAACAGAATGTTTCTTTTTTCCTTTATTCCCTTCATTTCTTACTGAAGTGTGTAAACGAAACCGATGCATTCAAATTACGAATAGAAAAAGACTCGGTAGTCCGTTATGATACGATCCATATCTCTCCGACTATTGGGCGTGAAGACGGGACTTTCGGTTTCGGCTTTTTTGAATACGATCCGGATATCGATCTGTTTATCCAAAAAGCAACACAGGAAATAGAAAGGGTTAAGAACGGAACAGGATTGTCTTTTTCCAAAAATACAAGTAGACAAGATGTTATTCGCTATTCGGCATTACCTTGGTTCGCTTTTTCCGAAATGAAGCATGCCACATCTTTTAAGAACGGAGATTCCGTTCCGCGTATTTCTACAGGGAAATTGATGCAGGAGAATAGCAAATACTTGTTGCCCATTTCGGTCTGTGCACATCATGGACTTATGGACGGACGAAACGTTGCTGAACTTATCCGGAAATTATCGGATAATCAAACTGCACTGTAATCAATAAAAAAGAGTATGCCAAAGGAGGAATGGAAAATCCTTTCGGCATACTCTTTTAATAAATATCTATAACCTGATAACCTAAATCTTTTTACCTATCCCTTCATTTAATATTCGGATTCAATGCGTGCCACTCGGAGATCGGAGGCAAAACACCCATTGCGATCACTTCGTCGCGCAATGCGCAAAGATGTTCGTAGCTCTTTTCCAAAGCAGCTTCTTCTTCCGGAGTTCCTTTTACTTCTTTCAATGCTACGCCGTCTTTTGTAATGGAAGTTTCCCACGCCATCATGATATGGTCGAACTTGCCATTGGAGACATAAGCGCCGGCAGGCCAGCGGAACGGTTTACCGCCCATAGCGGCAGCAATCATCTCGATGGAAACATAAGACGGGCTTTGGAAAGAAGAACGGCCGCGCAAAGCAATGATATTGGCGCCACCTTTCGTCACCTTCGTCTGGATTTCAGCCCACTGGTCTTTAGTCAAGGCATCCGTGCCGATCATGCCAGCCAACGATTTGCCTTCCACTTTCGCAGTAGAAGCGTAAACAGCCATTTGTTCGCCATGGCCGCCGTATGTACGGCAGTTCTCTACAACATCCATAGATACGCCGAAATGTTTAGCCAGTTCGCTACGCAGGCGGGTAGAGTCCAAAGCAGCCAAAGTCGTCACCTGCGAAGGTTTCAAACCTGAATACAACAGTGTGATCAAACCGGTGATATCGGCCGGATTGAAAATAACTACGATATGCTTGACATCCGGACAATAAGCCTTTACGTTCTTACCGAATTCTTCGGCGATAGCGGCATTTCCTTTCAGCAAGTCTTCACGGGTCATTCCTGCCTTACGGGCAGCCCCACCGGAGTTTACGATATATTTAGCACCAGTCAACGCTTCTTTGATATCGGAAGTAAAAGTGATATTAACACCTTCGAAACCGCAATGGAACAACTCTTCAGCCACCCCTTCCAAACCAGGAGCGTACGGGTCATACAAACAAATATTAGAAGTAAGTCCCATCATGATGGCTGTCTGAGCCATATTCGAACCAATCATACCTGCGCGGTTTCGTTCGCTTTTCGAAGTTTGAGGGGAGCTTTTCGTCTGTCAATGTTTTCATATTGTATTGTTTTTTAATGATATGTTTTCTATTAAAACATTTCCGGCTACTATAAAGTTCGCTTGCAAACTTTATTTTTCCTTTTATTTGCAAAGGTAAAAGATTTCCATACCCCTTGTACATCATTAATTCCTATCACCCATAAGCAAAAGTTATAACTTGAGCCCGTCATGACAGACAGAATATAATTTGTATCTTTGCAGTCATGAGAACATTCAGACCGGAGGCATGGCTGCCTACAACAAAGAAAGAAGTTGAAGCCCGCGAATGGGACTATATAGATGTGATACTTTTCAGCGGTGACGCATATGTGGACCATCCTTCATTCGGAGCCGCCGTCATCGGGCGGACACTCGAAGCGATGGGACTGCGTGTAGCAGTCGTTCCGCAACCGGACTGGCGTGGAGACTACCGGGATTTCAAGAAGTTAGGAGCCCCTCGCCTGTTCTTCGGAGTTTCTGCCGGAGCGATGGATTCGATGATCAATCACTATACGGCCAACAAACGCCTACGCAGTGAAGATGCTTATACTCCGGACCGTCGTGCCGGCATGCGCCCGGATTATCCCAGCATCGTTTACACGAAGATACTGAAAGAAATCTACCCGGATGTTCCCGTCGTATTAGGAGGTATAGAGGCTTCCCTGCGCCGAGTCACACATTACGATTACTGGCAGGATAAGCTGCTCCCCGGAATCTTGAAAGACAGCCCGGCGGATTTACTGATATACGGCATGGGAGAACTTCCCCTGAAAGAACTGGTCAGTCGGTTACAAGCCGGAACTCCCTTCCATGAGATTAAAGATATACGGCAAACGGCTTATTTGGCGGATACGGTAGAACCGCTACCAGAAGATATCAATCTCTTTTCCCATGAAGAATGCCTGCGCGACAAGCTGAAACAGGCCAAGAACTTCAAACATATAGAGGAAGAATCCAACAAGCAGCAGGCTTCCCGCATCCTGCAAAAGGTAGGCAAACAGACGATAGTCGTCAATCCTCCTTTCCCGCCTATGACGGAAGAAGAGATAGATGCGTCATTCGACCTGCCCTACACCCGCCTGCCCCATCCTAAATACAAAGGGAAGACGATACCGGCTTTCGAGATGATCAAGTTCTCGGTAAACATCCACCGGGGATGTTTTGGGGGCTGTGCTTTCTGTACGATCTCGGCGCATCAGGGAAAGTTTATCGCCTCACGAAGTAAAGAGTCCATATTGAAAGAAGTTAAGGAGATCACCCAAATGCCGGACTTCAAAGGATATCTGAGCGACCTGGGCGGCCCTTCGGCCAATATGTACCGGATGAAAGGGAAGAATCCGGATATCTGCGCCCAGTGCAAGAAACCTTCTTGCATCTCCCCTGTCATCTGCAAAAACCTGAATGCAGATCATACGCCGTTGTTAGATATATACAAAGAAGTGGACAGCATGCCGGAAATCAAACGTTCGTTTACCGGTAGCGGCATTCGCTATGACCTGCTCTTGCACCGGTATGCGGATGACAATCTGAACAAGGCAGCCCATACCTATATGGAGGAACTGATAGCTCGCCATGTCTCCGGCCGCCTCAAAGTCGCACCCGAACATACGGAAGACAATGTCCTGAAGATGATGCGCAAACCTTCATTCGAGCTTTTCGGGCAATTCAAAAAGATATTCGACCGTGTAAACAAACAACACGGATTGAACCAGCAATTAATCCCTTATTTCATATCCAGCCATCCCGGTTGTACCGAGGCGGATATGGCAAACTTGGCTATCCAGACCAAGAAGCTGCATTTCCAACTCGAACAGGTACAGGATTTTACACCTACCCCTATGACACTGGCAACGGAGATGTACTACACAGGGTATCATCCCTATACATTGGAAAAGGTATATACGGCTCATACGAAAGAACAAAAACTGGCACAACGTCAATTCTTTTTCTGGTACAAGCCGGAATTCCGCCGCCAGATAACACAAGCATTGCAACGAATCGGGAAAAAGGATTTAATAGGCAAGTTGTTTGGGAGGTAAGTCGCCAAGCAAGCAATAATAAGCATAAAGAGCCGGATATGCAGATGACACGGAAAGAACGGATAAACATTCCATCCTATCCGCGTCTTGGCTCTTTTCCCTAAATACAACTTATTCCTTTACGGCAATCACTTCAATCTCCACCAGACCGTTCTTCGGCAAAGTCTTGACTGCAACGGCAGAACGGGCCGGGAAAGTCCCTTCGAACTGAGAAGCATATACTTCGTTCATAGCAGCGAAATCACTCATATCGGCCAGGAATACGGTTGTCTTTACGACATCGTTGATGCTAAGGCCGGCTTCTTCCAGAATTGCATGTACATTCTTGAATGCCTGTACGGTCTGTTCTTTCACTCCTCCTTCTGCGAAATTGCCTGTTGCGGGGTCAAGCCCCAACTGGCCGGAAGCAAACAGCATATTTCCTACTTGCACAGCCTGACTGTACGGACCGATAGCGGCAGGTGCGTTTTTTGTTGCGATAACTTTCTTCATTGTTTCTTTATTTTAATAACGTTATTGTGCTTGTTCATTCATCCGCTGGCGAACCACTTCATAGATCAGGATGGAAGAGGCGACCGATACGTTCAGCGAACCGATCGTACCGAACTGCGGAATCTTCACCATGCTGTCGCAGATACGAAGATTATCCATCGAAACTCCCGTATCTTCGGCTCCCATCACGATCGCCACAGGTCCGTCATATTTAATAGCCGTATAATTCTCAAAAGCTTTTTCACTGGCTGCATAGACTTTTACTCCGGACGCCTGTAAGAAACGGATGGCCTCCGTAATGCTTTTTTCCTTGCAGACAGGCAATACATGGAGCGCACCGGCCGAGGTCTTAATCGCATCGGCATTCACCGTTACACTTCCCCTTGAAGGAATCACGATCGCATCCACACCCGCACATTCGCAGGTACGGGCAATCGCACCGAAGTTACGGACATCCGTAACCCCATCCAACAACACGATAAACGGATTCTTTCCCTGCTCATATACAAACGGAATAATATTTTCCAGCCGTTCGTATGTGATAGCCGGGATAAAAGCTATTACTCCCTGATGATTCTTACGTGTCAAACGGTCGAGACGTTCGGCAGGCACACGCTGTACAGGTATATCACGTCCTTTCAGAACTTCAAACAATTCACGAGACAAGTCTCCCTGCAGTTCACGTTTCACCAATATTTTATCAATCTCCTTATCGGCCTGGATTGCCTCGATCACGGCACGGATGCCGAACACCATTTCGTTTTCTTTCATTATTCTATATCTTTTCCGTTTTCATCACCGGACTATTTCGATTTTTCCCGGCTTTATGCGGACAAAGATACAAAAGATTTACGCTTTTATTATATACTCTCGTATATATTAGCTATTGCTTTTCAGCTTATGCCGTGACGATGAATAAGCCCGGATCAAGAATAAAATACCGGTAATAATCAAAGCAGATGAAAGTCCGGTATAAAATACCGAAATAAAGGAGTTGGGAAGCAATTGGAAATGACGGATCGTAACACCGAAAGTAATCATAAAGATCATCACGGTCCAGCCTTTCACATCAAAAAATGAAAAAGGACAGTTCTTTTCCCCTTTCTGGGAAATCCGCTCGGAATGTTTAACAAACAAACGGCGAAAGACAAACTGGAAGAAAAGCAGGAAAACAACAATTGCCTCTCCAACTTTAAACAGCCAGTAATGGGCATCGTTCAACCACGTGATGATGCCGATCCTTAAGATATTGATGCCAGCTATGATCCAAACGCATCCGGCTATTAAAAGCAGGGTGCGCCGGTTTACTCTAAATTCCATTATCAGATACTTTTCTCTATGCTCCGCCTGTCACTCGTACGTTGGCGGCTATTCGTGCGATCCTTGTCAGACCGTTTGTCCCTATCGTAATGCCTGTCTTTATCCCGATCCGGACGTTTCTTGTCAAATTTGTCCTTATCGTGCTTATTCTTGTGATGATCGGAACCGGGACGGCCTCCCTGATGGCTCGGACGATCGTATTTGCCGGGCTTCCACTGCCCATTGTCATGATGTGGACGGCCATTGTTATGATGTGGTTGAGGACGATCATATTTACCGGGATACCATTTGCCGTCATCGAAACGGTCAAACCATCTATTGTTCGTATATTCCCATTGGCAATGCCAATAATGATCTTCATAACGATGGCACGCATTGGACGGACGGTAGTGCGGATAATGCGGATTATTGTACCAACCTCTCCAGTCATGAATGCGTGTCGGTGCCTCACGGACGAAACGCACATACAAACGAAACTGCGAAGGCGAAAGGATACGCTGTAATTTCCGGTCCCGTTCCATACGCAACTTATATATCTTCCGGGCAGACTGATCCCAATAGCGATAATGCTTGCGTGCTTCACGCTCGATCTTCTCTCCGTACCGATGAATGATCTTATGATACTCGGCAGCTTGACGGTTCGTCATGCGGATTGCCTGTTCCATCCAGAGGCAGTTCTGGCAATGGGGTTCATTCCATCCGAAACTGATCCAAAATTGTGCATGTCCCTGCAAGCTGCAAAAAAGGATCGCTATTAATAGAATACTCAATTTCTTCATGTCTCTCAATTTTAAATTAGCACTTACACTCTGTTGCTATTATGACCGGATCGCGATGAAAAGGTTTAAATCTTTGATTTCAACAGCTCTTTCGCATTTGCAATAGAAGCACTGGTCAACGAAGCACCGCTCAGCATACGCGCAATCTCTTTTACACGCTCTTCTTTATTCATTTTCCTGATACGGGTTACGGTCCTTTCATCCGTATCCTCCTTATAAACAAAATAATGGTCTTTCCCTTTTGCTGCGATCTGGGGGAGATGGGTAATGGCAAAAACCTGCATCTTCGTACCTAGTTCCTGCATGATATCCCCCATTTTATCGGCTATATCCCCGGAAACCCCCGTATCCACTTCATCAAAGATAATGGCAGGCAACGCCGTAAATCCGGCAATCATCGCCTTGATACATAACATCAGGCGGGAGATTTCGCCTCCGGATGCCGTCTGGGCCACCGGTTGCAGTTCCGCACTCTTATTGGCGGAAAACATAAACCGGATTTCATCCATTCCATCGCTTTCCGGTTCCTGTTTAGGTACGAAATCGATCGCAAATCGCGTATTCGGCATGCCTAACGGGACAACCATTTCTACCAATTGGGAAGCGATGGCTTTCGAGGCGATCTTACGCTGCTCGCTCAATACGGCTGCCTGTTGAAGCAGTTCCTGGTGAGAGACTTCCAACTGCTTTTTCAACGATTCGATCTGTTCATCAAAAGAATCGATCTCTTTCAGCTGCTTATTATATTTATCCAGCAACTCCATCAGCTCTTCGACTTTGGAAACCCGGTGTTTCTGTTCCAAGGTGTATAACGTATTAAGACGTTCGTTCACCCAATCCAAGCGCTCAGGATTAAATTCTATGTCCTCCTTCAGGACTTCTGTTTCGGAAGCCAGGTCGTTCATATCGATATAGGCAGAACGCAGACGCTCGGCTATTTCTTTCGCTTTCGGATAATAACGTTCCAGACTGTCTGCAGTGGAAAGGGCCTCTTTTATCAGTTGGACAGCTCCTTGTTCCTCCCCGTCCAGCAATCGGGTTATCTTATAAAGAGAACCTTTTATCTCTTCGGCATGAGAAAGGGTTTCCAGTTCCTGTTCCAGTTCTTCCTGTTCACCGGCAACCAAACCGGCATCGGCCAACTGCTCCAACTGAAAACGTACATAGTCTTCCTCCTGCTTGGTCTGGAGAGCCTTTTCGGTCAACTCTTTCAGTTCCTTTTTCAGAGACAGGTATCGGCTGTATTCCTTTCGGTAAAGAATCAACAGGATATCGTTTTCGGCCATTACATCGATTACTTTCAGCTGAAACCGGTTATCTCCCAACAAAAGATTCTGGTGCTGCGAATGGATATCGATCAGCCGGCTTCCCAGTTCCTTCACTACAGAAAGCGGGACAGGCGAATCGTTTACAAAAGCACGGGATTTACCTGATGCAAACAATTCCCGGCGAAGAATGCAAATCTCCGCATCATACTCCAAGTCAT
>ENA-OPSZ01001440-OPSZ01001440.1-human-gut-metagenome-genome-assembly--contig:-NODE-1440-length-11246-cov-2.989009_pt1 | contig 11246 bp, 9 predicted proteins | sample MGYA00241814_ERZ501919 | MGnify/ENA primary metagenome ERZ501919 (study PRJEB25962, sample SAMEA2042440) | human gut metagenome | biome: human gut; feature: human-associated habitat; material: faeces... | reverse complement strand
GACGGCGCTGCTGCTCTGGTCATCATGAGCGAGGAGAAGGCCAAGGAGCTGGGCGTGAAGCCTCTGGCTACCTGGGTCGCCGGTGCTCTGGCAGGCGTTGAGCCCGAAGTCATGGGCCTGGGCCCCATCGCCGCTACCAAGAAGGTCATGGCAAAGACCGGCCTGACTGTTGCTGACATGGATCTGATCGAGGCCAACGAGGCATTTGCTGCTCAGTCTGTGGCTGTCAGCCAGGCTCTGAACTTTGATATGAGCAAGGTGAACGTCAACGGCGGCGCAATTGCTCTGGGCCACCCGGTCGGCGCTTCCGGCGCTCGTATCCTGGTCACCCTGCTGTATGCTATGAAGCATCACGGTGCACACAAGGGCCTGGCTACCCTGTGCATCGGCGGCGGCATGGGCTGCGCTACCATCGTTGAGATGGACTAAGTTCTACCTCTCAGAATCCTGATTGAATGACAGACCCGGACGGGGAAGGGAACCGGAGAGCCTTTCCTCCGTCCGGGGGCTGTTTGTGATAATTGATAAGATTTGAATAGGAGGTTTTCACAATGGCATTTGTAAAAACCGAGGTGCAGGGTGCAGTTGAGATCATTACCATCGACCGCCCCAAGGCACTGAATGCCCTGAACCCCGAAGTCCTGGCAGACCTGAAGGCTGCATTTGAGGCTGTGGATCAGGAGACTGTCCGCTGCATCGTTCTGACCGGCGAAGGCGACAAGAGCTTTGTGGCAGGCGCTGATATCGGTTCCATGAGCACCATGACCAAGGCAGAGGGTGAGGCCTTCGGCAAGCTGGGCAATGATGTGTTCCTGATGATTGAGAGCTTCCCCATCCCCGTTATTGCAGCCGTGAACGGCTTTGCACTGGGCGGCGGCAACGAGCTGGCTATGAGCTGCGACATCCGCATCTGCTCTGACAACGCTGTGTTCGGCCAGCCGGAAGTGGGTCTGGGCATCACCCCGGGCTTCGGCGGCACCCAGCGTCTGGCACGTCTGGTCGGCATGGGTATGGCAAAGCAGCTGGTCTACTCTGCACTGAACATCAAGGCGGACGAGGCTCTGCGCATTGGTCTGGTGAACGCTGTGTATCCTCAGGCTGAACTGATGGAGAACGTGCTGAAGCTGGCCGGCAAGATCGCAAAGAATGCACCCATCGCTGTACGCAACTGCAAGAAGGCAATCAACGGCGGCATCAGCCTGCCCATCGAGAAGGCTGTTGAGGTCGAGGAAAAGCTGTTCGGCAGCTGCTTCGAGACCCACGACCAGAAGGAAGGCATGGCCTGCTTCCTGAGCCGTGAGAAGCCGAAGCCCAAGGCAGTGTTCACCAACAACTAATCCATTACTACATGATTTTTGATATTAAAGGAGAGGTTTCCTATGAAGATCGGTGTTATCGGCGCTGGCACCATGGGCCAGGGCATCGCAAAGGCATTTGCACAGGTTGAGGGCAACACCGTTGCTCTGTGCGACATCAAGCAGGAGTGGGCCGAGAATGGTCTGGCAAAGATCAAGAAGGGCTACGAGAAGCTGGTTGCCAAGGGAAAGATGACGCAGGAAAAGGCAGACGCTATCGTTGCTGCCATCACCCCGGGCCTGAAGGAAGACCTGTGCGCTGACTGCGATCTGGTCGTTGAGGCTGCTTTTGAGGATATGAAGGTCAAGCAGACCACCTTCGGCGAACTGGATAAGATCTGCAAGCCCGAGTGCATCTTCGCTTCCAACACTTCTTCTCTGTCCATCACCGAGATCGGCAAGGGCGTTGGCCGTCCACTGGTCGGCATGCACTTCTTTAACCCCGCAGACCGCATGAAGCTGATCGAGGTCATCGCAGGCTGCAACACTCCCGCTGAGACCGTTGAGAAGATCAAGGAGATCTCTGTTGCCATCGGCAAGCAGCCGGTTCAGGTCAATGAGGCTGCAGGCTTCGTCGTCAACCGCATCCTGATCCCCATGATCAACGAAGCTGCTTTCATCAAGATGGAAGGCGTTTCCGATATCGCCGGCATCGACACCGCTATGAAGCTGGGTGCCAACCACCCCATGGGTCCCCTGGAGCTGGGCGACTTCATCGGCCTGGATATCTGCCTGGCTATCATGGATGTGCTGTACAAAGAGACCGGCGACAGCAAGTACCGTGCTTGCCCGCTGATCCGTAAGATGGTCCGCGGCGGCAACCTGGGCTGCAAGAGCGGCAAGGGCTTCTACGTTTACAACGCAGACCGCACCAAGACCCCTGTTGACCAGCTGTAAATTCTGATAAACGTTTCTCCCGACCGTGGAAAAGCGGCCGGGAGGAATTTGTTTGCACCGGGCAATTCCGGTAAATGAAAAAGACCCGTTAGGAGGATATAGCGATGGATTTTACTCTGTCCAAGCAGCAGCAGATGGTACAGAAAATGTACCGCGAGTTTGCTGAGAACGAAGTCAAGCCCCTGGCAAAGAAGGTTGATGCGGAAGAGTACTTCCCCAAAGAGACCGTCGAAAAGATGGGCAAGCTCGGCATGATGGGCATTTATTTCCCGACTGAGGTCGGCGGTGCAGGCGGCGATGTGCTGTCCTACGTCATGGCAGTGGAAGAGCTGAGCAAGGTCTGCGGCACCACCGGTGTCATCGTCTCTGCTCACACCAGCCTGTGTGCTGCTCCTATTTATGAAAATGGTACTCCCGAGCAGAAGGCAAAGTATCTGCCCAAGCTGTGCAGCGGTGAGTGGCTGGGTGCTTTCGGCCTGACCGAGCCGGGTGCCGGCACCGATGCACAGGGTCAGCAGACCTTTGCAAAGCAGGACCCCGAGACCGGTGATTGGATCCTGAACGGTTCCAAGATCTTCATCACCAACGCCGGCTACGCAAACGTCTTTATCGTTATTGCTGTCACCGATATCGTGCCCGACAAGAAGGGCCGTCCCACCAAGCAGTGCTCCGCCTTTATCGTGGAGCGCACCGACCCGGGCTTCTCCGTCGGTAAGGCTGAGGACAAGATGGGCATCCGCGGTTCTTCCACCTGCGAGCTGATCTTTGAGGACTGCCGCATCCCTGCTGACCGTATGCTGGGTGTGCGTGGCCGCGGCTTCCAGCTGGCTATGGCTACTCTGGACGGTGGCCGTATCGGCATTGCTTCTCAGGCTCTGGGCATCGCCGAGGGCGCTCTGGAAGAGACCGTTGCTTACGTCAAGGAGCGCAAGCAGTTCGGCCGCAGCATTTCCGCATTCCAGAACACCCAGTTCGAGCTGGCTGAGATGAAGGCACGCGTTGAGGCTGCAAAGTATCTGGTCTACGCTGCTGCTCTGAAGAAGCAGGAAGCAATGGACGGCAAGAAGGTTCGTTACAGCGTCGAGGCTGCTCAGGCAAAGCTGATCGCAGCCCGCACCGCAAGCGATGTGACCCGCCGCTGCCTGCAGCTGTTCGGCGGTTACGGCTACACCCGTGACTATCCCATCGAGCGCATGATGCGTGATGCCAAGATCACTGAGATCTACGAGGGCACCAGCGAAGTGCAGATGATGGTCATTTCCGGCGCGCTGCTGAAGTAAGGGAGGCAAGAGTTACAATGAAAGCAATTGTTTGTGTAAAGCAGGTTCCTGATACCTCCGGCAAGGTCGCCGTTAAGGCTGACGGCACTCTGGATCGTGCTTCGATGGCTACCATCACCAACCCCGATGACCTGAACGCTCTGGAGGCTGCTCTGAAGCTGAAGGACGAGACCGGCTGCGAGGTCGTTGTTGTTACTATGGGTCCCCCGCCGGCAGAAGGCATGCTGCGTGAGCTGCTGGCCCGCGGCGCTGATAAGGCTGTTCTGGTCTCCGGCCGTGAGTTCGGCGGCTCCGATACCTTTGCAACCAGCCAGATCCTGGCTGCTGCTGTCAACAAGATCGGCGTTGGCCCCGAGGACGTTGTGTTCTGCGGCCGTCAGGCAATCGATGGCGATACCGCACAGGTCGGCCCGCAGATCGCTGAAAAGCTGCATCTGCCTCAGGTCACCTACGTGGCAGACATCCAGAAGGATGGCAACACCCTGACCGTGAAGCGTATGCTGGAAGACGGCTACATGATGGTCAAGGTGCAGACTCCCTGCCTGCTGACCTGCATCAAGGAGCTGAACCAGCCCCGTTACATGAGCGTGAACGGCATCTTCACCTGCTACGACAAGCCGATGGAAGTGTTTGATTACAACGCACTGAAGGACGATCCGCTGATCGAGGTTGATACCATCGGTCTGAAGGGTTCTCCGACGAACGTCTTTAAGTCCTTCACTCCTCCGCAGAAGGGCGCAGGCACCATGCTGAAGGGCGACGATGTTGCTGCCCAGCTGGCTGGTATCCTGGCCAAGAAGCACCTGATCTGATGAAAGGAGCATAGGATTACAATGGCTGATTTTAACGAATACAAGGGCGTCTGGGTCTTCTGCGAGCAGCGCCAGGGCGCACTGATGTCCACTGATTTCGAGCTGGTGAGCGAGGCTCGCAAGCTGGCTGATGAGCTGGGCTGCGAGGTCACCGGCCTGCTGCTGGGCGACAACGTGGAAGGCATTGCCAAGGAACTGGGCGGCTATGGCGCTGATAAGGTCATGGTCTGCGACAGCCCCCTGCTGAAGGACTACACCACCGATGCATACGCTAAGGTCGTGTGCGACATGGTCAACGAGTATAAGCCCGAAGTCCTGCTGATCGGTGCAACCAACATCGGTCGCGATCTCGGCCCCCGCTGCGCAGCCCGCCTGCACACCGGCCTGACCGCCGATGCTACCCATCTGGATATCGACACTGCAAAGTATGTCGAATTCCTGAAGGAAAGCTCCACCATCGACCTGTCCAAGCAGAAGTTCGATTATGAGGATCGCAACCTGAAGATGACCCGTCCTGCATTCGGCGGCCATCTGATGGCTACCATCATCTGCCCCCGCTTCCGTCCGCAGATGTCCACCGTCCGCCCCGGCGTTATGAAGAAGGCTCCCTTCGATCAGGCCAAGGCTGATGCCTGCCAGATCGTGAAGCCCGCCTTCAGCCTGACCGCTGACGACGTTAAGACCGAAGTGCTGAGCGTTGAGAAGGCAGCTGAAAAGCTGGTCGATCTGATCGGCGCAGACGTGATCGTCTCTGTTGGCCGCGGCATCAGCAAGGATGTCAACAAGGGCATTGAGCTGGCTGAGCAGCTGGCTGCCGCTTTGGGCGGCGGCGTTGTGGGCGCTTCCCGTGCCGTCACCGATGCAGGCTGGATGACTGCTGACCATCAGGTTGGCCAGACCGGCAAGACCGTGCATCCCAAGATCTATGTTGCTCTGGGCATCTCCGGTGCTATCCAGCACACCGCTGGTATGCAGGACTCCGAGTGCATCATCGCTGTCAACAAGAATGAGGGCGCACCCATCTTCGGTGTTGCCGACTACGGCATCGTGGGCGACCTGTTCAAGGTAGTTCCCGAACTGATCAAGCAGATCGAGGCAGCAAAGGCTGCTCAGTGATCGACTGACGCGAGATCTTTTTATAGCATAGCCTGAATTGTGGGAGGGCGGCTCTTCGGAGCCGCTCTTCTTTTTATGTAAGGAATACGGCACAGCACAGATGGCCCTGAAAAGGCTGCCTATGCTGTTTTTTGTTGCAGAAAGTACAGCCAAAGGTCGGCTGCAGCCCAGAAAAGGGCTGCGGGAGGGGAGTGAGACGGAAAAAGCGCACACAAAAGTCTGTTACACTTTGAAATATGCATATAAGCGAATAAACATACATAAAAATGCATGAAAAACACTGCAGAAAAAGTGTAGAAAAATAAAATGCAACACGTAAAGTGTGACGAAACAATCCCGAAAACGGTGAAGTGCAACACAGGCGTAACAAATTTACGGTATCTTGGATGAGTCTGTTGCACTTTTGAAACGTTTTTGGAACGGGAAATTTTGATTTTTTTGCATTTTTTCTCAAAAAAATCGACAGAAACCCCTTGACGATGAGATGTTCTTGTGATACTCTTGTTGCACAAGAGTGACATATTTGAAACGGAAACGTTGCGAATGTGTTGCGGCACGCATTCGCAGGAATGCAAAAAAGCTTTTATATACAAAGGCTTACGGAGGATGTCTTATGAAACTCGAGATGCGCACCCTGAAGAATATCGCAGCAGCAGCTATGACTCTGGCTGTAGTTTTTGGTGCTTCATCTCTCAAGCCCGTTACTGCAAACGCAGCTGAGGCTTCGGTTTCTGTTTCCATCGAAGAAGAAAATTCCTACATCAGCTTTCAGGACGAAGCTTATCAGAACGAGTTCCTGCGCCGCGTAAACAACGAGCGCGCAAAGGCTGGCCTGAAGCCCGTTCAGCTGGGCGACAGCAGCCACAACAATGCCGCTCAGGAGCGCGCTGAAGAGCTGGCTGTTTCTTACTCTTACGTTCGTCCCAACGGTCAGCGCGATTTCACCATCTTCGCCGAGAATGGTATCGACGATGTGTCTGTTGGTGAAAACTACATAGCTGGCGTTTCTACCCCCGATGCAGCGGTGGATCAGTGGATGAACATTGATTTCGCACGTGAGCGCATGCTGAATGCGGATGTGACCACCATGAGTGTGGGCCACTACGAAGGCGGCGTTTACAACAACTACTGGGTGCTGATCTTCTCTTACCCCGAAAACTCTTACACCAGCAACTACCGTCAGGAAGTTCTGGATCTGGTCAATGCCGAGCGTGCAAAGTACGGCCTGCAGCCCCTGGTCATGGGCGATGCAAAGCTCACCGCAGCTGCTCAGCAGCGCGCCGAAGAGATCGCAACCGTCAATTCTCACGTTCGTCCCAATGGTACCAAGTGGTACACTGTTCTCAGCGAGTACGGCGTGACGGATGCCGCTGCTGGCGAGAATGCCGCATGGGGCAGCGTTTCTCCTGAAGAAGTCGTGAATGCCTGGATGAATTCCGAAGGCCATCGCGCAAACATTCTGGATCCCGAAGCTCGTGCAATGGGTGTTGGCTACTACTACAACAGCTCCAGCACTTGGGGCCATCAGTGGATCCAGCTCTTTACGAAGTGATCATCTGCTTTCTTCTAATAAAAGATCGGCTGAGCTGCAAGGCTTGGCCGATTTTTTTGTTGCGCTTTTTTCTGGCAGAGGACATGCGGGCAGCAGTACAGGAAGCTGCCCTTGACACAAAAACGTATGCGGCAGTGGTTGCACAACGGACGATTTATGTTATACTTGTTTTGAATAACATGCAGGAGGAACCACAGTGGAGGATTACCGCACCATCCATGGCACGGCCACAGGAGAATACGAAGAAAAGAAGAGCCGCTTCATTGCGGCGCTGTCATTTGCGGACAGCGAGGAAGCTGCCGTTGCATTTCTGGAACAGGTGCGTGCGGCCAACCGTACCGCCCGCCACAATGTGTATGCCTACCGCCTGCGGGAAGGCAACCGGGAACGCTATTCAGATGATGGTGAACCGGCCAAGACGGCGGGCACACCAGCGCTGGAGGTGCTGCAGCACAGCGGCCTGACGGATCTGATCGTGGTGGTGACCCGTTACTTTGGCGGTGTGCTGCTGGGCACCGGTGGTTTGGTGCGTGCATACACCACGGCTACGGCCCGTGCACTGGAAAATGCCGAGGTGGTCACGGTGCGCAGCGTGGTGGAGCTGAGCGTGACGGTGGATTACTCCCTTTATGAGCGTGCATCGCTGCTGATCGATGCGGCGGGAGCAAAACAGGCAGCGCCGCAATTCACGGACCGCGTGACCCTGTGCTGGCAGATGCCGGAACACACCGAAGGCCCGCTGCTGGAACAGCTGCGGGAGCTGACGCGCGGCGGCGCGCAGGTGACGGTATCCGACCCGTTCTACGCACCGTTCTGAACCCGGCAGCGGCAAAAATAAAAAAGCAAGCATTATTTTGCGAACCGACAGGCTTTTTCCCCCTTCGACAAAGCGGGTGTGCTACAATTGCCGCAGACGCAGCAATTGGGATCGGCTGTGCCGAAACAGAGAGGGGGAATGGCGACAAAAAGGGAGGGCGACTTTGTATGGATGTACGTCAGCGCACAGAAGAGATCGAACATATGACCTTCGCGCCGTGGGCTACCTTCAGCGACCAGAGCCGCGGCCGCATGCTGCCGGAAGAGCAGGACCCGATCCGGCCGGTGTTCCAGCGTGACCGTGACCGGGTGCTGCACTGCAAGGCGTTCCGACGGCTCAAACAAAAGACGCAGGTGTTCCTCTCGCCGGAGGGAGACCTGTACCGCACCCGACTGACCCATACGCTGGAGGTCTCGCAGATCGCGCGGACCATTGCCCGCGCCCTGCGGCTGAACGAAGATCTGACCGAAGCGATCAGCCTTGCCCATGATCTGGGCCACACGCCGTTTGGCCATGCCGGGGAGCGCGCGCTGAATGAGCTGTGCCCGGACGGCTTCAAGCACTACATGCAGAGCCTGCGTGTGGTGGACAAGCTGGAAAAGGACGGCCGGGGCCTGAACCTGACGTGGGAGGTGCGCAACGGCATCGTGACCCACACAAAGGGCACCTGGGCGGCAACGCCGGAAGGGCGCATCGTGCGCATGGCGGATCAGATCGCCTATGTGAACCACGACATTGAGGACGCGGTGCGCGCCGGTGTGCTGGACCCAGCCACCCTGCCGAAAGACTGCACCGCCGTGCTGGGCCAGACAAAATCTGCCCGCATCACCACCATGATCAACAGTATCCTTGCCAACAGCGATGGGGATGTGAAGGTGGGCGCAGAGGAAAACGAAGCCTTCCTTGCGCTGCGGGATTTCATGTACGCCACCGTGTACGTGGACAAGACCGCCAAGCGGGAAGAGCAGAAGGTGGACAAGGTGATCGGGGAACTGTACGATTACTACCTGAACCATGTGGACCGGATGTCCAATTTTTACATCCAGCTGGCTTATCAGGAGGGCAGAGAACGCGCAGTGACTGATTACATCAGTGGCATGAGCGATGAATTTGCCATCCGCACTTTTGAGGAATTGTTTGTGCCCCGGAAGTGGCATGTCCTATAAATCCGAAAGGTCGTTTGAAAGATCCATGATCCCACACGAATACATTGAAGAACTGACCCGCCGCACCGACATTGTGGAGCTGGTGGGCAGCTATGTGCAGCTCAAGCGCAAGGGACGTTTGTATGGCGGCCTGTGCCCCTTTCACAGCGAAAAAACGCCCTCATTCTACGTCTACCCGGACACCCAGAGCTTTTACTGCTTTGGCTGCGGCGCAGGCGGCGATGCCATTACCTTTACGAAAAAGATCAACAGCATCGATTACCCGGAGGCCGTTAAGCTGCTGGCAGCGCGGGCCGGTATGCCGGAGCCGCAGGAGGACGACAAAACAGGCCGGATGCGCAGCCGCATCCCCTTGGTTTGCAAAGGTGAAAGGTGACGCATGAGAAAAGCCCCCTTTTCAGCGTAGTTCAGTTCTTTTCAAGCTATGAAACGCAATCTGGCAAAATGCCGAAATTTGGGCCGCAAATTCGTTCAAACGTCAATTGACCTTTAAACGGAATCAGCGTAAAATGTTAAGCAATGAATTTGACAATAATTTGTCAAGCTATAAAGGAGGCAATTTTATGGCAAGATTTACTCTCCCCCGTGACCTGTATCACGGCCCCAAAGCCCTGGAGGCATTGAAGACCCTGCCCGGCAAGCGCGCAATGATCTGCGTCGGCGGCGGCTCCATGAAGCGGTTCGGCTTCCTGGATCGCGCCGAGGCTTACTTAAAAGAAGCCGGCATGGAAGTGGAGCTGTTCGAGGGTATCGAGCCTGACCCGTCCGTTGAGACCGTCATGAAGGGCGCGGCTGCAATGGAGAAATTCCAGCCGGACTGGATCGTTGCCATCGGCGGCGGTTCCCCCATCGATGCCGCCAAGGCCATGTGGATCAAGTACGAGTATCCTGACATCACCTTTGAGGATATGTGCAAGGTCTTTGGCATCCCGCCGCTGCGCCGCAAGGCACACTTCTGCGCCATCTCCTCCACCTCCGGCACTGCTACCGAGGTGACTGCCTTCTCCATCATTACCGATTATGAGAAGGGCATCAAGTATCCTATCGCTGACTTTGAGATCACCCCCGATGTCGCCATCGTCGACCCCGAGCTGGCCCACACCATGCCCAAAAAGCTGGTGGCCCACACCGGTATGGACGCCATGACCCACGCCATCGAGGCTTACGTTTCCACTGCCAACTGCGACTTTACCGACCCGCTGGCCCTGCATGCTATCGAGATGATCCAGGCCAACCTCATTGGCAGCTACAACGGCGATATGGATAAGCGCGACGCCATGCACAACGCACAGTGCCTGGCCGGTATGGCGTTCTCCAACGCGCTGCTGGGCATCGTGCACAGCATGGCCCACAAGACCGGCGCGGCCTTTGCGGATTACGGTGCCCACATCATCCACGGTGCCGCCAACGCCATGTACCTGCCCAAGGTCATCGCCTTCAACGCCAAAGACCCCACCGCCAAAGCCCGCTACGGTGTGATCGCCGACAAGATGAACCTGGGCGGCGCCAACGACGACGAGAAGGTTGCCCTGCTTATCAAGTACCTGCGCGGCATGAACGACGACCTGAACATCCCGCACTGCATCGGCCACTACGGCCCCGACTCTTACCCCTGTGAGCAGGGCTTTGTTCCGGAGAATGTGTTCCTGGAGAGACTGCCTGAGATCGCCAAGAACGCTATCGCCGACGCCTGCACGGGCTCCAACCCGCGCCAGCCCAGCCAGGAAGAAATGGAAAAACTGCTGAAGTGCTGCTACTACGACACCGAGGTCGACTTCTAAACTTTATACCAAAAAACCGGGTCCCCGCTGCGGGGCCCGGTTTTTTGCTGCCCCAAACCGGGGAATATCCATCCGATTGCAAATTTTGTGCCATCGGCAGCCGGACAGCAAATTTGCGCAATTTTTGCTTGTTTGTCTTGCTTTTTATCAATTGCATCACCGCGGATGTTGGGCTATAATGATACATAATTCGTGCAGATATTGTGCCCTTTGGGTTTAGGAAAATGAAGGAGGAACTCCCGGTATGGGTACCGCAACGCAAGCAAAGGCGCCGCTTTTTACGCGGTCTGCGCTGGTGGCGCTGATCTGGCCGCTGTTTTTGGAGCAGACCCTAAGCGTGACGATGGGCATGGCTGACACCCTGATGGTGGCCGGTGTGGGCGAGGCGGCTGTGTCCAGCGTGTCGCTGGTGGACAGCCTGAACATTCTGATTATCCAAATCCTGGCGGCACTGGCCACCGGCGGCGCGG
>ENA-OPSZ01001435-OPSZ01001435.1-human-gut-metagenome-genome-assembly--contig:-NODE-1435-length-11257-cov-2.327977_pt1 | contig 11257 bp, 7 predicted proteins | sample MGYA00241814_ERZ501919 | MGnify/ENA primary metagenome ERZ501919 (study PRJEB25962, sample SAMEA2042440) | human gut metagenome | biome: human gut; feature: human-associated habitat; material: faeces... | reverse complement strand
AGCGGCAGCCGGTACAGGGAATCATGGCGGACTGTTGAATGATGTGGGCACATTTTTCCATGACATCCAGTTCTTCCTTTCCCAGAGGAGCGGGGTCATCCAGGGCGTCCATGTTGTCCACCAGCTGATCCATACCGTTCATGCCGGAGAGCACAGCCATCACGCCTTCGTGGCTGGCAGCGAATCGCAGAGCCCAGGCGGCAGGACTCCAGTCCGGGTGAAGGCCCCGCATCAGTGCTTCCGCTTCCGGAGGAACGTTTGCCAGGGTGCCTCCCTTAATGGGTTCCATCACCAGCACAGGTTTCCCGTGTTTCCGGCAGACCTCATAGCATTTTCTGGACTGAATGCTTTCGTTCTCCCAATCCAGGTAGTTGATCTGCAGCTGCACCACATCCAGCTCTGGGTGGGCGGTAAGAATTTCATCCAGCAGCTGAGCATTATCGTGGTAGGACATGCCGATATGATTGACAAGTCCCTTTTTCTTCAGTCCCTGGAGGAAGGTGAAGCTGTCCAATTCCTGGGACACTTTGTAGTTGACTGCTCCCTGGTTGTGGAGCAGGTAATAGTCTACATAGTCTACACCCAGTTTTTCCAGCTGCTGCCGAAAGGTCTCTTCTTGCTCCTCTTTTGTGTGCATAAATTCGTTGGAGAGTTTGGTGGTGAGAATGTAGCTGTCCCGAGGATAGCGATCGACCACCGCCTTGCGGACAGCTGTCTCGCTGTTCCCACCGCAGTATTTGAAGGCGGTGTCAAAGTAGTTGTAGCCCCGGGCCATGTAGGCATCCACCAATTCTTTGACTGTTTCGTAGTCTACCGCGGATCGGTCCTGTGGATCTGTGGTGGGCAGACGCATCATGCCAAATCCAAGTTTTTTCATGAGGAGTCCTCCTTTCTTTTGACTTTATCCTACCTGATTTCGGCAAGAAGAGCAATTCTGGTTTTTAGGGATAATCTATAAGTTTGACTAATAAAAAAACCGCCCACAAAGGGGCGGAAAAATGTGTGGTACTGTCAGTTTTGAAAGGCGTTCTCGAGCAGCTCTGCGAACAGAGGTAGGTTTGGATGAAGGTTTTCTTTGCGCCAGAAAGCACAGTACCGGCGGCGAAGAGGCTGTCCATTTTGCAGAATGGGGATACGGTGGAGGATACCATCCTCAGTTTTGCCTGGGAGGATCCCTTCCAGGGGGAGAATGCCGCGGTTGGAGGAAACCAGCAGATGGGCCGCCTCCAAAGTGGGAGCGAAGAGAAATCGGCTGCCGAATCCCAGGGTGGTGTGATAATAGTCCCGTTCATGCTCTTCCTGGCCGGGAGAAGTAATGAGAATACAGGGAACGGACCGGGCCTCTTTCAGGGAGAGATACTCCCGCCCGGCCAGGCCTCCTCGGCCGCAGATTTCTGCCAGAGTGGGGCGGTAGGCCAAGGGTCGGTTGACATAGGCGTCCGAAAAGGCTCTGCGCTGGTCGTTTACCACCAGGTCAGCGCCGTCGAAACGCAGCAGGTCATAAAGTTCCTCATGGGTGCCGGTGGTGACCTGTACCACAGTCTGAGGGCACTGCTGGGCAAATTCTGCCACGGCTTGATACAGCTCACGGCCAGCGTAATTGCCTGGAAATCCCACCCGAAGCACTCGTTCTCCCCAGCCTGCCCGGTGCTGGGTGTCCTTGGTAATCTGTTCCAGTTCTTCCAGCCAAGATTTTGTCTTGCGATAGAAGTAATCTCCTGCTGGGGTAAGGGAGAAACTTCTTCCTTGCCGCAGCAACAAAGGCACACCCAGTTCCTCTTCCAGAGACTTGATCTGTTGGGAGATAGCCGATTGAGAGATAAAACAGGCTTCTGCTGCTTTGGTAAAACTTCCCCGTTCTACCACCTCAAGGTAATAATGAATCTGCCGAAGCTCCATCCAACGCCCCTCCATTTTTTCTGAGTATACCATAGAGAAAAGAAGATAGCAAGGAGTCCATTAGTACAAGAGATAGGTAAGTGAAAGCTTTAGAAGCATATTTCCGGCAGCGGATTGAAAGTCATCGGAAGGTTCCCACAGCACAAAAAAGTGCGTGCTTTACTCCCAGGGCTGAAATGCGTGTGGTGTCAGTAAGAAACGGGGGAAAAGCCATGACACAAGCTCAAACTTTAGCCTGGATCATCCAAGCTTTGGAAGATGACCTGTGGATCTACAAAATCCCAATGCCTTTTTTATCTGCGTCAATCCAGGTCAAGCCTTTATTCCCAAAGAGTTGTAGGGACAGGTTTCTCTCGCGTGCATGGATTTTCGCCATTCAATTGACGGCAAGGCTTTTTTTCTAAAAAGTTCATTCATTCCGAAAAAGAAAAACCTGGGGAAGTTTTTCTCTTTGACTCTGGGGAAAGGACACCCAAATGGTTAGATTCTCCCCATGAAAGGCCGCACCGATTTTTCCTCCCATTCGCTGGGTCAAATCCTGGGCAATGGACAATCCCAAGCCTGTGGACAGACTTCCGGATTCCACGGTGTAAAACCGGTGAAACAGCCGTCCCGCCGTGACTTGATCCAGCCCAGGGGCGGCATTTTGAAAAGTAATGGTCCCGGAACAGTTCAGTGAAACGTTCAAATCCCCAGCGCTGTATTTCAGGGCATTTGAGAGGATATTCCCCAATATTCGATTCAGCCCGGAGGGATCCAGAGTGCGGATGACCGGTTGTTCAGGGAGAGTGACTTTCGGCTCCATCTTCCGCTGTTCGAAGGCACCGTAAAAGGAGAGGAGCACTTCTTCCACCGCCCGCCCCAAGTTTACCGGGTGCAATTCCAGTGGTTCCGATACCACTACCGAGTAGCGGAACAGTTCTTCGGTCAGCCGTTTCATGGCATCTGTCCGGCTCTGAATCTGCTGTACATACCGTTGGGTGTCCAGGGAGAGAGGCTGGCCCTTGAGCAGCTCCAAATACCCGGCAATGGCCGTCAGAGGTGTGCGCAAATCGTGGGAAATATTGGTCACTGCGTCTTTCAGTTCCTGATCTCCCTGTTGGTACTGAAGCTGTAAGTACCGCAGCTTTTCCAGTTCCTCATTGAGGCAGGAGGCAAGCTTTCTCAGCTCCCGGTCGCGGCAGGGCAGGGTCAGCAGCGCATTGGTATCCTGTTCCGACCGTTCTGCCATCTCTTTGCGAAGTATCCGCACGCCATGGCGCAGGGCAGCAAGCTTGAGGCCTAGGATTACAACCGCCAGTCCCAGCGTTGCTATGGCCGCCCACATCCAAACCATCCGTTACCTCCCCTTTCTCTAAAGAAATATCCACCTCGGCTTATGCCGACAGAGTATCCATAGTTACTAGGTCTTCCAGGTTTATTTTACATCCTTCCGCTGAAAGACCACAAGTCCTATGGCAGTGGTAAAGGCGATGAAGACAGCCATATATCCCAGCAGGGGAAGCAGGTTTTCTGTGGTAACAATAGCTTCACTGAACTGTATTCCCTGGCAAGCTGGCAACCAGTTCCAGAGAAACACTAAAAAGACGCGCCACATCCCTTGCGGATAGGCCGGATTGGGTACTTCGGGAAGGCTGGGATCAGGTTCATAACCAACGATCGTGTTGCCGTTGATCACCTGTTCAAAACGAGTGAATTGGGGGATGGTTGCAGGTTGGGTCATGGTGTTGGAAAGGTTTCCAGCAAAAAACAGCATGCCAATTGACAAAAGCAAGCTGGCTACAATTCCCACAGAACGGCTGGTGAACAGATTGGCAATCAACGTAGTGAGGGAGACAGCACCAAGTGCCATGCCCAACAAGCCCAGAAAATACGTTACCATTTCCAGCCAGTCAAATTGGAAGGTGCTGCCGGTTCCCAGCCCGAAGAGCACCCCGCTGACGATCGAAGCCCCATAACAGCATAATCCAACGCCGGCTGATAAGAGCAGGTTTGCCAGATAGACTTTTGCTTTGGAGTGCCCTGCAATCAGTTGATTGCGCAGAGTGCCATTGGCGTGATCCGCCCCTAAAAAGAGGCCGCAGAATGTGGACAGCACCAAGGGAAGAAACATGCCGAAAGAAAAGAAGCCTTGATTCTCCAACCCCATTTCCTCATTTGACCCTTGCCTGTTGACAGATATGATCCAGATCTCCAGAAGAACTGAGGCGACAATAGCCACATAAAACACCTTGCTTCTCAGCAACCGGTACATCCCGGCAGAAAGCAGATTACCCATTCTTCTCACCTCCCACCAGATTGATGTAGTAGCTCTCCAAGGATTCATCCCGTTCTTTGACCGAGATCAGGTCGCAGCTCTCCTGTTTCAAAGCCTCCACCAACTTTGAAATATTGACTTTTCCATAGATGTCCGCTTGGGTCCGAGACAGCACCTGGTACTCCAAGCCAAGATTGTCCAACACTCGGGTAAGAGGCAAGGTGGAAGTTACCTCCACTCGGACGCATTTGCGGCAGGCTGCCTCCAGGTCCCGGGCGCTGACCTCTTTTACCATGCGGCCACCGTCAATAAACCCGTAGTGGGTGGCTAGCCGGGACAGTTCGTCCAGAATGTGGGAGGAAATCAGTACCGTGATCTGCCGTTCCCGGTTCAACTTTAAAATCAATTCCCGTATTTCCACAATCCCCTGAGGGTCCAGACCGTTGATGGGCTCGTCCAACACCAGAAAGTCTGGGTTGCCACACAGAGCCACGGCGATGCCCAGCCGCTGCTTCATACCCAGGGAAAAATGGCCAGCCTTTTTCTTTCCGGTGTCCGAAAGACTGACCAGTTCCAGCAGTTCCGGGATCCCTCGGTCATCCGGTAGGCCCAGTACCCGGTGCTGCAGCTTCAGGTTCTGAATGGCGGTCATGTCTGGATACAGGGAGGGCGTTTCCACCACAGCCCCCATACGCCGTCTGATCCGCTGCAAATTTCTTTCTCCACACCCGGTCCCGAAGAGAGAATAGCTTCCCGCCGTGGGCGCTTGTAAGCCGCAAATAACCCGAATGAGAGTGGTTTTTCCAGCTCCGTTTTTGCCTACCAGTCCGTAAATGGCGCCCTTTGGCACCTGCATATTCAGTCCGTCCAGCGCTTTAAAGCGGCCATAATGCTTGCAAAGGCCCTGCGTTGTCAGCACAGTTTCCATGTTATAGATACCTCCTTCTGATTGTGGGAGTATCTTACCAGGCAAAGGTCAAGAAAGCGGTCAAGAAAAGAGTCAAGAAATCGTCAAGATTGTTCGGGGCAATCCCCGATTTCTTTCAGCCGGAACCCGATCCCCCACACTGCCTCAATGGTGATAGCACTTCCGGCATCCCGCAGCTTTTTTCGCAGGTTGCTCACATGCTGCTTCAGAGAGTACTCCGTGCAGTCTGGCGTATCACAGCTGATGCGGTCCAGAATTACGGATTTGGCTACGGCCTGATGGGGATTCTGCAGCAATAGCTTTAAAATGGCGTACTCGGTTTTTGTCAGGTGAATTTCTATGCCGCCGGTTTTTACCTGACGACTGGTTGTCTCCATCTCCAGATCCCCAACCCTCAAAATAGGGGAAAGGGGCCCTTGGGGTTTTCTCAGCTGAACCTGGATACGGGCCAGCAGTTCTGGAAGCTCAAAGGGCTTGGTGAGATAGTAGTCCGCACCGGAGTCCAGCCCGTTCACCCGGTCCGTCAGCTCGGACCGGGCCGTGAGCATCAGCACCGGCGTGGTGCTGCCCTCCGCCCGCAGGCGGCGCAGCACGGTGAAGCCGTCCAGCTTGGGCAGCATCACGTCCAGCAGAATAAGGTCGAACAGCGTGGACTCCAGCAGGTTGGCGGCTTCGTTGCCGGTGTGTGCCTTGATGAGCGGCTGGCCCAGGGGTTCCAGCGTCATTTCAATTAAGTCGGCAATGGCGGGCTCGTCCTCGACAATTAAGATAGGCCGCATGGCGGGCATCTCCTTCCTTTGGATTTGACACCAGTATAGCACAGGCGTTTTTCAAAATCATTTCTAAATGAGAAATAGTGCAAACAAAAAGGCCCCCTTGTGTAAAGGGGGCTGCCTGCGCGCAAGCGCAGACTGGGGGACTGTGACCTTGCGGGGCAAACCGACTTGCCAGGTAAACGGAACGATCCCTCAGTCACCGTCGGTGACATATCCCTTTGCACAAGGGAGCCTTTAAGCGGTGCGTCAATTCTGCAAAAACTCTCGTATTTCCTTTTCTACTGCGGCTACTTCCTCGGCGAAAGCGCGGGCGGAGACGCGCAGGGCACCGTTGCCCAGCACGATGATCTGCTCGGCACCGTCGCTGCTCACCACGCGGGTGCGGTGGTCCTTGGCCAGCTCGTGGGTGGTGCGCTCGATGTACATGTCGGCGGTCTCGGCCTCCTGGGTGTAGACTACGTACAGGTTGTGGTGCTTTTCTACTTCCCGCGTGCCGCCGCGTACTTTGTAAGCGTCAAATACCAAGATGGGCACGCAGCGCTTGTACCCGGCGTAGTTGCACAAAATGTCCATCAGGCGGCGGCGGGCGGCATCCAGGTTCGTCTCGGCCATTTTGCGCAATTCATCCCAGGCAAAAATCACGTTGTAGCCGTCCACCAGCAGGTAGTCCGGCCCGGTGGGCTGGGGCTTGGCAGGGGCGGAAGAAGTCACCACCGGGGCCGGGCGGGTGTGCATGGCGGTGCGGGCGGCTTTGCCGTCGTTATCCGCCCCGGCGGGCTGGCCACGGCGCTTGATCTTGCCATAGGTGCGCTCAAAAATCGCCAGCAGTTCCTTATCCTGCTCCAGCGTGCCCCGGTAGGCGGCCGCGCGGCGGCGGGCGTTGTTGGCCTGTACTTCCTCGTTTTCATCGGCGGCATCGGTGTTCACCCCGGCGGGGCTGTCCAGGCGGCGGGCAAGCCCGCTGTCCACATGGGCCTTGGCAGGCACCTCATCCCAGCGGACGAGATACCCCGCGCCGTGGCTGCAAAAGACCGAGTCGGCCGGGTTCTCCACGTCGGCGTCCGGGTCGTAGCCAAAGTCAGCCAGCACTTCGTCGGCGTTGTGGCAGGCATCGTACCCGGCGGGCAGCACAGACCAGCGGCCCAGGCCGTGGGTGTAGGCGGCAATTTCCCGGGCATAGCCCCGGGCAGTGGCTACCGGCAGGCGGCCGGTCAGGGTCACGGTGTCGCCCTGGGCGAGGGGAGGCTCAAAGCTGCCGCACATCCGCTGCACATCGGCCATGGCGCGGCCCAGGCAATCGGCGGGCAGCTCCAGTGTGAACTCATACCACGGCTCCAACAATTGCACGGCGTTTTTGGCTTCGGCCATCCGCAAGCCCTGGCGCACGGCGCGGTAGGTGGCCTGGCGGAAGTCCCCGCCCTCGGTGTGTTTTTGGTGGGCGCGGCCTGCAGCGAGCGTGATCTTCACATCGGTCAGCGGCGCACCGATCAGCACGCCGGGATGGGTGCGCTCGGCCAGATGGGTCAGTACCAGGCGCTGCCAGTTTTCGGCCAGACTATCCGGCGGGCAGTCCGCTGCCAGCTGCACGCCGCTGCCCCGGAGGCCGGGCTCCAGCAGCAGGTGCACCTCGGCATAATGGCGCAGAGGCTCGTAGTGGCCGATGCCCTCGACGGCAGCGGTGAGGGTCTCTTTGTACAAAATGCCGCCCTCGCTGAAGGTGACGGCCAGCTTGAACCGCTCCTGCCGGATGTTCTGCAAAATTTCCAGCTGCACTTCGCCCATCAGCTGCACATGCACCTCGGCCAGATCGGCGCGCCAGGCCACATGCAGCTGCGGGTCCTCGTCCTCCAGGGTTTGCAGCGCTCTTAACACGGTGTGGGGGTCGGCGTCGGGGCAATCCACCCGGTAGTTCAGCACCGGCTCCAGCAGTGGGGCGCTGGCGTCGGCCTCGGCCCCCAGGCCTTGGCCGGGGCGGGTGTTGGCGGGGCCGGTCACGGCCACCACGGTGCCGGGCAGGCACTCGCTGACCAGCCGGAACTTGCCGCCACTGTACAGGCGAAGGGTGTCGGCCTTTTCGCCGCCCGGCAGCGTATCTTTTACGTGCAGCACGCCGCCGGTTACTTTCAGCCAGCTCAGGCGGGTGCCGGCATCCTCGCTGACTTTGAACACCCGTGCGCCGAATTCGCCCCAGGCGGGGGGCATCCGGGTCAGGGATTGCAGACCATGCAGCAGGCCATCCAGGCCGTCCAGCCGGAGGGCTGCGCCAAAAAAGCAGGGGAACACCTGCCGTCGCGCAATAGCCATCAGCAGAGTCTCGCGGCTGGGAATACCGCTGGCCAGCACTTCTTCCATCAGCGGTTCGCTGCACAGGGCCAGGGCCTCGGGGTCCGGCGCGGTGGTGAAATCCACACAGCCATCCCCGAACCGCCCACGCAGCTCCCGTAGGCGCACGGCGGCATCCGCCCCGGGCAGGTCCATCTTGTTGACGAAGATAAAGGTAGGTACGCGGTAACGTGCCAGCAGCTTCCACAGCGTTTCGGTGTGGGCCTGCACGCCGTCGGTGCCGCTGATGACCAGCACCGCGTAATCCAGCACTTGCAAAGCGCGCTCGGCTTCGGCGGAAAAATCTACGTGGCCGGGGGTGTCCAGCAGGGTCAGGGTGGTCTCCTCGGCGTCCGGCTGGGCAGGCAGCGTCAGCATGGCCTGCTTGGAAAAAATGGTAATGCCCCGGGCGCGTTCCTGGGCGTCGGTGTCCAGAAAGGCATCCTTATGGTCCACCCGGCCCAGTTTGCGCAGCACACCGGCACGGTAGAGCAGGCCCTCGGCCAGGGTGGTTTTGCCGCTGTCCACGTGGGCCAGCAGACCGATGACGAGTCGTTTCATTTATACAAACTCCTTAGAGAAAAACTTTCTGCAATCCTGAATGAGAGCTTTATCGAAGGTTCTCTCCCTCCGTCTGCGCTGTCGCGCAGCCACCGCTCCTCTTCTGACGCTTTGCGCCACCTCCCCCGTATCGGGGGAGGCTGTCTCGCAGAGGACGGCTTTTGTGTGGGACAAAAAACGCCACCGCGGTGTGCGATGGCGATAGGGTCATTGTTTCCAGGTCCACCACAGGTATTTGATGTTGGTGGTCAGGTAGCGCTTAAACAGGCGCTTGGGGTCCTGCATCAGGCGGTACAGCCATTCCAGGTTGTGGCGCTGCATCCACATGGGGGCGCGGCGGATGTTGCCGGCTTCGTAGTCGAAAGCGGCACCCACACCCACCATCACGGCCTGTACCTTGTCCTCGTGGGCGGCCATCCAGCGCTCCTGCTTGGGGGCACCCAGGCCGACCCAGACGAAATCCGGCTTTGTCTCGTTGATGCGGCGGATGACGGCGGCGTCCTCCTCAGGCGTGAGGGGACGGAATGGCGGCGAGTACATGCCGGCAATCACCGCGCCGGGGTAGTTCTTCTCAATAGTTGCTTTTAAAATATCCAGCGTTTCCTGCGTAGAGCCGTAGAAATAGTGGCGGTAGTGCTTGTCCGCGCTCTCTTTCAGCATCTCTTTCATCAGGTCGGGGCCGGTCACGCGGGCGGCGTCCACATAGCCCTGCTCGCGGCTGAATTTGGACAGCGGGCCGCCGTCCGGCAAGGCCATTACGGCGCCGTTCTGCACGGCCTGGTAGGTGGGGTCGTCGTGGGCGGTCACAGTGGTGTGGACGTTGGCCACGCAGATGTATTTGCCGCGCCAATCCTCCAGCTTTTCCTCCAGTAGACGGACGGTCTTTTCCATGTCGGTGACAACAATATTTACGCCCATGATCTCGCAGGTGTTCAGCAGGCGCAGGTCCACGAACCGCATGCCGCCCAGGGTGCTGATCTCGGTGCGGGAGCTGACGTAATCATTGTACACCGGCACTGCGGCTACCCGCAGGTGGAAGTTGTCGGCCAGCATCATAATGCGCTGGGTAGTAGCTACATCCTGCACATCCTGGGCCAGTACGATCATATCGACCTTGTGGGTCTGCAGCAGTTCATACAGGCTGTCCACGGTACCCAGATAAGCGGGCAGACCCTCGCGGGGGGCGGCGTCCAGGTAGCCCACATACTGCATGGCGGTGCTTCCGCGGCCCTCGATCACATCGCGGAAGAAGCGGTGGGCCAGCTGCCCGCCGCCGATGAGCAGCGCCCGGGGCACGATGTCGTGCTTACGCACGTAAGCATCCGCCAGCCTGTCAAACACCAGCCGCTTGAGGTAGATCATAATGACCGACAGCAGGTAATAATATACCAACAGCAGGCGGGAAAGCTGGCTGACGCGGAACACGTAAAACGCAGTAGCCATCAGCGCCAGGCCCATCAGGCTGGTCAGCGCGATAAGAAAAAGCTGCTTGATGCTGTTGCGCAGGTGCAGTGTGCGGTAGCTGCCCAGCACGGCGTTACAGCCTACGATCACCAGCGCATACAGGGCCGAAATGGGCAGAAACGTCCAAATGTCCCACATAAAGAACTGGCTGCCCATGGGTGTGTAGCTGCGCAGCCAGCCGGCAAGGATGAAAGTAAGGATCAGCAGCAGAAACTCGAAAGCGGCGTTTGCAAACCGCAGAAATTTGGATTTGTGATAATGCATGCAGGACCTCCGTTGTCCAGGCTGTCGGTTACAGGGATACAACCATTCATTTTATAATAACATTATAAGGCTGCTTTTTCAATAGAAAAATGGCTGGTCCCGGCCAAAAGGGGCAGCCATGGGGTGTGCATTATTCGTCCTCGTCGTCGTCCCGCGCCCAGTTGTAGGCACAGCGCACGGCCTTGTGCCAGCCGCGCAGCCGCTTGCGGCGCTCTTCCTCGGAGATGTCAGGCACAAATATTTTGTCGATAGCGTGTTTTTTCGCCAGTTCCTCCGGCCCGGACCAGAAGCCGACGGCCAGACCTGCCAGGTACGCCGCACCCAGGGCGGTGGTCTCCACCGAGGAAGGCCGCTCCACCGGCGCGTTGCTGATGTCGGCCTGGGTCTGCAGCAGGTAGTTGTTGGCCGCCGCGCCGCCGTCCACTTTCAGCGTGGACAGGCGGATGCCGGAGTCGGCACTCATGGCGTCCAGCACGTCGTTGACCTGATAGCACAGGCTGTCCAGCGTGGCGCGGATGATATGGTTTTTGTTGCAGCCGCGGGTCAGGCCTACGATGGTGCCGCGGGCGTACTGGTCCCAGTGGGGGGCGCCCAGACCGGTGAAGGCGGGCACCACGTAGCAGCCGTTGGTGTCCGGCACCTTGCGGGCCATGTACTCGGAGTCGCGGCTGTCCTCCAAAATCTTCAGCTCGTCCCGAAGCCATTGAATGGCTGCACCGGCGACGAAAATGGAAACTTCCAGCGCATAGTTCACCTGGCCATTCAGCCCCCAGGCGATGGTAGTCA
>ENA-OPSZ01001434-OPSZ01001434.1-human-gut-metagenome-genome-assembly--contig:-NODE-1434-length-11268-cov-3.475876_pt1 | contig 11268 bp, 6 predicted proteins | sample MGYA00241814_ERZ501919 | MGnify/ENA primary metagenome ERZ501919 (study PRJEB25962, sample SAMEA2042440) | human gut metagenome | biome: human gut; feature: human-associated habitat; material: faeces... | reverse complement strand
TCCGGTCATCCGCGCGCGCAGCGCCGTGGTGCGGATGAACCACGAGTCGAGCGGGTAGTAGAGCACCGGTTTGTCCGTGCGCCAGCAGTGGGGGTAGGAGTGGGTGTGCTTCTCGATCTTGAAGGCCTTGTTTTCGGCTTTCAGCATCACCGCGATGTCGATGTCCAGCGTCGGGTCGGTCTCGCTCAGCCGCTCGTCGTAGGCGTTCTTCACGTAGCGGCCCGCATACTCCCCGTATTTCGCGGCGTCGACGTGCGTCTTCACGAACTCCGGGTCGAGGTCTTCGATCAAAAAGAATTTGCCCTGCCTGTCGACCATCGGCTGGTTCTTGCCCGCGCGGTCGACCATGAAGAGCGGCGGGATGCCGGCGGCCTTGGCCACGCGGTCGTCGTCGGCGCCGAACGTCGGGGCGATGTGCACGATGCCCGTACCGTCCGAGGTGGTCACGTAGTCGCCGACGATCACGCGGAAGGCGTCGCCTTCCGGCTTCACCCACGGGATCAGCTGCTCGTAGCGGATGCCTTCCAGCTCGGGACCTTTCCAGCTCCCCTCCATGATCTCGTATGTGCCTTCCATCTTCTTGGTGAAGTAGGAACCCAGTAGCTCTTTGGCCAGAATGACCGTCTGCGGCCGGTCGGTGTAGGGGTTGCGGCACTTGACCTTCACGTATTCGATCGCAGGGCCTACGGCCAGCGCCGTGTTCGAAGGCAGCGTCCACGGCGTGGTGGTCCAGGCCAGGAAATAGAGTTCACCTTCGATTCCTTCGAAGAGTTTCTCGCTCTTCGCGTCGCGGATCACGCGGAACTGCGACGTGCAGGTTGTGTCCTTCACGTCGCGGTAGCAGCCGGGCTGGTTCAGTTCGTGAGTCGAGAGGCCCGTTCCGGCGGCGGGCGAGTAGGGCTGGATGGTGTAGCCCTTGTAGAGCAGGCCCTTGTCGAAGAGCTGCTTCAGGAGCCACCACAGCGTCTCGATGTATTTGTTGTCGTAGGTGATGTACGGGTCGTCCATGTTGACCCAGTAGCCCATCTTGCGCGTGAGGTCCTCCCACTTGCCCGTGAACTCCATCACCGCCTCGCGGCACGTGCGGTTGTACTCCTCGATGGAGATCTTCTTGCCGATGTCTTCCTTGGTGATGCCGAGCTTCTTCTCGACGCCCAGTTCCACGGGCAGTCCGTGAGTGTCCCATCCGGCCTTGCGGTGCACGAGGTAGCCCTGCTGCGTCTTGTAGCGGCAGAATACGTCCTTGATCGTGCGGGCCATGACGTGGTGGATGCCGGGCATGCCGTTTGCCGAGGGGGGACCCTCGTAGAATACGAACGTGGGATGGCCCTCGCGGGTCGTGATGCTTTTGTGGAACGTGTCGCGTGCGTCCCATTCGCCGAGCACGTCGGCGGCTATGCCTGCCAGGTCGAGGCCTTTATACTCCTTGAACTTCATATCGGTAGAAATTTCTTCGCTAATTTTCTGACAATTGGCAAAGATATAAAAAAGATTTGAAAAACGGGTCTGAAGCGTTCGATTTATGGATGTCCGTTCCGGGAAGCGGGGTCTGCGGGGGCCTTCCCTTCGTCGGGGCTGTCCGCGTCTGGCTTCGGGGCGATGACCGTCCCGGTCGTTTCCCGTCCGGTTCTGCGCCCGGGACGGACGCGGGTTTTGGGGATTACTCCCCCGCGGGAATGTCGATCCGGAAACAGGAGCCTTCGCCCGCCACGGAGTCGACGCCGACCGAGCCGCCCAGCTGTTCGGCGATCGACTTGCAGATCGACAGCCCGAGCCCGGTCCCTTGGGTGAAGGTGTCGAGTTTGACGAAACGTTCGAAGATGCGTTCCCGGTCTTCGGGCGCGATGCCGATGCCCGTGTCGCGGACGTAGAAACGGATGTGGCCGGGAATCCGGCGGAATCCGATCGTTACCGATCCTTTTTCGGTAAATTTCAGTGCATTGCGCGTAAAGTTGTTCAGCACCTGGGCAAGCCCCTTCCTGTACTCCGTGACGGGGAATTCCGGCAGCCCTTCCTCGACGCGCAGTTCCACGCCCGGCCGGCGCTGGAGGCGGAGCGAGTCGGCGACCTCCCGGCATAAGTCCCGGGCGTCGAACTGCGTGCGCTCGATGTCCGTGCGTCCCGACTCGATGCGCGCCAGATCCAGCACGTCGGAGATGATTTGCAGCAGCAGGGTGTTGTTGCGCAGGATGATGTCGGTGTACTCCCGGCGGGTTTCGTGCCTGCTTTCGTCTGCCAGCAGCTCCGAGAATCCGACGATGGCGTTCAGCGGGGTGCGGATTTCGTGGCTCATGTTGGCCAGGAACGCCGACTTGAGTTTGTTGGACTCCTCGGCGCGCTTCTTCGCTTCGCGCAGCTCCTCCTCCTCGGTGCGTTTGAGTTCGCTGATGTCGTAGTTGACGCACGCCAGGTCGATCACGCCCTCCTCCGGACGGTAGTCGCGGCAGAGCAGGTGGATTTTGATCCAGCGCATCGGCTCCTGATCGCTCACGATGCGCACTTCGTTGACGAAAGTCCGGATTTCTCCGGTTTTGAGGCGTTCGAACTCCTCCTCAAGGTGTTGCCGGTCGTCGGGATGGACCTGCCGCCAGTGGCCGAGAATCTGTGAGGCGGGCGTGTTTTCCGCTTCGCCGTAATTTTTGGCCCAGGGCCCCTTGGTGTAACCCTCTCCCGTAAGGGGGTTGTAGCTGACGCAGCCCACGTGCGCGAAGTCCGAAACCAGGTTGAAGAGATGCTCGAAATCGTCCAGCTGTTCGCGGCTGCGCGTGGCGTCGGTGATGTCTTCGAGCAGGATGACCAGTTCGTCGTCGTCGCCCGGCGTGTTGTAGATCAGGCAGCGGCAGGTGCGTTTGCCGTCCGGGCTTTTCCCGGTCTGCTCCCAGAAGGAGCAGGAGGGGATGTGCTCGAATGTGGGAATGTGTTTCAGGGGATCTATTCCCACCTCGCGGGCCGTCTTTCCGGCATGGCCCTGCGTGTGGATGCCCAGTATCCTGCCGGCCTGCTGGTTGATGTACGAAAGCAGGTAGTCGACCGCTTCGCCCGATTTGTCGCGCAGGATGTTGACGCGCAGGTAGCCGATCGGCAGGTGTTCGATCAGTTGTGCGAGGTGGCTGTAATTGCGTTGCGTCGCCTTGTAACTCTGATTGATGGAGGCCAGTTCGGCATTTTCGGGAGTGCCTTCCGTAACGCGGCGGACGGTTCCGAAAACCGAGCGGACGCCCGTCAGCGGATCGTTGGCGGCAGCCACGGCTCTGACTTGCAGGCATCTGTCGCCGTTGGCCGTGACGAACGTTTCGTCGAGCGAGTCGGAGACCTTGAGGGCGGCGCAGCGGGTGTAAATGCGCGCCCGGTGCTCCTCGCCGGGCAGCAGGTAGACCTCCTCGAACGAAATGCGGGTGCGATCTGCGCCGAAAAGGTCCGCCGCCAGCCGCGAACAGGTCATTTCGCGCTGTCCGAAGTCGAGCTGCCACCATCCGACGCCGGAGGCGTCGAGTGATTTTTGCAGCAGGTCGGGGGCGGCTTGTTCGGAGTGCATGGCAGAAATTACCCTTTTTTCGATGTTTCTGCAAAAATAGAAAATTTCGGGAGAAAACGAATTTTGTCCGGATGATTTTTTGCGCGGCGGCGCTATTCGGTTTCGTCCTGCCGCGTCAGCGTGCGGATCACGCGCGCCGGATTTCCCACGGCCACCGAGTCGGCCGGGATGTCGCGCGTCACGACGGCTCCGGCGCCGATGACCGAACGGTCGCCGATGGCGACGCCCGGGCAGACGATCACCCCTCCGCCCAGCCAGCAGTCGTCGCCGACGGTGATCGGACGGCCCGCTTCGAGTCCAGTGCGGCGCTGTGTCGCGTCGAACGGATGCAGGGCGGTGAGCAGCTGCACTTTGGGACCTATGAGCGTGTGGCGGCCGATGCGGATCGGTGCCAGGTCGAGGAACACGCAGTCGAAATTGACGAACGACCCTTCGCCGATTGAGATGTTGAGTCCGTAATCGCAGCGGAACGGTTCGCGGATGAATCCTTCGCAGCCGGGGCACAGCTCGCGCAGCGCGGCGCGGTAGGCGTCGTCGTGGCCGCAGAGTTCGACGTTGAGGCGGTGCATCAGGCGCGTGGCGTTGTCCCGGATGGCGGTGAGTTCCGCATCCCGGGGGTCGAACCACCCGCCGGCGAGCATCTTTTCCCGCTCGGTCATTTTAGTCGAAGGATTGCATTTCGATCAGCTTGGCGTAGATGCCGTTGCGTTCCATCAGCTCGTTGTGCGTGCCCTGTTCGGCGATGCGGCCGTGGTCGACGACAACGATCAGGTCGGCGTTGTGGATGGTCGACAGGCGGTGGGCGATGACCACCGACGTACGGCCTTTGAGCAGGTTGTTGAGGGCGTCCTGCACGAGTTTTTCGCTCTCGGTGTCGAGTGCCGAGGTGGCCTCGTCGAGGATCAGGATGTCGGGGTTCTTGAGCACCGCGCGGGCGCTCGAGAGCCGCTGGCGCTGGCCGCCGGAGAGTTTCACGCCCCGGTCGCCGATGTTGGTCCCGTAACCGTCGGTGCATTCGCGGATGAAGCAGTCGGCGTTGGCGACCTTCGCCGCCTCGACCACCTCTTCGTGCGTGGCGCCGCGCTTGCCCATGCCGATGTTGTTTTCGATGGTGTCGTTGAAAAGCACGGTGTCCTGCGCCACGACGCTCATATGGGCGCGCACGCTCTCCTGCGTGTAGTCGCGCAGCGAGATGCCGTCGATGAGTATTTCGCCCGCCGAGGGGTCGTAGAAGCGGGGCAGCAACTCGCTCAATGTCGACTTGCCGCCTCCCGAGGGACCGACCAGAGCCACGGTCTGCCCGCGGCGTATCTCGAACGAAATGCCGTCGATCACTTCGCGCTCCCCGTCGTAGGTGAAGTGCACGTCGCGGAATTCGATTTTCTCTTTCAGCCCCGTGAGTTCCCGGGCGCCGGGTTTGTCCTGTATTTCGGGTTTCGTGTCGATGATCGAGAAGATGCGCTCTCCGGCGGCGATTCCCTGGTTGATGTTGGCGAACTGGTCGATGAAGGTGCGCACGGGGCGCGTGATCTGCGAGAAGATGGCGATGAAGGCGATGAATCCGCCGGGGTCGAGCACGCCTTTGGCCACGAGCGAACCGCCGAAGACGAGGATCACGCCCACGGCCGTGATGCCGAGGAACTCGCTCATCGGCGAGGCCAGCTGCTGCCGGCGGGCCATCGAGAGGGTCAGGCGCGCCAGGTCGGCGCTGATGGCGTAGTATTTCTGCTTGATATATTCCGTGGCGTTATAGCTCTTGATGACCTTGATGCCCGAGAGCGACTCGTCGAGCGTCGAGACCATCTCGCCCATGCGCTGCTGGTTGGTGCGGGCCGGGTGGCGGAGTTTCTTCACGATGCTGCCGATCAGCAGGGCCACCACCGGGAGGAACAGCACCGAGAAGATGGCCAGCTCCCACGAAATGGCCACCATCATCACGATGTAGCCGATGATCAGAAACGGTTCGCGGAACGACACCTGGAGGGTGTTGGTGATGCAGAACTGCACCACGCCCACGTCGGAGGTGATTTTCGAAATGATGTCGCCCTTGCGCTGGTCCGAGAAATAGCCCACGTTCATGTCCATCACGCGCGAGAACATTTCGTTGCGCATGCGTTGCAGGGTCCGCGTGCGCATGTTCTCCATGGTCCATGCGCCGAGGTAGCGGAACAGGTTGCTCATCAGGCTGATGCAGATGGCTACAATGGCCAGCAGCATCAGTACGTTCTGGCGGTCGTATTGTTCGAAGATGTGCGAATAGGCGAAGTTGAAAAGTGTTGCGAGGTAGTCCTGATTGAGTTCCAGGGGAGGCAGCTTTTCGACGTATTCGAAGGAGTAGTTCGCGTCGAACATGGTGTTCAGGATCGGGATGATCAGCATGAACGTCAGCGAGTTGAACAACGCGTAGAAAAGCGAGTAGAAGAAGTAGGGGATCGCGTATTTCTTGATCGGCCGGGCAAAACCCAACAGCCGCATGTATGTTTTGAACATTCGGAGCGTATGTTTGTTGGTTACGCAATTAGCGGCGTAAAGATAGGAATAATAACCCGAAAAGCGAAAAATGTACGATAATTCGATGGATTATGGTGGACTTTGTGCCGAAAAAACGGTGCGGCGGCCTTCCTTTTTACCGCTCTGCGGGATCGTAGCCCGTGTCTTCGAGCCAGTGCGCCTTGTCGTTGGCCGCCGCCACGGCCAAACAGTCGCAGCGGTTGTTCTCGACTGTTTCGGCGTGGCCCTTGACCCAGACGAAACGGACGTTGTGGCGGTTGTACACGCGCAGGAAACGCATCCAGAGATCGGGGTTTTTCTTGCCCGCGAATCCCTTGCGGACCCAGCCGAAGACCCAGCCTTTCGAAACGGCGTCGACGACGTATTTCGAATCGGAGTAGATGACCACGTCCGAACCCTCGAACTTGAGCGTTTCGAGCGCCACGCACACGGCCATCAGCTCCATGCGGTTGTTGGTCGTGAGGCGGAATCCCTGCGACAGCTCCTTGCGGTGGTGTCCCGAGAGAAGCACTGCGCCGTAGCCGCCCGGCCCGGGGTTTCCGAGGGCCGAGCCGTCGGTGTAGATGGTGATCGGAGACAAAATATTCGTAGATTAGAGATCAAACATAGAGTTTATGACGGGATGTTCCGGTCCGGTTTTCCGGGGCTTGCGCCTGCCGTCCCGCCGCCGGCCGTTTCGCGGTTCATTCGGCGGCCGTTCCGCCCAGTTCCTTGTCCAGAATCTTTTTCGCCTGGTAAAAGGCATTCGTGTAATTGCGTGCCAGTATGGTGCCGTCCGGATCGATCAGAACGAAGAACGGCCAGCCTTCGATGGCATACGTTTCCATGATCTGCCGGTTTTCCGGATGACCGGTTTCCAGTTCCGCTTCGATCCATCCGTGTTCCAGCATGCCGGCCAGCACGGGGCGCATGTCGTCCACACCCGGCGACGGCGTTTTTTTGCCTGCGGGCAGACTTTCGTATACGCTCCGGATATCGGCGATGGATTCGGTCAGACCCACCACCTGCAACCCTTTGTCCTTGTACTTTTCGAACAGATCGCTCACCTGCCGGTCGATATGGATCGAGCCGGGACACAATCCCCAATGGTAGAGCAGCAGGTATCGGCCTTTGAAATCAGCCTTGGCGACAGTACGGTCTTCGGTCGTTGCCAGTGTGAAATCCGGCGCCGGTTTTCCTTCGGCGAGTTGTTCCATTCTTGCCATGCAGTCTGCGTACATCTGGCCGAAATAGCTCGTTTTCAACCCTTCGGACAATGTCTTGTAAAACTTGTGCGCCTCCTTGGCTGGGGTGTACGACAACTTGGGTATCCTGTCGATCAACAGGTACAGGCTTCCGTGCGGATTGGCCGCTTCCAGATAACGTCCCCGGACCCGGCCGAGCGAATCATCGACCGCCAGCAGGCTCGACAGCATGGGCTCGTCGTAAATTCCTCCGCCGAGACGGCAATAATAGATCGCATCCGTCGAGCCGGTCATGCCGATCCTATCGCCGGGCCTGACGATGACGGGTTTGCCTCCGCGATCCCCGGCTGCGGCTCTTCCGGCTTTCGGGCGGTAGGTCATCAGGTAGTACTGGTCGTGTTCCGACTTCCCCCGATAGCGGAATGCGCCCGGTTTGCGGACCACGACGTCGAATCCCGGGCCGTACTTCCATGAAGGCAGGAGAATACGCTCGAAACGGAGGGTGTCTCCGGCTTGCAGTCCCTCAATCCTTCCCTCCAGTCTGAATCCCCGGGCATAGGCACAGGCTGCCGTCATGGTCAGGGCGCAGCATGACAGGAGGAGTTTGTATCGTAGGGCCATGATAGCTGTTTTAATGCTTATTTGCCGGATTCGAGCGCCGCCAACTGTTCGCGGATCGCCGTGATCTTGGCTTCGGCGTCGGCCTGCTTGGCGCGCTCGTTGGCCACCACCTTCTCGGGCGCCGAGGCGACGAACCGCTCGTTCGAGAGCTTCTTCATCACCGAGGCGAGGAATCCCTCGTAGTAGGCCAGATCGTCCGCGAGTTTTTTGCGCTCGGCCTCGGCGTCGATCTTTCCGGCCATCGGCACGAAGTACTGCGTCGTCTTGACGATGAACGCCGCGGCCGCCGGGTCCTTCTCCGCCACGGTCTCGATGGCCGTGAGGTTGGCCATCTTCATCACGACGGGGGCGAACTCCGCGGGATAGTTCTCATCGGCGATGACCCGGAGCGTCAGCGCCTCTTTCTGCGGCAGGCTCTTCTGGTTGCGGATGTTGCGCACCGAGGTGATGATCTCCTTCGCCAGTTCGAAGCGCGCCAGCATCGCGGCGTCTTCGGCCGCAGGCTCGGGCATCTGCGCCACGCAGATCGAAGCGCCTTCGGCGCGGGGCGCGAGGTCCTGCCAGATCTCTTCCGTGACGAACGGCATGAAGGGGTGCAGCACGCGCATCAGGGCGTCGAAATAGCCCTTCGTCGCCTCCATCGTCGGGGCGTCGATGGGCTGTCCGTAGGCGGGCTTCGCCATCTCGAGGTACAAGCCGCTGAAATCGTCCCAGAAGAGGCGGTAAGCCTCCTTGAAGGCCTCCGAGATGCGGTATGACTTGAAATCCTCGGCGATCTGGCGCAGCGAGCGGCCCAACGCCTGCCCGAACCACGCCACGGCCAGACGGTTGTTCTCGCTTTGCGCCGCTGCGGCGTCCACCGCCCAGCCGTTCAGGAGGCGGTAGGCGTTCCAGATTTTGTTGCCGAAGTTGCGGCCCTGCTCGCACAGCGCCTCGTCGAACATCACGTCGTTGCCGGCCGACGACGAAATGAGCATGGCCATACGCACGCCGTCGGCGCCGTATTGGGCAATCAGGTCCAGCGGATCGGGCGAGTTGCCCAGCTGCTTGGACATCTTGCGGCCGATCTTGTCGCGCACGATACCCGTGAAGTAGACGTTCGAGAAGGGCTTTTCGTGGCGGTATTCGTAGCCGGCCATGATCATGCGGGCCACCCAGAAGAAGATGATGTCGGGACCGGTCACCAGATCGTTGGTGGGGTAGTAGTAGCCGATCTCCCTGTTGTCCGGGAAGCGGATGCCGTCGAATACCGAGATGGGCCACAGCCACGACGAGAACCACGTGTCCAGCACGTCCTCGTCCTGTCGCAGGTCCGTCAGTTGCAGCGATGCGTCGCCGCTCTTCGCGCGGGCTTTTTCCAGCGCCTCTTCGGTCGTCAGGGCCACCACGAAGCCGCCTTTGGGAAGATAGTACGCCGGAATGCGCTGGCCCCACCACAGCTGGCGCGAGATGCACCAGTCCTTGATGTTCTCCATCCAGTGGCGGTAGGTGTTCTTGTATTTCTCGGGCACGAAACGGATCGCGTCCTCCATCACGGCCTTCGTCGCCGGTTCGGCCAGCTCCTGCATCGAGAGGAACCACTGCATCGAGAGTTTCGGCTCGATGGCCACGCCCGTGCGCTCCGAATAGCCCACGTTGTTGGTGTAATCTTCGGTCTTTTCCAAAAGGCCCGCCGCGTCGAGGTCCTTTTCGATCTGCCGGCGCACGTCGAAGCGGTCCTGACCCACGTACATGCCCACCTTGTCGTTGATCGTGCCGTCGTCGTTGAAGATGTCGATGGTCTCCAGCCCGTATTTCTCGCCCAGCATGTAGTCGTTCACGTCGTGGGCCGGAGTCACCTTCAGGGCGCCCGTTCCGAACTCGATGTCGACGTATTCGTCGCGGATCACGGGGATCGACCGTCCCACCAGCGGCACGACGACGCGGGCGTCGGCGGGCAGGGCCTTGTAACGCTCGTCATTGGGGTTGACGCACAGCGCCGTATCGCCCAGAATGGTCTCGGGGCGCGTCGTGGCGACGATGATCGCCCGGTTGGTTCCCTCGACCTTGTAGCGCAGGTAGTAGAGCTTGCCGTGCGACTCCTTGAAGACCACCTCCTCGTCCGAGAGGGCCGTCTGCGCCGCGGGGTCCCAGTTGACCATCCTTACGCCGCGGTAGATCTTGCCTTTCTCGTAGAGGTCGCAGAAGACGCGCAGAACGCTCTCCGTGCGGGCTTCGTCCATCGTGAAGCACGTGCGGTCCCAGTCGCACGAGGCGCCCAGTTTGCGCAGCTGTTTGAGAATCACGCCGCCGTATTTCTCCTTCCATTCCCAGGCGTGGCGGAGGAACTCCTCGCGCGTGAGCGACGACTTTTCGATGCCCTTTTCGCGCAGCATCGCCACCACCTTGGCTTCGGTGGCGATCGACGCGTGGTCCATGCCCGGCACCCAGCAGGCGTTCTTTCCCGACATGCGGGCGCGGCGCACCAGCACGTCCTGCAACGTGTTGTTGAGCATGTGCCCCATGTGGAGCATGCCCGTCACGTTGGGGGGCGGAATGACGATCGTATAGGGTTCGCGCTGATCGGGTTCCGAGTGGAACAGGCGGTGTCCGGTCCAGTAGTCGTACCATTTGCTCTCGATCTCGCGGGGCGAATATTTGTCTGCGATTTGCATAGTGCAACAGGGTTTTGCTTGAGTTTTCAGGATGGCAAAGTTATTAACAATCTGCCAAACTTAAAATAAAATCCGTGAAAAATCGTTACCTTTGCACCATTATATCAAAGTAAACTATGAGTAAAAAAGATAAAATCGAAACCATCGAGGCGGACGACGCGAACCTCGTGCCCGAATTGCTGGACGGAAAACACCGCGTGATCCCGATCGTGACGGGCGGCGACGAGACCGTCGAGCAGGTCGAGGTTCCGGAGATCATCCCCATTCTGACGCTGCGCTCGTCGGTGCTCTTCCCCGGCGCGATCACTCCGATCACGGTCGGGCGCGACAAGAGCATCTCGCTCGTGCGCGCCGTGAATGCCGAAGGCGGCATCCTGGGCGCCGTGCTGCAGCGCGAGAGCGAAGTCGAAGACCCCTCGCCGGACGACATGTACAAGGTCGGAACGGCGGCGCGCATCATCAAGATACTCGAAATGCCCAACGGCAACCTGACGGTGATCCTGAACGGGCTGGAGAAGATCGAGATCACGGAGTACGTCACCACGGAGCCTTACTTCAAGGCCCGCGTCGTGGCGCTGCGCGATTCGACGCCCGATCTGAAGAGCATCGAGTTCGAGGCCCTCGTGGACTCGATCCGCGACGTGGCGTTGGGGATCATCAACGTCTCGCCGACGATGCCCAAGGAGGCGGCCTTCGCCATCAAGAACATCGACTCCAAGCGCGGCATCATCAACTTCATCTGTTCGAACATGGAGCTGACCGA
>ENA-OPSZ01001431-OPSZ01001431.1-human-gut-metagenome-genome-assembly--contig:-NODE-1431-length-11271-cov-2.309379_pt1 | contig 11271 bp, 7 predicted proteins | sample MGYA00241814_ERZ501919 | MGnify/ENA primary metagenome ERZ501919 (study PRJEB25962, sample SAMEA2042440) | human gut metagenome | biome: human gut; feature: human-associated habitat; material: faeces... | reverse complement strand
TGATCAATATTTTTATCTATGAGTCAACCTCAAGGGAACTGAAAAACGGCAATGCAATGCTTTCCGTAACTGTCAGCATTGCAGGAATGGAACAGCTTAACAATGTTATAAACAAGCTTCAGAAAATAAAGAACGTTATTTCTGTTGAAAGAAGCGGTAAATAAGAAAGGACAGATAATGAAAATATTTAGGCTCAAACCATTGAGTGTTTGTGAAACGAACAGCTATATTGTTGCAAGCGAAGAAAATAACTGCGTTCTTATCGATGCACCTGCCGACCCTGATTATATTCTCGGTGAGATAGAGAGTCACGGTCTTACGCTTAAAAAGATCTTTCTTACCCACGGTCATTTTGACCATATCGGTGCTGTGGCTGACCTTGTAGACAGGACAGGCTGCGAGGTGTATATCCACATTATGGATAAGCCTAAGCTTACAGATGACGCAGGAATGCTTGCTAATCTTTTCAGAATAAGAGGACACAGAAATTACACAGGCAAGGTCAATGTGTTTACAGAGGACGATATACTAAAGCTTGACGAGCTTGAATTTGACGCGTTGGAAACGCCGGGACATACAAGCGGTTCTGTTTGTTTCATATGCGGCATGAATATGTTTTCGGGAGATACCCTATTTTCAAGAAGTGTTGGCAGAACTGATATGCCTGATGGAAGCAGCACAGCCCTTATGAAGTCGCTTATGAAAATAGCTGACCTTGGTGGAAATCTAACTGTTTATCCTGGTCACATGAATGTCACGACACTTGACGCTGAGAGAAAGTATAACCCATATCTCAGGCAGGCTGCGGAGGCTTTGAAATGACTCTGATATTCAGCGGCAACAATTATAAATATGAGCTTGAGGGAGTAATGAAGCTTTTTATCCCTGCAACGCTCTTTACCCACGTTTTTTCTGACAGCATAGATACAGAGGACGATTATGTGTTCGCTCAGAAAAAGGATAACGCTGACAATGTTTGTTTGAGCGTTAAGGTGAGATATGACGGCAAGACTTGCGAAAAAGAGGAGTTTGTGCATTTTGAAAGCGACATGGAACTTTCGCTTTCAAGACTTCTTTTTAAGGCAATGAGCGAGATAACAGGCATTGTGCCGAAATGGGGCGTTATAACGGGAATAAGACCTGTGAAGCGTGTGAATGATATGCTCAGTGAGGGCATGAACAAGGCGGAGATATTTAAAGCCATGGAGAGCAGATATCTTTGCAGCGAAGAAAAGTGCGATATTGCATACAAAACTGCTATAACCCAGAAGCCTGTCCTTGATGAGCTTGAAAAGGACAGCTTTAGTCTTTATGTGTCAGTGCCGTTTTGTCCCACAAGATGCTCCTACTGTTCTTTTGTTTCGCAATCTATCGAGGGCTGTATGAAGCTTATCCCTGAGTATGTGAACAAGCTGTGTGAGGAGATAGTTTATACTGCGAAGATAACGGAAAAGCTTGGTTTGAAGCTTGACACCGTATATTTTGGCGGCGGCACTCCTACCACGCTCACTGCTGCTCAGCTTGACAGAGTTATGAAAGTCATTGCAAACAACTTTGATATGTCAACTGTCCGTGAATACACTGTTGAAGCGGGAAGACCTGACACCATAACTGAAGAAAAGCTGAAGGTGCTTAAAGCAAACGGCTGTGGCAGAGTATCTATAAATCCACAGACTTTGAATGACAGCGTTCTTGAGGCTATTGGCAGAAAGCACACAACTGCACAGTTTTTTGACAGCTTTGACCTTGCACGAAAAGTTGGTTTTGACTCTATAAATACTGATATAATCGCAGGTCTGCCAACAGACACAGTGGAGAGCTTTGAGAATACCATTGATAAGCTTATCGAGCTTGCTCCTGAGAATATCACTGTACACACACTTTCCATAAAGCGTGCGGCTAGGCTAAATCACAGTGGTGACAGGGAAGTACTAAAAAACCCAGCCGATAAAATGGTAGAGTATGCCACAAAAAGACTTCTTGAAAGCGGCTATCTGCCTTATTATCTCTACAGACAGAAGAATATGCTTGAAAATCTTGAAAATATAGGCTGGACAAAGCAGGGTCACGAGAGTTTGTATAATATCTATATAATGGAAGAGGTTCAGACCATACTTGCAATGGGTGCAGGTGGCTCGACAAAGCTTGTTGACAAAGAGGGCGGACGTTTGGAGCGTGTGTTCAATTACAAATTTCCGCTGGAATACAATAAGCATTTTGAGCTTATGCTTAAGCGAAAAAATGAGATAGAGGAATTTTATGCTAAAGAAAAATGAGATTATCAGGCTTGAAATAAGCGGTATGACAAATGAGGGCAACGGAGTAGGAAAGCACGAGGGCATTGCTGTTTTCGTGCCTTTTACTGTTATTGGCGACGTTATCGAATGCAGGATAGTCAAGATCTGCAAAACGTATTGCTATGGCATTATCGAAAATATTGTAAGTGGTTCGGTTGAAAGAACGAAGAACGATTGCCCTGTTTATTCAAGGTGTGGCGGTTGTTGTTTTCGTCACATGAGCTATGAGGAAGAATGCCGTGTAAAAGAGCAGTTCATAAAGGATTCATTTGAGCGTATCGGTAAGCTTTATCCTGAATATGACAGCTTTGAGGGTTGTAACCAGCTTGTTGGCTATCGCAACAAGGCGCAGTACCCTGTAGCAGAGCAGGACGGCAAGGCAGTTTGCGGATTCTATTCAAGGCGTTCTCATCATGTATGCGATCACACTGATTGTGCATTACAGCCTGCTGTATTCAAGGCAATAGCCGATGAAATAATGGCTTATGTGAACGAGCGTAAGATAAAGGCATACAACGAGGAAACGGGAAGCGGTCTGCTCAGGCATATTTATCTCAGGCGTGGCGAACACTCAGGTGAGATAATGGTCTGTCTTGTTATAACTGACCTTAAAAAGCGTGGCGTATTTGATGTGCTTGTGGGTGAGCTTTGCAAAAAATATGCTGATGTAAAGAGTATAGTTTTCAATGAGAATTGCCGAAAGACCAACTGTATACTCGGACAGAAGCTTGTTACTGCGTATGGAAGCGACACGATACACGATACCATGTGCGGAAATGATATAGAGATATCACCGCTGTCATTTTATCAGGTAAATACAATTCAGGCGGAACGGCTTTATGAAATTGCCGCAGATTATGCTCAGCTGACAGGAAAGGAAACTCTTCTTGATCTTTACTGCGGTGCAGGAACGATTGGTTTGTCAATGAGCCAAAAGGTGAAAAAGCTCATAGGTGTTGAGATAATAGAGTCTGCAATAGACAATGCAAAACGAAATGCCGCAGCAAACAATGTCACAAATGCGGAATTTATATGTGGTGACGCAGGAAAGATAGCAGAGATACTTTACAGCCGTGGCGAGCGACCAGATGTGATAATAGCGGACCCTGCAAGAAAGGGCTGCACTAGGGATGCACTGGAGTACATGGCAAAAATGTCCCCTGACAGGATAGTTATGATTTCCTGCAATCACGCTACTGCTGCTAGGGACTGTGCTGTGCTGGAAGAGTTGGGGTATAAGACGGTCAAGGTCAAGGGCGTGGATCTGTTTGGTAGGACGGGACATGTTGAGACGGTCTGTTTGCTGTCAAAAAAATAAAATCAAGTGCTGAAAAGTGGCGTATTTCCGGGCTTTTTGTAAGGTTGGTATCATCAGAGAAGCCTTGCGGAAAGCTCGGTTTTATTATATGGAAACATATCTACTGCAAAATGTGTGTCAGGTTGTAACCTCGGATTAGATGTCGCAATTTGAGACAGTGGATTAGATGTCAGGCATTTTGGGATGATTTTTGGAAAATGAAAAAGGGTGACAACCAATCCGGCAGGACTGACTCCTATAGAAATCGGTCAGGGAGTAACCTATAAAGAGGCAAAATTAACATTTCTTTGCAAGAAGTTGTATCAGCTCAATTTTCCAAAAAGGATATTACAACTGAAGTTCAGGAGTATTATGCTTCCATGCCAAAAGTATATCCCGATTTCAATGGAGGCTGGCAACCACATATTGTTTTTGTAGATGAAATTATAGTGGTTAGGGATGAGCGATAAATTGGGATTTAGAGGATGTGAATGAGCAGCATGAAGAAAATAAAAGAAGGAATTAATTTAAAAAAACTCCTTAGGCTGAAGAATACAGGCAGTATCTTTGTGATTGCGGGGCTTTTGATGATTTTTGTAATAGCGTCGTACACATATATTCTGCAAAGTTCTTACACTAAGACCGCACTTGAAACAGAAATCACACGTGACACAGCGAGTGCAGATGCAGTACACAAACTTGTGAATAGAAGAATCGGCAAAGAAGATTTTGATCAAATCAAAGATCAATCTGATGAAAAGAAGCAATTATATAAGGATATTTCTTCATATTTCAATGAAATCAGAACACTGAATTCTACTCGATATATTTACACCGCTACAAAAAATGAAGAAGGAAAACTCGTTTATGTGGTAGACGGTTTGGATTCGGATGCGGATGATGTAAGACACCCTGGAGATTATATTGAGGAAGAAATGGTTCCGTATATTGATAGGGCTATTTCTGGGGAGAATGTATACTCTCAGGATATCATTGATACAACATGGGGCCCGATTTTTACGGCTTGCTATCCTGTAAGAGCAAATCATGATGGGACTGGAGAAATCATTGGCGCATTTTGCATTGAAATGGATATGCAATCAGCTTATGGAATGGTTGAAGAGACGAATCATATTTCCATCATATGCGGTTTAGTCGCAGGAGCTGTATTGCTTTTAATTTGTCTATATACCTATTATGTTTATCAGAAAAGCAAGGCAGAAGAGCAAAAACAAAAACAATTATTAATGACCGCCGCTGAGGAAGCAGATGCTGCCAACAAAGCAAAATCTGCGTTTTTGCTTAGTATTAGCCATGACATCAGAACGCCGATGAATGCCATTATTGGATTTACAAACATTGCGCTTCACCAGAACACGGTTTCAGATATTCATGATAGCTTGGAGAAAGTTCAAAAAAGTTCGAATCATCTTCTCTCTTTGTTGAATGACGTTCTGGATTTTACTCGCATTGAAAGTGGAAAAGTTACTATTTCGCCTGAGCCAGTGGACATTACTCAATTGACAGATAACGTCCAGGCGATTATGAATGGACTTCTTTATAATCGAGATCTTAAGTTTGAAGTACATCGAGAAATCCCAAAGAACCCATATGTCCTCGCGGATGTTGCGCGTATCCGAGAAGTTTTGGTGAATCTTCTTGGCAATGCTGTGAAATTCACAAAGGACGGCGGAAAGATCACTTTGGATATCAGCAGTTACCCAGGAGCGGATGAGAAACATATCATAACTCGTTATGTTGTTCGAGATAACGGTATTGGCATGAGCGAAGAGTTCCAGAAAAAATTATTCGATCCGTTTTCACAAGAAGATGATGCTAATGCCAGAACTCAATATAAGGGAACCGGTCTTGGTATGGCCATCACAAAAAAATATGTGGATATGATGGGCGGTTCGATCGCTGTTGAGAGCAAAAAAGGTGTAGGTTCTACATTCACAGTGGAGATCCCACTGGAGTTGTCAGAACAGGTTATTCAATCAGAACAAAAACAACATCTACATAGAGATTTGACGGGTATTCATGTTCTTATGGCTGAGGATAATGATCTAAATGCTGAACTTGCTACGATGATACTGGAAGATGCTGGTACTACCGTAACGCGCGCATCAGACGGAAAAGAAGTTGTGGATCTGTTTAAAAATCATCCACGAGGCACATACGATCTTATTTTGATGGATATTATGATGCCAAACATGGATGGACACCAAGCAGCAAAAGCCATTCGAGCCTTGGGTATAGAGCGGTCCGATGCAGTTACGATTCCAATTATAGCTTTGTCTGCAAATGCTTTTATAGATGATATTCAGGAATCCCTGGATTCAGGCATGAATGATCATATTTCCAAGCCGATTAACATGGAGGAATTAATCGATACTATCACTAAATACATTAAACACGATTAGGAAAACAAAGAAGTTAATTCTGATTTTCCTGTACCTTTTCAAAATCTTCTCTGCTGATTATGGAAGATCTGGAACAAAATGCGTGCTACTAATCCTGAGTATGCACTTGCGATGAAAAATGCCGATACCGCTAAGGTTTGGCAGCTTGAGAATCTCTTTGAGTTGCAGGCTGAGGAAATTCAGACGTGTTTGGTAATGTAGCCATTCCTTATTTCTTATCAAAAATCAACAAAACTCGTTTGGTTTAGTTTTAGCCAAACGAGTTTTGTTTTTTACTCCCTGAGATTTTCTTTGAGTTTTACTTTTCGATATTCTTTTGGTGACATACCAATGTATTTATGAAACAGTCTGCTGAAATAAAGCGAATTGGTGTATCCAACCATATTTGCAATTTCAGTAATGGTGTAGTTCGTATTTTCTAACAAACTTTGTGCGTTGGAGATTCGCAGCTTTAAGATATATTGCAGCGGACTGGAACCTGTGATTTCTTTAAAGCACTGAATAAACCAACAGTTGCTAAGCCCTCTGGATTCGGAGTACTCCTCAATGCTGATTTCTGTGTTGTAATTCTTACGAAAATAGTGCATCGCAAAAGCAACTTCTTTTTCACTGGTGCTGCTGAATTTCTTTGCACTCATGATTGCACGGCTTATCAAAACAAAAATATTTCGCAGCTGCAAAGAAATCAATTCATCATACCGTGGTCTGCAAAGCTGCAATTCCTGAATCATCTGACCAAATAACCACTGATAATCGGGAGATGTTCCGATATAGAGAATATTATTTTGCAGGTTGATATTGTAATACTTTAAAATTTCTTCTACTTCATTTCCGGTAAAATGCACCCAATAAACATCGGTTTGATCTGCACGATAATAAACATATTCCTGTGGTTGATCCGGCAAATATATAATAATATTTCCGGCTGAAACCGTTTTTTCTTCTCCGTGAATGAAAAAATGTCCTTTCCCGGAGGCAATATATAAAAGCTGATAATCTTTTCTTCCCTTCGGACGATGTGTTACTACTTCAGAACGATTTTTCACACGATAATTTCCACAGCTTGTTACAATCAAAGGTTTCGTATTATCCACTACAGTAGATGTAGAGTTGTTTAAATAGGCAACATTCATAAACATAAAAAAACACCTCCTTGCTTCTATAACTATAGTATATCACACCTGATCACAGATTACAAGAAAAATCCTAAACTTTGTGCATATATTTTATAACTTTGTGTATTTTTTGAGCCGTTTTGTGTGGTATAATAGAGTTAAGAAATGAGAGGAAAGAATTAAAAAAAGACGTCTTTCATTGTAATTCCATGTTGAATTCAGTAAAAATTCTTTATGCTCAAAAAAATAATCATCTATTCTGACGATGGCATTATTTCGTTTTTGCAAGATGAAAAGCAGTTCGTATCATTCGTTATGGGAAAACTCTGTCCATGTGGGCATACAAACAATGAAAGGAGCTCTATTATGAGCAAAGAAAAAACATACTTAAAGTGGTATAACAAAGTCGGTTATGGTTCCGGCGATGTTGCAGGAAACGTTGTCTATGCATTGCTGACATCATTCGTAATGATCTATCTTACCGACACGATTGGATTAAACGCAGGTGTTATTGGCGTTCTCATTGCTGTATCGAAGATTTTTGATGGAATAACAGACATCATTTTTGGTACGTTGATTGATAAGACACATACGAAAATGGGCAAGGCAAAACCGTGGATGCTTTATGGTTTTATCGGCTGTGCAATTACCTTGATTGGTGTATTTGCAATCCCGATGAACATGGATAATTTTGCTCAGTACGCATGGTTCTTTATCTGCTACACACTTCTTAACAGTGTATTTTATACGGCAAACAACATCGCATATTCTGCTCTGACCGCTCTTGTTACAAAGAACAGCAAGGAAAGAGTTCAGATGGGTTCGTATCGCTTTATCTTCGCATTTGGAACAAGCCTCCTGATTCAGGCTGTTACATTCCAATTTGTTGAAGCAATGGGCGGCGGTGCAAATGGCTGGAGAACAGTCGCAATTATTTATGCGGTTATCGGTCTTATTGTAAATACAATTTCAGCTCTTTCTGTAAAGGAACTTTCTGATGAGGAACTTGCAGACAGTGAAACAAAAATAGAAGAAACCAAATACAGTTTTGGCGAAGCATTCAAAATTCTCGTACACAACAAATATTATGTGATGATCACAGTAACCTACATTTTGCAGCAGTTCTATGGTGCAATGATCGGTGTTGGAACATACTATGCAAAATATATTCTCGCAGATGAGAATATGTTCGGCACATTTGCGTGGTTTATCAATATTCCTTTGATTATCGCCTTGATCTTCACTCCTACCATCGTACAAAAATGGAACGGAATGTATAAGCTGAACAAATACAGCTACATGGTAGCAACAGTTGGCAGACTTCTGGTAGCAGTTGCCGGATACATGGGAAACATTCCGCTGATGCTTGCATTTACAGCACTTGCAGCACTCGGTCAAGGTCCATGGCAAGGTGATATGAATGCAGTCATCGCATCATGCTCTGAATATAGCTGGCTTACCAAACACAAGCACGTTGATGGAATCATGTACTCCTGCACATCACTTGGTGTAAAAATTGGTGGTGGACTTGGAACAGCAATTGTCGGTCTTTTGCTCGACTTTAGCGGATTCAAGGGCACTTTGACATTACAGCCTGATTCTGCTATCAATATGCTTCACATTATGTATCTGATCGTTCCGTTTGCACTGGATCTGATCATCACATTTATTCTTTCTAAGATGAATGTTGAAAAGGCAAATGCGGAAATCAAAGAAAAACTTGGAATATCCGAAAATGAAGTTGTGATGGAATCACAGAACTAAAATGGGGGGAACAATATGAAATATACACTCGACTGGCTGACAAATCCGGAAGTGTTTGCAGTCAACAGAATCGCAGCACATTCCGACCACAAAATCTATGCAAACCATTTGGAAGCCGATGCAGACAATTCCTCTCTGATTCAGAATCTGAACGGCACCTGGAAATTTGCGTGGGCAAAGAATCCATCTGAATGGAAGCAAAAGTTCTATGAAGAAAGCGACAGCACTGACAATTTTGACAGCATTCAGGTTCCGGGACACATGGAATTGCAGGGATACGGCAAACCGCAGTACGTCAACACCATTTATCCTTGGGAGGGAAAGGAGCATCTCCGTCCGCCGTTTATCTCTGAAAAGGACAACCCTGTTGGCAGCTATGTCAGATATTTTGACTTGAACGATGCTCTGAAAAACAAGCGTGTATTTATTTCTTTTCAGGGTGTGGAAACTGCTATGTATGTCTGGCTGAACGGCGAATTTATCGGCTACAGCGAGGATTCTTTTACACCGTCTGAATTTGAACTGACACCATATATCCGTGAAAAGGACAATAAACTTGCTGTTGCAGTGTTCAAAAGAAGTTCTGCAAGCTGGCTGGAAGATCAGGATTTCTGGAGATTCTCCGGCATTTTCCGTGACGTATTCCTTTATGCGGCACCGTCTGCCCATGTTCGTGATATGAGAGTGATTGCAGATTATGATGGTACAAATGGTATCTTCTCTGCAACGCTGGATATTGCGGGCAAGTGTTCTGTGAAATCGATCTTGACAGATGAAAATGGAACGGTCATCGCAGAATCCAATGCAAAGGAATCCGTAAACTGGACAATTGAAAATAGCAAGCCTTGGAGTGCCGAAATACCGAATCTCTATACGTTTACAGTGATTCTGACAGACGAAGACGGAAATGAAATCGAGGTCAGCAGAACCAAAGTCGGATTCCGTCGATTTGAACTGAAAAACGGAATCATGTGTTTAAACGGAAAACGTATCATTTTCAAGGGCATCAATCGACACGAATTTGATGCGAAAACAGGCAGAGCAATCACAAAGGAAGATATGCTGTTTGACATTCAGTTCATGAAGAAAAACAATATCAATGCAGTTCGTACCTGTCATTATCCGAACAATTCTCTTTGGTATCAGCTTTGTGATGCATATGGCATTTATCTGATTGATGAAACCAATCTGGAAACACATGGTACATGGCAGAAGCTTGGTGCAACAGATCCGTCTTGGAATGTACCGGGTTCACTTCCAGAATGGAAAGAAGCTGTGCTGGACAGAGCAAAATCAATGTATGAACGTGACAAGAATCACGCAAGCGTTCTCATCTGGTCTTGCGGAAACGAATCCTACTGCGGAGAAGATATTGCTGCAATGTCGGAATATTTCAGAAGTGTAGACCCGACAAGACTGGTGCACTATGAGGGCGTTACAAGAGTTCCGAATCATCAGTATGATTTCATCACGGATATGGAAAGCCGTATGTACGCAAAACCGCAGGAAGTGGAAGAATACCTGAAACAGAATAACGGCAGACCATATATCAGTTGTGAGTATATGCACGCTATGGGCAATTCTCTTGGCGGTTTGAGCCTTTACACTGACCTTGAGGACAAATATGAGGCTTATCAGGGTGGTTTCATCTGGGACTACATCGATCAGGCAATCGAAACCAAAAATGACGACGGGGAAATGGTTCTGGCTTATGGCGGAGATTTTGAGGACAGACCAAGCGATTACGGATTCTGCACCAATGGTGTGATCTATGCTGACAGAACCTACTCTCCAAAGGTTCAGGAAATGAAGGCTCTTTATTCCAACATCAGAATGTCTATTCAAAACGGAATGCTTACCGTAGAAAACCGAAATCTCTTTGCAGATACAAACAACTTGTCCTTTGTTGTACGATTGGAAAAGAACGGCGTTGTTCTGAAATCCGATACTTTTTCTCTGAATGTTCCTGCCGGAGAAAGCAAGACACTGAAACTGACACTTCACAAAATAGACAGTACAGGAGAATATGTTTATCATGTTTCCGCCGTTACCGCAGATCAGACACTATGGGCAGATGCAGGGCACGAAATCGCCTTTGCACAGGAAGTGTTTGAAGTGAAAGATAATCAGATTCCGGAAACCACATTGCAAAAGCCAACGATTGTATACGGCGATGTTATCATTGGCGTTCACGGAGAAAACTTCTCCATGATGTTCGACAAAAAAGAGGGCGGCATCAGTTCTCTGAAATACAATGATTTTGAATATATCACACGCACACCAAAGGTCAGCTTCTGGAGAGCAATGACGGACAATGACACCGGTGCTTCCGAGCCGTACAATCTTGCACAGTGGTATTCCGCGGGCAAATTTGC
>ENA-OPSZ01001428-OPSZ01001428.1-human-gut-metagenome-genome-assembly--contig:-NODE-1428-length-11297-cov-5.413539_pt1 | contig 11297 bp, 15 predicted proteins | sample MGYA00241814_ERZ501919 | MGnify/ENA primary metagenome ERZ501919 (study PRJEB25962, sample SAMEA2042440) | human gut metagenome | biome: human gut; feature: human-associated habitat; material: faeces... | reverse complement strand
TGGAACTGTACGCTCCGGACGGCTCTCTCCTGGACACTTGGGAAACCACCGACATTCCCCATGTGATTCCTGGTCTGCCCGTGAACGAAGGTTACGTCCTGCGAGAAGTTTCCGCGCCAGAGGGATACGAAGTTTCTGAGGATGTCACCTTTGAAGTGACGGACACCACGGAAATTCAGACCATCACCATGGAAGATGAACCCACACCGGAGGAACCCGACGAACCGGTCACTCCGGACGAACCAGACGAACCCACCCCGGAGATCCCCCAGACAGGAGAAAGCCCGGCAGTGTTCTGGATCGGAGGACTCCTCATCCTGGCTCTGCTGGGGCTGTGTGTCACCATTCCCCTGCTGCGGCACTGTAATAAACAATAAGTAAGATGACGATGGGCCGTGGAAACGCGGCCCTCTCTTTTTTAGAAAGGACGCAACTCCATGAACTTTTATGAACAAGAACTGCGCAATCTCTTCGGCAGCAGCCCTATACTCCAGGATGTTCATTACTTTGGGCGAACCTGCCTGGCCAAACTGGACCAGGATCTGCGGGTAAAGCTGCAATTTACCAGCACTGGCTACGCGGACCACTATAACGCCATCAAGCTGGCCATCATCAACCGAACCGATGGGGTGGTGGACCAGCAGATCTTCCGATTTGCAGACATCATCGGCCAGCAGCACAGACCTGGAACGACCTCGGTTATCCCTCAAATTTGGGACGATAACGGCAAGCCGGAGTGGTACCGACCCATTTCCCAAGAGCAGCGTTCCCAAATCGCCAACACCATTCTGGAGTATGTGGGAATGTATCAAGGGGAAACCCAAGAGAACGACTTTTCCATGAAACTGTAAAGGAGGATTTGTTTTGAACAGAAAGAAGAAAATCCTGGCAGGAGCGTTTACCGCTGCTCTGCTGATGGCACTGCTGACCATTCCCGCCTTTGCCACTGCTCCTACAGGTGATGTAGCCGGAGCGGTGGAGCAGACCTGGACCAGCGCCCAAGGGCAGATCAAGACCGTAGTCAACAACGTGGTGTTCCCTGTGCTAGACGTTGTGTTAGCCGTGCTGTTCTTCGTCAAGGTCGGGGCAAGTTACTTTGATTACCGTGATCGCGGTCGATTTGAATTTGCTGGCCCTGCCATTCTCTTTGCCTGTCTGCTGTTCACCTTGACTGCCCCCCTCTACATTTGGGGTGTTGTGGGGATGTAATCAAGAAAATTTGCGTAGCAAATTTTCTCAGCGAGTTTTCCTTCCCGGTTTGAAAAACCGGGATTCTGCTGTGCAGAACCGTAAAACATCGCGGAAATCCACACATGACAGAAAGGATGACAAGAAAATCACGGGAACGAATAGTGGCAAATGGTTCTCTGCACTCATGATGCCTGTCCATCCAGACAGCTATCTCATGAGCAGTCGGGGACCTCCCTGGTCATGATTTCACTCTCTCCATCTAACTATTGAAATCAATTAGGAAAGGGGTGATCCCTATGTTCAGCTGGCTGGAGGGTCTAGTCAGCAGCATCGCGTCGTCTATGGGCTCAGTGTTTGAGGGCATTGGCGACACCATTGTCAATGCCATCTGGGACAGTCTGATGAAGTGGCTGTTCAATGCTTTTTATGATTCCATTTCCGATGTATTTACCCAAATCGGCAGCATGGGCGCGGAGATCTTCGACCTCTCCTGGGTCGAGTCTGCCGTCCGGTTGTTTTTTCTCTTTGGATGGGTGCTGTTTGGTGTTGGTGTGATTGTGGCAGTCTTTGACATAGCCATAGGGTATCAAAACGGTAAGGTCAACCTCAAGGGCACCATGCTCAATGTGTTAAAAGGCTTTTTTGCCGCCAACCTGGTCACCGTGGTGCCGGTAGAACTTTACAAGTTCTGCATCAGCCTGCAAAATGTGTTCCTCAAAGACCTGGCCGCCGATTTTGTAGGCACCAGGGAGTTCAACTTGGGCGAAGTCGCCTTGAAGGTGTTGGCGGCAAAATTTGGTCCCCCCACCGTAGGACCAGCGTTTGGATTGATCAATCTGCTGACCTTGGTGGCCTTGGCCTATTGCGTGCTGAAGGTGTTCTTCGCCAACATCAAACGGGGCGGCATTCTGCTCATCCAAATGGCGGTAGGTTCGCTTTATTTATTTAGCGTTCCCCGTGGCTACACAGATGGCTTTTCCCAGTGGTGCAAGCAGATCTTTGCCCTGTGCCTGACGGCGTTTCTCCAAACGGTGCTGCTGTTTTTAGGACTGCTCACCTTCCAGGACAATATGCTCCTGGGGCTGGGAGTCATGCTGGCAGCCGGGGAGGTACCGAGGATCGCCCAACAGTTTGGCCTGGACAGCTCTGTGAAAGTCAACATGATGAGCGTAGTTCACGCCACTTCCACCGCAGTAAATTTGTCCCGGAATGTCCTAAAAAGCCTGTAAGACAACGAAAGTAGGTGGGTTGCAATCCCACCTACTCCGCGCATTTACAGGCTTCCTTTTTTCCGTGAAACGCCAAACATCCGAAAAAGACCCTTATTGAGGTGCTTATGAAAACTTACTTTTATCCTCAAAACTTGAAAGCCACCGCAAATCTGTGGCTGTGGAGCCTGCGGGACTTTGCCATACTTTGTATAGGGCTGTTGTTCTCCTTCGCGGCCCTCACCCAGCTGGGACTCCTACTTCCACTGGCACTGTCGGCGGCCTGGGCATTTCTAACGATCCGCCCTTCCGACCTGACTGTCCTGGACTATATCCGATTTGTCACAAAGTTTACCATCTCCACCCAGCAAGAATATTATTGGGCGGAGCCATAAAAGGAGGTCCACTTGATTCGACACAGAAAGCGAAAACACGGGAGAAAGTCCGTACAGAATTTACTGGGCCTGCAGGGATTTACCAACTATGGCCTGAAAACCACCGGCGGAGAGCTGGTCTATTTCGCCATTCAGCCCATCAATATCTCTGTGCTGTCTCCCGCCAATATTGAGAACAAAATAAAGAAGCTCCATGTAGTCTTGAACTCCCATCCCAGGTTGGAAGTAATCTGCATGGACTCCGCCCAGCGCTTTGACAATAACCAGCTATTCATTGACCAGCGTATCCTCCAAGAGAACAATCCCCAAGTGCAGCTGGCGCTGAAAAAAGACCGGGAGTTTCTGGATTCCATTCAGCTGGAGATGTCCACGGCCCGGCAGTTCGTGGTAATTCTGCGCTTCAAAAATGAGAAAGAAAGCCAGGTGTTCACTGACATCAACATCGCACGGAAAACCTTTCATGACGAGGGCTTCGAAGTCCATCTTATGGGAAAGCCGGAAATCAAACGGATGCTGGCTCTGTATTTTGGCGCCTCTATGAAAGGGGACCTGATCCCTGACATCGAGGGTTCGGAACATTTTGACCTATCCTAACTGTGAGGTGCAACCTAATGAAGAAAACCATCCTTGTTTTACTCACCTTTGCTCTGATTCTGACCGTAGCGGGCTGCGGGTTCTGGCTCACCCATTATTTCATTGACGCCAAGGAGCAGCGGACGGCTTTTGAGAATCTCTCCCAGGAGTATGTGCTGGAAAAGATGCCTGCCCCAGAGCTCATTACCTCTTCTGAAAATAGCTCTTCCCCTGAAAATCCCAGTGAGTCTGCCGAGGCCGTTTCCCTAACCACTGCCCCGCCCCGCCACGATCTGTCGGCTTTGGCGGCTGAAAACCCGGACTGCGTGGGCTGGATCACTATCCCGGACACAGGCGTCGACTACCCGGTCATGTACACACCAGACGACCCGGAGCGCTACCTCCGCCGGGACTTTTCCGGCGCCTCCGCCAGCCATGGGACGCCTTTTCTGGACGGGCGCAACATGGCGGAAGCAGAAAATCAAAATTTAATTTTATACGGCCACAACATGATGGACGGCAGTATGTTCAAGCCGCTCATCTCCTACCTGGAACCCAGCTTCCGGGAAACCCACCAGGAGATCTACTTGGAGCTGTCCGAAAAACAGTACCGCTACAAAGTGCTAGCGGTGGTGGAAACCAGCACGACATCCCCCTTCTACACCTTTACCAGCCTGGCAGACCCCACCGCGGCTTCCGACTTTCGCGCCACTCTATTAAAGGAAACCAACCTGGATGTGGTCCACCAGGCAGACGGATACCTCACCCTCTCCACCTGCAACAATGGAGGGGGCGACAGCCGGGTGCTGGTCATCGCCGCCCTTGCCGGGGAGGTGACCTCTTAATGGGTTTTTACAGCAGAAAAAAAGAGAAAAAGCAGGAGCGCCTGGAGCGGATCTCCCTAAAAAACTTCTTTGACCGCATCCTTCCCGGCGTCCTAAAGTTTTACAGGGATTACTACCTCTGCGGAGATAGCTATCGCTGTGTGTGGGTCATAAAAGAGTACCCGCCCTCTACCGAAGAACAGGCGATCCTTTCCCGGCTGGCGGACCATTCCGATGTCACGGTGCGGATTTACAACCGGCTGGTGGATGCTATGGAACAGCACAAGATCATTCAAAACGCTCAGCGGCGAAACCTGTTAAAGGCAGGCGGAAATGATGTGCAGGAAACCGTGGAGGCAAAGAGCAACCTGAAGAATATGGTGCAGCTTTTGGAAAGCCCGGATATGCAGGGAAGCTCGCTTCTGCACACCGCTGTTTTTCTGGAGTTGAAAGCTGCAACCCCGGAGCTCCTGAGCAAACTGCAAACCGATATAGACATGGAACTGACCCGCGCCAAAATTACTGTGGACAAGCTGATCTTGCGGCAGCTGGACGGTTTCCTTTCCGTGACGCCTTTCGGAAGCAACCGTTTCGGCACCTTGTACGAGCGGGTGCTACCCGCCAGTTCGGTGGCAAACCTGTTCCCGTTCAATTACTCAGGCAAAACCGATCCCCATGGCTTCTACCTGGGTCGGGACAAGTTCGGAACCAACATTCTCACCGACTTCGACCACCGGTCCGAGGACAAGACCAACTCGAACATCCTCATTCTGGGCAATTCCGGCGAGGGTAAGTCCTATCTTCTAAAAGGGCTCCTCTCGAATCTCCGGGAATCGGGAAAATCCATTCTTGTCCTGGACCCAGAGGGAGAATACCAAGAACTCTGCAATGCTTTGGGTGGCTGCTCCCTGGACTACCTTTCCGGAGAATATGTCATCAATCCCCTGCAGCCCATGAACTGGTCAGAAGAAACCGAGAATAACGATGATTCACGCACTCCAGAAGCATTCCGGAAAGCTACCGTACTCTCCCGGCACATCTCTTACCTGAAGGACTTCTTCCGTTCTTACAAGGATTTTTCCACCCCCCAGCTGGACACCATCGAGCTCATGCTCCAAAAACTCTACCGGCGCTTTAATATGGACGATTATACCGACTTTTCTCAGGTGGCAGCGGACAAATTCCCCACCATGTCGGACTTCTATGATCTGCTGGAGGAAGAATTTGATCTGTACGATCCTAAGCGCAAAAACTTGTTCACCGAGGAAACCATCCAGGACGTGTGCCTGGGGCTTCACTCCATGTGCAAGGGGGCGGAGTCAAAATACTTCAACGGCTACACAAATATCAAAGATGACAGGTTCTTAGTGTTCGGGGTCAAGGGGATCATGGAGCTCAACCGGAACCTCCGGGACGCTCTGCTGTTCTCCATCCTCTCCTACATGACCAACGCCCTGCTGGGTGCGGGTAATTACGTGGGAGCATTGGATGAGCTCTACCTCTTTTTGACGAACACCACCGCCGTTGAGTATATCCGCAACCTGATGAAACGGGACCGGAAGAAGGAATCCCTGCTGGTCCTGGCCAGCCAGAACATTGAGGACTTCCTCCAGCCCGGGGTGAAGGAGCTGACAAAGCCACTGTTCTCCATTCCCGTCCACCAGTTCCTATTTTACCCCGGTCAGTTGGAATCCAAGTCCTTCTGCGACACCCTCCAGCTGGAGGACGCGGAATACCAGCTGATCAATCACCCCGATCGAGGCATCTGTCTGTACCGCTGCGGTAACGAGCGCTATCTTCTCCAAGTCCTTTTTCCGGAGTTTAAGATAAAAATGTTCGGTTCTGCAGGAGGCAGGTGACTGAGTCGTGAATAAAATACAAGCAGAAGGAGGGGTAACCCATGTCCGCTACTATCGGCGCAGCCCTGAAAAAGATCGCCGTGGCCCTGGCCACAGACCGAAGGAACTGGGAAAAGATCGGCATCGCCCTGCTGGCGGTGCTTCTCTTGTTTCTGCTCCCGGTCCTGTCCGTAGAGGCTGTGTTTCGTGGGGACTTTGACTGGGACAGCCCGGAACTGGTTTCCGCTGTCATGGAGGATTTGGACATTGGAAGCCTCGGTTTCCTGGAATTCTCCGACAGCGTACTTACCCAACTGCAAGACGCTCTCAAAGACGCGGGCTTCGGATTCGACGAGTTTCGCAAGGCCCAAGCGCTATACTGGTTGGCGCTGTCGCCTTACGGAGAAGAACCGGATTTTGTGGAGAAGCTGGTGGGCTGCTTTGCCCCGGACCAAACCAATGAAGAACTGATCGCCAATGTGAACGCCGCCTTTGGAACGGACATTGATCCAGAGGAATTCGATAAGATCCTGGCCACCACTGCCAGCGACATGGTGGCCGTGGCACAATCTCAAATTGGCAATGTGGGCGGCCAGCCCTATTGGTCGTGGTATGGCTTCGGATCACGGGTGGAGTGGTGCGCCATCTTCGCCAGCTGGTGCGCTGATCAGTGCGGCTACATTGACGCTGGGATCGTCCCCAAGTTCGCGGGCTGCGGCGTAGGCGTCCAGTGGTTCCAGAACCGGGGTCAGTGGTTGCCGGGCTCTGCCACCCCGGAACCGGGAATGCTGATCTTCTTTCAGTGGTACGGCAGCGATTCTTCCATTGCTGACCACGTTGGGATTGTGGAATCCGTGGCAGACGGCAGGGTTTACACCATTGAGGGAAACTCCAACGACCAGGTGCGCCGGAACAGTTATCCCGTGGGCTTCGGGGAGATCAAGGGATACGGCGTACCTGTTACAGATTGAGAAAGGATGATCTTTATTACACTGAAGGAATACCTGGAGCTCCACCCGGAGGAAGGTGTGGAGCTCCTTACGGAATACGGTTATTACACAGTGACCAGAGAAGAAATCAAGAACCTGCTCCACAGGGGCGGCGAGGTGCGGTCTGTCACCGGCAGGCCCATGGATTTTGACACGCTGCTCCGGCAGGAAATCCTGGATCAGCAGCCGGGGAACCCGCCTCTGCTGCGAACGGGTCGGGTCCGGAGAAAGGAGGACCTATGACAACTTTTCAAAAATACGTGCAGTTTCTGAGGACGCAGTTCCCGCCTGGGAGCCGCGTCCTTCTTACGTCCAAAGGAAATCAGGAATCCCCGGTGGACAATGGTGCCCAGGGGACTCTTGCAAAAGTGGATTCCGCCGGACGGTTCCTGGTGAATTGGGACACCGGGCAGCACACCGCCCTCAATCTGGAGCGGGATACCTTCCAGCTCCGCCAGCCCGACCCCATGGAGCTGAAACTCTATTTCCCCGTCACAGCGGAGCGATACTGCCGAAATGAATGGGGAGATCTGGAAGAGGAACCGGAGGAACTGACGGGCAGCGAACTCACTCCCTACGCAGGAAGCATCCAAACCGCTCTGGCAGCAGAGCGGCTTCCGGAGGAACAGGAGCGGGGACTAATGCGGTGGTATGACAAGAACAATACCCTGTCCTGGAAGGTGAAATCCGCGTTCTTCGACGTGGAGGAAAAGGACGGCGTCCTCTGGGGCGTTGCGGACTGCCGGATCGACAGCCCCCTAGAGGGAGAGGAACTGCAGCAGCTTGTCAGCTACCTCTCCGGCCAGGCCTCGGACGGCTGGGGGGAGGGGTTCGAGCAGCGGCCCATCTCCTTGAATGGAGAGGAACTGTATGTTCACCTGTGGCAGGGACAGAATTGGGAGATGAGCCAGCAGGTAAATCTCCCGCAGCAGGACGCGTCGACTTCCATGGGGATGGTACCATGAGCCGCCAGGAAAACCTGCTGGATAAGTTAGCAAAAGCCTATGACCAGTGGGAGAACCTCCAAAAACAGGGCGGCAGCGATCCATTCTATCCGGACGGTGTCAACCTAAATTTGATTCGCAACCACATCCTCTACTACAAGCAGAGAATTGAGGAAGAACAGCCTCTGTACAAAAACACCCAGGTGTTTCAGCGAGAGCTGCCTCCCAAGGTGGAGGACAGCTACATGGCCCGGTCAGAGGAAATCCGCAGTCATGCCAAGGACTCCCTTGCCGCTTATCTTGCCGACCCCTACTATCAATACCTGATCCACCACTGGGAGGAACTGGACGATGATGGCCTCAAGAAAACCAGTATCCGGTCAGTGCTCAATTACGTCCAGGGTCTGAAAACCGCCATCCGGAAGGATGATCTGGTCACCATGCGCCGCCATGAGCGGGCGGACCTTTACCTGGTCTCCTTTCGCTCCTGTGCAGAAAAAGTTCGAGATCTCTTGGCAAATCAGGAGATCAATCTCTTTGTCCTTGCAAATCAAAGCGATTTTCCTTTCCCGGAGAAAAAAGAACTCTCTCAGGGGATGACCATGTGAGGTGATGAGGCCACGGACCTTCGGCAGCTGCGCTTCGGCATTGAGGTGGAGATGACCGGCATCACCCGAGAGAAAGCCTCTCAGGTTGCCGCTTCCTTTCTCGGCGGGGAGAGCCGGTACCTGGGCACCTACTATAAGACCTACGCCGCCACCGATTCCCAGAGCCGGGAGTGGAAATTTACCTTTGACGGGAGCATCGTCCCAGAGAAGAAAGAAAATGGTCAAAAAGTGACTGCCGATGCTGCCTACAAAACCGAGCTGGTCAGCCCCATCTGCACCTACGAAGATATTCCCATTATCCAGGAACTTGTGCGGCAGCTTCGCCACAAGGGAGCCTTCTCCAACACCTCCTGCGGCATCCATGTCCACGTTGAGGCAGCGGCTTTCAATGCCAGGACCCTGCGAAACCTGGTGAACATCTTCTACAGCAAAGAGGACCTGTTATTCCAGGCACTCCAGGTAACCGAGTCCCGCTGGGGTTACTGCAAGCCCACTGATGAGCGTTTTCTCCGGGAGCTCAACCGCAAACGGCCCCAAACCATGCAGGCCTTTCAGAAAATCTGGTACGGCGGGGAGGACGGCAGCAGCACCCATTATCACGCTTCCCGCTACCACGCCCTGAACCTCCATAGTGTGTTTTCCAAAGGCACGGTGGAGTTCCGGTTGTTCAACTCCACCGTGGAGCACGCCGGGAAGGTCAAGGCGGACATCCAGCTGTGCCTGGCGGTATGCGCCCAGGCGCTGAATCAGCGGGCCGCCAGCCACACCAAGACCCAGACCACCAACCCGGCCTACACCTTCCGGACTTGGCTTTTGCGCATGGGCATGATCGGGGACGAATTTGCTACCGCCCGGAAACATCTTCTGGAAAACTTGGAGGGAAACCTGGCGTGGCGTGACCCGGCCCAGCTCCAAAAACAGCGGGAACGGATGCGTCAGGCTGCCCTGGAACAGCTGCCGCAGCCTCCGCCATTCCCTCCGGAAGTGGAAGAAGAATCAAACGCTGAGCATGGCGAAACTCAAAGTTTCACCATGCAGATGTAGCACAACAAGGAGTGACGCAACATGAAAACAAAACTTTACTTGGCCTACGGCAGCAACTTGAACCTGGGCCAGATGGGCTATCGCTGCCCTGATTCTAAGGTGGCGGGCAAGGCAGAACTGTCCGGTTACCGCCTGCTCTTCCGGGGCAGGCCACACAACGCCCACGCCACCATTGAGCGGAGCGAGGAGGGCAATGTCCCCGTTCTGTTGTGGAAGGTGAGTGTTCGGGACGAAGCCTGTCTCGATCTGTATGAAGGGTTTCCTCGTTACTATGGCAAGGTGAACCTCCCTGTGGAGCTGGACGATAAAACGGTCACCGCCATGGCCTATGTGATGCAGCCGGGATTCGATTGCAACGAGCCTTCGCCGTTCTACCTGGATACCATCCGTGAGGGGTACCAGGCCGCCGGGTTTGACCAGGCGGTACTGGACAAGGCGCTGGAGGATTCCCGGCAAGAGATGCATCCAACATTCACGATCCCTTTAGAGAAGATCCTCCAAAAGCAGCGGGATTTTGAGGTAGAGTACGCTCACAACTCCACCGCTCTGGCGGGAAATTCCCTGACTCTGGAGCAGACCCGTGCCGTCTTAGACGCGGTGGACCCGCCGCCTCAGTTGTCCCAGGAACCGGAAGATTCTCCTTCCAGTGAGGAAGAATCGCCCAAACAAACCATGTAACATTTGGAAGCCCTTGCCCATATTTCCCGCAGGGGCTTTCTCTATTTTGGAAGGAGCGCCACATGAACAAAACCATCACTTTGGAGTTTCCGGAAAAGAAGCTGGAGGCTCTCTCTCATTTTCTCGCCAAAAAAGACACCACGGTGATCACCGAGCTTACCTATGCCCTATCACGCCTTTACGAGCGCCACGTACCGCCCACCGTCCGGGAGTTTCTGGATGATACAGGGTCGGACAGCACCGCATCACAGAATTTCTAAAATCACTTGCACGAATACACCATGCTGTGGAGGAGAAAAATGTGGATTACCTGCGGGCAAAGTACCTGTTCGAGCCGGAGGATAAGGAAGAAACTTTGCCCCCCTCCGACTCTATGGTATAATAGTTTCAAAGGAGGGGATCGCCAGTGAACACTCAGAGCAACAACTCAATGGCACTTTGGGAAAACCAATGCCCATCCTGTTCTGGGCTTCATCGGTTGATGACAGGCAGGCATAGGGACCCTGGGGAAACATACGACCAGGTCATGGCCATGGCCAAGGAGCTGATCTCTCAGGGCAAACTGGAACTGTTCGCCGGGGACTGTCCCCTGGAGGACACGGACAGAGTCATAAACGCAGAGCAGCACTTTACCGTGTGTCACTACCTGCGGTGCAGAACCTGCGGGAACCTCTACTATGTGGGGGCCTGCATCCGTGGAAAGCCGGTATTTCGCCGGGTGACGGACTTAGAGGCGGAGCGGGTCGGCTTCCGCCTTTGGGGGCGCTGTGGGACTTACTTCGAGAACATGAAATAGAGAGCGAAAGGCCGCTGCCAGGCAAAACCCGGCAGCGGCCTTTTTTGCGCCCCGCAGCCAGGAACCGGAAGGATCACCTGTTCCCGCCTGTTGAGCCCCGTGTGGCCCGTTGTTGCGGGTTTCCACCCAAGGTGGGGAAGTACCCGACCCAGCTCCCAAAAGGCCCGTGTGGGCCCCGTGTTAGGCGAGTGGAAAAAGGCCCGGATCAG